>Ga0206936_1151_pt1 | contig 18010 bp, 14 predicted proteins | sample Alteio_BWOrgHeat_14_FD_152922 | JGI IMG/M metagenome (GOLD analysis project Ga0206936, IMG submission 152922) | Enriched cells from forest soil in Barre Woods Harvard Forest LTER site, Petersham, Massachusetts, United States -... | ecosystem: Environmental > Terrestrial > Soil > Temperate forest >... | reverse complement strand
TAACGCACCAGCGGGTAATAATTTGATCCAATGTTCCATTCCATTGATGCCCAATAGCACATTCCATTTTTAACTTAGAATTAATAGAAGGTAAGTTTTCATTTAAGCATTTCCCTCCTTTAATAATGGTAAATTCACGAACACTTTCAATCGTATATTTTTTCTTTCTTCCCATTTTCTAATTCATCATTTCATCCAATAATCCAACATACACAACCTCCAGACAAAAAGAGACTTCGAGTTATCCCCGGCTTTATATTCATTGATGATAGTCTTTAATTTATTTTGATTCAACATGGATAGATTAGAGAAATCACTATCCAATAAAAACTTCAAAGGACTACGCAACCACTTCACTTCGCCCGGAGTTACAAAACCTTTTTTATCTTTTCGATTAGTAATTTTTTCAGGTAAGATGGATGCCATTGATTTACGAAGAATATATTTCGTCTCGCCCTTATTTATCTTATCAAAATCATTCAATGAAAATGCAAACTCCACCAACCTGTGATCTAAAAAAGGAACTCTCGATTCAATGGAATACGCCATTGAGTTACGGTCTTCATAATGCAATAATGTTGGTAATGATGAAGTGAATAATAACTGATAAAGGAAATTATTCAATCGGCTTCCATTTGTATTATCCATTTTCAAAATCTCAGAATCATTCATTGGCATAAATGGATAATAATGTTTGTATTCCATTTGATAAAGGCTCTGTTCAGTTTTCATTCCTGATAAAAGACTTTTTGAAAAGATGTCCACGCTTTTACCAAAAGAGAAATGTTGCTGATGCTTATGTTCCGATAAAACAGACAATGCTTTTGAAAGATTAAATTTCTTCAACAACCCGCCAATCAAACGATAAAAAGAATGCATATAACCCGCAAGATATTCATCCGAACCCTGTCCATCCAATAAAACCTTTATCTTCTTACTCCCCGCCAGCTGCATCAAAAAGTATTGAGAAATCGGAGAAGAACTTGCAATGGGAACATCAGCATGATGAATGATTCTTTTAAACTGTTCAGCAATTTCAGAATCATTCGGACTGTAATAATATGGGGTGATATTCTTGCATTGATTAACCACCTCGGTAACCCAAGGACGTTCATCAACAGCATCAGCACCTTCATAATAAACTGTGAACGTTTTGAATGGAGTTTCAGGGAAATATTTATTGATAGCACATGCAATTGCAGAACTATCTAAACCTCCACTAAGACACCCTCCTACTTCCACATCACTGCGACAATGGAGTTTTATACTATCAGAAAAAAGATTGAAGAAATGATTTTTATTCTCCTCAAAACTCCCCTCAAATTTCCTATTCAAATCAACATCCCAATATTTATTAACAGAAATAGTTCCATTCTGAAAAGTAAGATTGCAAGCAGCAGGAAGTTGTTTTATTTGGGTAAAATAAGTTTCATCATGATAAGTAATCCATCCCAATTGCAAGCCACGATAAACCTGATTAAGATTCAAATCATTAGAAAAAAGAGGAGAAAGTTTTAAAGGTTTATACTCCGAACCAAAATAAAATTTATCTCCCGATTGAATATAATATAAAGGTTTAATTCCAAATCTGTCACGAGAAACAAAAAGCTTTCCAGCAGTCTTTTCATAAATAACAATCGCCCACATCCCCACAAAATAATTTACACATTCCGCTCCCCATTCCTTATAAGCCACAAGTATAACTTCGGAATCAGAAGACGTTTTAAAATGATACCCTTTCTTAATCAGTTCCGCTTTTACTTCGATGTAATTATAAATCTCCCCATTAAAAACCAAAACATAATCCTCATAAAACATTGGTTGGTTTCCATCAGCAGATAAATCAATAATAGCAAGACGATTCTGTCCTAAAGCAACCGATGAATCAACCCACTTCCCTCGCGCATCAGGTCCACGATGAGCAATGGATTCAAGCATTTGCTCCAAAAGAACATCCGCTTTATCATTACTAAAAGAAGAATCTATGAAACCAGCAATGCCACACATTTTGATTTACGATTTACGAATTTTGCTTTAGATATTAAGAAAAAAAAAGCCGCAGATTCACAGATTATAAAATTAAGAAAAAAAGAAATTATCACAGATTTAAAAATTGCTAAAGCAATTTTTAAAAACTTACGAACACAATCAGTGATAATTTCTTGTTTCTTTTTAATTTTCATTATTTAATCTGTGAATCTGTGGCATCAACTATTTATTTAATCTATTGCTAAACATTTACAAAATTAATCTTTTTGTCACTAAAGAGTTACCTCCAAAATTAATTAGCAATCCTAAAGTACATTTTGAAAGCACCAGATAATTTATTACCCAGGAGTAATGTTCATCAAGTATTTCCTTTTGAGACTTGACTTCTAAAATAATATTTTTATCAATAACAAAATCAGCAAAAAAGAAATGTGGAAGAATTACTCCCTTGTATGTTACTTCAAATTTTTTCTCTCTTTCAAAAGGAATTTCTTTTGCTTTTAATTCAATTTCTATAGCATCCTTATAAACTATCTCCAATAAACCCCTTCCCAATATTCTATGAACCTCCATACAAATCCCGATAATTTGATAAGATTCTTTTTGCAATGGATATTTATCCTCGGAGAAATTCATTTATGAATTTTAATTAATCAGTGATAATTTTTTTGTCTATTAATTCCTTTTTTAATCTGTGAATCTGTGGCTCCTTTTTTATTTAACTGCAAATGTATCCACAAGTTGTCGACAAATAAATTGTGCCGCCTTCCCATCCCCATATAAGGAAGGATACTTCAAAGCAATTCTATTCTTCATAAAATAAGAATAAGCATCCTTTATCTTATTTTCATCCGAACCAACAACTCTTGCATTTCCACTTTCAACCAATTCAACCCAAGGAGTTTCATCCATGAATATTATTCCAGGAACATGAAAGTAATAAGCCTCCTTCTGAACGCCGCCCGAATCCGTCATGATTAATTGTGCATTCTTCTCCAATTGAATAATATCTAAAAACGAAGCAGGAGGAATTATTTGTATGTATGGATTATGTTTTATTGAATGATATAATCCAGCATCCAAGCCCTTCTCCATTGCCTTTTGTGTTCGTGGATGAAGAGGAATGATAAAATGAATCTTATCCTTTTGTGATAAATCATTAAAGCATTTAAACAAAGAATTCAATGCTAATAAATCATCAGTATTATGCGGACGATGAACAGTTACCAACACATAATTCTTCCCTTCAACACCCAATTTATTAAGTATGTTTGATTGAGTTTTAGCAACCTCTGCAAAGTGCAAACTGTTATCATACATAATATCTCCACAAAAGAAAACTTTAGGATTATCAACATGATAAGGCGCCTTATTCTCCAAATTAAATCCCTCCTTCGCCAAATTATTAACCCCCGAAACAGTTGGCGTAAACAACAAAGTAGATAGATGATCACAAACAATCCGATTCACCTCTTCAGGATAATGCTTATTATAAGAACGCACCCCTGCCTCCACATGTACGATAGGAATATGCAACTTTGATGCCGCAACTCCACCTGCAAGCGTAGAGTTCGTATCCCCATACAATAAAAGACAATCAGGCTTTTCCTTCAATAAAATATCTTCAATCCCCTCCATAATTCTCGCCGTCTGTTTGGCATGAGAATCTGAACCAACGCCAAGATTATAATCCTCCTGCGGAATATTCAGTTCCTCAAAGAAAACCTTAGACATATTCGGATCATAATGCTGACCGGTATGAACAATAATTTCCTTAATGGAATCACTGAATTCATTACGAATTGCACGACTTATTGCAGCAGCCTTTATAAACTGCGGACGTGCACCAACTATAGTTACTATTTTAATCATTTACTTAGATAAATTATTCATTAAATCAGCCAATTGATGTGTCAGATTGCGACGAGAATATTGATTTATATTCTGACTATTTACAATCAACCTGTTGTTCTTATAATCCTCATACAATCGTAATAATGTTTTCTTCATTGAAACAGAATCATCAAAGCCAACGGTATAACCTGCCTTGGTATCATCAATAATTTTCGCAGCATCCCCATCTGTTAATCCAATGCAAAGAATGGGTCGTTCAGAAGCAAGGTATTCAAAGAACTTTCCTGTCAGAATTCCCTTGGCATTAGGCGTATTATTCAACAAAAGAAGAAGAACTTGCGAAGCCTTCTGAACACCTCCTATCTCACCATGCGGCAAATACTCCGTATATTGAACATATTTCTCCAACCCATATTCCTTCAACGATTCTCGAACCGAAAAATCCACCTTGCCAACTAATTTTATCAATAAATCATCAGCAAAACCCTTATCATCAGCAACCAATTCAGAAAGCGTTTTCCAAAGCACTATCGGGTTCCGGGTCTTCACAAGCGTTCCGATGTGTGCCAGGCTGAACTTTTCATCCCGTTTAATGCTTGCCGAATTATCAATGTCATCGGTATCAAAACCATTGTATATCACATCCACTTTTCTCCCTGCGAGGGCTTCAAATTCCGTCTTCATGGTATCTCCTATCACCATTACTTTATCCGCTGTGGTCAACACTAATTGTTCGAGGCGGTGATGTTTTTTATCGGCGGCAGGACTCAACATCAAGTCTTTGTAATAATCAATATTTGTCCACGGGTCGCGGAAATCGGCTACCCAGGGGATGTTTAATTTCTTCTTTAAATGATATGCTATTATATGCATTGAATGTGGCGGACCGCTTGAAAAGATTATATCAACGGGATTATCTTTTAAATAGTGTGATAGGTATTTTACGGAGGGCTTTATCCAGAATTTGCGGGCATCGGGGATGAAGATATTGCCACGCAGCCAGACAGAAATCTTTTGTGTGATAGATGGTTTCTTCTTTTCGGTCAGGAAGGCGGCGTTTATCTTTTCATCTTTCGCTTGCCCGATGAAGGATTTATAGAGGTTGTAGGGTTCCCAGATGGGGGTTTTAAGAATGGTGATGCCTTCGGGGATATCTTTCATGAGGGAGTTATCTATGACGGGCATTTCGCCATTAAGACTGGTGTAAACAATGGGTTCGTAGCCGAATTCGCGGAGATATTTGACGAATTTGAGGCAACGTTGGACGCCTGCGCCACCTCCGGGGGGCCAATAATAGGTAAGAATGAGGACTTTCTTCATATCTATCGGCAGTAATCATTAATTGTTATCATAAGGCAGCAAAAATACGGATAATAATTGCTATTGCAGGGGTATTGGTTGTAATAATGTTCGATAAAAAAAGGATTGGGGATTATATGAAGATGATATGAGAACCCACAAACCCGAATATCGAACCCATGAGCCCGATTCGATAACCCATGAACCCGATTCGATAACTCACAAACACGATTCAGTAACCCATGAAGACGATTCGATAACCCACAAACACGATTCGGTAACCCATGAAGACGATTCGATAACCCACGAACACGATTCGGTAACCCATGAAGACGATTCACACGGTTTTTTAGTTAAAATTGGCGTATTTTTGGATTTTATGGGTTGGATGTAGGGGAGTAGGGATAAAATATAATAATGCTTAGGTTTGCTTGTAATGGGGCTTTATGAGGATGGAGGATTTTTTGTATAGCCGAGTAATTTAGAAGAAAATTTAGATTTGCGGCGAATAATGGGAGATATTGGGATGAAAGATTGAAATTATAATGGATTAAAATCCTTCGTATCGCGGGGGATTAAAAATATCTCGAAGCTTGACGTTTTTAAATTTATTGATTATCATCTTTAACAATAATGTTGTTTTTGGTCAATAATTCTTTTAGTTTATTAATATTTTCATCTGAAGTGATGTAGCTATAAACATTTCGGTGTATTTTTCCTTTATCTAAAACTAAAATACTAATATACCCTCCTCCCCTATTGTAACCGAAAGCAACAGCGACCAAATCATCAAATGAATATATATTTTTGATCCTGCCAAAAGCATTTTTTATAACCATTATATCATTAAATAGTATAAAACGGTTTGAATTATGGATTGTATCAATTGAGATAATTATAATAAATGGAATAATAATAATAAATGAATATAATCCTAGTTTTGCAGTTGAGAACTGGTAAAAAACAAGTGAAAACATTACTAACGAAAAGAAAATTGAAAAAGGTTTGATTTTAAAGCCTGAATTAAATAACTCAAGTGAACTTTGCATTTCAGACGTTAATTCTTCAATATTTCTCTTAGGTTGTTGAATAAGTTTAAAATCAACATTCATGGGATCTTGATTTAAAAGAATACAAAGGTGATGATAAATCTGAGGGAGTTTTTCTTTAAATTGTTCGGGTGCTTCAAAAAAAGATTCGACACAGACGGCAAAAAATTCTCGTTCGTTTGTGCCAGCATATTTCCTAAGAAAAGAAGCTCTTTCATTATGAATATTCTCATATTCCGCTTTTGCAATCAAAGCCCATTTATCGAAATAATTACCAAAATAAAAATCAAAATCTCCATCATCTAATTTTTGTTCAAAATCTAATGCATGAGCCATTTCATGTAAGCCAACATTATAGGTATCAGAAGGGTTAGAGTATCCATTTATAAAATCTTTCCATGAAATAATAATTACTCCATTAAGACTGACTTCACCCATGTGATAGTGATTTGTAAGATTCGAATAATATGAATCGGGAAGAATTACTATTGTTTCAAAATAATCAAATTTGTATGAATCCAAGCCAAAAGTTACTTGTATTGCGGATGCTGCAATAAGAGTTTTCATTTCATCAGTAATTTCAAAATCACCTTTCTTTTCAAAACTTTTATCTGTTATGAAATTTTTAACTCTTAAAAGGAATTTAATTCTCATTTGAAATGAAAGTTTGTCGTAGTAAGAAAACTTGTTTAACAAATATATTTCATAATTATTTTTCATGGTTTTGTTAATTCCATGATAAAAATGAAACAAGGTAAAACTTCGGAGTTTCTTTATATTGGAAATGATAATTAATGAAAACCCATATAAAATATAACCGAGGAAGGATAGAACTAACACTATAAAAATGATATTTGGAATTGTATCTGGCATAAATAATAAATAATGCAAGTTGCAAAGAAAACAAAATTTATTAGTTAAGAACAATTTCAATTACTTATTACATAATGAGTATCTTTGCAATCTAAATAAATAAAAGATGGGAAAATTTCACAACTCAATAGAAACACGAATGGATGCCTTTAGTTTAAGGATTGATAAAGTTTGGGCTGATAGTTTTGACTTCGAGGAGGAGATACGTAAGTTTTGTAGAGCAAGTGAGGCAACGATGAATAAGTTTATTGATTTTAACGATAAAGCCGGTGAGGCGATGAACGACCCTACCATTCCTGAAATGACTAAAAGGATGCTTGAACTTCAGACTGATACATTGACAGATATTGTTGAAAAAAACTATACTGCTTATATGGAAATGATTTATAAATCAAGAGAAGAAATTGATACAATAAGAGGATTCAGGGAAGTGATGATTAAGGATATGCAGAAGATGGCTGATAATAAGAAAAATGCGGCTTTGGCGGATAGAACGATGACGAGTTTTGAAAAGTCATTGGATAAATTTGAGAAGGATAATGAGATAATTCGCAAAAGAATTGATACTGTGAAATCGGGTTTTGGGGAGGCGGAGAAGTATTATGAATCTTTGAAGAATTAAGTATTTGAATGAAACATGTTATGTGCTAAGTGCAACTCACGGAATTCATGAATCAGAAGTTATTACTCTAAGGGAAGTGTAAAGATTCAGGCTAAGTTTTGTTGAATGAAGGGAGTATGTTTATCTTTACCCCCTTCAAAGATTTAACAAATGTTCAAAACACTCGAGGGTTTCTTTACTGTATTATTATTTTTTGCTGTGAAATGTTATTCACAAAATCAGCATAAGATTGATAGTCTTGAAGGTGCTATCAAACAGTTTGAACATGACAGAAAACCATCGGATGATAAGCTTAAAGATTCTATCAAAATAAATATTCTCTATCCATTAGGTAAAGAATATTGGAGTAGTGATGAAAAGAAAAGCATGGATTATGCCAGACAGATTATGTCGTTATCGGAGAAGATTGGTTATAAAAAGGGAATTTGTGAGGCTTATTGGAGTTATGGATATATAAAATCATATCGTTCTAATTATGCTGAAGCATTAGATTATTTATTGAAAGGATTAAAAGTGGCTGAAGATGCCGGTGATAAAAGATTGATTGCAACAAGTTTAAATTATATCGGGCTTGTATATAATAATAAACAAGATTACAAGAATGCTTTGGGGTTTCTAAAAAGGTCTATTTTGATTGCTGAAGAAGGCGGGTATGAGGATATTTATGCTAATATCATTAATAATATCGGAAATTCATATAGTGGATTAGGGGACAATAAACTTGCGATGGAAAACTATCAAAAGTCGGCAGAGATAGCAGAAAAAGATGGAAATATGCGGCAGTATTCTGTTTGTTTAATAGGAGTTGGAGAAATTTATGGCAAAGAGCATAATTATGAGAAATCATTGGAAGTTCATGAAAAAGGATTGAAGATAGCTGAAGCAGGTTTTGATAAAAATACATTGGCGAATTGTTTAAATTATGTTGCGTTGGATTTATTCAACTTGGGAAATAATGAGGAGGCATTAAAATATGAAACGAGGGCTCTTAAAATAACTCAGGAAATTAATGCAGAGGATGTTCAGAAGGATTGCTACTTTTTATTGGAACAGATTTATGCTAAGAATAAGGATTTTAAATCAGCATTTGATAATGAAGTAGGTTATGACCAGATATGTGATTCCATCTATAAGACTCTGAAGAATGAAAAGTTTGCGCAGTTGCAAATGGAATATGATTTTGAAAAGAAACAGGCGAAAGAAAAAGCAGACCAGGAGAAGAAAGATTTGAATTCAAAAGAAGAAATAAAGAAGCGAAAATATATTCGTTATGGAATTATGGGAGGGATGACAATGTTTATATTTTTTTTGTTTGTGGTTTTCAGGCAGAAGAAAAAGATTACCGATGAAAAACATCGCAGTGATGAATTATTGCATAATATTCTTCCTGAAGAAGTAGCAATGGAATTAAAAGAAACAGGGTTTTCAAAAGCCAAACGATATGAATTGGTAACGGTGATGTTTACTGACTTTAAAGACTTTACAAGAATTAGTGAGCAATTAACACCGGAACAATTAGTGACAGAAATAGATTATTGCTTTAGAAATTTTGACTACATCATCAATAAATATGGTATTGAAAAAATAAAAACAATGGGAGATTCCTATATGTGTGCCGGTGGGATTCCGAAAAAGAATAAAACGAATCCTGAATATGTGGTGAAAGCAGCAATTGAAATAAGGGATTTTATGATTAATCATAAAAAAGAAAAAGATGCTAAAGGAGAAGTTTCATTTGAAATAAGAATAGGAATAAATTCAGGTCAGGTAGTTGCAGGAATTGTTGGGATGAAGAAGTTTGCTTATGACATTTGGGGAGATACTGTTAATCTTGCATCAAAGATTGAAACTGCCGGAGAACCGGGCAAGGTGAATATATCTGAGAATACTTATTTACTGGTTAAGGATAAATTTGATTGTATCAAAAGAGGTAAGATAATGATAAGGAATAAAGTTGAAGTTGATATGTATTTTGTGAATGAACAGGTGAAGGTTTTGAATGATTAGAAAATTAGAATTAGAAAATGTTACGATTAATAACTGTTAAGGTCTTTATTTTTTTTATGTTTCTTATTTATTCTATGACTGCATCCTTTGCTCAGAAAGGAAACAGGTTAGATAGTTTGCTTAACAGATTAACTAAGATGAAAGAAGATACATCTTATTTAAAAGTATTGGATTCGTTGTGTCGGGAATATATCATTAAGAATCAAGATTTTGAAACCGGAATGAAATATGCCAAACAGGCTTTTACTCTTTCGGATAAATTAATAAATAATAATCAATCATCGAAAAATAATGTTCTGATTAAAAGATGTAAAATTACCTCAGCAAATATTATAATCAATATCGGGCTTTATTATCATATTCATGCTAATTATGGGGAAGCTATTAAAAACTATTTAGAAGCAATGAAGTTATATGAAGAAACTGATTATAAGCCGGGATTGGCAATTGCTCATAATCATATCGGGAATATATATTATGCTGAAAATAATTTAACCGAATCAATGAACAATCATTTAATTGCATTGAATATAAGAACTGAACTTGGTGATAAACAAGGCATTGCAAACTCACAGAATAACATAGGAATCATTTATGAAAAACAAGGGAAATATACTGAAGCTTTAAGCAATCATTTATCTTCACTTAAAACAAATATTGAACTTAATAACATTCGAAATATTGGTAGTATTTATCATGACATAGGGGATGTCTATAAAGATTTGGGAAATTATAATGAGGCATTAAAAAGTTATTTTGATGCAACAAAGTATTTAGAAAGTATTAAAAACTTTTTAGATATTGGTGATTCTTATAATGGTATCGGTGAAGTTTATTATTTGATGGGGAATTATCCTGATGCAATTTCATGGTTAAATAAAGGGTTGAAATTAAGTTTAGCTAATAATACCAATAACACATCACGAGATATCTTTTCTAATTTATGGAAGGTCTATAAGAAATTAAATGATTACGAAAACGCACTGAACTATTATAAATTATATGTAGCTATGAAAGACACCATATTTCAATCTCAATCTTTGGAGAGAATTGCGGAATTGAAAAATCAAATTAAAACAGATAAGGAGGAAGAAGCAGCTAAAGCACTACAAAAACAAAAAGATATAATTGCGAATGGTGAACTCAACAGGCAAAAGATATTGTTATATTGTTTTTCCGGAGGGTTGTTAATTGTATTTTCATTCACATCACTTGTCTTTTATCAAAAGAAAAAAATAACAAAAGAGAAAGAACGAAGCGATGAATTATTATTAAATATTCTTCCATCAGAAATTGCAATGGAGTTAAAAGAAACAGGAGCTTCTAAGGCAAAGAATTATGATTCGGTGACTGTTTTATTTACTGATTTTAAAGATTTCACCAGTATAAGTGAGGATATGAATCCTGAGCAATTGGTTTCTGAGATAGATTATTGCTTCTGGGCATTTGATGCTATCATACATAAATATGGAGTGGAGAAAATTAAAACTATCGGGGATTCTTATATGTGTGCAGGTGGATTACCCCATGAGAATTCTACCCATGCAATTGATGTTGTTAAAGCTGCAATTGAAATAAGAGATTTTATGGACAATCTTAAAAGAAAAAAAATCGCTAATGGAGAAACTCCTTTTGAAATAAGAATCGGGATTCATAGCGGACCTGTTGTTGCAGGGATTGTAGGTGTAAAGAAGTTTGCTTATGATATCTGGGGAGATACTGTAAACCTTGCATCGAGAATGGAAAGCAGCGGTGAAGCAGGGAAGATAAATATCTCCGGTAGTACCTATGAATTAGTTAAAGATAAATCCAATTGCACTTATAGAGGGAAGATTCAGGCAAAGAATAAAGGTGAAGTGGATATGTATTTTGTTTCAAACAAGGAGAATTTGTAATTATAAAAACTATTAATGGCACGGTTGTTTATTCTTGCATTATTTATTTTAAATTTCTTAACTGCTGAAGGGCAAGAGGTCTTTAAGCATTATGGTGTAAATGAGGGTCTTTCGCAAAGTTCTGTATATTGTATTTTTCAGGATAAAGAAGGATTTCTTTGGGTTGGAACGGCAGATGGCTTGAATCGTTTCGACGGATATTCTTTCAGACAAGTAAACATTAAAGGTTCTCAATCTGAGAAATATCACTACTTCTGGAAAAACATCATCCAGGATAGTGAAGGTAACCTTTGGATTGGTGGAAACCCTGGTGGGTTCTTCTATGATTATAAAAAAGAAGAATTGACAAGGATTCATTTCAATGAATTAGATACATTAAAGGAAACCGGAATAAAGGTTATCGGTGAAGACAAAAACTATAATGTATGGATGCTTTGCAGTTCAAATTATATTATCTGGTATAATATCGAGAAGCATTTTTTCACTATAAAGAAACCCTTGGAGAATTTTATTAAACCCTTTTCCTATTATGTTTATGGGGCAGTTATGAACAATGGGAAATTATTGCTTGGTACTTCAAATGGTTTGCTGATTTATGATAAAGAAACAAATCGTGTTGATTCAATAAAAAATTACAGCGATACAAAATCTTCAGTTTCCCACATTATTCCCGGAAATAATGATTGTTATTATATAACATCAGATTCGGGATTATCCGTTTATAATAATTCGACAGGGAAAATGAGTTCATTAGTTTCAGAGTATAATCATAAAAAAATAGTTTTTACATGCGTAATACGTATTGGAAACAATCTTTATCTCACAACACCAAATGATGGATTGTATTTATATGATATTATCCAAAAGAAAATTATTACTACTTATCACCATGCAACAGATGGCAACAGTTTGAGTTTTGATGCTCTTCAATGTTTATTTATTGATAAAACGAATCAATTATGGATTGGTTCAGATGGAGGAGGATTAAATAAAATGGATTTAAATCAGAAGTTTAAATTATATAGAACCGGAATTACTAACGGGATGAAGTTCTCTGCAGATTTTATAAAATGTTTTTATAAGGATAAATATGGAAGAATATGGTTTGGGACTCATGATAAAGGGCTAAACATTTATGATACTGTTAATGATACAACATTAATTTTTAATGCATCAAATCATCAGTTGCCTGGAAACATTGTCGGAGATATATTTAAAGATAGTAAAAAAAGAATATGGATAGGTACTGACTTGGGGATTTGTTATACTGATGAAGACTTATCGACTTTCCATAACGTTAAAATTTCTGATAAAATAAAAACCATTAAAGGGACCTCATTTGTGTTTCGCTTTTATGAATTGAAGAATCATGATTTGATTGCTGCCACCTACCACGGGCTTTTATCTTATGATGAAACAAAACAAAGTTTTTCATGGGTTGATTCTACTGATAATTATGCCATTAGCATAATGCAGGCAAAAAATAATAAAATATGGGTTGGGCATTACTACAGCCCTTTGACAATATATAGAGTCGAACAAAAGGATGAAAAAGCATATTTTACAGTTGAAAAGGAATTACCTCAATTTAAAAATATCCGTTCCATGTTTGAAGACAATAATAATCATATATGGATGGCAAGTGAAACAGGGCTGATTGATTATAATCCTGTAAATAATACATCAGTACAATACAATGAATCAAATGGACTTGCCAACAGGTATATCTATGGAATTATTCCTTATAAAAACTTCTTATGGCTGACTACGAATAAAGGTATCAGCAGGTTTGATAAAGAAACTAAAACTTTTGTGAACTTCTCTACAGAAGATGGACTACAATCAATGGAGTTCAACACAGGAGCTTATTATCGTGCAGATGATGGTGAATTGTTTTTTGGCGGAGTGAATGGCTTTAACTCTTTTTATCCTGATAAGTTATTTATTAATAATTATTTATCAAACATTGAGATTTCATCTTTCTCTTTATTGAATCGTAATCTTCCGGTAGATTCATTGAAGCTTATAAATAAGGAAATAACCTTCCATTACAACGAAAACATTTTTGACCTTGATTTCTCATTACTTGATTATTCCGCACCAAATAAAAACAGCTATTATTATTCCATTAGCCAGGATAGTACATGGGTTTTATTGGGGAATCAACATCACATTCATTTATCTGAACTTGCACCTGGTCATTATTCATTGTATGTAAAGGCAAAAAACAATGATGGTTTCGAAATCCCTAAACAGTTACTTATCTCTTTTACAGTTCTTCCACCATTTTATAAGACATGGTGGTTTGTTTTGTTTTCGTTTATTATTTCTATTTCAATTATTTCATTTGTTATATGGTATGTATATATTCATAAATTAAAGCTCAGGTTGTCACATATTGAAAGGGAAAAGGAAATATTACAGGTTCGGCAACGTATATCGAGAGACATGCATGATGAGATTGGCAGTGGATTAAGTCGTGTTTCTTTATTAAGTCAATTGTCGGGTGGTTATTCCAACAACAAGGAAAAATTAGATGAGAACCTTTTGAAAATAAAAAACATTTCGCAACTGTTGAACGGACAGTTAAATGAAATGATCTGGAGTGTAAATCCATTAAATGATACATTACAAAATATGCTAGGATACATTCACCAATACGCAGGAGAACTTTTAGAAGAGAATTCTATTTCATATATGATTAATTTTCCAGAAGATATTCCTGAAGTAAAGATTTCTCCCGATTTAAGAAGAAATATTTATTCTATAACTAAAGAAGTTTTGAACAATTCTTTGAAATATTCAGGTTGTAAAGAAATTAAAATAGACTTCACTTTTACCAAAGGGGGAACATTTCATTATATCATCAGCGATAATGGTTGTGGTTTTGATATAAATCACATACGAGAATTTGGTAATGGGCTAAAGAATATAAAGCAAAGAGCGAAAGAATCAGGAATTACCTTTATTATTGAAAGTGAAAAAGGAAAAGGAACAACAATAAATCTTTTAGGAACATTAGAAACTAAAATTACTACTTAAGTAGTAATACAATTTAAATATATTGTCCATTAATTTGCATCATGAATAATCTTAAACCAAAAACCTTTAATTTAAACTAATAAAATTATGTCGATAAGAGTTTGTATTGTTGAGGATGACAAGGTTCTTCGCGAAGGGATGGCTGAAGGTATTCGTCAATCTGGCGAATGTGATTTGCTTGGCTCTTTTGAAAGTGGAGAGGAATTAATTAAGGTGTTCAGAACATTGAAACCGGAGGTTGTACTTATGGATATTCAGCTTCCGGGAAGAAGTGGAATTGAATGTGTTAAAGAATTAAAAATAAAATACCCCGAAACTCAATTCCTTATTTGCTCGGTTTTCGAAGATAACGATAATATTTTCGATGCACTATGCGCTGGTGCTACAGGTTATATGCTTAAATCAACCGATTTCAATAAACTCATTCAATCTATTGTTGAAGTTCATAGAGGAGAATCACCTATGTCGGGAAGCATTGCTCGTAAAGTATTAGGAAGCTTTCAAAATCGTAAAACATCGGATGAATACCTTAAGCTTCTTTCAGAACGGGAACGTGAGATATTAGACTATCTTGCCAGAGGATTGAGATATAAGGAAATTTCAGCGCGTATTAATGTAAGCACTGAAACTGTGCGTACTCATATTCGGAATATTTATGAAAAGCTTCAGGTTAGCAGTAGAACAGATGCTTTGAATAAGGTTTTCGGAAAGTAGTTTACTATATTTAAGAATTCACTACTAGAATAACACATTAAAAGTTTGCTCCTAGAAGAGATTTATTAGAAGCAATATCTGAATTTATTGATATTTATATATGAAAGAGTAATTAAGGAAACCCAACTTAGTTATTCTTAATCCTTGCTAATAGATTATTAGCATTCTCCAGAAACTTTAATTGTTCCTTTCCTTCTTCAGCGCCTTGAGGGTAGCCTAATGAACCAATTGTGTTAAGATTAAAATTACTTGTGGAATCTTTCTTTGTTGCAAAGAGTAGCCAGACCGTCGGGAAACCATTTACTTTAAGGGCTTGTTGCATACCATTATTTTGCTGAACCAATTCAGGAGACAGTTGTTTACGTCTTGGGAAATCAAGTTCGAGTAAAATAACATGTGCTTTTGCCCAATCAATAAATTCCTGTTTTACAAATACATTAGCTTCCAGTCTTTTGCACCAAATGCACCAATCACTGCCTGTGAACAATGCAAATATTGGTTTATGTGTTTTATTCGACAACTGATATGCTTCCTCCATGCTTGTATGCCATTCAAGAGATGAAGTCGCTGTTGTGCTTTCCTGAGTTTGCGAATAGGATAATTTGACAAAACAGAACAGTAACAAAAATGATGTGCTAAGAATTTTTCTCATAAGAATATATTTTAAATAAATTTATTTACTATCAGATTAATATTTATTAATTGCAGGGCAAAGGTACAAATCTTTTTTTACTTCTGTACTTTCAATCATCTTCTATTTCTTAGTTAATCATTTTAATAGCGTTATATAGCACCAACAAAAATAATAATTTGCAGGATATTAAATAATAAAGTTACCTTTGTCGCTCGATTTATGACAACTACAATCATTATTATCATCTGCATTGTTCTCCTTATTGCATATATATTCGATCTCACCTCCCATCGAACCAAAATACCTTCTGTAATACTTCTTCTTCTTTTCGGGTACATTCTTAAACAGATAACAAATTCTTTAAATGTAGAACTCCCCAATGTAGATGTAATGCTTCCGGTCTTTGGCACAGTCGGGCTTATCCTGATAGTATTAGAAGGTTCCCTGGAACTTGAACTCAACAAATCAAAAATACGAATAATAGAGAAATCTGCTTATGGTTCATTCATAACCTTATTTGCTTTATCATTTACATTTGCTTTCATGTTTCAATATTATGGTCACGCATCTCCGAAAGACTGTCTGATAAATGCAATTCCATTAGCAGTTATCAGCAGTGCTGTTGCCATACCAAGTGCACGCAACCTTTTAAATAAGCATAGGGAATTCATTACTTATGAAAGTAGCTTGTCAGACATATTCGGGGTATTACTTTTCAACTTCATCGCACTTAACGACCATATTGGTTTTCATGCCTTCGGAAGTTTCATTATAGAATTAATATCCATTATCCTTATTTCATTCATTTCAAGTTTAGGAATTTCCCTTTTGTTAACGAAAATTGATCATCACATCAAGTTTATTCCCATCATGGTGCTGGTAATATTGATTTACAGCGTTTCAAAAGTCTTTCACCTTCCCGCACTTGTTTTTATATTGATATTCGGTATCTTCCTTGGTAATCTTGACGAATTCAAACGATTCAAATGGATTGAAATATTCAAACCTGATGAATTAGATAAAGAAGTAAAAAAGTTCAAGGAATTAACTATTGAAGCAACATTTCTTATCAGGGCATTATTCTTCATTCTATTTGGTTATTCGCTCAAAGCATCAGATATTTTAAATCCTGAAACACTTGTTTGGGCTGTTGGTATTGTACTTATGATATTTGCTTTCCGCGCTGCTCAACTTGAACTGTCAAAACTTCCTTTGACTCCCCTCCTCTTTCTCGCACCACGTGGCCTTATCACTGTTCTATTGTATCTTTCAATTGATCAATCTCAACGTATTTTACTCGTAAATAAATCACTTATCATACAAGTCATTATTCTGACTGCATTAGTAATGATGGTTGGTCTTCTATTTTCGAAGAAGGTAAAACAGACTATAGAAATTCGTTGATTTTAAACAATGAACATGAGAAGAAATTGTACTTCTTCAAAATATCATAAAGAGTTATCAATTTATGGTTTTGTGTTTCTTTAAAAAGATATCTTCAAACATCCTGTCTAGAAAGATAGCTGTACTAATACTCCAGTACGCACCATTATAATTATGAACAGGGTCACCCTGGGCAATTGATGAACGATAACCTCCGCATATATTAATTCCAAACCAGCGAAGGGCATGCCATCCAAACAAAGCAGGGAACTTAAGATTTACAGATACTCCCGCACCCACCGGAACAAAATATCTATTATAGTTATCATAAACCATTCCGTCATCAGCATCCTTGAATGTATTTACAGTTCGCCCATAGCCTGCTTCAAACACTAAACTAGCTTCCAGGTACTCATGCCTGAAAAGAAATGGCTCAAAGTAAAAAGTTCCATAATAAAGTTGTTGATTTTGTGAGACTGGGTAATTTGGATTAATGTCCTTAGGAATTGGTAACTCCGTAACATTTTCATTCATATAGTATTCGCCAATTCCGACTTTATACTTTCCTTTTATTATAACTCCTTCGCGGTAACCCCATACATTTGCCCACCTGTTCTGCATGTAATTAAAGCGTTGGTCAAAATCAAAA
>Ga0206936_1089_pt3 | contig 18147 bp, 7 predicted proteins | sample Alteio_BWOrgHeat_14_FD_152922 | JGI IMG/M metagenome (GOLD analysis project Ga0206936, IMG submission 152922) | Enriched cells from forest soil in Barre Woods Harvard Forest LTER site, Petersham, Massachusetts, United States -... | ecosystem: Environmental > Terrestrial > Soil > Temperate forest > O... | reverse complement strand
ATTAAACCTTTACTCTGTCCTAACCCTGAATTGGTAAATTCTCCCATCAAAAGATTTGAATAGAAAAGAAAGAGAATAAACCCCACCTCAAGAATAATTCTCTGAATCGGACTTAATTTTCTTTTGTATTTCTGTTTACTTTGCGCTTCCATTTTTAGTTTCTTATGATTAAAGGAGTTATATTATTTCTTTTTATTGTGATATTGTTTTTATAGTCTGAACAACATTGCAAAAATAACCCTGCTTTCTGTTGTCGCTAAATCCGGTGCCCAATTCGGGGGAAGTGGAGTTGTTGAATAACCTGTCGGAGAAGTAACTCCTCCAGGTCCATTAAAGTAAGGAACACTTGAGCCTCGACGGACATATTCTAATTTAAATTCTATACTTTGATTTGGCATCCAGGCAATATTTGTTGACCAATCCCAAGCATTAAACTGGTCGCCAGGGTTTTGAGTGAAAATATGCGTTCCTACAGTGCCGCCATTTGAAGACGGAGCATAAGGATTTGGTAAATCACTTGCATCACCTGTAGGTTCAAGAACTAAATAACGACCCGGGTTGTTCATTACTCCTCCGCCAATCATCCATGCAAACTTATTATGACCAAACCATATTCTATTGTAAAACATTTTGCTTACAAAGAATTGTGCGGGTGAAGTGGCAGTACTATGAAAACCATTGACTCCATCGCCGCTTTCATCACCAATATCAAAGGTAAAGGAAAATGCTGCCTGAGTAATTCCATTGGATTGCTTATTGTGATAATATCTTCCTAAAAAGCTATTGTCGGAGTGAAACCTGTGTCTGCCTAGGTCACCTGCAACGTCACTTCCATAATAATCATTGGTGAGGAATTTAAGATTTTCATTAGGACACCATGTAATATTTCCTCCAAAACCGGGCATATCATTAAACATTCCATAACTCTGCCAGCCATTTATCAGCCATGGTTCAATTTTAAGTGTTGAACAAGGATAAATCTGAATACGCATTCCATTAAAAAACCAAGGAGTATTATCTGAAGTATAGGAAGCCTGATAATCCCAATTCTCAACCTGGTAGTAGGAATTCAACCCGATATAGGACATAAACAATCCGAAATCCACATTAATTCCATGCATGCAATTAAAGTGATACCCTGCATTTGCTTCGCTTAGGTAACGATAGGCATCAGCAAGATCATACTGACCACGGTAAGGACTAAAATCATTTCGAGGAACCACTTCGGCACGGTATCCGATTTGAGTTAAAATTCTTGCCCGTGCACCATTGTAATTAAATTCACCACCGATACATGCTACTGAAACTTCCATTTCATTATCACGAGCAAGTGCTGTAGAACCCACTACAGTATGGTCATTCGGATTCCAAAAGGAATATGTCGCGTTGGCATCAAGCATGATAATTCCAGTTGCATACTTGCTTGTCAAGGCACAGGAATCACGGCGGTCATTGCCATTTTGCCATGTCTGGTCTTGCCCTTCCCATGGTATCTGGGATTGTATGGAATCTTTTTGTGCTGTCGCATAAAGCGACTGCAAAATAAGAATAAATACCGGTAATTTTTTAATCATTTATTTTAAATTTAAAGGTTTAATAATAAGATAATTTTACTTCCTGATATTTTAAGTTTTTGCAGCGCATAATTACGCTGCAAAATTACAGGTAAGGTTATAAATACTATATTAAAAGGTAAGCAAAGAGTATAAAGATTTTATAAAGATTTAGCTTATATTTCAAAAACATAATACAGTTTGATTGAGTCAAACTTGTTCTTGATTTATATAAGGCAAATTGTTATTCCTTACCTACAAACCGATAACCTACGCCCGATTCCGTAATTAAATGAAGGGGTTTGTTAGGATTATCTTCAATCTTCTTTCTTAGTTGAGCAATATAAACTCTCAGATATTGCGATTCATTAAGATAGCTCGGACCCCATACCTGCTTTAGTAAATACTGATGCGTTAAAACCTTTCCTTCATGTTGTGCAAACAATGAAAGCAGTGCATATTCCGTGGAAGTAAATTTAAGTATTTCATTATTCTTTTTAACAGTTCTTGATGTTAAATCAATTTCCAAATCATTAAAATTAAGAACTGAATTACCTTCCTTATCAGTTGTATTTCGCAATGCAGTCCTTATTCTTGCCAGCAATTCTCCGGTCCTGAATGGTTTAATTAAATAATCATTTGCACCATTATCTAATGCATTTACAATATCTTCTTCACTGTTTTGAACAGAAAGAATAATAACAGGGTTTATGAACCATTCGCGCAATTTCTTTAATACAGAATGTCCGTTTTCATCAGGCAAACCAAGGTCAAGGATAATTAAATCAGGAGGATGAGAAGCGGCTGCAATCAATCCTTCTTTTGCAGTAGCAGCTTCATTGACAATAAAATCATTACTCTGCAAAGTTATTTCAAGCAATCTTCGCATTTGAACTTCATCGTCTATAACTAATATTTCAGCCTTATTCATTTTTTTGCTTGTTTAAAGAAGAAGTTTCAGAAGGAATTTTTATCGTAAACAATATTCCTCCTCCTTCAATATTTGATAGTATTATAGTTCCGTTATGTGCTTCTACAAAACCCTTTACTATTGACAAACCCAATCCTGTTCCACCTGTTTTAGAATTTTTGAGACGATAGAATTTATCAAATACATGTTCGATTTCATCTTCAGGTATTCCTATGCCATTATCACTGATTTTTAAAATTAAAGTATTAATGGTGGCATCTCTTTTAGATTTTATTTCATTAGCAGTAACTTCAAAATGCCCCTTCAAATTACGAATGCAATCAGCCGAAATAGTTATGGTGGCTCCGGGTTCTGTATAATTGACTGCATTAATAATAAGGTTATGCAACACTTGTTCCATAAGCCCGAAATCTAATTTGAATAAAGGTAAATTTTCATTTATCTCAACTTTTAATGAATGCTTTTTCAATTCGTTCTCCAATCGATTAACAACAGAATAAACCAATTCATTCACATCACACCAATCCAGTTTAGGACGAATATAGCCTGATTCCAACCGCGACATATTAAGCAGGTTTTCTACCTGCTCATTCAATCTTACAGAGGCTATTGAAATTTCAGAAATTAATTTATATTTATTATCCTCTGAAATCTTATTACTATCGGTTAATAAATTATCCGTAGCACCAATAATTGTTGCAATAGGAGTTTTTAATTCATGAGATAATGAATTAAAAAGGACGTTATATAATTTAATTGTATTTGCTTTTTCTTCCTTTTGTCTTGCTATCTTTTCCATCCGCCTTATTTTGTTTGTGAGCACTGCATTAAGCATGGCTATAATAAAATACATTAATAACATTAATGTATCTTCAGCAGAACCAACTAAAAAAGTATAGCGGGGAGGAATGAAAAAGAAATCCCATATCAATGCGCTTAACAACGCAGCAAACAAAACAGGAAGAATATCAAAAAACATTGCAATGAGCGAAACAGTAACTAATAATATAAAAGCAACAACTCTATATCCAATAAAATCAGAAAGAATAAAACAGATTCCACCAATAATACAAACAAACAAAAACGAAAGAAAATACTGCCTTGTCCTGTTGATTTTATTTAAAATAATTATTGCCATTCTCTTTTCCTCATAATACAATGCAAAATTACAGGTAATTTATCAATAGGGTATAAAAAGATAGACAATCAGTGTAAAGAATTTATAAAGAATTGGATAATATTTTACCAAAAAACCTATTCTCTACCTTTGGATAACTTTTCAGGGTTAAAGAAAGGGCAGTATAGAATTATTATAAGTTCTGATGATTTGAAGGTTCTTCAACGGAATACTAAAATATAGGTATTCAATTACAATCAACTTACAGCGGCAGAAAAGCAGTTGTATGATTCTGTGCTTCCCAATTAATCTAGTCGGAAAATTAAACATTATAATCAAAATGGTTTATTAACATTGAAAGAATTACTAATTTAGAAATCAGGAGGTGGATGTGAAAAATAAAAATTGATTCTGCCCAATCTAAATCAAAATAAATTTGGCTGTTAACTAAAAATATCTTAATATTGCATTCTAACCTAAATTAGATAGCGCGAACGCTAGCGGTTATATCCCTTAAATTGGTATTTCCTTTTAGTAATTATGATTATTAAAAATGCCAATGAAAAGTTTATCTTATAATATTTCAATTGTTAAAAAAGAAAGTCTGAGGTCAGAATGCCTGGTTTCAAACATTAAAAGACCAATATTAAACATTGGAAGGGTGGTAGTAAACATAAAAAGTGCCATACTAAACCTTAAAAGAGAGATACTAAACATCAGAAGGACAGAAGTAAACATTAAAACGGCAGAATCAAACCTGAAAATGGAAGAATTAAACATAAGGGGTACCATAGTAAACACAAGAAGGGAGGTAATAAACATAAAAAGGGCAATTTTAAATCTAAAAAGGGAAGTAGCAAGCATAAAATGGGTAATAGCAAACATAAGAAGGGAAATAGCAAGCCTCAAATGGGAAATAGTAAACCTCAGGGTGGAAATTACAGGTAAAAACATACAATTTACCTATTCCATGGGAAGATTACCAATAATTCATAGTACATTTTCAGAAAAAAATAAACTTAAAAACAGGAGGGATGTCTCCTGATAGATATAAATTAACGCTGCAGGCATCCTTGTGGCAGAAAAATTAAATAAATAAATTATGTCAAAATCTAAAAAACGTGAAATGGTTGCCTTTAATTGCGAAAAAACGATGGGCAAATTCATCACACAAGCCGGAGCCATTGTGCTTCAAATGAGCGGAAGCTCTTATTTTTCAGTCCCTCCCATTCCTTATCTCACTGTTACGGGACACATTGATGACCTTGCCACTGCCGAGGCGGTGGTGAAAAAACATGCTAACGGTGCTGCCGCAGCCCGTGACGTTGTCTTTAACATTTTAAAAAAGGATTTGCAAAGTTACAAGGAATATGTTCAGAGCCTTGCTGATGCTGCCTCTGAAACTACTAATGCAATTGCCATTATCAAAGCAAGTGGTTTCTCGTTGAAAGCAACTGGTGTCAGAATCAAGCCACCATTAAGAGCAAAACAAAGCGTTGCTGCTGGCGAAGTAAAATTATTCGGAACTGCTAACGGGTCAAAATCAAAATATGACTGGCAGATTTCTGTTGATGATGGTGCAAGCTATTCCAATCTTCCTTCAACTATTATGGCAAAAACAGTAGTGAGAGGGCTTAGCAATGTTAAATCATTATTCCGCTTTCGGTCCTTATCAAAAAATGGTTTAAGTGAATGGAGTGTTGCGGTGATGATAACTCAGTAGTAATTAAATTTCTTTTAAAATAAAAAGTCCTCCGATAATTTATCGGAGGACTTTTTTATTGAACTTTACTAATTAACACAAAACTATTCCACAATTAGTTTTCCTTTGGAGATATTATCTCCTTTTTGCAGGATAATCATATAAACACCTTTTGCAATACCATCAAGATTCATGATGTAAGAGTTCTCTCCTTGGGCTGCATTATCTATTTCTGAAACTACAACTCTTCCAATCATATCCACTAACCTGATGTTATAAGCACCTTCTTCTAATGTTGAGAATGCAATAGTAACCATTGAATTTGCAGGGTTAGGATAAATATTGAAAAGTATATTTGCATTTCCGTCTTCTGCCATTCTGCTTGATAAAGTGGTGAAAGTCTGGATTGCACTCCATCCTGAATTGATGGTTCCCGATGTATTGCAGTTAGTTTGTATCTGCCAGTCATAAGAGGTGCTTAACGACAACCCGGTGAAGGTATATGCAGTTGCAGGAGAAATTACATGCTGTGTCCAGTTATTCATTCCATGAATGCTTATCTGAATGGTATAATTATACCTGCATTGAGATTGAACCCAGTTTGCTTTCGCTGATGTTCCAAGAATATTTGTTGTAGATAAACTTGTGGGTAAAGCACAATTGTTTGTTACTGCTTTGGATGCCGAAGTGGTACATCCTGCTGCATTGGCTACAGTAACCATATATGTGTTTACAGAGTTGACGGTTATGGCTTGGGTATTTGCACCACCTGGCGACCAGGTATAGGAAGTATAACCGGCAGATGCAGTCAGCGTAACGCTTGTGGGAGAGACCTGCGAACAGAAATTATCGTCTGTAGGATTACTTGTAATGGTTACAGTAGTTATGGTGTTAACTGTTACTGCCAAAGTTTTAACAGGACTGTTTCCACAATTGTTGGTTGCCTTTACAGAAATATTTCCGCTAATAGTTCCTATAGTACAGGTAATCTCTGTTGATGTAGAAGAACCTGACCATCCGGAAGGTAATGTCCAGATATAAGATGATGCGCCTGCAACAGGACTGATGGAATAAACTTGTACAGAGCCTTTACAAACACTGGTATTACCTGATATTGAAACAGGGGTTGAAGGGATTGAATTAGAGGTGACAAAAAGTGTTTGAACAAGACTGTTTCCGCAGGTGTTATTGGCTGAAACAGAAATAGTTCCGCCAGATGAACCTGCAGTAGCGTTAATGGTTCTGGAAACAGAGCTACCCGCCCATCCTGGAGGAAGTGACCATGTGTAGCTTGTAGCACCAGGTACAGCAATAACGGAATAACTTTGTGAGGTGCCGCTGCAAACAATTGTATTTCCTGTAATGGAACCAGGTTGTGCAGGAACCTGGTTTATTGTTATTGATAATGACCTTGATAAACCGGTTCCGCAACCGTTGTTAGCAGCAACTGATATTGTTCCGCTATTGCTTCCCGTAATTAATGTGATGCTGTTTGAATTTGAATTTCCTGACCATCCGGATGGTAAAGTCCAGGTATAACTTAATGCGCCGGTAACATTAGCAATAGAATAAGTTTGAGATGTATTTGGACAAACTGTTGTGCTACCTGTGATTGCGCCAGGAGTAGGAGGAACATTTGTAACTGTTACTGCCAAAGTTCTGTTGGCGCTGCTTCCACAATCGTTATTTGCTTTAACAGCAATGTTTCCGCCAGTTGCTCCGGAGGTTACCGTTATGGAAGTTGTAGTTGAATTTCCTGACCATCCTGAAGGCAATGTCCAGGTATAACCAGAAGCGCCGGCAACTTGAGCTATAGAATATGTTTGTGATGTTCCACTGCATACTGATGTATTACCAGATATAACACCTGGTTGAGGAGGATTAGGAATAATGCTTATTGCAAGTGTTCTGATCGTGCTGTTGCCACATCCATTCGAAGCTTTTACAGAAATATTTCCTCCCGAATTTCCGGTTGATACGGTTATGCTTGTAGAATTTGAAACACCGGTCCATCCATTTGGAAGGGTCCAGATATAACTTGAAGCACTTGATACGGGAGCAATAAAATAGGTTTGAGTACTTGAGTGGCAAACACTTGTCGGACCTGATATTTGCCCGGGTTGTGAAGGTACTCCGGCATTTACAGTAACTGCAAGAGAAGATGAAATGCTTGGTCCACAGGAATTGTTTGCCGTAACACTTATGTTTCCATCTGAAGTTCCGGCTATAGTAGTAATACTTGTAGAATTAGAGTTACCTGTCCAACCAGATGGTAATATCCAGGTGTAACTTAATGCACCTGCAACAGGAGAAATTGAATAGGTATTAGAAGTGGAATGGCAAATATTTGTATTTCCTGTTATTGCTCCGGGCTGAACAGGAACAGGTAATATGGTAATTGACTGTGAAGCAACTCCGGTACAATTGTTTCCATCAGTAACCGTGACTGAATATAATCCTGCAGAATTTACTAAAGTTGTTTCATTAAAGGTATTGTTGCTCCATACATATTCATTATAAACTCCTGCATTTAATGTTACAGAGCCTCCGATACAAAAAGTTGTGGGTCCATTGGCTGTAATAGAAGGTGTTGGTAATGGATTTACCGTAACTACCTGAGATGCTACTCCGGTACAGCCATCAGGATCAGATACTGTTACCGAATACGTATTTGCTGAAGTTATAACTTGTGATTCTATGTTGCTTCCATTACTCCACAGGTAAGAAGAATATACTCCACCGGCATCTAATATTACGGAGCTTCCCTGGCAGAAAGGAATTGAGCCATAAGCAGTAATAATCGGAGTTGGAGAAAGATTAACAATAACTGAAGTGGATGCTACACCTGTGCAACCTCCAGCATTTGTGACAGTAACAGTATATATTCCTGCTGAAGAGGCATTGACGGTTTCAGCATGAGCTCCAGTATTCCAGTTGTACGAAGTATATGAACCAGCATCCAAAGTAACTGAACTTCCCTGGCAAATTGTTGTTGAGCCATTAGCAGTAATAACCGGAGTCGGAACAGATAAAACTGTAACCACTAATGATCCTATTCCGATACATCCGTTTGAATTTGTAACTGTTACATAATAAGTACCACTTGCTGTTGCAATTAAAGTTTCATTTGTACTTCCATCACTCCAGGTATAAGAAGAATAATTTCCGGCATCTAAAGTAACAGAACCGCCTGTACAAATTGTCGTCGGACCATTTGCAGAAATTGATACAGTTGGCGGGGAAATTATATTAACATTTAAATTGCTATAAACAATACTGCAAGCTCCTGCATTATCTGTGGCCTTGAGGAATAAGTTGAAACCTCCATTAATAATATCTAAACTGCCGGGATAATAGGTAGGATGAAGAAGGGAATTATTATCAAAAGTACCATCGCCATCAGTAGTCCAGCTAAACTCTCCCGTACCGGTTGCATTGGAGATAGTAATTGAACCGGCACCGGAACACATGTTTAAGTTTCCTCCAGCATTTGCAGAAGGTGCGGGGCTTATACTCAAATCCATCTCGTCTGTTGAAATGCAATTGCCGCTGATATCGGTTGTGACAAGATTCAGAAGGGCATATTGCTCTAAAATATCTAAAGAGCCGGGGTGATAAACCGGATTCCTAACTGTTGGATCATCAAAAGTACCATCGCCTAATGTCGTCCACAAAATAGTTCCTGTAGCATTTGCATTGGAAAGCGTAACGGAGGTTTCGCTAGAACATATTGTTACATGACCACCTGCATTCGCAATTGGAGTAGTGTTTATGGTAAGAATCATAACACTACCTGAAGTCGGGCATAGAGATAAAGGATCAATAGCCTGAAGAATCAATGAAACACTGCCATTAGAAATATCCCAGGAACCCGGGTAAAAGGTCGGATGCAATGCACTGCTGTTATTGAATGAACCATCTCCTGAAGAAATCCAATTGAAATTTCCGCTACCACTTGCATCAGAGAGAGTAATGGAACCGGCACCGGAACAAATAGTTTGATCGCTGCCAGCATTGGAAACCGGAGAAGTGTTTATTGTCAAAAACATATTGTCAAAATTGTAACAGTTTCCTGTAGGATCTGTTATACCTAGAGAGAGAACTGTGGCTTGGTCTAAAATATCATTATTGCCTGGATGATAGACAGCATTAATCAAAGTAGGGTCATCAAATGTGCCATCACCTAATGTAGTCCACCTAATGTTTCCTGTACCACTTGCATTGCTTAATGTTATAGAACCATCACTTGAACACATAGTTTGATCCCCGCCAGCATTTACAGAAGGGGTGGAAATAATCATTAAATAAATAGTGCTTGATGAAAGAGGGCAAGGATCGTTGAGATTAGTGGTAGTCAGCGTTAAATCTGCACCTCCATCATTAATATCATTAGGTCCTGGATAATAGGTTGAATTAATATATGCAGGATCATCGAAGCTCCCATCTCCGTCAGTTGTCCATAAAATTGTACCTGAACCTGTTGCCTGTGACATATTTATCTCAAAATCACCTGAACACATGATCAAATTATTTCCGGCGTTTGCATTATGGTTAGTGATAACAGTGAGGTTAAAATAATCATGTGCGGCTGGGCATATTCCGGCAGGATCAAAAGCATATAAATCAATTTGATCAGTTCCATAAAAAACAGCATTTTGCCCCGGAGTTAAATTTGTATTAAGCGATTGAGGATTATCAAAATGATCATCATTGTTACCTTCCCAAAGTGGGAGTCCAACAACGCTGGCATCATTGATGTTAATCGTTACATCTGTGGCACACATAGACTGGTCGTTACCTGCATTTGCAGAAGGGACAGTTCCAATAGTAATATAAATATAATCTATTGAATTAGGACAAAGAAAATTTGGATTAGTTGTTTCTAATACCAATCTGACGGAATTGTTCAGAATATCATTAGGACCTGGTGTATAGGTTGGATGGATGATTGTTTGATCATCAAAACTACCATCCCCATATGATATCCAAATTATTTCTCCTGACCCGGAAGAATTTGTAATAGTAATAGATGGACTGCTGGCACACATACTCAAATCTCCACCTGCATTTGCATTAAAGTTAGTATCAATGGTAAGGAACATACTGGAGGTTGAACCTGAACAAATACCTGCCGGATCTTGAACCAGAAGAACTAATTCTACCCCACCATTAAGTATATCTTGAGTACCCGGCACATATTCAGTAAAAGCGGAGTATGGACTGTAAAAATTTCCATCTCCTAAAGATAACCATTGAACACTTCCATTTGCTGTTGCATCAATAATAGTATAATAATCTGATGCGCACATAGTAAGATTACTACCGGCATCAGCAGAAGTAATTGTACCGATAGCAAGTCTTAAACTATCTTCTGAAAGAGGGCAAACCTGATTTAGGTTATATGTGGTAAGAGTTAATGTTACACCATTTTGATAAATGTCGTCTGTTCCGGGATAATAAGTAGGATGAAGAATATCCGGATTATTAAATGTGCCATCACCTTGAGTCAACCAATGAATTGTTCCTGTTCCTGTAGAACCATTAATTGTTATTGGTGCACTGCCGCATTCACCAAGATTTCCCCCTGCATCTGCATCGTGATTGGTGATTATTGTTAATAATTCCTGACTGCTTGACAATGGACAAGTTCCAAAATTATCAAAAGCTGTTAAGGTAACGGTTGCATATTGTGTAGTAATATCATTTGTACCAGGGTAATAATTTGGATTTAATTCAGTATTGTTATCAAAATAACCATCACCAGTGGTAGCCCATAAAAAACTTGTTCCGATACCTGTTGCCTGACCTAAATTTAAATATCCATTAACAGGACATAATAACTGGTCAAATCCTGCAAAAGATGAAGTTGGAATGCCAATTAACAAAGAAGTAACATCGTTTGAAATTGGACAAAATACAGAATAATCTAAGGTGGTGAGTGTTAATTCGACAACTTGAAATGTAATATCCTGCGGACCTGGAAAATAATTTGGATTAATAACCGTGGGGTTATCAAAATGCCCGTCACCACTAGTTATCCAGTTAATAGTGCCCTGACCGACGTATGTAGCATTAGATAGATTTACTGAATTATCGCTGGCACACATACTAATGAAAGGACCGCCAGCATATGCACTGGTGTTGGTTATAATAGAAAGGATCATATAATCAGTTGAGAAACCAGGGCATTGTTCAGTACCATTTGCTGTAAGAGTTAATATAATATCGCTATATAAATCAAGAGGTCCTGGATAATAAGTTGCATGAAGAATATGAGGGTTGTCAAAAAATCCATCGCCACTGCTTGACCAGATAAAGTGTCCGGTTCCACTTGCATTAACCAAGGTATAAGAAGCATCGGTAGAACACATGTATTGATCTCCACCGGCATAGGCAATTGGAGGAGGTGTAATGGTAAGTGTCATTTGATCACTTACCGAATCGCAATGAAATGTAGGGTCATGTGAATAAAGATTCAAGATGACACTGCCTGCTGCATAATCATTAGTTCCTGGATAATAAGTAGGGTTGGCTATGGTAGGGTCATTGAAATGTCCATCGCCGTTGTTTAACCATAGCAAGGCATCTGTGCCGCTTGCATTCGAAAGGATTATAGAGTCATCACTAGTACACATAATTTGATTCCCTCCAGCATTTGCTTGAGGAGAAGTAATTATTGTCAGGGTCATTTGATCTGTTACGACTGTTATACAACTGCCAGTAGGATCCACTGCTGTAAGTGTTAATTCAACAGTTCCATTAGCTATATCATTTTGCCCTGCATTATATTCTGCATCAAGAATATTGTCATTATTAAAATATCCGTCACCACTGGTACTCCAGGTAAAGGAACCTGTTCCGGTAGCATTGAAAAGATTAATTGATGCTTCATTAGAACATGTTGTCTTGTCTGGTCCGGCATTAGCGGTAGGATTTTGCCCAACAACTATATCTTCTGAAGCACTCGCAGTACATCCATTAATATCAGTAACGGTAACCGTATAGGTAGCACTTGTATTAACGCTGATAGTTTGAGTTATCGAATTATTCTGATCATTCCAAAGATAGCCATTATAAACTTCTGTACCTATCAAACCTGATTCACAAAAAGCCGGACCACCATAAACAGTTGGTGCAGGAGGTTGATTAACAGTTATAGTTACAGCACCACAATCACCAGGAGTTATACAGCCTCCTTCTCCTCTTGCAAAATAGGTAGTTGTTATAGAAGGAGTAACTAAAATTGATGTACCTGTTCCTACAGGTGTTCCTCCACAAAAACCAGAATACCACTGCCAATTATTTGCATTATTGAGGTTGCCTGATGTAACTGAAATTAGCACAGGCGCTCCCTGGCAAATTGTCCCTTGATCAGGTGTTAGGGTCGGGACATCAGGATTCACAAGAATTGCCGGATTGTATTGTACCAAAGAACACCAATTACCACCGCCTTCTGAACCTTGACCAAAATAATGATCTACTGTCATAATATTTGTGGTGATATCAAAATCAAAGATTGTACCTTGATTAAAATAAGAGCCGCCACCATTGTAAGTAGTTCCATATAATTTCCCATTGGGCAATTGTAAAAGATCTCCATAGGGAACAGTTCCAACAGGGAAATTAAAATTATAATCTGTAGTAATAGTATGTGATACCGGATCGTAATCAAAAATGGTCCCTCCGTCAGAATAATATTGTTCATTTGTATTATTAATTACAGTATCGAATTCATAATTAAAATAGGTGCCTCCCAATGATGCAGTGCCATATAGTTTGCCATTGCTTGCCTCAATCAGACTGCCATGTGGCTCAAACCCTGTTGTCATACCCAAATCAACTTGGTAAGTTATATTCCGTGAAAAAGGATCAAATTCAAACAATACTCCATTAGAATTAATTCCACCAGAATAAGTCAAGCCATACATCAATCCATTAGATGCCTGAACCAAACTTCCATAAGGACTCCTGCCGCTTGAAATAGTATTATTAAATATTACATCAGTAGTCAGAATTCCAGTATTGATGTCAAACTCAAATATCGTCCCATCACCTTCGTCAAGATCATTATTTCCTCCCAATTGAGTCATTCCATAAAGCTTTCCATTGGTTGCCTGAATGAGTTTTCCATATCCTCCCTCCCCATCTGTACCATTAAAATTAAATACCACCTTTAAAGAATCTGTGATAGGATCAAAACTGAAAATTGTGCCTTTATAAAATTCACCACCACCCGAAGTAGTCCCATACATCAAACCATTCGATGCTTGCATCAAGGTCCCGTAAGTACCTGCAGGAGCCATATAATTATCAGCAAAGCCATTAAAGCTGGTATCAATGTGAAGAATTCCGGTTAAGGGATCAAAATCATACAGCGTTCCTTGGTTATAAGTTCCTCCATTTTCCGACAATCCGTAAAATTTACCATTGCAAGCCTGAAACAAACTTCCCATATCCCCAATTGGAAAACTGTCAGGGTGTGTAAAACTTAAATCGAGTGTAAAATTTCCTGTTGAAACATCATAATGATACAACGCTCCATCTCCATAAGAACCTCCATATAAAGACACACCATACAGAATAGGCTGTGACTTCGCGGGTGCAGCCCAAAGACAGCAGATAATCAATGCCAGGGACAGCAACGCAGTTTTCATTGCGCCGATGCGACTTAGTAATTGTTTTAAATTTTTCATTTTATTTTTATTTTCTTTTCTCCTACTCTATTCGGTTTTCGGAGGCTCCCCGTTTTTGTTTAATTAAGAATGATAAAATCATTTAAATTCGACGGGACAAAACTACATCCTCAAATGTCCCTTGTCAATCGCATAGAAATAGTAATCTTCAAAAGACATAAATACTACTTTCATGTTATACGAATTAAGAATTTGAGACATGAATCAGGTTTATAAAATTATTTTATTGTTTCTTTGCAGTATTATTAAAACAAAGTAAAATGAAAAGGCGAAGAATTATCAGCAATCATTCCTTCATTGTGAATATTCTTCTTTGTGTTTTTATTTCATCGCTTTGCAGTAATTTGTCAATCGCTCAAAATTCTTCCTTGACTTTTCAGCATCTTTCATTTGAAAGTGGTTTAACACAGGATAACATTAATTGCATTAACCAGGATAAGGATGGTTACATTTGGGTTTCCATCTATGGTGGCATAAAAAAATTTGACGGGCATACATTTAAAAAACTGCACTATTTCAGTAAAGATTCAATTCCGGTTGAATATATTACTCCTACCTGTATGTTTAAAGATCACCTTAACAGAATGTGGATGGGAAGTGGCAATAGTATATATATGTATGATTCCAGAACTGACAGTTTGATTTCTTTTGGAAATGAAAAAGCTTTTCGAAAAGTTATCGGGTCAGTTGATATTACTTGCATTAATGAAGATCAATCGGGTAAAATATGGTTTGGAACCCGCAAGGGATTATATGGATATGAAGAGAAAAATAATGAATTCATTTGTTATTTGCATGATACGCTTGATGTGAAACTGGAGAGTTATTTTAAAAATCGTATTACAACTTTATTACCTGATAAAAAAGGAAATATTTGGGTGGGTACCTTGTTTGGACTTTATAAATTTTCCGCTACTACCCATCAATTCATTTCTGTTTTTAATACCGTATATACCCCTGATTATTTTAACGACAGAGTTGTAGCAGAAGCATTTGATAAAAAAGGTAATCTCTGGATATCCAGTTTTGAATTAGGCATTAAAGTTCTGGATACTGCTACCAGTGAGTTCACTATTTTAAATACAAAAACAACAAATGGAAAACTTAACTCCAATCAGATTCAACAGTTGTTGTGTGATGAAGATGGCAATATGTGGATAGGTCATGAAACAAAAGGAATTAATATTTATCATCCTTCAACAAAACAATTTGATAGTTTCAGGCATGATGAATCCGATCCTCAGACACTGATTGATGATAGAATCAGTGCTCTTTTCATGGACCGCTTTGGCATGGTTTGGATTGGAACGCAAACAGAAGGAATTGACAGAGTGAGCAGAATACAATCAAAATTTAATTCTTATACTTCCCATTCAGGAATGTCTGGTACACTTAGTGAAAAAGGAATTACAACCGCATGTCAAGATAAAAATGGCAACCTCTGGATTGGAAGTCAAAGTGGCTTAATGTACTTTGACAGAAACAGGAATACATTCAAAAGCTTTCATCATGATGATAATAATCCCAATACAATTTCAAATGATTATATAAAAGGAATATGTGTGAACAATGATGGATCTATATGGATTGGAACAAAAAAAGGACTGAATGTTTATAATACTTTTACTGATAAATGGAAACATTATTTTCATAACGAAAAAGATTCTGGTTCCATTCCAAATGAAACAATTGATGCTTTGCTTTTGCTAAGCAATGGAGAAATATGGATTGGAACTGACAATACGGTATGTCGTTATCATGCGGTAGGAGATTATTTTGAAAACAGGAATAATTCTGAAAACATAGCAAAACTCGGTCATGAGTTTTATGTAAATATTTTTGAAGACAGCAGGAAAAATATCTGGCTTGCTACCAGCAGATCAGGTCTTTATTATGTTGATACAGCATTTAATGTTTTACACAGGTACATAGCGGATACTGCTAAACAAAATGGTATGGAAAGCAATATCGTCTGTGATTTTGCCGAAGATAAGGATGGAAATATTTGGATGGCTACTAGTTATGGATTACATAAGTTAGATATCAAGACTCAAAAGTTCACTGTTTATACCGCCGCAGATGGATTATCAAGCAGCATGATTACTCAAATAAAAATTGCAGATGATGGTAAGATTTGGATTGCATCAAATGGCGGACTTTCTGAAATTTATTTTGATGATAAAGGAAAAATAATCTGTAAAAATTTCAATATCACGGATGGGATACAAAGCAATTTGTTCTATACATCGGCATCATTTAAGTTACATTCAGGAGAATTGTTTTTTGGTGGAAGTAAAGGGTTCAATCTTTTCCACCCTGAAAACATTGTTTTTAATAATAATATTCCTGAAGTTCAAATTTCTTCTTTTAAAATCTTTGATAAGGAATATGACAATCTGTCGCGATCCATTGCGCAAAAGAAAATTAAACTTAATTACACACAAAACTTTTTCTCTTTTGACATGGCTGCAATAAGTTATGATTACCCGGAAAAAAATCAATATGCTTACCAGTTAGAAGGGTTTGACAAGGAGATGATTTATTGTGGCACACAGTATCATGTGAGTTATACAAATATTCCTCCGGGAGTTTATACACTTCATGTTATTGCCTCAAACAATGATGGAATATGGAACAATGAAGGATTACGAATACAGATTGAAGTAACTCCTCCTTTTTGGATGACCTGGTGGTTCAGAACATTTACAATTGCACTTATATTAATCTCATTTGCACTTTTAGTCAGATTCATTTCAACACGAAACTTAAGAAAGCAACTTGCTATCGTGGAGCAACAACGTGAGATTGAAAATATCCGAAGTCGTATCTCTCGTGATATTCATGATGAAATTGGTTCAGGACTTACCCGCATTTCAGTGCTCGGTGAAATGGTTAAATCTGACATGGATGAAAAACAGGGAAACGTATCTTCTACAATTAATAAAATCATATCCTCATCACGTGAAATAACAGGAAGCCTGAGTGAAATTGTCTGGACTATCAATCCACAATATGATAATCTGCAAAGTATGTTATCTTATATGCGTAATTATTCCAATAAGTTTTTTGAGGATTCAGCGATTGAATGTAAAGTTAATTTCCCTGTGAGTATCGCATCCATGCAGATTCATCCTGATATAAAAAGAAATCTTTTCCTGGTGCTTAAAGAATCTTTAAATAATGTGATGAAGCATTCTCATGCGCAAAATGTTTCTGTAACTTTTAAAGTATCTGATAAAAAATTCAAATTCATTATTGCTGATGATGGAATTGGAATTGAAGAGGATAACAAGCATGAATTTGGCAACGGACTTCGCAACATTCAATCACGAGCACACAGTATAAATGCTGTCTGTCACATTCAATCTGCTAAAGAAAAGGGAACAACTATTTTAATTGAAGGTATATTGAATGGCAAAATCAGGAAATCATAATTTCAATTCATTTAATAGATAAGACAAGGTGATGATTACTACTAATATGTTATTGACATTGCCTTTTTCTTTACTTAGTTTTGCGCACTGAATTTAAATGACATGATTATAAATGTAGTGATGGTAGAGGACGACAACGATGTTCGGTTGTCATTGACAAAAGCAATTTCATCTGCTCCTGATTTGAATTGCATCGCTTCCTTTTCAAGTGCCGAATTGTTTATGGAATCTTTTCCGCATCTTAAAGTCGATGTGGTTTTAATGGATATTAATTTGCCCGGAGAAAATGGAATTGAAACCGTTGCCCGATTAAAAGGTAAAAATCCTGATGTTCAGTTTCTGATGTGTACCTCCTTTGATGACCCTCAGCGAACCTTCGATTCATTAGCAGCAGGCGCAACAGGATATCTTCTGAAAAACATTTCTCCTGATAAACTTCGAGATGCCATTCGCGAAATTCATAATGGTGGCTCACCAATGTCACCGGAAATAGCAAGACTTGTGGTTGCATCTTTCGGAAAGAAACCAAAACAAAATGATTTGCTTAAAACATTGAGTGCACGAGAGCAGGAAGTGTTAATTCTGCTTTCAGAAGGATTTCAGTACAAAGAAATTGCTGATAAACTTAACGTAAGCATTGAAACAATCCGAACACATATCAGGAATATTTATGAAGCCTTACAGGTTCATACTCGAACTGATGCAGTAAATAAGGTT
>Ga0206936_1149_pt1 | contig 18250 bp, 16 predicted proteins | sample Alteio_BWOrgHeat_14_FD_152922 | JGI IMG/M metagenome (GOLD analysis project Ga0206936, IMG submission 152922) | Enriched cells from forest soil in Barre Woods Harvard Forest LTER site, Petersham, Massachusetts, United States -... | ecosystem: Environmental > Terrestrial > Soil > Temperate forest >... | reverse complement strand
TCCAATGCTGTTCATATCCCCAATCGCCGCTCGTCTGCCCCTCTGTCTCTTCGACAGGCAGTGTCCATTCAGTTACTTCGAAGGACTTGACCTTCCGATTATTCAGACAGTAGAGTCTGCGGGATTCTCCTCCCACATCCAATTCCATCTCCCACATCTCAATCAGAATTTTGTCGCGCTGTTCTCGAACTGAAACCGTACCAAAGAAATCCGTTTCCAAGCCATTGATGCCTTTTGCCAAATCTTTGACCATTAGCCACGCATTGCCGGGACGATCCGCGTACCGAACAGTCGCTGCGCTCAGGTCAACACCGCATTCGCTGGCAAATCGCCGCAAAGCCGCTTGAGGCTGCTTCTCTTCCTCTGACTTGAGATAGGTGTCAAACGGATCGACGAACTTGGCAGCCGATTTCCCCTGCCCGAGGGAAATAGAACACCCCAGCCCTGCCAAAACCACCAGGACTGAGAGTGTTCGCATCATCCCTTCCACTCATCCATCAAATTCCGAAAATCCCGAAACAAATAATGCGAATCATGCGGCCCTGGAGCAGCCTCCGGATGATACTGCACGCTGAACAGCGGCAGCGTCTTATGCCGCAACCCCTCCAGCGTATTGTCGTTCAGATCCACATGCGTCAGCTCAACCTCATTGGCATTGATCGACTCAGGATCGACAGCGAAGTTATGGTTGTGCGCCGTAATCTCCACCTTTCCATTGGTCATATTCTTGACCGGATGATTTCCGCCATGATGCCCAAACTTGAGCTTGTAGGTCTTGCCGCCAAGCGCAAGCCCGGTCAACTGATGCCCCAGGCAAATTCCGAAGATCGGCACGCGCCCCATCATCTCGCGAATTGACTTCACCGCGTAGTCCACCGGCTCCGGATCACCCGGCCCATTCGACAGAAATACGCCGTCCGGCTTCAGCGCAAGCACTTCGTCAGCGCGAGTCTCTGCCGGCACCACAGTCACGCGACAACCCTCGCGAGTCAGCATCCGCAAAATGTTGCGCTTCATACCGAAGTCGTAGGCCACCACATGCAGTACCGGCTTGCCCTCTTTATCCTCAGGCGAACCGGCCAGCATCGTGTCGTCGCTCTGCGCCAATTCATCCCCGGCGTCAAACGTGTACACAGTCTTCGTCGACACAACGCGCGCCAGATCAGTCCCATCCATCTTGCGAATCGAGCGAGCCTTGGCAACCAGCTTCTCGGCATTGGTTTCAGATGTCGAAATGACCCCGCGCATAACGCCGTGGGTGCGCAGATGGCGCACCAGCGCGCGCGTATCAATCTCCGCCAGTACGGGAACCTTGTACCGCTCCATGTACTCGTCGGTCACCTGCTCCGAGCGCCAGTTGGAGCTGATCGGCGAAAACTCGCGCACAATCAGGCCTTCGATATAAGGCTTGGCGGCCTCATTGTCGGCTTGATTCGTGCCGTAGTTGCCAATTTGTGGATTGGTAAGCACCACGATCTGTCCCGCATAAGAGGGGTCAGTCGCGATTTCCTGGTAACCAGTCAGTGAAGTATTAAAGACCACTTCGCCCGAGGCTTCGCCCGGCGCGCCGTACCCTTCGCCTGCAAAAATGCGCCCGTCTTCGAGCGCAAGAGTCGCTTGCATCGCGTCTCCCAGGAGTGGATTCAATAGATTCTATCAGGTTTTGCGGACGGAGATATGGAAGGCAGATGAATCGATGCAGCCAGGCGATTCCGAGCTCTCAGCGAACCACGCCGACTCTGTCAATCTAGACAGTATCTCTTTACATTCTTTCACTCTAAGATGCAGGCCAGATTCTCAACACTCCGAAGGGAGCAAGGAGACAGCCCCATGGCGTCACAGGAACACGACTGGACTAATCCGCAGGCAATGGCGATCCCTAAGGAGGGATATTTCCAATACGAACCGGGAAACTATGGCCCGGTCTTTCCAAGGACTCCTGCCTGTCACGGATTCACGATCATCGCCAAACTCAAACCGGGTAGAGAAGAGTCGATGCGGTCTTATGCAAATACGGTCGAGAAAGCCCTGCAAGCAGACCCGCTGTTCCTGGCGCCGTTGAAGCTCCATTACCTCAAGTGGGTTCTCTTCGATATCGGCAGTGAGAAGTACTTCATGTACCAGGGCATCTTCGACACCGAATTCGATAAGTACACCGATGACGCCGTCGCACTTTTCACCAAGTCAGGACTGCAAACTGCCTTCGAAAATCTAGAAGGCTTCCCTGAAGATTGGAAGACGAATATTCCAGCCTTCATAAAGTTTGTTCGCGACCATCACCGTCCCAGCTTCATGGAATATGGCGAATACCCGTATGTCACTGCTGACGAAATTAAGAAAGCCCTAAAGGTCAAGAAGGCTTTCGGAGAAATGCTCGATCAAATGCAATAAGCCTCACCAAGAATTTGCCCTATGGATACCTACGACCTCATCGCCATTGGAGCGGGCCCTGCGGGAGAAAGCGCGACGGAACTCGCGTCCTTCTTTGGACATCGCTCGGCGATAGTCGAGAAGGCCAGGCCAGGCGGTACCGTCACGACCACCGGTGGTGCGCCGACCAAAACGCTTCGCGAGGCCGCCCTGTATTTCTCCGGATTCTGCGAGGGCAATCTGTACGGTCTCCGCATGTCAACGCCTCCCGAAGTCGCGACCGACGTCATCCGAAAACGAACCTGGGACGTCTGCGAGCTGCTTCAAAAAGTCACGGCAGGCAATATCGCGAACCGCAACGTGGACTATATCCAGGGCACAGCACGCCTCAACGAAGATGGCGCCGTGATTGTCACTGATAATGATGGACGGGAACGGCGGCTTTATGCGACGACCGTCCTGATCGCCACCGGTTCGCGGCCCTTCCGGCCGCCAAATATCTCATTCGAGATCCCCGGAGTCTGCGACACAGACACTATCCTGCAGCGCGGCCGCGTCCCCAAAAACATCGTCATCGTGGGCGGGGGTCCTGTCGGCGTTGAGTTTGCGACTATCTGCCACGTTCTGGGCGCGAAAGTAACGCTAATTGATCGCGGCATACGCCTGATGCCGATGATGGATGCCGAAGTCTCCGCCTGCATGGAAGAGCTCTTCAGAAAATGGGGCGTCACGGTGTTGATTGGTTCCAGTGCAGAAAGCGTTGCCCAGAAAGGCGACGGGCTGGAGGTAACCCTCTCGACGGGAGAGACGCTGTTTCCTGACACGCTCCTCTTTGCAGCCGGCCGTGTTGCGAATACACAGGGTCTAGGGCTGGCTTCAGCAGGCGTGGATCTCGATCCGAATGGCCGGATCGTCGTCGATGATCACTTCCGCACCTCCGTAAAGAACATCTACGCGGCAGGTGATGTCTTGGTACCTACGTTAGCGTCGATCGCCATGGAACAGGGGCGAGTGGCAGTCTGTCACGCATTCGGAATCCCATTCGAGGGAACCGTCGATCCCAGCCCGGTATCCGCGATCTACAGCATGCCCGAGGTCTCCGGCGCAGGCCTGACGGAGGAACAGTGCTGTGAAAAAGGCCTTGACTACGAGGTCGGGCGTGCAGATCTCGGTCTCACTCCACGCGGCGCAATCGCCGGACGTAGTGGGCTCTTGAAGCTCATTTTTCTGAAAACGGATCGGAAACTTGTTGGCGTGCACTGTATCGGTGATATTGCCTCAGAAATCGTCGGAATTGGGCAGATGGTTATCCGTTGCGGTGGAACCATGAACACCATCGCCAATATGTCCTTCAACACACCAACCTACAGCTATGCCTACAAATATGCGGCGTTTGATGGACTGCGCCGCTTGCAGTCTGCCACGCGAGAGGCGCACGTCGGCTGATTCTCGCAGGAGGTGATACTTGGCACTGAATACAGGTCGAACCTATAACCAGCTTCACGTTCCGCGGAAATACACGCCGGGAAAACGCCGCTTCAGCGTTTACTGGGCGTGGAGCTATCCGTGGGAAGCCAATCGGAACATCACCGAAATGGATAACCGATTCTCGACCATGACCGAGGTCCGCCGCGTAGGATGGCCGAACTTCGAGTCGATCGAGTTTTCAGAAAAGATGTTTCTGCAAGGCATCGCCGGGACACTGGAGCTCTTTCACCTCTCCCTCGTGAGGTTCCAGACCGTTGTCGGCGAAGCCACAGGACACCCGGTTGCCGTCTACCAACGCATCGACCAAGCCGGACAACGATTACCAATAGATGAACGCGTCCTAGCCGACACCGACACGATGATGGTTTTTGGCCTGGACCACATGCTCACCGAGCAGGAAGCTGCTCCTGAAGAGGTTGAAGCGCTTCGAAAGTTCCTCACGCGCGAAGGCACATGCCTGATCCTTGGTCCACACCATGACGTGGGCGGCTCCGTTGACCTGAAAGAGCGCGCAATGGAATATGCTCACCACGGCGATCCGCTCGTTCCGCGCCAGCAACGTTTTGGAAAGTACACCCGCTCGCTGATGAAGGGGCTTGGCGTTCCCGTCGAAAATCGCTATGGCCTTCGGCCCGCGACTCTTCAGGGCACAACGCGCACGGTGCCACTTTCGATCTCTGATCATCTGGATACCCGCGGTTGGCTGACCGGCGTCAACACGTTCGTCTTCCACATGCACCTGCCGCACTATGCCGTGACCACCGATGATCCGAAAGCTATCCACGTCCTGGCACGACAGCCGATCGATCTGTCCAAGCCGCATCCTTTCATCGAATCCGGCAACCGCGAACTCAACATGTTCCTCTGGATGCCACCGACTGGAAACCGCGCAGGGGACATATTGCTGGCGGACTCGACCATTTTCACCACCTTGTTTGGTGGTGACGAGAGCCTGGAGCGCTTTTGGACAAACCTCGCGACGAAATGACGGCCCTGACAAGCAGCAAGATCCGCATCCTAGTCCTGGTCGCAGTTCTCATCGCAGTGATTGCGATCCGGGTACAAGCGCAAAATCGAGGAGTCTATCCACTCGGCATGAGCGCCACTAACTCCGGGGTCACCCCTGGCGCGGGATTCACTTACGTGAACCAGCTTCTCTTCTACTCTCGGGATCACGCGAAAGACGACGCCGGCAACACCAAGACAGTGACAGGTGAAAACTACGTTCTCATGGACATGAATACATTGGCCTGGGTAAGCAAGAAGAAGCTTCTCGGCGGAGCCGCGTTTTCTGCCGCAGCGACTCTACCCTTCGCGAAAAACAGCCTCACATCCGATATCGAAGGAAAGATCAGCGGCGGCGGTGGCTTTGCCGATTCATACTATCTGCCCTTCATCTTAGGCTGGAACCGCGATCGGATTGCAGTTCGGGCTATATATGGATTCCTCGCTCCAACAGGCCGTTTCGTAGCGGGCGCAAGCGATAATGTCGGCTCCGGTTACTGGACACACGCTCTATCTTCAGGCCAATCCTTCTATCTGAAAAGCAACAAGCACCTGGTCCTGTCCACGTTTCAGCTCTACGAATTTCACACCAGGCAGGAAGACACGCACATTCAACCCGGCGACACATTCAATCTCGATTACTCGCTCATGGGATCGCTGCCTGCTCCTGGAAAATTGCAGCTCCAGATCGGCGCCGTTGGATATGAGCAACGTCAGACAACTACGAAGACCGGACCAACAATTTCCCCGGCAGCGTCAGAAGAACGTTATGCAGTCAACTCGCTTGGATTCGCATTGAACTCGGCCTTTCCGCAGCACAGGGCGAGTTTGGGGCTGAAGTATTTCAAGGAATTTCGGAATCGCTCTACGTTCCAGGGATATTCCTTGCAGCTTTCCGGTTCGATCAGTTTCTAGGATCATTCTGATGTCTGAAAAGAGGAAGCTATTTTGACCGCGCCAGCTCTTGAACTCGAAGACATTCAAAGCGGAGTTTTGCGTCCGCGCCCCACTCCATTTGCAGCGACATACATCATCCTGCGAATCGACGACCGCGCTGCGGGGCGAGAGCTAATGCGCCTCTTGAGCACAGTCGTGGCTTCGGCGGCTCACCCCGCCAGCCCTTCCCGGGACACATGGGTAAGTGTCTCTCTCAGCTTCCAGGGACTTAAGGCGCTCGGCGTTCCTCAGGCCTCCCTCGATAGTTTTTCGCCGCAATTTCAAGCGGGAATGGCCGCGCGGGCGAAGGCATTGGGAGACGTCGGCGAAAGCAGTCCCGAAAATTGGGAAAAGCCACTCGGGTCCGCAGACGTCCATGTAGTGTTGACCGCGATCTCTCCAGACACGGAGCGTCTTGAGACCGCGCTCGAGCGCGCCCGGAAAACATATCAGCAGTTGCCGGGAATCACAGCAATATGGCGGCAGGATTGCCATGCGCTGCCCGACGAGAAGGAGCCATTCGGATTCAAGGATGGCATCAGTCATCCCGCAATCGAAGGTAGCGGGATTCCCGGGAGTAATTCAAACGAGCGGCCACTTAAAGCAGGTGAATTCGTACTGGGATATCCCGATGAGATCAGCAGCGATCCGCCTCCAACGCCGCAACCAGAAATCCTGGGACGCAATGGAAGTTATGTAGTCTTTCGCAAGCTGCATCAGCGTGTTGCCAGCTTCCGCCAGTATTTGAAAACCAACGCTCCGGATACCCAGGCTGAGGAGCTTTTAGCCGCAAAGATGATGGGACGCTGGCGCAGTGGCGCTCCCCTTGCTCTGTGTCCCATGCACGATGATTCGGCAATCGGATTGGACTCGAGACGTAACAACGAGTTTCTCTACAAAGCAGACGATCCGATAGGCTACAAGACCCCGCCTGGCTCTCATATCCGCCGCGTGAATCCGCGCGATGCAGACGTAGCTGGCATGGTGCGGATTCATCGGATGATCCGCCGTGGAACCGCCTATGGCCCCCCGCTGCCCGAGGGCGCCCTCGAAGATGATGGCCTCGACCGGGGATTGATGTTCGCTTTCGTCGGCGCCAATCTTGGCCGCCAGTTCGAATTCGTTCAGTCTGAGTGGATGAACGACAGTGCTTTTTTCGGCGCCACGTCAGGCAAAGATCCGGTTGCCGGTACCGGCGACAGTACATTCGATGTGCCGCGACGGCCCCTGCGAATGCGATTGAAAAGTTTGCCTCAGTTCGTAGTCACACGTGGCGGAGAGTATTGTTTTCTTCCAGGCATCCGCGCCTTGCAGTGGCTTGGAGATCTCAGATAGCAGGCTGAGAATCACCCCGCAGCTTCACCCGCTTAGTGAACCACGCCGACATCCTGCGTGGGCCAGTAAATAAACGTGGCCCTGCCATAGATAAGATCGCGTTTCACTGGCCCGAATTCCCGGCTGTCAGCCGCAATCGAGCGATGATCACCGAGCACAAAATACTCGCCCGGCGGCACGACAATCGCGTCGTACGAGCGCGTATCCCGGTATTCCGTTGGAACATACGGTTCGTCGAGCAACCGGTCGTTGACGTAGACCTTGCCGCGGTCAATCCGCAAACGGTCTCCGGGAACAGCCACTACACGCTTGATGTAGCTGAGCTGCTGGTCACGCGGGTAGCGAAAGACCACCACGTCTCCGCGCTCGATTGAGGTGAAGTGATAGACAAACTTGTTAATGAACAGACGATCCTGATCCACGAGGCGAGGCAACATGCTCGTGCCTTCCACGCGGACAGGCTGATAGAGAAACAGGATAATAAAGACCGAAACTGCGGCGGAAATCAGAAGATCACGCAGCCAGAGCTTCAATCCTGTCGCGTGGTGCACGGCCGATTCTTCCGAAAGACTCACGTGTTGCGCCCCATCCTCAACCTGGCTTACCGGCTCGACGGGTTCCTGTTGCTGCATCTCCATATCTCTAGATTACTCGCAATCTCACTGACATCCCAAACTTCCCGGAGGACAAATCACCTGCGATCGAGGCACCGTCGGCTTGTCCAGGGGTTTCGGTTGATTGGCCGAAGGCACCAGCGAATTCGACGGAGACGCCCCCTCCATCACGGTAGCCGACAGGTTAGCGTCCTCCAGCAAAAGCGGCCGCTGCAGCACCATCTCTACCTGCGCTCCACTGGGAATGTCGACGTCCGCGCCACGAGTGAACAGCGCCACAACACCCGCCGTCGCAAGCCCGGCGGCAATGCCGGTCAGCCCACCCGCAACCGGGTGCCCTGCCTCGAGGCCCCCGATGCTGCCGACCGTGCCTCCTGTAGGAATCGCGATCTTGGCCACCTCGCCCGCATTCCTCCCTTTGTCTCCCGCCTGCTCGATTGTTCCTTCCCCATCATCCTTGATGGTTTGCTTCTTGGCTCCCGGCAGGCTATTCACCATTCCCGGAATTTCGACCACGCTGCCATTGGGAAAGATAATCGAGGTAAAGTGCATGTCCAGTTGGGACCGGCCCTTGACATGCCCCGCACGCACCACACGGTCCACCACACCCTGCACGTACACGCCGGAAGGAATCATCACATGATTCCCCACCACCACCGGGAACGTCGAGGCAAGATAAACACCATCTCCCGGCTTGGCGCTCTTCGTATTCACAGCGCTGTGCAACTGCAACAGAATCTTCGTCCCCGCGGGTACGATGTAAGTCTTTTTCGCGGGACCCGCTGTGACGGCGGACGCCGGGGTGGAGGCATCAGGAGTGCTCAACGCAGCCTCAGCGGCTTGAGGAGCAGCTTGCGGGCTCTGCACCGGATCGGGCGCCGGAGTCTGTGCCCAGCCTGTTGCCGCGAATCCCGAGACCGCCCCAGCGAGCACAATCCGCCGCAATCTAGTCATTTTCTCCTCCACACACCTATCCTTTAAAGACCCGCTGGTAAATAGACGTACTTTTACGACCTCAGGATAGCGCGGCTCGATTCTCGCCTCAAATAAAATTGCCCCTCGCATCGTTCGCCGGCTGGCAATTCGCGTTACGATGCGGGAATGGCTGGCGACTCGCATCCCGATCCCGACCTCATCGAGCAACGTTCGCGCTTCCCGGAAGCATACTCCGTTCTGCGCGAAGCGATCGCCGCCGGGGCATTTCCAGGATGCGCCTTCGGTCTCCTCGCCGACGGCAAAGTCGTCCTCCTCGACGCGTTGGGGCAATTCACCTATGAGGCGACATCGCCCGCAGTCACCCCGGCCACCATGTACGACATCGCCAGCGTAACCAAGGTAGTCTTGACCACCTCCGCGGCCATGCTATTGCATCAACGGGGATTACTTGACCTCGAAACCCCTGTGGGAGAACTCCTCCCGGGCTTCGTCATCGGCCGGGATTCGTCCAGGCTGGCTCGGAAGGTTACGATTCGCCACCTGCTGGCTCACAACTCAGGCCTGCCGGGATACGTTCCGTTCTTTCACACCGCGACCAATCCTTATTCCGTGCTGCGCGGCTGCCTCGAACTGCCCATCGAAGCTGAGCCAGGCACCCGTGCTGAATATTCCGACCCCGGCTTCATCCTGCTAGGCAAAGCGTTGGAATCCCTGCTTGGAGAAACGCTGCCGACCTTCGTGCATCGCGAGATCGTAGTCCCGTTGGGGATGACGCGTACCGGCGTTTGTCCGCCGCCGTCGGTTCGGCCCCTGATTCCACCAACCGAGGAAGATGAGCTCTTTCGTCAGCGCCGCATACAGGGCGAGGTGCAGGATGAGCACGCGTATCTGCTCAAAGGCGTGGCCGGACATGCGGGACTCTTCTCCAACGTTCCCGACCTGCTGCGATTTGCACATGCCATTCTGGATCCCGGCCGCTTTCGGTTATTCGACCCGGCGACCATCGAGTTGTTCGCCCAGCGGCAGGATCCAGCCGGAAGTTCGCGGGCACTCGGATGGGACACTCCGTCAGAAGAGTCGTCTTCAGGGCGCTTCTTCTCTGCACAATCGGTTGGGCATCTGGGATATTCTGGATGTTCTCTATGGATCGACCGGGAGGCGAACCTGGCCATAATCCTGTTGACCAACCGCACCTGGCCGAATCGCGAATCGCAATTGATTCGCACTGTACGCCCGGCATTTCACGACGCTTTACGCGAAGTTCTCTGAATGTTAGCTGGAGCCAGTTATGTCTTTGATTCGGGATGGGGCTCAAAAACCTTCTCATCACCTGAAAGGGTGACAAATCGCTCACTGCACAGCCAGCCGGAAGGGCTACAATCAAACATTAGGGACAAAAACGAAGATGCTCACCAGCTCGACCACGCAGGAAACGTCCAGCACGACCGAAAAACCGAAGAGCGACACGGCGGCGCAGCTTCAAAGGCTCACCACCGAGAGCCAGAATGAAGCCTCCCAGGGCCTCGACACGAAGTCGGCTCTCGAAATAGCCCGCATCATCAACCATGAAGACTCCAAGGTAGCGGCAGCCGTCAAGAAAGCGATCCCCGAGATTGCCCAGGTTATCGATCAGGTTGCCCGCAGTCTCCGTGATGGCGGACGCCTCATATATGTAGGCGCTGGTTCCAGCGGACGTATTGCCGCTCTTGATTCCTCCGAGTGTCCTCCCACCTACTCAACCGTGCCGGGCCAGGTGCAGTACATCATGGCCGGAGGTCCCAAAGCCCTCGCCTCCGCCGTCGAAGTCAACGAAGATTCAGAAGAGCTGGGCCAGCGAGACATCGCCCGCCGCCGTCCCACACGCAAAGACGTCGTCATCGGCCTCTCCGCCTCCGGACGCACCCCCTATGTTGTCGCAGCGGTCGCCTATGCCCGCGCCCGCGGAGCCAGAACCGCAGCCGTCACCTGCAACTACGACACCCCCCTCGCCGCAGCTGCTGACGTCGCCATCGTCGCCGAAGTAGGCCCCGAGGTCGTCTCTGGATCCACCCGAATGAAAGCCGGCACCGCCCAGAAGATGGTCCTGAACATGATCACCACGGGCACCATGACCCGCCTTGGCTACGTGTACGAAAACCTTATGGTCAACGTGCACATGCAGAATTCCAAGCTGGTCGAGCGCGGTATCGGAATCCTCATGCGCGCCTGCAACATAGACCGCGAAACCGCCGTCAGCACCATCAAGAGCGCCGGCCGCAGCGTCCCCGTAGCCCTTGTCATGCTAAAAGCCAAGGTAGACAAACCAGAAGCAGTCCGCCGCCTCGCCAAATCCGACGGCAACGTCCGCCTGGCCATCGAAGACACAGTCCTCGAACTCTAACTTCTTCGGCTGACATACCTGCTCAATAGTGCTTTCCCGGATGGGCAACTTTCCATTTGCTGATGTGCTCATCCACTTCTTTTAGTTTTGAGCGATCAATTTGAGCTGCGCAAAGATTTCGTATCTCGATCGTTTTTTCCAACGGTGGCCCCTTCAGCGTATCGGCAGCAAGAGATAACCAAAATAGCCTTCCTCATAGTTATGAGCCCCAATACAAATCATTGCGTAGTTGAATTGTGCCCCAGCAAGTCCTTGGTCAGCGGCCTTGAGATACCATTCGGCCGCCAGCTTTTGATCCTTCGGCACATCCTCCCCGGTCGCATAGGCCATCGCAATCCGGTATTGTGCGTCTGACTCACCCAGCTGTGCGGCTCGATAGAACAACTCAAATCCCTTCTTAGTATTTTTCTCAAGTCCCCGACCGTTGGTATACAGCAGTCCAAGATCCAGCAGAGCCTCGGCGTAATTCTGGGCCGCCGCTTTTTCATACCATTGGGCGGCCTGAAGATAGTCCTGGGCGACTCCTCGACCATGACTGTACATTTCTCCGATGCGATATTGCGCCTCGGCATACCCTTGAGCTGCGGCCTTTTGATACCAGCCCAGCGCCTCCGTATAGTCGCCTGTAACGCCCTTATCAAATTCATAGGAAATCCCGACATTAGTTTGAGCCTCAGGATCACCAGCGTTGGCCTTCGCCAATTGAGCCGCGTCAATGTTCTTTTGCAGAGCCTGCCCCCAAGTAAGGATGGGAATCAGCAAACAAACGCAGACCAATCTCAGGCTTAATTGTTTCCAAAACTGATTCACGATGTCCCCCAAAAGTTAGGAAAACGATAGCAGAGCCGTAGAAGGATCAGCCTGACGCCGTCAGATAAACGCCTCTCATCCATTACCTCAAGGATTCATCGAAGATGCCGGAAATACCCTGGCGGCTCTCCGGATTTACACTATCCATTCAGGAGTCTCGCAATCACATGGACAAATTCGTAGTCCGCGGCGGCAACCCGCTCGTAGGCACCATCCGCGTTTCCGGAGCCAAAAACTCCGCCCTTCCCTGCATGGCCGCCGCCATCCTCACCGAAGACGAAGTCACCCTAGAAAACATTCCCCAGGTCCACGACATCGAGACCGAGCGCAAGCTCCTCGCCTCCATGGGCGCCGAGGTCGAACTCGGCTACGGCCGCGCCCAGCACCGCACCACCATCAGTTGCCGCACCCTCTCCGACCCCGTCGCCAAATACGAAATCGTCAAAACCATGCGCGCCAGCTCGCTCGTCCTCGGGCCGCTCATCGCCCGATGCGGCATGGCCCGCGTCGCCATGCCCGGCGGATGCGCCATCGGCGGCCGCCCCATCGACCTGCACCTCAAAGGCCTCGAAAAGATGGGCGCCGTCATCACCCAGGAGCACGGCTACCTGGAAGCCCGCGCTGAACGCCTCAAAGGCACCCACATCATCTTCGACAAGATCACCGTTACCGGTACTGAAGATCTCCTGATGGCCGCCGTCCTCGCCGATGGCGAAACCATCTTCGAAAATTGCGCCCAGGAGCCCGAAGTCACCGACCTCGCCGCCATGCTCGTCGGCATGGGAGCGAAGATCGAGGGCGCAGGCACCGGCACAATCCGCGTCAGGGGCGTGACCAAGCTTCACGGCGTCCGCCACCGTATCAACCCCGACCGCATCGAGGCCGGCACCTTCCTCGTCGCCGGAGCCATCACCAAAGGCGACCTGATCGTCGCCAACTGCAACCCCAGCCACCTCGGCGCAATCATCGGCAAACTTCAGGAGGCAGGCTCGCGCGTCGACATCCTCAACGCTGACACCGTCCGCGTCCGCGCCGACGGCGACCTCAAAGCCGTCGACATCTCCACCCAGGAATACCCCGGCTTCCCCACCGACATGCAGGCCCAGTACATGGCCCTCGCCACCCAGTCCGAAGGCGTCTCCCAGGTCCGCGAAAACATCTTCGAAAACCGCTTCATGCATGTCCAGGAACTTAATCGCATGGGCGCCAACATTACCGTCGACGGCCGCACGGCCACAGTCCGCGGCAAGACTCCACTCTCTTCTGCCGCAGTCATGTGTTCCGACCTGCGCGCCTCAGCCTCGCTGGTCCTGGCAGCCATGGTCGCCGACGGCGAATCCATCTTGGACAGGGTTTATCACATGGACCGAGGCTACGAACGCATCGAAGAAAAACTCCGCGGCGTAGGCGCAGAAATCCGCCGCATGGGCAACGTATTCGCCCGCAAAGAAGTACCAGTCGCCACAGTTTAAGCACTTCCAGGACGCTTTTGAGTCGTGGCTCTTGAAAAGGGCTGCCGTAATGTCATAGGAAAATTCGAAACTGGAGGGAGCCGGGGGTTTTAACCCCCGAAATGAGATCAACTGAATAGGTGGGGCTTTAGCCCCGGAGAAAGGTACGAGGCGGACCCTACTCGCGCCCTATTGCTTTCCTAAGTCCCGTCAAGGACGCCATGAGCGAAGAAGATGAATTCAGCATTTGCCCATCACGAGCGACCCAGACTTCACTCTAATCGTCTTCAAAGTAAATATCAGTCGCGATCACCCGATTCACTTTTCCGACTCACTGCTATAGCAAAAGAAAAGAGAAGCGCGCAGAGAAAAGCGGCTGCAAACCCCCAAAAATACTCAATAGACACATAACTAACGCAGATTGCACTCCAAACAAGGGCTGGCGTAAGTGGACGCGCACTTTTGAGCGGCTTCCCTACCTTATCCTGTAGCAGAATGGAGAGATTCTCACTCATAATGGACTCCTCCGAACCCCAAATCAGAGTATGTATCTACATGGATCTCTACCGCCAGCTAACCGCCAAATGCCACCGCAATCCCCGCACCGAAGCCTTCCTCAAAACAGTCTCATACTCCCGCAACTCCCGAGCCACCATCTCCGTATCCGACCCCAAAGCCGCAGGAGCCATAGCCAGAAAATCCAGCAATGCGCGCACAGTCCTCATGCCATCTTCAGGAACAAACCATTGCGGCTGAGGCAGATTCTGCGTCCATTCCGGGTTGCCCGCCCCTTGGTCAAGGAGCAGCGCCATCGAATTCCGGTCGGCGGAAAAAAACTCCAGCAGCGGCTGAACACTCAGCTTCCCCGCCAGCCGTTCCAGCGCATCTTCATTCCGAGCCAGAGCATGGCCATTCACGAAAATATCGAAGCCCGGATCCTCACCCTCAACCACGATATATAAGCTGGCGCTCATCGCGTACAGTGTACTTGAAAATCCTGCGCGCTCATGTACAATCTAGCTCCGACCCAATTAATTCGAAACGGTAGGGTACCCTTAGTACGCTAGATCGATTACCTTAGTGCCGCGAAAATTCGACGCACTAACACCATTGCGCCATCATCAAAACCGGGAAAATAGCGGATGCTTGAACTGCAACGAATCGACTCATGTTTAGAGAAAGGGAATGGACATGGATTGGTCAAAAATTCCTGACATTCTGGCAATCGTCTCCCTTTCCTGCGCCTTCTCTTCAATTCTCCGCCGCAACCGCACCCCAGCCCATCGTCTTTGGTTGCTCGGATGGACGATGATCGGTATCCATTTCGTTGGATTAATGGTCATGGGTGACACCGGCCTCCTCGGGATCATGGGCACGATCATCGGTCTCGCCGCTTTGGTGGCCGCGGGCATCTGCTTCATGTGGGCAACAGTTCCCTCTGAAAACGGCGTGAGTTGCCGCCGCATGGCAATCGTGACGTTTCTCACGACCTCCTTGTATATAGTCCTGGCTTCCCTGCCTCATGCTCCCGGATGGGCGTTTGACATCTCCGCCGTTCTCATCGCGCTGGGGCCTCTGACCGTCGGCATCGTGTATCGGAACTACGCGCAGCATGCCCTGCGATGGCTGACCGTCGCGCTCCAATTAGCGCTTGGGGTCGAGTTGCTCGTGCTGCGGCGTCAGACAGGCGGCAATCCTGAACTGGGCATCGATGCAATTCTCTTTGTCATCTATCTCGGCTGCTGCATTTATTTCTGGTACTCCCACAGAGCAGGGACAACCGGCTCGATCATCACCATCGGCGGTTTCCTGGTTTGGGCCTCGGTCTTTGTCATAGCCCCTGCCATGGAACACTACCTGCCGGGCTTCCACGTCGAAAATGAAGTTTGGAATCTGCCGAAGTATGTCGTCGCTATCGGCATGTTGATGCTGCTGCTCGAGAAGCAGATCGAGCGCTCGCAATACCTCGCGCTCCACGACGACCTGACCGCTCTGGCCAACCGCCGTCTCTTTCAGGACCGTCTATCCGGCGCACTCGAACGGGCCCGACGCTCAGGATCATCAGTAGCGCTGCTGCAAATCGATCTTGATGGCTTTAAGACCGTGAACGACACCTATGGACATCACATGGGCGATCTTCTCCTTCAACACGTCGCCGGAATCCTGCAAACCCGAGTACGCCGCTCCGATACCGTTGCTCGTACCGGGGGCGACGAGTTTTGCGTGATTCTCGAAGAAGCTGGCCGCAGAGAAGCAGCCACGGCCGTTGCCGGCACCCTCGAAAACATTCTCGCCGAACCCCTCATGCTGGTCGGAAAACGACTCCGCGTCGGCGCAAGCATCGGTGTCGCAATCTTCCCCGAAGATGCACAGGATGCTGAAGCTCTCTGTATCGAGGCCGACATGCGCATGTATGCCGCCAAACTGGAGCGCAAAGAAGTATCCGGCGTTTTCCAAGGCCACTTGCGAGAGTCGCAAGCCGTTGTCGGCTACGGTAATTCTCCTCGGACGGAATACCGCTAAGTTTCCTCCCCCTCGCCTTCCTTATCTAACCCATAGGCAGCTTTTCGTGTGCCCGTTCAATCTTTTTGGCGTCTGTTGAGTAAGCGGCATTGCGATTCAGGTTCTCTATTAAATCACCATGATTGGAAGTACGAGCGTCGTGCGTTAGAGTGGAGGTCACGATGCAAGTGAGCCAATCATTGCTCCCGATTCAGAGGATTTTGCGGCGCCCGTCTCGCGGACTGCAATTGATTGTGCTGCTTATACTTGCGGCGGGCTCTCTGACCCTCGGCTGCAGATCATTACAGGCACAACAGCCAGCCGACGCTCATCCCGGCGACCATCACGGGCCTCCACCCGGCTTTCCGAACTTCCATCCCAATATTCATCCTCCAAAAGGAACTGTGCCTGATCCCGGCCAACCAGTGATCTTCGACGCGTCTTCAGCGGGATCTCCCGTTGTTCTCGATCACAATTGGAGACTCGGTATTGCCCCTGGCACCGACCCAGCCAAACCAGACTTCGACGATTCAAAATGGCCGACGCGCGACGCCAAAGAGGCCCTCGCCGAGGTAAAGGATCCGGACTCTGCGGCAGATAGCGACAAAGACCTCCCGAAAGGACCTCCCGACCCGCAGCATCACCCCCCGGGCCGTCCATTCGCGTGGTTTCGCATCCATGTTAAGTTGCCGGAACACCACGGCCCCTTGGTCGTGCTCGTCCGTCTGCCCGTGACTCGAACCGCTCAATTCTCGATGGGCGCAGAAGCGGTTGGCATGGATCTTTTCGCCAACGGCAAACAGGTCATCCCCGAGGGAGTCAATGGATCTGCGCCCGAAGGCTTTCAGAAAATCTCGCGCATCTATCCACTCTCTCTCGCCGACGATGAAACCAATCTGACCCTCGCCGTTCGCATCCCCTTTGTCCCCTTTGGCATGGATGCCTACACCGGCTTCTTCGCCACCCGAACCTTTATCCTCGGCGAACGCGAGGATCTGCGATCTCATCTTGATCTCTGGCATCACGCGATGCTCTTTGAACGATTGCCCGGACTTATCGATGGCGGACTCAGGGCGCTCCTTGCCTTATTCCTGTTGGCGCTCTTCTGGGTCCAAAAGGACCACTCGGAATATCTCTGGCTCGGCCTGCATCTGATTGTGCTTGCGCCCCTCGCGTACATCGGCCTGGTCGTCAGCACAGCACAATTTGAGCAGCTTGCAATGACCGCGCTCATTGTTGAACTACTACTTATCTCGGCCTATTTCTATTTCGAATTTCTGATTGCATTCCTGTCCCTGCGCAAGCGGTGGTACATACTTGCCCTGCGTTACTCGGCGCCATTGCTTCTGACCTTTGGGCCGCTGTTCCTCTCGATGCGACACGGCAAAGCAGTTTTGATAGGCCTTGCCATATCTGTGCTTTTCGCTCTCCTATGGGTAATAGCCTGGCTTCTTTTCACCACCATCACACTCTGTGCCGCCGCGTTGAAGCGAAACTACGAAGCCGCCCTCCTTCTCGTCCCCCTGTTTCTAGACGTCGTAGGAATCGGCGAGTCGGCCATGCCCTACAACGCCTCCTCCGGTTCCTCGCAGTCGCCGCTTACCTTTCACGCCGGCCCAATTCCCATTCATTTCGAATCGATTGCGGATTTTGTCGGTATCTTCGTCATCATCCTCATCATCTTCTTCCGCTTCATGCGCATCCACCGAGAACGCGAACGGGCCTCCGGCGAACTCGCCGCCGCACGCAGCGTGCAGGAGCTGATGATTCCCCGCGAGTCCCCGCTGACACCCGGATTCCACGTCGACACCGTCTACACCCCGGCCACCGAAGTTGGCGGCGATTTCTTCCACATTCAGGCCACCGGTGACGGAGGACTGCTGATCGTCATCGGCGACGTAGCAGGCCACGGCCTGCAGGCCGCAATGAACGTGTCGATGCTGATGGGAGCCCTGCGACGGTCGCCTCAAACCGCGCCCGCCGAACTGCTCGCCGGTCTCAATCATGTCTTGGTTGGGAGTTCCAGCTTCACAACATGTCAGGTCGCCTATTTTTCAGCCAACGGACAACTGGTGATCGCCAGCGCAGGCCATCCTCCGCCGTATCTCAACAGCCAGGAAATACTCCTGCCCGGCGGCCTGCCCCTCGGCGTCGTCCCCGATGTGGAGTACGAGGAGATCACGCTCTACCTGCATCCCGGCGACCGGCTTCTCATGATGTCAGACGGCGTGGCAGAAGCTCGCAGGCCAAGCGGAGAATTGTTCGGCTTCGAACGCGTTCGCAATCTGAGCAATCAGTCCGCCTTCTTCATCGCCGATGCCGCCAAAGAATTCGGCCAGGAAGACGACATCACCGTTCTCACAGTCAGGCGCCTAGTACAAGCTGCCGCAGCCTGAACGTCTACTGAGCGCCTGCGCGAGCGG
>Ga0206936_1148_pt1 | contig 18318 bp, 18 predicted proteins | sample Alteio_BWOrgHeat_14_FD_152922 | JGI IMG/M metagenome (GOLD analysis project Ga0206936, IMG submission 152922) | Enriched cells from forest soil in Barre Woods Harvard Forest LTER site, Petersham, Massachusetts, United States -... | ecosystem: Environmental > Terrestrial > Soil > Temperate forest >... | reverse complement strand
GCCGTGGCGAATAGCGCGGCGCAAAATACGGCGCAGCACATAACCCCGGCCTTCGTTGGACGGAAGAACACCATCAGCAATGAGGAAGGTGGTCGCGCGTAAATGATCGCTAATCACTTTGAGAGAGGTATAAGTCTGCGTCGGGCCGACTTCATATTTAATGTTGCCTGCCTTGGCGATAGCCATGACTAAGGACGCCATCAAATCGGTTTCGTAGTTGGAGGGAACCTTTTGCATGACACTGGCCACGCGTTCTAATCCCATACCGGTGTCGATGTTCGGCTTGGGCAGGGGCTTTAAGGAACCGTCTTCCTGGCGGTCAAACTGAGTGAACACCAGATTCCAGATTTCTAAAAACCGGCCGCTTTCAGCGGCTTCTTGAAAACTCTTCGGAGCGGGAGCGCTTGGATCTAAGTCCACATAGATTTCGGAGCAGGGACCGCAGGGTCCCGTAGGACCCATGGTCCAAAAGTTATCATCAGCGCCCAGACGGACAATGCGTTCCGCCGGTAATTGCGCGGCGTTCTTCCAAAGCTCAATGGCTTCATCGTCATTCTCAAACACCGATACCCAGAGGCGGTTCTTTTCAATCTTCAACACTTCGGTCACAAATTCCCAGGCCCAGGCAATCGCTTCTTTTTTAAAGTAACCGCCGAAGGAGAAGTTGCCGAGCATTTCAAAGAAAGTATGATGGCGGGCTGTATAGCCAACCCGTTCTAAATCGCCCGTACGGAAACACTTTTGACAGGAAGCGGCATAAGGCACCGTGTGGGGAAAAGGAATGGTTCCCAAAAAGTAGGGTTTGAACTGGTTCATGCCGGCGTTGGACAAGAGCAAAGTCGGATCGTTTTCGGGCACCAGAGAGGAAGAAGGCACAATCTTATGGTTCTTGGACTTGAAAAAATCCAAATAAGCTTGTCTGATTTCACTGCCAGTGGTGGGTACGCCCATGTCAAAACCTCTTTTTATTAATCGTCGTCCGAAGGGTCGGAATTATAGCTGAAAACCTTGGCTACCGCGAGACGAGCGGCAGACGCAGAATAGCCTTTTCGCACCAAGAATTCGAAGGCCTGCTTGAGCCTTTGGCCTTTTTTCTTCTCTTTTTTTTCTTAAAAACCTTTGTTTTTGGCGGTCCAGCAGCTCTATCGCCTGTTCACCCTCAGCATCTGAAGAATAAGAAGCCTTCAGAGTCTTGTCGATAATGTCCCGAGGAACTTTTTTCTTATACATACCCATGCGGATCTTCATGGGGCCCCAGTTTTGGGCGGCCTTAGCGTGCACAAAAGACTCAGCGTAATTGACGTCATTGACGAATTTTTTAGCGATGAGTTTGTCGAGAACAATTTGGGCGATAGCGGTCGGCAGTTCCCGCTTGTTGAACTTTTCTAAAAGCCCGCCAGCGGTATAAGGCCTTCGGCCTAAAAGCCAAAGGGCATAGCGGTAAGCCCCGGCCTCATCATGAAGCGGCTTGGATTTTTTTCAAGGAAGTCTACTGAGCGGCGGAAACAGTACCCGTGGAAGCGTCATACTGAAAGCCACCGGGAACATGATCCAAATAATCAGGCACTAAGTCTTGAAGCGAAGCGGGCAGGCTGCCCTTGTCGGTCTTGTATTTATTTACCGCCTGTTGCACTTCAACCGAGTTTGCGGAAGAAGCCGCTACCTTAGCTCTCATTTCGGAGTCATGAAGGGTTTGGCTGTAACCGCTTAAAGTTTGTTCTTTAGGGGTAGTCGGAATTTGATTCCACAAGTAATAGCCCAGACCGCCCACCGCCAGAATCGCTAACAGCCAGATCAATTTCGAGTTCATTTCTTCCCTCCGCGTTTGGCCTTTTTCAACAAGGCCAGCATTTCTTTCACCGCCTTCTCTAATCCTACCATGGAAGCCCGGGCGATGATGTTATGGCCGATATTGAGGTCTTCCATCTCCGGTATGGCCGCGATGGGCAAAACATTTTGATAAGTCAGTCCATGACCGCCATGAACCCGCAGACCGATTTCTTTAGCGAGCCTGGCGCCTTCAATGACTTCCGCCAGTTCTTTCTTCGCGCTGCCCTTCTCACGCAAAGCCCGGCTGTACTCACCGGTATGGATTTCAATAAAGGTCGCACCGAACCAGGCCGAGAGTTTAATCATCTGCGGATCGGGATGAATAAAAAGAGAGACCGGAATACCCTTAGCCTGAAGCCGATCAATCGCTTTTTCAAAACGCTCAGGCGCCGCCGCCAGATTGAGTCCGCCTTCAGTGGTCAGCTCTTGGCGTTTTTCGGGAACCAGCGTGGCCTGGTCCGGTTTGATTTTAATGGCGAAGCGGATCATTTCTTCCGTCGCGGCCATTTCTAAATTGAGGCGGGTTTTCACTTTTTTCCGAAGAGCGATAACGTCAGCATCCTGAATATGCCGGCGGTCTTCGCGCAAATGAACCGTAATGCCGTGAGCGCCGGCTTTCTCCACAATGCGAGCGGCTTCTAGCGGATTAGGTTCATCTTCCCGGCGGGCCTGGCGTAATGTCGCGATATGATCAATGTTCACGCCTAAAGTCGCCATTAGGAACTCCGTTTCTTTTTAGACTTTTTGGAGTTATCCGTCAGAGGAATTAAGTGCAAAGTCATGTCCGCCACATTCGCGGTGACTCCGACGGGCAGAGGCTGGATACGGGGGTGAACTATAATTTCTTTTTGACCGGGTTGGGCGTTGCGCAAACTGACGACCGCCCTCAAGTCATCGGGGTCGATATCTAAAATGCGGTCTTTGCGGCCTGTTAAATTGACCGAAATATTCGTTTTCACATTGGGTTCTAAGGTCATACCCGCGGGCATGTCGGCGAATTCCACATGGAGATTCAATCGCTGTTCCAATACCTGGCGTGATCCCACATAAGCCCAAAGCGCGAAAGCGATGAGCAGGGACAAAAACTTTAAACCCATATTTTGCAAGAGCCAGCGTTTCATCCACGAACTCCGTTCGAATTATGAATTGTTAATTCTCAATTTTAAATTTAAGATGGTTTTATCCCACGGGATAAAACCTACAACAATTCAACATTCACAATTCAAAATTTGCCTTAATCTACCTTCGCGCCGTACAGCGTCAGCATTTCTTCCAGAGTTTCCGCGTCAATTTCCGGGGTAATTTTGCCCGCCATAGTGAATGAGATTGTGTGATTTTCTTCAGAAACAACCACAGCCAAAGCATCGGTCTCTTCGGTGATGCCCACGGCCGCACGGTGCCGGGTACCGTAAGATTTGCTGAGATTGGGGTTTTGGCTTAGGGGAAGAATACATCCAGCCGCTGCGATTTTGCCGTTTCGGATAACGACTGCACCGTCATGCAAAGGAGAGTTTGGAACAAAGATGGTTACTAAGAGTTCCGCGGTAACTTCGGCTTCCATTTTGGTGCCACTATCCACAATGCCCTGAAGGCTGTCTTCGCGTTCAATCACGATAATGGCGCCTCTTTTGCTTTTCACAAGGCTTTGCACTGAGCCGCTGATGGCCTTAAATAAAACCGCGTCGCCCTGGAAAACTCCGCCCCAAAAACCGCCGCGGCCAATTTGAGAAATCAGGCGGCGCAGATCCGGCTGAAAGACCACCACAAACGCGATGAGAAGAAAGGGCCCCAAATTGCTCAAAAGCCAGTCCAGCGCCAGCAAATGAAACTGGGCCGCCACGACGGACACAATAAAGAGAACCGCGAAACCCAAAACAATGCGGTTCGCGCGGACTTCACGGATGAGGAGCAAAAGCTGGTAGGTAATAAAAGCGACAAGCAGGATGTCAAAAAGGTCGGCCAGGCGGAAACTGGAAAAGAGGGTAATTAGATTATTCATAAAGCGGCTTACCCCCCATAGCGAAGTGCATCAGCTATTTTAACCACACGGGCCATGCTTTGAACATCATGTACGCGAACAAAATCGGCGCCTTTGAGAATGGACGCGGTGACCGCCGCCGCGGTAGCTTCCACTCTTTCTTCCGGAGGCAAACCGCCCAAAAGACGTCCCAGCGTGCCCTTGCGGGATGGACCACTCACGATGGGTTTCCCTAGAACTTTCAATTCCCACATCCGCCGCAAAATGGACAGATTATGGCTATCAGACTTTCCAAATCCAAAACCCGGGTCAATCAGGATGCGGTCTTCCCCGATACCGCGTTGGCGGGCTTCTTCCAGCCTGCCGCGAAAATAGCTGACCACATCCCCTACCACGTCGCGGTAAACCGGGTTCTTTTGCATGGTCGCGGGCTTGCCCTTCATATGCATCAAAACAATCGGAACTTTAAGAAGGCTAATGGTTTTGCCCATTTTAGAATCCATCGTCATGGCGCTCACATCATTCACCATTTGGGCGCCCTCACCCACCGCCGCGCGGGCCACTTCAGCTTTATAGGTATCAACCGAAATAGGCACGCGGATCTTTTTCACGCAGGCCTTAATCACAGGCAGAATCCGTTTTTTCTCTTCCGAAGCTGAAACCGGTTTGGCGCCGGGCCGGGTTGATTCCCCGCCGATATCAATCCAATCCGCCCCTTCTTCCTGCAGGCGCAAAGCCCGCTCGGCGGCCTGATGGGGATTCAAATAACGTCCGCCATCCGAAAAGGAATCAGGTGTGACATTTAAAATACCCATGATCATAGTTTTTTTGATTCCAGGAGAAGTTCCGGTTATTTTTAAGACGCAGAGACCAAAAGCCGTCCCGGTTATAACCCTTCAAACCCTCAGTGATTTGCCGGACGACTTGGGGGAAATCCGTCAGGCTTTTGTTCAGCAGAAAAGCCTGGGGCCAGGAGACGGACCACTTCACTTCAAAGGGCTTGGCGCCTTCCAGCCGGACATAACGCAAATAGGAAATCAGTAGGAGGTTTTTCTGAAAACGAATGGCTTCGGACTGGGAAGAAAACTCTACCGAACAAATCAGATCCGGCGACAGGTTTGGCGAATGGAGAAAATCGATGGGGTCGGGATGCAGAATGCGGAAAGAAATTTTATCTCTTTCCGCCATGGTGATTACTTTCCGATCAGTTGAAGGGCTTCACTGCGGGTCGCCGCGCTCTTACGGAACACGCCCCGAATAGCAGAGGTGGTCATGCTGGAACCCGGCTTTTTCACGCCGCGCATCGTCATGCACAAATGCTCAGCTTCCACAATGACGAGCACACCGTAAGGCTTGAGAACTTTCATAATCGTATCCGCGACCTGAGTCGTGATGCGTTCTTGCAGCTGTGGTCTGCGGGAGACCGTTTCTACAATACGGGCTAATTTAGATAAACCGGACAGACGGTCTTTACGGGGAATATAAGCCACATGAGCTTTGCCGTAAAAAGGCAGTAAGTGATGCTCACACATGGAATAAAAAGGAATGTCCCGAAGGATGACCATCTCTTCGTGGCCTTCGGTGGTGAATACGGTCATTACGTCTTTGGGGTCAATCTCAATGCCCGAGAAAACTTCCTCGTACATTTTAGCAACGCGCTTCGGCGTTTCCTTTAGACCCTCCCGGTTGGGGTTATCCCCAATGGCCAGAAGAATCTCACGGACAGCTTTTTCGATTCGCGCTTTATCCAAGGATAGATCCGCCCTTCGCCGCAGAAGGCGCGGTTTGCGGCTTTAACACCACATTCGGCGTCACCGGCGTCGGAGTCGGGTTCGACGGAGTCTTGGAATTGCTCGGCGTCTTCGGCTTCTCGATAGCCGCCAGCTTTTTACCCGCCATCAAGGCATCCACGTCGGTTGAATCGAGAACTTCTCTTTCAAGCAAAGCTTCCGCCATAATCTTCAGCAATTTGCGGTTCTTTTTCAAAATCTCAGTGGCCTGTTTGTGGCAGGTTTCCACAATTCGTTTCACTTCCCCGTCGATCAATTGAGCGGTTTGTTCGGAGTAGTTTTTGTCTTTCATGATGTCGCGGCCAATAAAGACCATATCGTCTTTTTTGCCCAAAGTGATCGAGCCCAATTTTTTCGCTCATGCCATATTCGCAAACCATAGCGCGCGCGATATCAGTGGCGCGGTTCAAATCATTGCCCGCACCGGTGGTCACGTCTCCGAAAACTAATTCCTCAGCAGTTCGGCCGCCCAAAAGAGCCGAGATGCTATTGAGCAATTCAGTCTTGGACGCTAAAAACTTTTCCTCGTTCGGCAAATACCATGTCGCTCCCAAGGCCGCATGGCCCCGGGGAATAATGGAAACTTTATGAACTGAATGCGACTTGTCGATCATCTTGCCCACAATCGTGTGGCCCGATTCGTGATAAGCCACGATCTTTTTTTCTTCGTCCGAAATGACACGGGTGCGGCGTTCAGGACCGGCGACCACACGGTCAATCGCTTCTTCTAATTCTTCCAAGCCGACAGCTTTTTTCTCACGGCGGGCGGCCAAGAGAGCCGCTTCGTTAATGAGGTTCGCTAAATCCGCTCCAGAAAAACCGGGTGTGCGGCGGGCGATGACTTCCAATTCAACTCCATCAGCCAGCTTCACATTTTTGGCGTGCACTTTCAAAATAGCCTCGCGGCCATTCAAGTCAGGGCGGTCTACCACCACCTGGCGGTCAAAACGGCCCGGACGGAGTAAGGCGGGATCCAACACATCCATGCGGTTCGTCGCCGCGATGAGAATGACACCGGTGTTGGCGTTAAAGCCGTCCATCTCCACCAGCATGGCGTTCAAAGTTTGTTCACGTTCATCATGTCCGCCGCCTAAACCAGCTCCACGCTGGCGGCCTACCGCGTCGATTTCGTCGATGAAGATAATGCAGGGCGCGTGTTTCTTGCCTTGTTCAAATAAGTCGCGGACTCGGGCGGCGCCCACCCCGACAAACATTTCCACGAAGTCAGAACCGGAGATGGAAAAAAACGGAACTCCCGCTTCCCCAGCGACCGCTTTGGCCAAAAGGGTTTTGCCTGTGCCCGGAGGACCCAGCAAAATAACGCCCTTAGGAATTTTTCCGCCAAGATTTTGGTACTTTTTAGGGTCTTTCAAGAAGTCGACGACTTCCATCAATTCAGTCTTGGCTTCTTCCACACCAGCCACATCAGCGAATGTGACTTTTTGCTGGCCGGTCGTCATTAAACGCGCGCGGCTCTTACCAAAGGCCATCGCTCCGCCGCCGCCCGATTGGGCCTGGCGCATCATGAATACAAACCAGCCAATAATTAAAAGATAAGGAGCCAAATTCAAAACAATCTGCCAGAAGAGGCTCATGCGGGCCGGTGCTTCGATCTTAACCTGAACGCCTTTACCCAATAATTGATTCATCAAGACCTGGTTGGGATCATCCGGCACGACCACCTTAAACTTGCTGTCATCGGCGGCCGTTCCCATAGCCATGTGGTCTTCGGGGTGAATCTCCACATCTTTAATTTTTCCGCCCTGAACCTGAGCGATAAACTGGGAGTAGTCCAGATCGGTTTGAGTTTTTGGATTTTGAGTTTGACGGACGAAAAACATGACAGCCATGAAAACCAGCGCCCAAAGGGCGAAACCCTTAAAAAAATTATTCACGAAAATCTCCTCGGATTGAAAATGGCTTTTGAATTGGAAAAACCAAGTTAGGAATTATTCCTCGATAAAGCAAGGAACCGTATCATAGCCGAGCGCCTTTTCTATTTGCAAGCAATGGCGGGCAGGCAAACCCGCGGGTTTTAAAGGGAAAAAGCCTTAACGGCGGTGTTTAACCAACTTCTGTTTTTCGAGTCCCAAATACTTCAAGTAAAGCGATGAACCTTCCATGCCGGCTGAAAGGCCGTAGCCCACATCCCTGGGGCCCTTCTTCTGTCCGGCCCAAATCCGGAGAATTTCCTCGACCTGGTCAAAAGAAAGTCCGCGGGCGTCGCTGGTCAATTTTTCAGCGGACCGCTTCACCCACCGGCGCTGAAGGGCCAAATGCAGTTCGGCGAAAGAAGACGCGTCGCAAAAATAGGCTTTTTTACCCCACCGGTTTTTCAGCTTTTTGCCGGCGTCATTTAAAACCTGATCCAAAAACTGATCTTCCACGGTAACGACTTCACCCATGCGGGCCAAAATTTCAACTAACCGTGAATTCCACCGGCTTAAAAAAGGAAGCACTTCATGGCGGATTTGATTGCGCCGGTAATCCAGCTTTTGATTCGAGCGGTCTTCCCGCCAGGCGATATTTCTAAGACTTAAATAATTCTTAAGCGATTCTTTCGTCTCGCGAAGTAAAGGCCGCCACACCTTTAAGGGTGGTTCGGTTTTAGAAAAAGTAAGCGTTTGAATTTCCTGAAGTCCTGAAAGACCCTTCGAGCCCGAGCCTCTCAAAAATCGGTCCAAAATAGTTTCGGCCTGATCTTCCAAATGATGGGCCACTACCGCGCCCCAGGCCTTCTCTTGCCGGACCAATCTTTGGAAAAAGGAATAGCGCAGTTCCCTGGCTCGATCCTGAATCGACTTTTTATCCGTATTAAAATGTCGAACTTTTAAGACCCGTAGCGGAACTTTCCACTGAGCGCAAAGTTCCCGCACATGCTTTTCATCAGCCTCGGATTGCCTGCCGCGAAGACCGTAATTAATGTGCGCCGCCATCAATTGACGGGAAGGGTTAGGATAATTTTCTACCAATAGATGAAGAAGGGCAACAGAGTCAGAGCCGCCAGAGATACCCACAATTATGCGGGATCTTTTAGGGACAGAAGAAAAGGAATTCATCATGGGTTTTGTTTCATTGAAAAGTGGTAGCGGGGGGCGGATTCGAACCGCCGACCTACGGATTATGAAACCGTTGCTCTAACCAACTGAGCTACCCCGCCATCCTAATAAAGGGTAAAAGGACACCCGAAACGCTTGTTGTACAACCGGGGGAACGTACGGGCCAGTGAATATGCCAATCTTCTGAAGCCTTGTCAAGAACGACCCCACGGCGCGGAGACCGCGAAACCGTGGAATCAGTTGGCCTTTAGAACTATTTCTTTCTTTCCAAAAAGGCTTTGCGCAGTTCATTGGCAATCAGGGGGTTTTTCATCAATATTTTTTCAAAGTCATAACGCTGCAGAACGAAGAGTTCAGTCACATCTTCAGCCACAATCGTCGCGTTACGGGGATCGTTAGACATCAGGGCCATTTCACCAAAAAATTGGTCCGGGCCCAAATCAGCGACCTTTGATTTGCCCATAGTCTTCTTTTTCCAAACGGAAACACTGCCGGAAGCGATCAGATAAAAAGCATCGCCTGGATCACCCTGTTTGATAATTTCGTAGCCTTTTTGAACGCGGATCATTCTTAAGTGACCAATCAACTCATCCAATTCGCTCATTTTTAAGGATTGAAAAAAATAAGTGTTTTGAAGCACACTTCGAAGACGTCCAAAAATAGAGTTAGTCTCAGCCATAGTATTCCTCTCGGTTCAACTGCGTTCGTTTAACTTTTTAGTGTTAGTAGTATATATCCCTAAGAAAGAAGCGGACAAGTAAATCGCCCATATTTCGACCTTATTCGAAAACAATCCCTTTGGCTCGCAGCCCTTCAACAACTTGCTGAACAAATTGACTTTTATTCATGACGTAAAAATGGACACCAGGCGCCCCATTCCTCAGCAAATCCTCGCATTGTTCAATAGCGTATTCAACCCCTGCCCGCGCCACTAAGTCTTTATCGCTCTTAATGGGCTCAACCTTTTCTTTAAGCGCGTTCGGATATTTTGCGCCCGAAAGATGGCAGATCTTCTCGATTTGAACATAGTCCGTTAATATCCAAATGCCCGGTTGTATCGGCACCGAAACACCCATGGCCCGAACTTTTTGGACAAATTGAAAATAATCCTGATTATCAAAAAACAACTGAGTCACCACAAAGTCGCCGCCAGATTGAACTTTGCGTTTTAAATTTTGAAGATCATCTTCTTTGCTAGTAGCTTCAGTATGGCCTTCAGGATAACCGGCCACACCCAAACAAAAGTCATAACCTTCAGACCGAATAAATTGAACCAATTGGTCCGCGTAGCGAAAGCCATCGGCTGCGGGCACAAAAGCGGTTTCGCCTTTGGGAGGATCACCGCGTAACGCCAACAAATTTTCGATGCCGGCAGTCTTCAGCTTATTGAGTAATTCTTTAATTTCAAACCGGGAATGGCCCACACAGGTGAAATGAACCAAAGGAAGAATACCCGATTCTTTAAGGCGAACAGCGATGTCATAAGTCATATCCCGGGTGGAGCCGCCAGCCCCATAGGTAATTGAAATATAGTCAGGGTTCATCTGCTTTAATTGTTGAACGGTTTGAAAAAGCGCCTCGAGATTCCCATCTCGTTTGGGCGGGAAAAGCTCGAAAGATAAAACTTTCTTTTTTTGAGCGAATATTTCTTTAATCTTCATGCGGTTTTCTGTCCCGGGCTGTAATAACGTCTCCAGAGGTGGAGCAGTATAGCAACATATAGAAAGCAGGAAAGGAGGGAAACCCACTTTGCTATGTCAAAAATACCAGGGCGATACCTCAAAATAAAATGGTGATAGCCCGCTTTTAACGGAACCGCTCTTAAAAAGTAATCACCCGGTAAAACGCTATATTCTTTTTGGCCGCTATCCGGCAACGAATCAGCTTGCCAGCCGGAACTATAGTTGTCGGTCACCAACATGACGCAAGGCTGCGAGGTTCTAGCCTGTACCTCCACCTCGTCGGTGGAGCGGTCACCCCAATGAAGGCTCGGGCTTTTATCCTGAGACTCTAATGGCAAACCCGGCTCGGTTTCGAGCAAAACTTGCCGCGCGGGATTAAACGCTTTATTGGTAATCATCCCCAATTCAACCGAAGAGTCCTTTTCCACGAGCCAATGATAAACCAAAGCCATCCGGGGCATCACCGGGTAGGGCAAGGGCTGCACATTCATCCGGACACCATCATCTGAAAGTAAATACTTCAGCCTTAGTAATCTGAAGGTTTGATTGATATGGGTAAAGACCGGCGACACAGAGAACAATCTATTTTCCGCGATGCCCTGGCTATAACAAACAAACCGGGCGTATCGGGACGGAACCATGGGTTCGTCTTCCCAAATTTCAGACCCATTCGCCACAAGCGATTTCGCGCCAACACCGTAAATACGGTAATCACCAGGAGTTTGAGCAAGAAAACTGGAAAGTCTGTCATAACTGGCTTGCAATTGCGCCATTTCAAACGTCGGTCGATTAGCCCGGGCGAAAATGAACAGTTCCAGAACAGCTAAAGCGGCCGCCGCATAAATTAGTTTTCGCTGAATCGAGCCCCAAAAATAAAATCCGGATAAAGCCAAACAGATCAACCCCCCGCATAACAAACTTAAACCAGCCTGTGCGCCCGCTTGTGAAGCTAAATGGTTTTGAGCGGTTAAATCCATTGAGGCCAGAGAACGGGATAACCAGGGCAAATGAATAAAACCCCTGCCCCACAAACCTTCAACGCCATACGGAGCAGAGAAATAAATCAAAGCACCTGCGCCAATAAATCCAACTCCTGTTCCGGCCAATACCCCGATCCATCGACGGTTCACTTGAGGGTTTGCGAGCCAGTGATCAAATCCCATCCCAGCCAGCATGGCCAAAAAGAGGGAGGACAGAAATGCGAATTTGGAAATGCCCCGCATACCATCAAACAACGGAACACAGTGATAAAAGAAAGCGTAGAGCGGGGTGTAGGCGCCGAAGGCAATCAAAAGCGTAATGAAGGTCATCGTCAAAATCCAACGGCGTTCTTCCCGTGGTACATAAACCACCGCCGCGACCACCCAGACAAAAGAAGTCATTCCAATAAAAAGAGAGACCTCCCAAAGGTACCAACTACTCCAATAAGTGGCTTGATCTAAAGCCCCAAAGAAATTCGGCATCACGGCCGTTAAAAGATTTTGAGGCGGAAATGAAAAAGAAGAGGCCGATGTGAACTCTAACGACAAATGACGCGCGCTATCGAGCAGGGCACCAATTCCCGTCCAGGATTGAGCAGCCGTCATAAAGAGCGCTCCTATATAGAACACCGCGAAGCCGCTAAATGCTTTTAACCGGTTACGAGAATCCTTCAAATTGAGGATCAGATAAATGAAGGCCGTGATAGCCGTAAAGTAAACATACTGGGGATGCCCCGCCAAAATCTGCATCGATGCCGCGAAGATTCCCCATAAGACCCAGCCCGTTTTGCTTTTTTCTAACCATCCATCGATCGCTAAAAAAATGAGCGGCGCCCAGACCATGGCACAAAGATTTGGTAAGTGGCCCGCATAGATGTGCAGGTAATAAGCTCCTCCCCACATAAAAATAACGCCCGATAAAAAGGCCGCCAGCGGATGAAGCCCGCGGTAAGACGCCCAAAGATACGTGAAAAAACCGGCCAAAAAAACGTGAAGAATAATGCCCCAGTTAATCGCCATGGCTAGGGGCATGAACAAATAATGCCAATTGAGGGGATAAAGAAGCGCCGATTCAAAACCGCCGAGGAAGGGATTACCGCAAAGATAGTGAGGATTCCATAGGGGCAAGTGCCCCTGTCTGATCTGATCGAATCCAAATTGGCGCCAAGCCGCGAAATGGAGATAGATATCCGCTTGCGAGCTGGATAAAACCCGGGTCGTGCTGGTCAGCAGATCTCGAAAAAGTAAAAGGTTAAGACCCAGTAAGGCCAGAACCGCTGAAAGATGGGCTGATTTGGGCCAGCGGATGGGATTGGTCATGATTCATGGAAACAAATCAAAGCCTTAGCGTCAATCTTTTTCACAAACCGCCCCTTGAGAGCCTGCTTTTTTCCCCTACAATCTCTGTCTACTCACTTCAAGGAGAAAGCCTTTGAGAACGCAAGACTACATCGTTTTAACCGGGCTAAAAATTTCATGCATCATTGGGATTTTCGACTGGGAAAGAAAACAAAAGCAAGACGTTCTCATCGACCTCAAAATCCCCTGCGATGTCCGCAAAGCCTCTCAAAAAGACAACATCGTCGACGCGGTGGATTATAAAAAAATCGCTAAAACCACCATCGCCTTTGTGGAAAAAAGCAGCTTTCAGCTGGTGGAAACCATGGCAGAAAAGTTAGCGGACTTGCTGCTCAAAACTTTCAAATTAAGTGAAATCGAGCTTTCCGTATCCAAGCCCGCGGCCATCCGCGGTTCCCAAAACGTGGGTGTGAAAATTCACCGGACAAATACCATCGCTAACCGCGAAGAGTTAGTTTTTTTAAGCCTGGGGTCGAATGTCAAACCCCACGAGAACTTAGAATTCGCCTTAAAAGCAATCGCGGCTCAATACTCGCTCCAGGGACTCTCTCACGTTTACGAGACCTCGCCAGTCGGTTATTCCAAGCAACCGGCTTTTTGGAATATGGCGGCGGCGATCGCCACCCAGGACAAACCAGAAGAAATCAGATTATGGCTGGCCGCTTTAGAGAAAAAAGCCGGACGGAAGAAGACCCAAAAAACCTTTGGCCCCAGAACGTTAGATGTGGATTTGATCGCTTGGAAAAACCTGGTTCAAAAAACAAAAACCTTTCATCTGCCGCATCCGGATATTACGACGAAAGCTTTTGTTTTATTTCCATTATTAGAAATGGCGCCCAGCTGGATAGAGCCTCAAACCAAGACCCCGCTCATCGAATTAGCGGCGGCTTTCAAAGACAAGTCTCAAAAAATTAAACAACTACCCGCCGGTACTTTTACCCGCTTCGTGCCTGAGACGATTTAAGAAGTAAACCGGCCGCCATCCACATGTAAAACCTGGCCTGTGACAAATTGGTTTGAGGCCAAAAACCAAACCGCGTCCGCGATTTCAGCGGGCGATCCCTGCCGTTTCAAAGCCGCCTTAGCTACCAATTTTTTCTTCTGCGCCGCGGTATAACGCGGCGGAAACGTGATGACTCCCGGCGAAACCGCGTTCACCCGAACCTTGTCGCCTAAAGCCAAAGCCAGGTAGCGGGTTAAAAAGATCAGTCCCGCCTTGGAAGCGCTGTAAGCCGCGTGTTCTTTCAGAATCGGAAACTCACCATAAATATCGGTGATATTTACCACACAGCCTTTGTGTTTCTCCAGCCAGGGCTGAGCGGCAATGGCCAAACTCACCGGCGAAAAAGTATTGATGTTAAAAATCTCATGCCATTTCTTCCAGGCGTTAGTAACCAGGGCCGTCGGTTCAAAAACAGAAGCGTTATTAACCACCAAGTCCAGCCGTCCCCAATGAGCGGTCACCTTTCGAATCAGTTGAGCCGATTGACTAGGATTGGACAAATTAGCCTGAACCAAAAGAATCTGGGCGCCCCGGATTTCCAGGTCCGCTTTCAACTCGAGTGTTTTGGCTTTGGACTTGCCGTAATGGAGCGCGACGTTAAACCCCTCAGAAACCAGCTTCCGGCTGATAGTGCTGCCTAAAGAACTGGCCCCGCCCGTAATGAGCGCGACAGGCTTAGCGGAATGGCGAGATGTTTTTTTCATTTTATCTCCTGACAATTATTCTTCGCGGGCTTCTTCTAAAGATCTGGTGATATAGGGAATGAATTTCCAATACCAGCTGGTTAACGTCACAATCTTTGAGCCCGGGTATCTTTCCAAATAAAGTTTTTGAGTCGAGTCCCAAATCACCGATCCAGGCCCATTCTGCTTCAGGTTTTCAATAAACTCTTTCACCAAAGACGGCGGCCTAATCTCATGAAGATCATTCACCACTTCTTCTTTTAACTCTTCATTTGAAACCAGGAGGTCCAGCATTAGCAAAAGATCGCGGGAAGACTCATAAATGCGCTCTCCGTCTAAGCCCCGTCCCGTACTCAGCCTCAAACCCTTGTCCAAGATGAACCGGCCAGCCTGTGGAATCCACACCTCGTAATCTTTTCCCAGATAAGGCACGGTCACAGCGTATGGATTTTCCAGCAGGAGCGAGACACGGCGGTCCGGGATAGCGCAGAGACCTTGAGCGGTCGGCTTTTGATTTGGTTTGATTTGAGGACAGATAAACTGAAGCGTTCCTAAATCACCGCGGAAATAAGCCGGCGAGTTGGGGTTACCCGCCAGTTTGCGGTTCTTGCGTTGAAAACCCTGGGCCAGCAAATGATCATGAAGCGCCTGAAAAGTTTTGCCGCCTTTGGCGATGCCCATAATGACATCCTGGGCGCGGTGGGAAGAAACAGGTTTCTCTAGAAGTGAAAAGTGGTAAAGCTCAACCGCCTTTTCTTCCAGAACCACCAGGGAAGGAAGAAAATCTTTGAGCAGCGGAAGCCAGGAGCCAATCGACGCGTAAACACGCAAAATAAAAGCCTTTGGGAAAAGATAGGTCTGACAGCCCGCATTATCTTTTAAATGCCTTTGATTGCAAACCCCTGCTTTTTAAGAAATTGCGCCAGAGTTTGGCGGCAATCCCCTTGAATCTCAATCAAGCCGTCCCGGACCGTGCCGCCAGCGCCGCAGGCCCGCTTCATCTGGCTGGCCAGATCTTCCAACTCCTCGGTTCGGCGGGTAAACCCATCCATAACCGTAACTGTCTTACCGCCACGGTTCTTTTTCTCGATGCGAATGTAAATAGTTTCCATAAAAGGTGGCCCTATAAAAAAAGCCGCTTCCAGGGAAGCTGCTTCACATTGGTTGCGGGGGCTGGATTTGAACCAGCGACCTTTGGGTTATGAGCCCAACGAGCTACCAGGCTGCTCCACCCCGCGTCTGTTTGGCGCTTATTGCGCCTTGTAATAAATGGTGCCCAGGACCGGAATCGAACCGGTACGGGCTTTAGGCCCGAGGGATTTTAAGTCCCTTGCGTCTGCCAGTTCCGCCACCTGGGCAAGAAACCCTACCTAGTGAATCACCCGAACAATAAATTATTCTGGCTGGCTAAAAAGGAACGTCAGCATAACCACGCATCCTATGGAAGTCAATAAAGATTGGGTTTTAGTGGCTGTCAGTTTTGCCGAACTTATAAACAATCTCGCCCGGTTTCACCAGATTCAGTTCTTCCCGGGCCTGCTTTTCGACAGCCGCGTTGTCTTTGGAGTAGCTTTGATACTCTGCCTGATAGTGATCAATATCGGACTGAAGCCGGGCGTTTTGCTCAGTTAAGCTTTGCTTCTCGGCGTGCAGTTTGTAGAGATTCCACAATCCCCTGTTGCCGCTAAAGAGTAAATAGGCGACAACTAAAATGACAATTAACATGCCCCATTTACGCTGCCAATTCATCGCGTCTCCCAGGGTTTAAAAATGTCACGCCAGCCTCTTTGCCGCTCGGCATCCGCCGACTCCAAGTAATCAGCGATGGGCTTATCTTGATAAGTTATTTTATATCTCAAGAAATGCTTTTCAATAGACACCGTATAAAGCGTGAAAAGAAAGACGAATCCGATAAAAAACCACAGAAAGGGTTGAAGAACAAAGAAAAAAACAGCGAAGGCCGAAATGAATAAAACAAGAAGCGACACGGGCCCCGTTCCAAGCGTAATGATAAAAGACCGGTAAAACAATTTGGGTAGAGCCGGATTTTGAAAAAACAAAATCGGCCATTGATAAAAGGTCATCATCAAAAAATAAATGAAAACCGTAGCCACGAACCCCATCAAAATAAATATTAAAATATGAGTCGACACCCGAAGGGAGAAATAGAACCGCAGGTTGTAGACCGCCAACCCCAACACCAACCCCGATATTGACGCTGAAATTAATCCCTTAAAAAAATAACGTTTCAAATCGATTAATATTTCAGGCCAGGAAACAGCCTCGCCCATAACCACTTTAAAAATAGCTAATGCCCATCCCAGAGAAGCGGCGCATTCCGCAACATAAACCAAATAAATAACCGGCCAATTCCATTGTTGCGCTGTTCCTAAAATACCTAAAAAGCTCGCAAACCAGCCAATCCCAAAACAGGTTAAAAACCATCCCAAATTGTACAAAGTTAGTTTTAAAAGATTGTCGTAGTAGCGCCAAAACCACGTTCTGAGAATGTCCTGCCAGCGGGAATAGGAAAGAACGGCCGTTTCGGAGGAGGAGTTTTCAGAGGAAGACGGAATATCCAAGCTTAGCTGAGCTCTTTTTCAAACTTCGGGATAGCTTTTTTAAGCTCTAAGCGGCCGCGGCCTAAGTTGCCATCCAAATTCAGAGCCAAAGCGACGAAATAGCTTTTGCCCACCAGCATCATGATCATGGTGGCTTTGTCCGTCGTAATTAGAATTTCAGCTGTATTACCCAGGCCAAAGTTAGAGGAAGCTCTCATAGCGTTTTTGATGATGCTGGAATACTCCGCACCGACAGCGTTAATGTCAAAAGCCTGGTTGCGGGCCACCTGATCAATGACAATGCCATCCATACCCACGAGGCTGGAGCCAATGGCGCCTTCAACGTTTTCGAGCATTTCCTCAAGAATCTTTTTGAAATCCATTTATCTTTTCCCAAACATAAAATCCGAACAATCGGTTCTATTGTTTAATGACGATTAACTTACTTTTTCAACTTTTTTGGCCGCCCCATCCATTGCCAGTCTTAGCATTCCCAAATTAATTTGATGATCGGCCAAAACCACCAAAATACCGCCCGCGAAAGACACCAATAAAATATGACCTGTTTCGGCCGTAACCAAAACCTGCTGCAAGGAACCCTGATTCAACTTACCGGATGATTGGCTTGTGTCTTTAAAAATAGACAAGGTCTGCTTTTCAAGGGAATCATTATTACTATTTTCACCCACAGAAACAACGCTTATTCCTTCCAGACTAGTCAGAAAGCAGCGTCTTATTCCAGTGATACCAGCCAATTCGGCCAGAACAACCTTTAAAGCCTCAATGCGAGCTGGTGAAAAATGGTTGTTAGAGGAAGCTGGCTGACTCTCTGCTGCCGTTTTAGGTTTTTCAAGTTCTTTCGCCTCTACTTTAGTCTCAGGCTTTTTGGCCTCGTTTTGCGCCGGCTTTTCCGGAACCTTGGTGGCCTTCTCACTCCCCATCGACATCACTTGGAGAATATCGTCATCGGAAAACTTGGCATCCTTCTCTTTGTCCTGATGTGTTGTCTTAGGCTTATCTATTTTCGGCGGCGCGGCAGGAGCGGGGGTAACTTTACTGGGGGATGCTCCAAATGAATCTACCGCTGCTTTTTCTTTAAGTTCGATTAATTTCTTACGCGCGGTGGCGTTATTCGGATCCTTCTTTAAAAGTTCTTCGTAAACTTCGATCGCTTTATCCGGATGACCCTGTTTCAGATACAGTTCCGCCATAGTCGCGGAAGCCACTACAATTTCATCTGCTTTCGGTTCATGTTCGGCCGTTTTATTTTCTTTCGCGGACGGCTGGCTTGAAAGGTTAGCGGCTTTCTCAATAGCCACTTTTAATAATTTTTGGGTTTCTTCATCATCAGGATTCAAGGTCAAAACAGCTTGATAAGCGTCAATCGCCGCTT
>Ga0206936_1146_pt1 | contig 18814 bp, 16 predicted proteins | sample Alteio_BWOrgHeat_14_FD_152922 | JGI IMG/M metagenome (GOLD analysis project Ga0206936, IMG submission 152922) | Enriched cells from forest soil in Barre Woods Harvard Forest LTER site, Petersham, Massachusetts, United States -... | ecosystem: Environmental > Terrestrial > Soil > Temperate forest >... | reverse complement strand
GGCGAGGTTGCCGTGAACACGTAAGTCACAGAACAACCATTGGTGACCTCAGAAGTAAGGAGCCCCTGGCTTATCGCTGTGGCCGGAGTGCAGGCCGGAGATGGCTGCGTTGCAGCAGGCGACGCGGTCACCTGGAAACCCGGAAAGAGGAGAGATGTGTTGCCCGCCGCCTTCGGTAGGTTATTAGTCAGAGTTACCGTTACCGTGGCGCCTTCGTTCACGATCAGGGTAGGACCGGGAATCTGCATCGTGCTGCACGAGCCCGTGAATGGCGCAAAACCAGTGGGCGAGCCGTTGCATCCGTAACCCCACGAATAGATCGCCTGACCATCCGGCTGGGTGATGTAACTATCCGCGGCGGTCAGGTTGAACGTAGGGCCGGTAATGCCCGGGGCAGCGCCGCGCGCGCTCGGTATAGCAAGCAGAGCAACCGCAGCGATCCCAACCGGGAACATGATGCCTGCCATCGAAACGGCCTTCCTTAATTGCATGGTGCTCATCGCTGGTCTCCTGATTTCTAGCTGCAGGCCTTGGTAAGGGGATCGACTGAGTTGCAAATATTGACTTCCGTCATCAGGCCGCCGAAGTTCTCGGCATCGTTCGATAGGTGGTCAAGGTTAGGTGTGTAGAGATAGAACTTCTGTCCAGGGGAATACCCTGTAGATGCATCAAGGATCACGTCGATCGACTCACCACCGCCGAGAGTGATCGAATTCGTCTTGAAGGCCATATTGTTGCCCGCTTCATCCCGCAGCAGTCGGGCGTTCTGCGCAACCACTGTCATTGGAATTCCGAGAGAGGCCAGCGTCTGGTACTCACTAACGTCCAGATCCGATATACGCAGCAGAGCCTTTCCGCCTACTGGAATGTTGATGATGGACGGTAAGGGCTGCGAAGCATGCATCGTTCCGTCTGAAGACGGTGTCTGCATTGTTCCTGGCGTTATCGTGTCCGGATAACTCCGCCCGTTCAGAAGGAAGTATTTATCCTTCATATCTGCAAAACCTTCGGGGTTAAAGGTCATACCGACAAAGTGGAAATTCGGATCGAAGCCGTGAATCTGAAGCGGATACTCTACGTCGTAAGCCGTCGAACCATCCCCATCGTTATAGGCATACATAGTGGCTGATCCGCTCTTGTTCACGCCGTGTGTCACAAGTGATACAGAGGGACCAGGCGCAGGTACGGGCGTGCTGCAAAGAATGTCGGTGGCACAATGCGATGCCGTGCGGATATCGTGCTGCTGGGTCACCAATGCAGCGTAAAGACTGTTGCCAAGCGGCACGCGGTTCTGGCGCGGTCGAACATAAAGCTGTCCCACCATGCCCATCTGCAAGTGCTCGGGCGGCGTGATATGGCAATGCCAGAAGTATGTTCCTGCATCAGGAGCAAGGTAGTAATAGGTCATGCTGCCGCCGATGTTGATCGCCACCGAAGCGTCAGGCACGCCGTCATAAAAGGATGAGGCGTTTGGATAACCGTGGAAGTGAATCGTGTGCTGTTCGAAAAGGTCCGGCCGCATAAGCATGCCGACATTGGTGAGCGTGAGAAACAGCTCATCGTCTTCGTCGATCGCTATAAGAGGTGCCGGCTGATTACCGTTCATCACGCCGACATCCATAATCGGGCGAGGATCAACGTGCCCATCAAGACCTGTTGCGCAATAGCTTGGCGGGGACGCCGAACTACATGCGGGGTCGCTCAATACTTCCGGATCTGGAGCGAGTCCAACAGCTCCGTTGTAACCGGCCAGTGTCGAAAGTCCCTGCGTGAGTGGATCTCCAGGCGCTAGCTGATCCGGAGCGAGTTTCAAAAAGTCGGTCGCGACTTCCGTGCCGGGCAGTCCATTCGCAATGTCCGACAAACCTGACAACGGTCCGAAGGAAAACATATAAATCTGAGTTCCGTCCGCCATCGTCGCGTAACCGTCCCCGCCGGAGACCTGCTGACACTTGATCAAGCCACCGTTGTTTACGTAGCTAAGGCCAGTAGTTGGATCGATCGCGGTCGTAGGGCCTGTGTAAGCGACGCCCGGGCCAGTAGGAGAACCCGTGCCGACGGTGGGGTGTATTGAAGTACTGGTGGGGCACTGTACCCGAAAGGCCTGTGCACCTGCCAGCATGCTGAAACCAAATAGAATGACTATCGCAACAATGTTGCGCACCACGACGTTGACCATGCCGCCCCCCTTTGCCGTCACTAACAAAGCCCACAACTCTCCCAACGTCTCGCGAGGACTCGTATCTGAGTCACTTTCGATCGCAATAGTGTTTCGAGAGCAGCCTGATCATCACGCCCTTCTCGAAGATCCGTCTTTGCGGAGGCGCAAGTTAGGATTAAAAAACTAACTTTTTTGGGGAACGACTAACATACCCACGGAGAGCATTGCACCCGTCCGCATCAAGGCAGCCATAGCACCACCACAAATTGAGCTAGATAACATCACCCTTTTTATTCCTCAGAAGGCTATTGACAGAAAATATGACCATTGCTACGATTCGGCACAATATCTAGGTTCCCCAACCTAGCAACACAATCGTTCAGCGCCAACCAGTAATTAGGGGGCGGCGGTACTGAAGTAACGACAAGTCTGCACTAGCAGCGGAAACAACTTTTGCTTATCAATTGTCTTCCGGTTGTAGATTCAGCTTGCTGAATACACAGCTGAAAGTTTGAGTAACACTGTTACATTCTCTGTTTATCTGCCCCTGAGCGCAGAGCAACTATTAGTAGAGAATCGTTTCAGGAGAAGCGCCTTGGGAACAACCTTTCTGCGCGTTGGCAAACCCTTGGGTAGGGACACCTCTGTTATCGGCTTCGAAATCGCGGAACGGGCATCACTGATGCGCATATCTCCGCTATTCGCTGGCCTGCCCGCGTTGGAATGCACAGAAATCGCTAAACGCGCTCGGCCTCGTTACTTTGCTCGAAACGAATTACTGTTCATGCAAGGTGAGCCATTTCGGCAACTAATCCTTGTCGAGTCGGGGTGCGTAAAACTCACGCGAGTCAGTTCGAGTGGCAGCGAAGTGATCCTTGAGATGCGCGGTTCTCGTGACGCCATTGACCTTCCCAATGGATCGCCTTTCTGTAACCATCCCTGCACTGCACGAGCCATTACGAAATGCAAGGCTCTAACGTGGGACTGGACCACTGCACAAACTTTGATCGAAACGATCCCTCAGCTTAGCCGTAATATCTGTTCGATCCTATCGAGCCAGTTGAATGAGTTACAGGAGCGATACCATGAGATTTCTGCCGAACGAGTGGAAAGGCGGGTGGCCTGTGCATTGATCCGCCTTGACAGGCAATTTGGCAATCCGTCCGGCGGAGGATCAGCGATAGCCATCTCTCGACAGGAACTGGCTCAAATGACCGGCACCACTCTGTTTACGGTAAGTCGCCTGATTTCAAAATGGAGTGAACTAGGTCTTGTATCGCCACGAAGAGAAGCAGTACTGATGCTGGATGCAAAACGGCTTGATCGTCTGAGTGGGCTTGAAACTGACCTGTGACAGCGATCGACCCTTGGATAGGCTGCCTCGACGCATCGAAATCCAGGCTACGTTAGCACTCACCCATTTCGGGTGAACTAACGGGCTAGCAGAGAGTAAGTCATTGTCGGACTCACTTCAACTCCACACTCCGATTCCTCTCCCTAAGTAACTTCAACTACGTTACCCGACAACGCCCCGTTGAAAAACGCCTCCCTTCAATTGGCCGGAACGTTCGACGGTAATACTCGGGAAGATCAAACTTCAGGCCTCTTCCGGAAGTAGATGTTTCCCGTTCAAGCCGACCGGCGCTAAATCAGCCTGTGGGAAGTTGGCGCGACAGGTTTTGGCATTGACCTGGCTTGGATAGTGCGGGTTCGAAACAACCTTGATATATTTCCGACACAGTACTCATCACCCAGGGTCGAGGCTTGCACTCCTCGCCACTTGCTGAAGGGGGCACACATGCGTCTCTTAATTTTCACGCGGAGTAAGATCGCCCAACGCTTTCTAATGATTGGGTTAATGGCTGGATTGGGCGGCTCTGCGCTCAACGCGCAGCAGGCAAGCGATGGTTCGATCGCGGACAAGGAGACACTACAGTTCCTGTTGAAACGGATCGATCAACTCGAGGCGCGAGTGAAACAGCTCGAATCAGATCGGCAGCCAGCCGGCGCTCCAGTTCAGACGGCTCTTACCTCTCCGCCAGAGCGTCCGTCCACTCCGCCTTCAGCCCCAGTCGAGAGCAACGCCACTACCCTTGCAGCCGCGGCCCCTAAGCCAATACCGCAGAGCTCTTCCGAATCCGAACCGCCCCAGCCTGACAATGCCATGGCCGAAAGAATGGATATGAGCAAAACACTGCTACGAATTCGCGGCTTCGGAGACATTTCCTTTCATGGCGACACACAGAAAGGCGACACTACATCGTTTTCTCTGGGCGAACTTGATCTATTCATCACATCGGACATCTCCGACAAATTCAAGTTTATGAGCGAAGTTGTGTTTGAAGGTGGGCCGGACACAATTTACGGAATGACCTCGGGTGAAGGTGAGAATGTCTTCTCGGTCGATGTCGAGCGCTATCTCCTGCAGTATTCCCATAACGATTACTTCACTCTGTCAGCGGGCAGGGGACACACTGCCATCGGTTACTACAACACTGCGTATCACCACAGCACATGGTTGCAGACAACCACAGGCAGGCCTTTCCTTTTCGAGTTTGAGGATAACGGAGGAATTCTTCCTATTCACAATGTCGGGGCGACAGTTTCCGGACTCGTACCCTCGGGACGGCTGGGATTGCACTACGTTGCGGAAATCGGCAACGGGCGCGAATCGCGAACGCCCTTTATGAACGAACCGGTCCAGAATGAGATCTCCGATCAGAATCACAAAGCTTTCAACCTCGCGGCATTCGCAAGACCTGAGGGAATACCCGGGCTTCAAACCGGCTTTTCCGTTTATCGCGACATTCTCAGTCCAGCTGACGCAAGCCGCATCGGCGAAACCATCCTGGCTGCTCACGCCGTCCTGATCCGCGCGAAATACGAGTGGCTCAATGAGGCATTGCTCATTCGGCATGCTCCCTTCGACTCCGCCACGGTCTTCCATACTCCGGGTTTCTATACACAAGTCTCGGAGCAATTCGGCGCCTTCCGACCTTACGTCCGCTATCAATACGTGAATGTGCCGAGGAAGGAACCGGTATTTCCTGACGTGGCGCTGCGGCATGGGCCGTCACTGGGCTTGCGTTATGACGCCAGCGAGTCTGTGGCCCTCAAGTTCCAGTACGACTACACCTTTTTGCGCGACCAGCCGGGGGTAAACGGGCTGACCCTGCAAGTCGGGTTTACGTTCTAGCACGACTCCGGTAAGCATGAGACGATTGACGACCTATCTCGTTGCTCTAACGCTGGCTGCGGCCCACCAGCTCGACGCGCCTCGCGCGTCTGCGGGTTCATCGGAACCGCTTGCTATTGTCGTTAATCGTTCCAATCCGGTCGATAGCCTTTCCCTCGCTGAACTGCGGGCGATCTTCTTGAGTAGTCGTAGCCACTGGGCCAACGAAAGACGAATCACTCTGGTCATGCGTGAACCCGGAGAGCCGGAACGCAAAACTATCGTGCACGACGTTTGTGGCATGAACGAAAATCAATTGAAAACTCACGTTCTTCACGGGCTATTTACGGGTGAGATACTTGTATCGCCAAAAGTTCTGGCTACCGCTTCAGGTGTGCGCAAGTTCATATTCAACGTCCCGGGAGCCATTGGCTATTTACGTGTAAGCGACGTCGATGACTCTGTCAAAGTATTACGCATCGACAATCTTCTCCCCACCGACAAGGGCTACAAGCTTCGCGTCCAGGATCAGACGGGCTACTAACTTGATGTACCCATTCAAATTCCCGATGAAGCTCCGAGGAGCATCCCCGTTGCCGTTTCTGGATCGCCTGCTCAGCGCCGCTTACCGGCATAACGCTACGCTCCTGTTATTTATGGTTTTCTGCCTTGTTGTGATTGTCGGCGTATTTGTGATTCGCGATTTAGGGACAGCTAACTTCGAAGCGCAGACGATTTACACAGGATCCGTACATGGTCTTCGACGTATAGGAGAGTTGCAGTACGATGCACAGGAAACCCGCCGAGCCACTCTCTACGCCCTGACCACTAGCGACAGCAATCTTCAGGTGGAATACGCGGACCAGTCCCGAAGTGCAGACCAGCGTGTCAAAGACGCAATTGCCGAGTATGGCCGCCAGGCCAAGCAACCAGCTGAAACAGCGCTCGCTCATCGCCTCGCGAACGACTGGTCTAGCTACCTCGCAGTTCGCGATGAAGTTCTTGCTTCCATTCTTGAAGGCAGCACCAAAGAAGCCGTGAATCTCGACCTTTCCGGAGGTGTGCCCGCGTTCGAACGCGTCCGCCAGGACTTGAATGAGGTCAAGGTTCTTTACGACGAAGATGCTTCGCGCAGTCAGGCAAATCTCTCCGCCTCCGCGAGGCGTTCAACGTTTCGACTCATCGGCATCCTCGGATTTACCTTCCTTCTTTCCAGCGCAGCCGTTTGGGCTATCCAACGAAGTCAGATGCTAAGCGCCATCCAACTCGCAAAGCTTCAAATGGAATTTGTGGCGTCAGTTTCACACGAGTTGCGCACTCCTCTGGCTGTTTTGAGTTCAGCAGCAGACAACCTTGCCGATGGTATTATTGTGGGGAATGATGCGCTTCAAAAATATGGCGCAGTCCTTCAACACCAGAGCCGTCGGATGTCCACACTGGTCGACGAAATATTGCTCTTTGCCTCTACCGAAGACAGTAAAAACCGCTATATTTTGCAACCTCTTCAGGTCTCACGGATTTTCGAGTCCGTTATGAGCGCCAGTGCAGGACTGATCCAAGGGACAGACTTTGTTATTAACGAACATATTGACGAGGGGCTGCCTCCGGTAATGGGAGACCTGTCAGGAATTTCGCAATGCCTGCAAAACCTGATAGGAAACGCAGTCAAATACTGCGGAAACCATAGGAGCGTTGCACTCCGTGCGCGAGCCGCTCCTGCGACCAGCGGTTCCGGCCAGGAAGTACAAATCTCCGTAGCCGATCGCGGGATCGGCATCGATCCGTCTGAGCTTGCTCGCGTCTTTGATCCCTTCTATCGCAGTCCTCGCGTCAACGCGATGCAGATTCACGGAACCGGTCTGGGATTGTCACTCGCTCGGCGCATCGCGGAATCTATGGGAGGAAGGCTCTCGGTGGTCAGCGAACTGTCAGTCGGCAGCACGTTCACACTGCACTTGCAAATTGCAAAAGGAGAAGACTCACAAACGGTGCTGTAAGCTCCTGAACCGTTTCGTCAACCAAATGAACGAGACCATTCTCATTGTCGAAGATGAGCAAGAGCTCTGCATGACGCTGGGGGACCGGCTCCGCAGTGAAGGCTATGCCGTAGATTTTGCCGCGGACGGCGATGCCGGATGGGAGAAAGCCTCGCAGCTCCCTTTCGATCTGATAATCCTCGACATCATGCTTCCGGCTCGCAGCGGACTTGACCTCTGCACCGATATTCGACGCGCCGGGTTAGCGACTCCAATTCTTCTTTTAACCGCACGCAGCCAAACTGTCGAGAAGGTGATCGGTCTCCGCCTGGGTGCCGATGACTACGTTACGAAACCCTTCGATACACTCGAACTTCTGGCGCGCATTGGAGCTCTGCTACGTCGAAGCACAACGATGTCAGACTTTTCCTTGTCGCGAGGACCAGACTCTTATCAGTTCGGGCCCCTGCTCCTGGATCTTCGAAGAACCCAATTGACTCGAAATGGCGAACCCGTCGCACTGACCGCGCAGGAGTTTCAATTGCTCCGCTACTTTGCGGAACATCCCGGCGTCACGCTTTCAAGAGATCAGCTGCTTCGCGAAGTCTGGGGACACAAGGTTGGAACCTTTACGCGCACGGTAGATGTGCATGTTGCGAGCCTGCGACAGAAGCTGGAAGTCTCGCCAAAGAAGCCTGAGATGATCATCACTGTGCCTGGGCTCGGCTACAGATTTCAGCCCTGAACGTTTTCGATACTGGAGCTAGGGCCCAGCGAATTACTCACCGATTTTCAGTGCGGCCACGATGCGATCGTGATGTTCCTCGGTGTACCACGCAGGGCCGTATTCTTCTAATAATTCGAAGATTTCCGCCAGCACTTCTGTTGGCTTCGTTGAACTCGGGCGATCGCGCTTGAGAGTTGCCGTCCTTGCGTTAATCGCTGTGGGTAGTGGTGCGCTCACGCTGACATTCCTCACTGATCCGTTGTGGTCGGACTTTCCTATTGGCTGCTTAAATATGACAACTTCTTGATGCATTTGTGAGCCCCCGGATATTGCTTCTGCCCAAATAAGACTTCATCCCACTCGGGCTAGGGGTAAAAACTTGTAATACGAATGTAAAATCTTGTAATGTTTGGCTTGGGAAGGCTTCGCTACAGCTGTTGTGGACTCGGAACAAGCGCTGATTGCGCTTTAGCAAAGATGAATAGGGTAGTACTTCGACATACTGTTACATCGTTCTTCGTATAGACAGGGCGCCACTGGCACCGCTCCTGATTTAGTTGATCTGCGTTGGGTTTGCAATTCTTCTTGCCTCCACCATCCACCGATGGCCGAAGGACGGTTTCAAGGCCGTGTCCTTTGTAGTACACGAACGAGGCGTGGAATATGCGAAATAGAAATCAACTTCTCTTTTTGGCGCTCATTGCGCTTCTGGCCGGCGTCAGTTCAGCCCGAGCAGACAATGGCTCTTACAACTTCTCAGGCGGCACCTTTTCCGCAGCTACTACGACCGGAGGAGTAATCTCCGTCAGTGGCACAACACTATCAATCACCGGCGGGCAAATCTCGTTCAGTTGCCCGATCACGAACTACATTTCAAGTTCCTACCAGGTGAACTGGAGCTGTACCGGCGGTACAGTGACCATCACCACTCCGGATAAATCGGTTGCCTTCAGCGGAACATTCGTCTCAGGTTCGATGAGCTTTGTTCCGATCACCACTGGCAGCGGCAGATATAGCCATATGACGTATTTGTACTCGTTCCTGGGCTCCTTCAGCGGCACCATCACGACCGGGGGGCGAACACAGCCGGTCAACGGATCGGTCTCGCAGGCGGTTCAATCCTCAACCAAAATCGGGACCGGCAGCGCACCCGTCACCAGCGGCTCCTTCGGATGGAACTCCGCCTATGGGCCATTGCTGATAGCGGATAACTCGGAATCCAGGATTGTCAGCTCCGACAGCATCACCGGCGCCAACCTTACGTCCTACGGCTCCGCCGGTGTCGGCACAGGACAGTTTTCGACAATTTCCGGCATTACGGAAGATGCAGCAGGGCGCATCTATATCCTCGACTCTTCGCTGGATCGGCTAGCCCGAATCGATAATCTGACCGGAGCAAACTGGACCCAGGTGGGGAGCAAGGGGACTGGATCGTACCATTTCAACTCACCCAACGGTGTGCGAATCGATGCGGCAGGAAAGATCTGGGTAGCGGACACCGGCAACAACAGGATCGTCCGCATGGACGACATGAGTGGTACCAACTGGACGGCGTTCGGGTCGGCGGGAAGCGGAGGTAACCAGTTCAATTCTCCCTCGGCCATCGCTTTCGATGCGCTGGGGCGAATCTACGTTGCAGACTCCGGAAATAACCGGCTGGTGCGATTTGATGATCTGACTGGCAAGAATTGGGTCAGCGTTACCCAGGTTGTGAGCGGAGGCCGGAGCTATCCGATTACGGCGCCCAGTGGGGTGGAAGTGAACGCTGCGGGCAACATCTTCGCGATCACGGGAGGAACACCCGCATACCTGATGCAGATCCCGGACATAACCGGAGCGAATGCCGTGGTCAGTTCGTGGAGTGCGCCGCTGCGTTCACTCAGCCGCAGCCTGTCCGGAACAATCTACGTTGCCGGCTCATTCGCTCCTGGACTGGCGGAGGTTCTGAACGCCGCTGCGAACGGCTACTTTGCTTCCAACCTCGGAGGCGCAGTCTCGCAACCCGCCGTTGTTCACGCTCGCCCGTCGCCTTCTCCTACACCTGGGGACGCAGTGCTTTCTCTCCCTTCGCTGGCGTTTGGCAACCAGAATGTCGGCGAACCTGGTCCGGTTCAAACCGTAGTGCTGCAGAATATCGGCGCCGCACCACTGGCGATCGCCTCCATAGCGGCGTCGGCGGACTACACCGTCTCCAGCAATTGTCCTGCATCGCTTGGCGGCGCAGCTTCCTGTTCAGTCAGCGTCATCTTTGATCCGAAACTGACAGGGGCACGCCCGGCGAAACTATCAGTCACTTCGAATGGTGCGCACCCACTTGTCTCATCCGTTCTGAACGGCACTGGCACTGCCCCCAGGGTGGTGCTGCTCCCAGCTTCGCTTTTCTTCAATTGGGCGTTGACGGCGACCTCATCTGGCGCGCAGACGGTTACGCTCACCAACACAGGCACCGGGCCATTGACGATTCAATCGATTGTGGCTACAGGTGACTTTACGCAGTCCAACAATTGCGGAACCGCGGTTCGGCCTGGAAACGGATGCACGCTCAACGTGACCTTCCATCCCACGGCGGCGGGAACACGTGCCGGGGCAGTGACAATCTCCGACGACGCTACCCCGACAGGAGCACATCAGACCGTATCGCTGACGGGATCAGGAAGCGCTACAGTGCCGCAATTTTCAGTAACGCCGGAGAGCATCCAGTTCCCGGAGCAGGCTGTCGGCTCAACTAGCTCGGCACAGTCCATTACGCTTAAGAACGTCTTCACCACCGCGGCTTCACTTGGAACTCCGGCCTACCCGGCTGGGTTCAAAGTTACGACAACCTGCGGGGCTACCCTCGCGGGTGGGGCGAGTTGCACATTCCAGGCGGCCTTTGCCCCTACCGTCGCAGGACCTGTCTCCGGAGTCATGTCTATTCCGATCACAGGCAAGCCCGCGCGCTACGTAACTCTGTCCGGAACAGGCACCGCTGCGGGCCAGGCACCCGCTCTATCGCTCACACCAGCTTTAATCAACTTTGGCCAGGTAGCGCTCAATGACAATCCCTCGCAAACAATTACGGTCACGAACACGTCCGGCCTGCCCACAGCGATACTGTCGCATTCGCTTACGGGCGCCGCGGCCTTCACGATTACGGGCTACAACTGTCCGGCGATACTAGCAGGCGGCGCACGATGCACGGTGCAGATCACATTTCTTGTGACCAGCTCAACGCCATTCCAGAACGACAGCACACTGACAATTCAGGAGGGGTCCGGCACACAGACACAAGTACCGGTTACCGGGCAGGCGGTTTTGACCACAAACTGAGCCGCCTGCAGGCGTGAACGAACTGCTTCAGGCGAGCGCTGCCCTTCCCTGAAGCAGTCGTGCACGATGAAAAATTTGCACGGTCATGGAAAAATTACGCGATGAATCAAATAGATAGAACCGTCGATTCTCAGAATTGCTCGGATTGAAAGTTGAGCAAATCGATCTCGTCCAGAAGGTAATCCGCTTAGAGCCGGGACCTCGAAAAACGGCGATGGCCGCGAAGTCTTTATGACGGATACAGTCCGCAACCTACTAAGCTCATACATAGACGGCAAAGCATCAGACGCGCAAGTCTTCACACGTCCGAATGGATCACCTGTCCGTGACTTTCGGGCGACTTGGGAGCGGGCTTTGCAGCCGTATTGGAGTAGGACTGACGATCTGTGGAGAATGCTCAAGTCCGATGAATTCCGGTATGAGTTGCCCAAATGTAAAAGCCAGCGTTCTCTATATACGAGGCTAATCTTTCACGATCTTCGCCGGACAGCAGCCCGTAACTTGCGTCGTGCTGGTATCTCCGAAACAGTTATTATGAAAATCGGCGGATGGCGCACTCGCAGCGTATTTGAGCGTTACGCGATTGTGAGCCGAACAGATATAGCAGACGCAATGCGGAAACTTCAGCAAAGCGAACAAGCCACTCATACTCAAATTAGTCACGAAATGGTCACGCGGCCACTTCCAACAACCCAAACCCTACAATAACCGCAGTAAGGTAGAAACCGATAAACACTATAGTTGGAATATCTTAAATTGGTGCCCGGAGGGGGACTTGAACCCCCACAACCTTGCGGTCCGCGGATTTTAAGTCCGCTGCGTCTGCCGATTTCGCCATCCGGGCTGAGAGCCTTCCCGCTCTCTAAAAACAGAGAACGCCAGAAGCTACAACCATGCTACCGGAGACGGCGCATCGGAGGGTAGAGCCTTGCCGCGAGCAACTCTATTGCACGGCCCTATAGCGAATATTGTCTCCGTCGAATCCAAACTCTGCAGAGCAGGACTCGCCTCCACAAATCATCGTTTCAAAGCCGTGAAGTTGCCTGCGGGTGATCAGGCCAACCGTGCCGCAGCCTGGGCAAGCCAGCACGGCAACGAAGGGATTGTTGCCTTGTCCAAGAGAGTTTGGCCCTTCCAGCAAAAAAACCGTGCCCGGTTCCATCTTTTCGGGAATCCATGCTTCGAGGAACTGCAACTCAGCTGTCATTCTTCCCTCCAATGGGTGAATTCGACAGGGTTGTGGCCAAAAACTAAGCCGCAACCTCGCGTGGTTCGCAGCGTGCCGTGCTATGAAGCGTGATTCTACGTGATTACTTGCCGTCAGTCTTTCGCGCCCAGGCGCTTTTCGTCAATCAAAATCGAAAGAGAGCAGGGAGTATCGATCCGGATTCCCTTCCCTCTTCATAAACAGTCCTCTGCCTATCGCTCAATTGCAGACCGAGGCTGAGGAATCTGCACAGGCGGGCACAGAAGCCGTAGTTGTCTCGGCATGCTGATTAGCCTTCACGCTCGATGCATACTGGTCGATGCCCCTGTAAATTTCCTGGTTGCGCAATATCCCCTGCACGTACTCCCTTGTTTCTGTGAACGGAATGGACTCGACGAACTCATCAATTCCTTGGTAAGGTCCAGCCGCCTGCCAGTCGGTTACGCGATTGTCGCCTGCGTTATAAGCCGCCAGCGCGTACTCGGGAACCCTGCCGAACTTCTCCATCGTCTGGCGCAGATAGCGAGTCCCAAGACGAATATTGAGCTGCGGATCAAGCAATTGCCGAGTCTCAATCGAGCCCATGCCCTCTTCCCGCGCCATCTGCTTACCCACAGAAGGCAACAGTTGCATCAGTCCGTAAGCATTCGCCTTCGAAATTGCAGACGGATTGAACTCCGACTCCTGTCGAATAAGTGACGCTACAAAGTAAGGATCGAGGCCATTCTTCGCCGACTCTGCTTTGATCGTGTCCCAGTAGACTTCGGGAAAAAGAATGCGCCAATAAGCCAGCGGAATCGACTTGATCGGCGCCGAAGCTGCATAAGGCAGAGCTCGCTTCAGCACTCGCATGGCCCGATACGTCTCGCCATATGAAGCGTAGATCTGCGCCTCCGCAATACCGCTCCACGAAGAGCTTCCCGGAGCCGCCGCAATCTCCTGCGGCACATACTCGCTCAGCCCTGCGTTCACCAGCAGATGCGCCTTCACCAAATGTGGATCGCCCTCGGGAAAAGTAACGTCAAGCTTGGGGATCGTCGCCGGCACATACTGATCAAGCTGAGGAAGCGAAACCGGCGCAGCATCGCCCAGCGCCACCAGCCTCTGCCTGGCCATCTGCGCATAGAAGTAGTGCGAATAGGCGTGGATCAGTGTACGGTAGTGCGCTGCGGCAATCTCAGGCTTCTTGTCCTGCTGCTCATAAAGGCGAGCTCGCCAGTAAAGTGCACTCACCGTTTCTTTTGCGCCGGGATAGAGGCGTATCTGTTCCTCGAATAGCCGCCCCGCCTGCGGATAGAGCCCCTGCCTGTAAGACCACCACCCAGCGCGCCAATGCGCAGCGGCAGCATTAGTGCTTTGCGGAAACTGCTCAGCAAGCTCCGAGTAATAAGTAACAGCGCGCGGATAGTCCTTGCGCAGCAAATACATGTTCCCGCTCGAGAAGAGTGCCTCCGCCAGCCACTGGCTATGCGGGAAACCCGTACGCAGCAGATCCACATAGGTCGCCTGCGCGGTCACATCGTCCCGATTCCTGGCCAACTCCATCAGCAGGTAAAGACGCCGCGCTCCGTTCTCATCGTTGGTCGACGCAAGCGCCTCAGCCTGTTCGCGAGTAAGGCGCTTCAACTTCAAGTCGCAGTTGGCAGCAGCCACAGCATAGCCATTACGGACCGCCGGGTCTGCCCCGCTCTGGCGGGCCAGTGCATGGTATTGCTCCGAAGCCTCTGCATACTTCCCGCCACTATAGTAAGCATCCCCAAGGCTGCGCAGCTCTGCCGCCGTCATCGAAGATTCCAGGCCAAGCGCAGTCAGCCGCGAACGCGCAGTCGTCGCCTCAGAGGTCAACGGCCATGTCAACAAAACATGCTTGTACAACCGCCCAGCTTCAGCCGACTGCCCTTGCGCCTGAGTCACCTCGGCCAGTGCAAGCTGATAACCTGCGCGGCCTGCCGTTTCAGGACTCGCAGCCAAGACGCGACGCGCCCCCGCAAAGTCATTCAAACCCAACAGAATCCGCGCTTCCAGTTCCGGAACCTGCGTATTGAATATGCTGTCTGGATTGCGCGCCGCGAAGCCCTTGATCAGCTCTTCCGCGGCCGTATCATTGCCGCCCTCATGCGCCGCCTTCGCACCAAGAAATTCCGCGTAGTCTGCCAGTGCATCGCCAGCAGCTCGCGCCTGGCGCAAATTGGCTGAGGCATCTGAAAAGCGATTGTCGAGCAGATAAGCGTGGCCAAGAGCCAGATAAGCCGCCGACGCTGCCTCGCCTGAATGCGCATGCGCATAAGCGCTCACCCCGGCGTAGGCAGCCGCCGTCCGCGTCGTAGCCAGTTGCTGCGCCATCGGGCGCAGTTCCGTCGAAGCGACAAAAGCCTGCTTCAGCTTGGCTGACCGAGCCGCGCGCCCCTTGGTCGACTTGGCTGTAGCTTTTCCCTTGGCCGCGGGCTTCTTGGCAGAAGTGGCCGCTTTGCTCTTGGAATGATGCTTGGTCGTAGTAGAACCATCGGCCGCCTGTGCCCACATTTCACGCACAGCAATACCCGCGCTCAGGGTCAAAATCAGCGCCGTCAAGGCAAGGCGCGGCGTAGCGCCCAATCGAGCCTTCCTTATGCACTCGCACACCGGCATCTCGCCTTCGTTTCCCTTGGTTGAGAATGTCTGCGGTAGTGCCGCCCGAAATGAGGATTTCCGGAAAAACTGCTTCATAGCATCACTGTATGCCTATTCGTATTTCTGCGCGCGCACACCTTTGTGGGAGAATCATTCCGGTCACCCATTCGGTGCAATGTTGAGACTTCCCATTCCGAATTTGGAAAGCGAATTGGAGACCACCCGTTGCGTCCGTTACACTAAGATTTCGGACGGCGTCGTGGCGACCCGCCATGGAAAGGCAGCGGATTTTTCGCAACCAACCTGAATGGCTACCATCCAACAGATACAGGAGAACGAAGAACATCCTGATGTAGCACTGGTTGCCAGTGCCAAATCGGGTGACGTTCACGCCTTTGAAACGCTGGTCAACAAGTATGACCGGCAGATCTTCCGGATTGCGCAGCACATTACGCAAAATCGCGAAGACGCGCAGGACGTAGTACAGGACGCGTTTCTAAAGGCTTACGAGAAACTCGATCAGTTCCAGGGAAACAGCAAGTTCTATACCTGGCTGGTGCGAATCGCGGTGAACGAATCCCTGATGCGGCTGCGCAAGCGGCGTACAGGCAAGATGGTTTCGATCGACGACGATATTGAGACCGAAGAAGGCAGCGTCCCACGCGACCTCGCCGACTGGAGTCCCAATCCGGAGCAGAACTACGGCCAGGCAGAACTAGCCGAGATTTTGCGCAAGACTATCCAGGGTCTGCCACACGGATTCCGGATCGTGTTCGTGTTGCGTGACGTGGATGGACTTTCCACGGAAGAAACAGCCGAGACACTCGGATTGAGTATCCCGGCAGTAAAATCGCGGTTACTGCGTGCGCGGCTCCAGTTGCGCGAACGCCTGAGCCGCTACTTCCGTCAGAAGAAGGCTGGTGAGAAGTGACCTGCTCAGAGTTTTTGGCATTGCTCGATGAACTGATCGACGACGAGGTTTCCGCACAGACCCGCGTCCAATTGCAGGAGCATCTCGACGGATGCGACCACTGCGAAGTGACGCTCAGCACAACGCGGAAAACAATTGAAATCTACCGCTCCCACGAAGTATATGAACTGCCAAACTCAGTGCGAGAGCGTCTCCACGCAGCCATCATGGCCCGCTGCAAAAACGGCTGTTAGAGCATTTCGATTCAACCCTAAAAGCAACTTCGGATGAGTTGACGAAACTTCGGGTTCCCACCCTTTGTGCGTACTTTGCACAAAGGGTAGGAGACCAAATACCCCACTTAGGTTGTCATCCTGAGCGAAGCGAAGGATCTGCTTCTGTAGTTCGCCTGCCATCCCTGCTAAAACGACTGTCACGCCAATAAAAGGGACCTACATACTTGATCCCCTCGTTCGACATGATGTCTTCTAGCTACAGCAAAAGAGACTGGCAATGAAAAGTGCACCAATGGTGTCTAAAGGCGTCTGGATCGTGTCGCTTGTTGTAGCAATTCTGTGCACTTCGGCCCTGATAGCCATGGAGCACGGACGCTGGGCTGTCCAAGTGTTCTTTGGGTCTATGGTCTTGGTACAGTGCGCGCTCCTCGTTACGGGTCTGAGAATTAAGAAATAGTAGATTGCAACTTAGCGCTTCGCATGCTTACATCGCCTTGCGCCACCAGGCGGTCGATTCCCGTCTCTCGAACTTGGTCTTCGCGCCCCGCGAAAGATAAAAGTCCTCAGGTGTATCCGGCTGAAACGCTGAGCAATCCGGCCAAGTGTCGTCCTTGTCCAGCCGCGTTGCCTTCTGGTGCGGGTCCACCAGCACAATCTCTTTGGAAGAACACGCCACAACCTTCTGCGCCTTCAGGCTGAAAGAAATCCCGGAGCCATTGTCCGCTGGAACTCGGTTCGCCAGATTGGTCAGCAACACAATCCCAAGGAAAACCGCGGCGATGATCAAAATCTTTTTCATGAAAGGGAGCTATCGATTCCCAGTATATTACTCAGCGATTAAGACACAAGGCCGATCCCGCGCACTCCAACGAACTGGCGCGATTTCACATTTACCTTGTTGGTTCACAAAGGGATAGGAAGGGACCGCTCGCTTATTCTGGCGATCCCTTCATAGAATCTAGTTGTCTTCGCGGCGATGCAGCGTCGGCCTGTCATCCGGGCTGGCATTCGGGTCCGCCGTCGGCTGCGTACCCTTGTCGGTCGAAGTGCTCGCCTTACGCAGAGAAGGCTTCTTCCCGTCCTTGGAATCGGTCAGCCTGCGCTTATTCTCAATCCGAGCCAGCCGCGCCTTAATGTCGTCGAACTCAGAAGTGGTAACCGTGTACTCATCCTTCGCTGGAAGAATATGCGAGATCTCCTCCTGCGAGTGCTCGATCCGATCCGGTGTCTGCGGATGATCCGAAAATGCCTTGGCTACCGCGCCTGGCTTCCTCTTTTCAAGCGCCTGCACCTTCTCAAAGAAGCTGATAAACGCCTGCGGATCATATCCGGCGCGATACATATACTGAACGCCCAGGTAATCCGCCTGCGCCTCAAACTCACGCGAAAAGTGCAGGAACGTCAGCGGTATGGCGATATTGGCAGCTTCATAGATGCCATATCCCGTCCAGCCGCCGATAAAGATCAGCGGAATGGTACCCAGCTGCGCATAGTTGGCCCGAGTCATCTGACGGGCAGCGTGATGCGCCGCCACATGCGCGATCTCATGGGCCATCACCCCGGCCAGCTCGGCCTCTTCGTCCGCATTCAGAATCAGCCCTGAATTGACGTAAAAGAATCCGCCCGGCAGAGCCATCGCGTTGATCTCATCCGAATCGATCACCTTGATCGTGAACGGCACCTTGGCATCAGAATTCTTCACCAGGTTCTGCCCGATCCGGTTCACGTATTCCGTAACCACCGGGTCTGTAATGAACTTCGTGCTCTTCTCAATCTCCGAAGCGTATTGCCGTCCCATGCGAATCTCAGAATCGGTCGAATACCAATTCCCCATGCCCCGCGCCCCGATGTCCCGGTTCCCTACCGCGGACACATCGTCAATGCTGCCAGCCTTGACGTTCTCCATGTGACTACCCGGCTCAGCCAGCACAATAGGAGTCTTCGCCGCAGCAGCAGCCTTGGCCTCCTCCTGCGCCTTCTTCTTGGCTTTCGCATCAGCCTTGGAGTCGCCGGAAGTATCCCCGCTGGTCGAGAGCGTCGCATCCGGAGTCGTCTTGTCTGCCGATGTCGTGTCCGAGGAAGTCTTGTCGGTGGGAGCCGTCGCAGTCGTGTCCGGCGCCGTCTTATCCTGCCCAGCCTTATCCTGTCCGGCCTTGTCCTGACCAGTCTTGTCCTGCGCAGTCTTGTCCGCCGTAGCATCCGTCGAGCTGGTCTGCCCCGCGTCGGTCGTTCCCGTCTGTCCCGATTGCCCGAACGACACAGCCGCAAAGACAAACGGCAGAGCCAACATCAGACCCGGCAATACAATCCGTGTGCGTACAAATCTGTTGACATTCATAACCGGACGCCTCCTGCAGCCGCACCTCTCCCGTCCTTCAGATGCGAATCCACCTTGTTAGACGACAGTATGCGCTCTTTAGTACGACCAGCGCGATGCGTTTTTGATACGGCACAACATAATTTACCGCCAATTGACTCCGAGGCGCCCACAAGCCAGTCGTCA
>Ga0206936_1145_pt1 | contig 19110 bp, 15 predicted proteins | sample Alteio_BWOrgHeat_14_FD_152922 | JGI IMG/M metagenome (GOLD analysis project Ga0206936, IMG submission 152922) | Enriched cells from forest soil in Barre Woods Harvard Forest LTER site, Petersham, Massachusetts, United States -... | ecosystem: Environmental > Terrestrial > Soil > Temperate forest >... | reverse complement strand
GTTGGTGGTAAGGTTGGCGGTAACGGCCAGGGTCTCGTTGGCGAAGCTCATGGTATTGGTGCCACCGCCGCCGTTGAGGGTCAGGGTCTCGCCGGTGCCGCCGCTGATAAAGGTGTCGTTGAAGCCGGTGCCGACGATGGTCTGGAAGTTGGCGAGTGTCGTCACCGCGCTGGCGAAGTCTGTGACATCCATGGTTCCCAGGTCGACCGAGATGCTGCCGCCGAGCCCGGAGAAGGTGACGGTGTTCGTGCCGGCGCCGCCGTCCAATGTATCGGCGCCGCCACCGCCATTGATGGTGTCGTTGCCGCCACCCCCGTTAATAACGTTACTATTAGAGTCACCGGTAAGGATATCATTGCCTGAACCACCGGTGAGGTTCTGGAAGTTGCTGAGGGTGTAGGTACCGAAGTTGCCGGTGGCGGTGTTGGTGGTAAGGTTGGCGGTAACGGCCAGGGTCTCGTTGGCGAAGCTCATGGTATTGGTGCCACCGCCGCCGTTGAGGGTCAGGGTCTCGCCGGTGCCGCCGCTGATAAAGGTGTCGTTGAAGCCGGTGCCGACGATGGTCTGGAAGTTGGCGAGTGTCGTCACCGCGCTGGCGAAGTCTGTGACATCCATGGTTCCCAGGTCGACCGAGATGCTGCCGCCGAGCCCGGAGAAGGTGACGGTGTTCGTGCCGGCGCCGCCGTCCAGGGTATCGGCGCCGCCACCGCCATTGATGGTGTCGTTGCCCGAACCGCCGGTAATCACGTTGCTGCCTGAGCTACCCGTCAGCGTATCGCCATGGTTGCCGCCGATGATATTGGAGATATTCGTCAGCGTATCCGTTCCGCCGAAGCCGTTGTTGGTGGCGGTGCTGGTGGTAAGGTTGGCGGTGACCGAGCCGGTGGCGGCACTGTAATCGACCGTATCCGTTCCGCCGCCGCCGATCAGCACGTTATTGCCGCCCAGACCGGCTAAGGTATCATTACCCAGCCCGCCGTTAAGAGTGTCATTACCGCTGCCGCCGATTAAAATATTATCCTGAGAATTGCCGGTGATGGTATCGCCGAAATTTGATGCCGTAACATTCTGGATGTTGCTTACCACGATGCTATCGCCATTGGTGACGCTGGCAGTGGCAGAGCCACTGTTGGCGAGGGTCAGGGTGACGCTGCCGGTTTCATTGATGAAGAGCAGGGTGTTGGTGCCGCCGCCGCCGTCAATAGTGTCATTGCCGCGGTAACCATTGATGGTGTCGTTACCGCTGCCGCCGGTAATCACGTTATTGTTGACATCGCCCGTCAGCGTGTCGCCATGATTGGTGCCGATGATGTTCTGGATATTCTGCAAGGTGACGGTGCCAGCCACGTTGCCATACGACACTCCGACTACTAGGGTGGGAGCGGCGTTGTTCAGGTTTACATTGACGTTCGATGAGGCATTGGCGAACGATATGGTGTTGACCCCAGTGCCGCCGTTGATGGTGTCGTTGCCGCCCATGCCCTCAAACAGGGTGGTGCCTGCGCCGCCGGTGAGCACGTTGTTGCCTGTATCGCCGATCAGAGTGTTGTTGCCGTCGCTTCCGGTGATATTTTCGACATGATGGATCAAGTCGCTTAAGCCGCCGCCGATGGTGACAGTGGAAAAGCCGGCCCCATTTTGGGGCGCACTCAGATTAACGCTGATATCTTCGCTACGGCCAGCATAGGATACGGTGTTGGTGCCCAGCCCACCGCTGATGATATTGTTGCCGCCGCCGGGCGCAATCAGGTTGTTGCCGTTGCCCAGGGTGATGACATCATTGCCGCCGAAGCCGCCATAGACGGTATCATTGCCATTGCCGGTAAAGATCTGGTCGCCGCTGTAGCCGCCATAGATGGTGGATTGCGCGTCACCGACGATAATGACATTGCTGTTGGGCTTGGTATCCAGCACCCAGCCGGGGAGACCGCCGGATGTATAGCTGAAATCGGTCGAGGTTGTGTTCTTGACGACGGTGGGAATAGTCTGGCTGGCATTGAACAACACACCGGAACTGTTCTGGGCGGTGGAGTCAACCTGCACAGTGAATGCCGCATATTCATGGGCCAGCCCGTCGCCGTCGAGGTCCTGTGCGGGGTGGCTGGTGAACTGTGTTGGGTCGTATTGCAGCGCGAGGGTCACCCGGCCGGAGTTGAGCTGGAAGGCGGGGATGGTATAGGTGCCGCTGCCGTCGGGCGTGTAGCCCATCAGGCTGATGTTAGATGGGAGACCTTTGATGGTAAGTGTCTGGACCGAATAGCCGCCGGGAATGCTCAGATCAATCTGCACCACGCGCGTCAACAGGTTGTTGCCTGGCGCGATATGGATATAGGCGGGGTCATTTGCGTGGATGGTGGCCGTTCCGGTATTGAATGCGGAGAGGTTGATGAACTGGCTCTGAATCTGGGTCAGCGGGCTGCTGTCGATCGTGGCTGCTGCGCTGCCGCCGCCGCCCTCATAGATAAGGTTATTAGCGACGTCGGTGCTGGTGGCCGGCAACTGCAGCAGGCTGGCGGTGAAGCCGAACGTCACAGCCGCAAGCGACGGGTTAATCGGTTGTGGTATCTGAGCTTCGATTTTGGGTGGATTGAAATCGATCGGCGGGATGGAGAAGTTGCCGAGGTTAGTATTATCTTCCAGATTCTTCGAGGTATTGTTCAGCGTCTGGTCGATCATTTTGGTAATATGGTCTTCAGGCTGGGAGCCTTCCGCTGACAAATTGCCGTTTTCGAAAGTCGGCGGCGGACTGACGATGAGAAGTTTCTCCACTATTTTCTCGACCACTTCTATCTTGTGGTCTTTCGCGTCATTATGGGTGTCGCAGATTTTGGGTGGCTGCATGCTGGTGATGGTCGATGCGATATCCTTGCCGGAGAGGTTTTGCAGGATGCCCATCTGGCTCAGCAGCTTGTTGGCATCCACTGGTTCGTTGCCCGCCGTCATTACAGGCGAGTCGTCGGAGAACATCAGCACCGCAAGATTGGGGAAAATAATCTGCCCATCATTCTTGAAAGTGAAGACTAAGTCACTGCCAAGAATATCAACCTTCGCCGCCGAGAGATCGAAATTGAATTTTACGGCCTCGTGCGGATTCAGATAGACGGTCAGCCTCTGGTGCGCATCGGGCTGCTTTATAATATGCGGGGTGGTATCCATGTTCCAGGGCGCCCTTTTAGAAGGCTTGGCCAAACAAACCTTTCTTCTTTATTCATTAACTGGATATCCTTAAGGTTTTATTAATATCGCTGTTCTAAGTTTGTAGCCTAAGAAATTTTAATCGTTGGAAAATCTCATGGAAGACAAACAAGCAGAGCGTTTTAAGCAGACCGGTCTCATGGGGTTTTATGTGCCCATGAAAATCGGGCTGATTCTCATCGCGTTTTTTGCCTTCATCATTGTTAAATACGACAGCCTGCTGGTGCGCTTTGAGGCGAATGCCCCTCTGAACTCCATCATTCTGGGCACGATGTTTATTTCCTTCGGTCTGGTGCTGCGCAACGTGCTGGTGATGCAGTCGGCGGCATATCTCTTGCGCCGGATTGAAAAATTTGAAGACAATCCCAGCGAAAAAGAATCCCTCTCCATCCTCAAGAAGCTCCGTAAAAATGGCGGCCTGGTTAACACCTTCTACATGGAGGGCGCCATTCTGGCCTTAAAACAGCCAGGAGCACTCAGTTTCAGCGACAATCAAGCGCGGGTAATTAAAAGCAAGGTGGGGCAACGCACCATCCATATGCGCCATAGCGCCCAGTATCTCGCGGGCGTGCTGGTGATGCTCGGCCTGATCGGAACCTTCTGGGGGTTGTTGGAAACGATTACCTCGGTGGGCGAAGCCATGGGCAAGATCGTGGATAATATTTCCACGGTTGCCGCGACTCCTGCTGCACCGGGTACAGCTACTGGCGCCATTGTTCCGGCGGATACAGGAGCTGGCGGCAACGGAATGGTGGAGTTTCTTAAGGCCATCAGCACGCCGCTGCAGGGCATGGGCATTGCGTTCAGCGCCTCGCTGTTTGGCCTGTCCGGGTCGCTTATCACCGGGCTGCTCAATAGTTTCTGCGCCAAGAAAATGGACCGGTTTCTGGAAGATTTCAGCGTCTGGCTGGATACACGCATTCCGCCAAGTTCAAAACAAGGCGACCAGACTGATCCGGTGGAAATTATCAAGCTGCATAACGAGTCTGTGGTGAAAGCACTTTCGCTGACGCTCGACGGCATCACACAGCAGTCGCAGCAGATGTTCAATATCCTGACCGGGCTGATGTCCGAACTTTCGCAGTTCAGCAGCCAGCAAAGCCTGCTGACGCGGCAATTGACCGATGAGAAGCAAGGAACGTTGCGCATCGCCAGCGTGTTCGATTCCGGCTTTGTTGCGCTCAACGCCAATTTATCCGACATTGCCTTGAAAATGGCCAGCGGCCCCACCGCCACGGTAGAGATGCGCGATGAGATGCTCAAGATAAGCGGCGTACTGAACAATATGCAGCATGCTTATCTCGCCCAGCAGCAATTCTCGCACGAGCAGTTGGGCGAGGCCAAGCGCCAGTTTTCCTCCATCAACCAGGCGCTTAATCAGATGTGCAGTGAACAGCACTCGCTTTCGCAGGTGAATTCCACTGTCGCCCAGGCCTTGGAAACCTTGCACGGAAGCACCATCGAGCAGAAAGATAAAATCATCGACCTGATGTTGACCATGCAGCGCATCCTTCAGGCACAACTCTCTCCCAAGCTGGAGCTTGGCAGCGTCCTCTCATTGGAATTCAATGAGAAAAAATAATGGCCGATAACGAAGATCCCGACAAATCCATTCCCTGGCCTGGGTTCGTCGATATTCTTTCCACTGTTATCATCGTGTTCGTGTTTTTCATGATGATGACATCGGTGAGTATTTTCGTGCTCTCGGACCAAATCAAAAAAAATGCGGTGGCAGCGGCCGTAAAGCAGGCGAAAACCCAGCAGGTCAGCAAAACCGAGGAAGCTCCCAACACCGACATTGCCACCCAAGCCCAGGAATCCCCTCTTGCGCCGGGCGAGCATGTGTCGCCTGAACAAATCAACAATCTGGAGCTTGAGAAAGAAAAGTTGGAAAAAGAAGTCAACGACCTGAAGCAAATGCGGAATGTGCTGGCAGCATCATCGGCCCAGGTTTTTTACCGTGAAGGCGATACGGTGACTATCAGTTTCAGCGATATGGGGGTGACGCTGCAGCCGCCCACCATCGATTTTATCAAACAGCAATTGCCGTTCAAAGGCCATATCGCGGTGACTGCGTTTGTGTCAGAAAAACAGGATTTCAATGCGGTGAAAGAAATTGCTTTGAATCGTGCCTTGAATGTTAGAAATATATTGTTACAAACAGGTATAGCCAATGATCATGTTTCGATAAAAATTACTGTGCAGAAACAGGAAGAGGGTAGTCACGCTGACAGCCAATATGACACTGTTTCGATTCGTTTTGCAGACTAGCGCGTCCGTTTTTTTATGTATCACGACTCTCGACGCGGTGGCTGCAAGTGCGGCGGAACTGTCTGTGGCGTCTGCCGATTCTTCTTTGCCACCGCTGTCCTTGCTGAAGCCCATGGTGGACGACAGCCCGCCGGCCCCTGTGGCAGTCATCCCCCCGGCCGGTCCGGAGCCCGTGGGTGCGCCTATTGTTCCGTTGGCGCCGATGATTCCCGAGCCTCATAACGTTCAGCAAACTCTTGCTCCGGCCGCGCCTGCGGTGACACAAAATCCTCCACCACCACCAACTTCACCTGCGCCTGTGGTGGCACAAAATCCTCCTCCGCTGCCCGGGTCGCCGCCGCCGTCAGCGGAAATAAAACAGATTGAGCAGCAAGCGGTATCCACCCCTCCCGACGTCAAGCCGTATAACCTGTCGCTGGAAGACGCCATCGTGCGGGCGATTAAAAACAGCCCGCAGCGTGACATCGCTTTCGAGCAGATCAATCAGGCCGCCGCGTCTGTCAACGAAACGCGTGGGGCGTACCTGCCGCAGGTGAGTGCTAAGTCGGATATCGGCCCGGAATATAACGACCCGTTTGCCGTGCGCGCCGGCGCCACAGACCATGATGGCTACAATAGCGGCCGCAGCGGCGGCATCAATGTGAGACAGATGCTGTTCGATGGCTTCGTGACCCGCGAAACCCTGGAGCAGCGGCTGCAACTGGTGGAGTCGGCCAAATACTCGCATACCAAGGTCAGCGAAGAGCTGATCAGCAGCACCGCCGAGGCCTATATGCAGTTCCGCCAGTATCAGCAGGTGGTGGTGTATGCTAAAGATAACCTTGATGCGCTGAGTGAAATTGCCCGACTGATTGACCTCAGGTTGGCCGCGGGTGACGCCAGCAAGATCGAACAAAACTACATCACCTCGCGGGTGGCCGCCGCCCGGCAGGAATATGTTTCGGCGCAATCGGCGTTGAACGATGCCTTCAGCGCGCTGATCTATCTTATCGGCAACGCCCCGGTGTTCGATGCCACGCCGCCGAATCTGGACGTCTATCCCATTCCGCCCAAAGATGCGCTGATGCAGCAGGCCACCGCTGCCAATACCGACCTGCGCACCGTCAAGTCCGATCAGACTGCCGCCAAGCACGCGCTGGGGGCTACGCAAGGCAAGCTCTACCCGACGGTGGATTTTGTGGTAGACGGCAACGAGTCCGAGGATTTAGGCGGCCATACCGGACTGGTGCGCTCCGGACTGGTGAAGGTGGAATTAAATTATAAAATCTTCGACGGCGGGATTATAAACTCTGCGGTTAGCGGTGCAACAGCGAAGGTGCGTGAGCTTGATGCCCGTGAGGAGGAAATCAAACGCGAGCTGACGCAGGATGTCACCAAGGCCTTCAACAAACGTGAAACGACGCAGCAGGAACTGAAGGCGACACAGGACCAACTCAAGGCGGATGTGGATCTGGAAGCGCTCTACCGCAAGCAATTCGCGCAGGGGGATATCGATATTACGCTGCTCGTGGAAAGCCAGGAGCGTATCTTTGCGTCGTACCAGAAAATCACGCGGCTCGAAAGCGATGAAGTCAATTTAACATTCCAGCTGCTGCGGCTCATGGGCGGGCTGCTGCCTAAGTTCTGCGAGGGGCAGAAGCAATGCTAAACGTCGAGCACAGCTTCTGGAAACCGCTGTGGCTCACCAGAGATGCCTACCGCGAGATTATCGTCACCAGTATTTTCCTGAATTTTCTGGGCATAGCACTACCCATCTTCACCCGCGTGGTCTATGACACGGTGGTGCCGAATTTTGCCGAGGCCACCTTGTGGGTGCTGTTCAGCGGGATGCTGCTGGTGCTGTGTTTTGAAATCCTGTTCAAGGTCAGCCGTAGCTACATTGTCGACCATCTGGGGCATCAGGCCAGCGCGCGGCTGGAGCAGGAATTCCACGCCCATCTCCTGCAGCTGCCCCACGGCTACAACATGGCGCGCACCAGCCAGTATTTCAACTACCTGCAGGAAATCCGCGATTTTTTCTGCCACAAGCTGGTGCCGACATTGGTCGATGCGCCGTTCGTGCTAGGATTTTTACTGGCTATTTTCCTTCTATCGCCCGCCATGGTGCTGGTGCCGGTGGTGATGGGCGGGGTGCTGATCGCCTCGCAATATGCGTTTCACAACGCGCTTCATAAAGGACTGTTGATCAACCAGCATGTGATCTACGCCAAGCAAAACGCATTGGCCGAAACGTTGAATGGCCGCGATACCATACGCCAGCTCGCCTGCTACGCGCCTTTCCGCAACGCCTGGGTGAAATTGACGGAGCACGCGGCGAAAACCCAGGCCGATTTGACAATCTGGCAGGGCCTGGTCGTGCATATCTGCACCGCAGCGATTATCCTCAACAGCGTGCTGCTGATTATTGTCGGCGTGTACCAGATTCACGCCGGCAATTTAAGCGTCGGCGGTTTGCTGGCGGTCAATTTGCTGGCTGCCCGGGCGCTCACGCCGTTGACGTCGATTGGCTCCATCCTCGCCAAATGGCCACATCTGAAATCAGAAATGCGTGAGGTCGAAGAGATTTTAGCGTTGCCGATTGAAAATAATACCGCCGCCGATTCCTTTGAGCTGCAAGGCATGATTACGCTGCAACATGCCACAGTGCAATATAAAGGCCAGCCGTATCCAGCCCTTCAGGACATCACGCTGACCCTGCCTAAGGGACAAAAACTCGCGCTGGCGGGCCCGAGCGCCGCTGGGAAAACCACGCTGCTGAAAGTGCTTTCTGCTGAAATTCCGCTGCATAGTGGCGCGGTGCGCTGGGACGAGCGCGACCACAGCCATCTGGCGCCCGCGGCGCTTCGGGCGCAACTAGGCATCGTCGATCAGTACCCGTATTTCTTCGCCCGTACACTGCGCGAAAATCTGCTGATGGGGCTTGAGCGCGATGAAGCGGAGCTGCGCCATGTGTTGGAAATTGTCGGGCTGGATGAATTCGTCAAAGCTATGGGCAGGGGCATGGATTTGCCCATCCACGAAGGTGGCGGTAATTTGTCGGGTGGCCAGCGCCAATGTTTGGCGATTGCCCGTGCCTTGCTGCGCCAAAGCCCGGTCATCCTCATGGATGAGCCGACCTCAATGATGGACCATCGCATGGAAGCGCGGCTGGTGCAGAACCTGAAATTCGCACTGAAAGATAAAACTTTGGTAGTGGTCACCCACCGCACCCCGCTGCTGTCGCTGGTGGATGCCATCGCCGTTCTGGAAAACGGCAGGCTGGTACGCTACGGCAACCGCGCCGATATTTTGAAGGATTTGCTTGGTCATGCTGCGTCAGCCTAGCCTCATTCTGCCACCTTTCCTGTCCCGGGCCACGCGCCTGGCGGGCTTCACGCTATGCGCGCTTTTCCTGTGGTCGGCATTTGCCAAGGTGGACGAGGCGGTAAAATGCAATGGCCGCACTATTTCTTCCGACCAGAATAAAATCATCCAGCATCTCGAAGGCGGCATCGTGTCCGACATTTTAGTGCAGGAAGGAGAAATGGTGGAGAGCGGACAGATTCTGTTCCGTGTTCGTAATGAAACCACCGCCGCCACGATGACGGAAGATGAAATGCAACTGCATGGCACGGAAGCACGGATACTCCGGCTTAACGCCGAGATCGACGGCACGCCGCTGGTGTTTCCCGACGATATGCAAAAGTCGATGCCCGATGTAGTGCGCAACGAGCAGGGCCTGTATGACAGCCGCCGCCAGCAGCGCGCTAAAAATATCGACGTCATCAAGAACCAGGTTGAAGAAAAAAAACGTACACTGGAGCAGGAAGTCACCAAAGTAGGGAACCTGCAGCAGGAGCTCGATACCGCGCTTAAGCAATATAACATGGTCAACGGCCTGCAGCAGCAGGGCGCCACCTCCGCCAGCCGAGTGCTGGATGCAGAAGCCCGGGTCGACCGCAGCAAGACGGAAATCATGAACCTGAAGCAGACTATCCCCGTGACCCAGTCCGAACTCAAGGAAACGCAGGGGCATCTCGAAGAGGCCAAGGCGCAAATGAAAAACGAATTGCTGGAGGAAATGCAGAAAGCCATTACCGAAAGCCAGCAGCTCACCGAGCGGCTGAAGGGCGACAAAGATAAAATGGTGCGCACCGAAGTCGCGTCGCCCGTCAAAGGCGTAGTCAACAAATTGTACCTCCACACCATCGGCGGCACGGTGCGCCCCGGCGAAGTGCTGGCAGAGATTACGCCGCTGGATGACAACATCATCGTCGAGGCCAAGCTGCCGCCGGAATACCGCGCCAAAATTTGGACGGGGCAGGAGGTCAAAGTCAAAATCACCGCTTATGAATATGCCACCTACGGCACCATCCCCGGCGTGATTACGGACATCAGCGCCGACAGTTTTGTCGATGAGCAAAGCCACGCGACGTTTTACCGCATCAAAGTGGCGTTAAATAAACCCAAGCTGGACGATAACAAAAAAATCATGTCCGGCATGATCACCGAGGTGAATATCCTGACGGGCAAGCGTACTATCCTTGACTACCTGCTCCGCCCGCTGATCCGCGTCAAGGATGATGCGTTCCGCGAGGGATAGCTGAAACGTCTAAATTTGTGGGATGGTTACCTGCCTTTGACTTTCGGCTTGAGAGCGTCTTTAGCTTCAACTTTTTCTACTGCACTGCCGACTTCAAGAGACACAGTGCGGTAAAAATTGGCCGAGTGATTGATGGGCAGAGTAACAATTTGGCCCGGGGATAGATTATTTGACACCGAGAGCCAGACGGGGTTTACCAGAGCAGAAGCGGCTTGAAGATTGTAAGTATTTGTAGCCGTGGGCATTTTTAACGTTATACTGTTAGCGTCATGACCGACAACCTGGAGGTCGTCGGCCCGAGCCTCAGAGGTCAGCCCCTGGGCAGCCGCTATACTTACCACACCAGACAGGATAACCGAGTCTTTTGCATTTTTAAATCTCTCCCCAAAGCCCATATCCCTTCTCCTTGTAGTTAGCATTTCTGCCTGGTGATTATAATATATAATGCGTTTTTACGAAATGGCTTTTTTGCGCATCGTGGTATAATCCACATGGCGGAAGAAAGGTATATCATATTGCTTTATAATATATTTAGGCGCCTATTCAATGCTTCTCAGATGGTTTATTCTAAAATTGTCCTGGCCTGAGGCCAGCATCACCGGTGGCTGTGCCGGGTAGAATTTGGGATCAGGTGGATCGTAATTCTGTGGGATACGCACACGCGCTGACGGCTTGCAATACTGGTAGATAATCGCCGTCCGTCTCTTCGGGCTCACGTCATGCGACGCGTGCCAGGAGCTTCCGGCAAAAATAAAGAAATCTCCCGGCCGTAAATCCATGGTGACGATCTGTGCATCCGGCTGGACGCGCCTGGCCAGGGAAAGCAGCTGCTCGTCATTTTCTATGGTTACTCCATGCCGTGTTGCCAGCTCTTGCGGCGAAGCCCCGAAACGGTGTGAACCGGGGATAATTTTCATCGTATTGTCCGCCCCAACATTGGCCAGTCCCAGCCAGGCGGTTGTTCCTTCCCACACGGTATGTTCGACATCAACGTGCCAGCGATGAGAGGTGCCCTGTTTGACGATAATCTCCGCTCCCCAAAGCAGCAAATCTTCGCCCAGTATGCCCTGGAGCCGCTGCAGTATTTCCGGTTGGAGCCCCGGTGCGGCAACCTCTTGTATCAGCAGGTGCGTGTTTTTATACCATAGCGTTGGCGTGCCCAACGGGCCGTTCTTGCCGGTGAGCCTATGGTACACCCGCTGTGCCAGTACATAAGCGCGGTCAAAATTTCTGCGGCGTGCGCTCTTATAAAATCTGGCCAGGCAAGGGTGCTGCGTTTTTTTGCCAAGCACCAGATCGCTGTACGCATCAACGGAATCTGTGCCTAGAAGGGGAAACGGACCCAGATACCCATGAGCCTCAAAAAATTTCTTTTCTTCGCGGCTGAGGTGAAAGTCGCGTTTAGTGCTTTGTGTGGCGTTATCTACAGCCAAATTGACAATACCGGTGAGAGTTGTTTGAAAAACTTTTTTACTGCCTGCTGGAATTTTTGGCGTATTTTCAGCCGAATCTTATTTTTTAACTGCTGATCCTGCTGCTTACCGCAGTAGTTCGAAAATCCCTGCTGTCCCAGCATCAGTCCATTGGTATAGGCCAGCATGTTTTGCTGCATACGTCTGGGGTAGAGATGGGCGTACTGCTCGTCTTTTAGAAAAACGGCGACGAAGTCATTCCAGATGTCGTTTTTCTGGACGCCTGTAAACGACTCGAGCAGCACGGTATTATAGCCATTCCGGCGACCCCAGTTTTGCAGGGCGACCCCACTATCGGGGTATAGCCTCCAGCAATCCACCGGGTAACGATGAAAGTCGCCATTGGAGGGAACATTGAGATAAAAAATTCCACTGGGTTTGAGTATTCTCATAATTTCGTTATAGAGCAGCCAGAAAAATTCCGAATGCTCAAAGCATGATGAAGATAAACATACATCCACGGAATTATCTTCAAACGGCAGTGAGTAAGGGTCATTGATAATCCTATCAACGCCCCTACCTGCAACAAAGTCGACCCCGATATAGTTATTGCCCTGCGGCGCGACCGACCGCAGCGATCCATTCACGTCCTGGGATCCGATATCCGCAATGACGAGATTTTTGGCACCATTGATATAGGTGCTGAAGAATCTTTCCCCAAACTCCATGGCGGTATCGTGCATGATTGTTCCGGTCATTAAAGAGTTTCTTAAAAAATATTATGACTTATAAATCCGCTGCCGCTTCGTGTCCAGCCGCCATTTAGGGCAAGCTTTTACCGAAGCATCCCGGATTTAATGGATAACCCGCTCTAAGTTAGCGATATGCAAACCGTAATAATGTACAAAATAAGTATTGGTAGATATAAAATTGGGTTAAAATGCTCCGATGATTCAGCCCTATACACACGAAAGTCGGGGTTTTACACTTATCGAGTTATCGATAGTGCTGGTTATCATCGGGTTGATTGCTGGCGGAGTGCTGGTCGGTCGGGATTTGATACGCACTGCTGAGGTTCGCGCCACCATTTCGCAGATCGAAAAATATCAGACAGCGGTTCATACCTTTCAAACGAAATATAATGGATTACCGGGCGATCTTCCTGATCCTGTTGCAAGCCAGTATGGTTTTATACCCCGCGGTAACGTTCCGGGCCAGGGCGATGGCAATGGTGTGATCGAAGGCAATCCTTTCGATGAGCCGGGCTATACCATTGGTTTGGAGCCCGACACAGGTGAAGAAGGAACATTCTGGATCGATTTAAGCCGGGCTAATTTAATTGATGGCAACTTTAATGGCCTTGCCAGTGAAGATGCCATACCGGGTGTTGTGAGTGCAGGCGGTATCGCCAATTATCTCCCTCCGGGAAAATTGGGCGGTAACAATTATATATATGTATGGAGTGGCGGCTGGAGTACTTTTGGATACCCGATATGGGGTATACAGCAGATAGGCGATCGTTTGAATTATTTCGGTATAGCGTCAGTGTCTTATTTTCTTGGGGGGGAACTCGATGATTTGCCGGGATTAACGGTTGGGGATGCCTATTACATCGATAACAAAATAGATGATGGATTGCCACAATCTGGAAAAGTTCTCGCGCTCTATACTTTTACCACGATTAAGTGGCCAATATGGGCCATTGGCGGCGGTGCAGGCCAGAGTGGTGCAGCGACCCCCATCATCAATGGTGTTGGCAATGCCCCGACAACAGTAATTACGCCCTGGGACCCCAGCAATTGCTACGATAATAACGGTGTTGCCGGTGTCCAACAATATTCAACCTATAAAAACAGTGCTCAAGTTAACTGCGCGCTTTCGTTTCAGTTTCAGTAGTATGAAAAAAAATTCTAAAAACGGTTTTACCCTGATTGAGCTATCGATAGTGCTGGTTATCATCGGGTTGATTGTTGGCGGCATCCTGATGGGGCAGGATTTGATAACTGCTGCTGCAGCCCGTGCCCAAATTTCGCAGATTGAAAAATATCAGGCTGCGGCCAATACTTTCCGCAGCAAATACGGCTATTTACCCGGCGATATTCCCGATCCCATCGCCAGCCAGTATGGATTTGTGACCAGAGGAACAGTGCAGGGGCAAGGCGATGGCAATGGCCTGTTGGAGGGATTTACTAACTATGCATCGGGCGACCCCAGTGGGTATGGCGCCAGCGGCGAAACCACTACGTTTTGGCATGACTTAAGCGCCGCCAACCTGGTTGACGGCGGATTTAACGCGGCGTATCCCACGGTCGCTTCGTGTTCATGGTGCGGCGGTGGCATTACCGTGGCTTCTTATCTTCCTCAGGCAAAAATCGGCGGCGGCAACTATGTCTATGTTTTCAGCGCCGGCACGTATACCGGTATGAGCCCTAACACATGGATTCCCAGCGGCGGCAATTATTTTGGGGTTGGCGCCGTTCCGGATGTGGGTTGGTTCTATAGTGTCAGTCAGGGGCTTACGGTGCAGCAAGCCTACAACATCGACAAAAAAATAGATGACGGCCTAGCGCAAACAGGCAGGGTTATTACAGTGGTTCCGGGTGGACCGAGTGGGGGCCTCTATGGCTATTGGGTTACGCCCGCCGGCACAACGCAGGCGACGGCCTCAGGCTCGGGCTATGCACCCATTACCGCGCCAACGGCTGGGTCGACTGCAACATGTTTTGATAACAACTCAACGCTAAATGCAGTACAGCAATATTCGATGGGATATAACAATGGCAGCAGCATCAATTGTGCGTTGGCTCTACGGTTCCAGTAATAAAAAGCTATATGCAACATTCCATCAAAAATGGTTTTACCCTGATCGAGCTCTCGATAGTGTTGGTCATTATCGGGTTGATTACAGGCGCAATATTAGTGGGGAGAGATTTAATCAACGCCGCTGCAATCCGGTCAACCGTCAGCCAGATCGAAAAATATAACTCGTCAGTCAACACCTTCCGCAACAAGTACGGCTATCTGCCGGGCGATATACCCGCCGATCAGGCCAACGCGTACGGTTTTGCAGTCCGATCCGGTCTTCTGGGCGAGGGCGACGGCGATGGATTGCTTGAGGATGGGACCAGCGGAGGAGCTACGGTCTGCGGAGAAACGTCTGTTTTCTGGAATGATCTCAGCACCGCCAATCTCATCGAAGGTAATTACATCGGCCCGGCCAATGCGCGTGCGAGTTGCCTCACTACCTTGCCAGCCACCACGCCCACTGATTCCATTATTCCTCCCGCCAAATTAGGCAATAGCAACCATATTATTGTTTTCAATGACGATAACAATTCTGGTGCCGTCTGTACTTTGTGTACCAACTATAACTATTTTGAGATTATTGGTGCGCCCTCGGGACCTCTTTCTACTTCCTTCACCAATTTTAACGGGATTCCCACCCCGGTGTCGTTGGCGCTTACTCCACAGCAGGCTTATTCCATTGATACCAAGATTGATGACGGGTACCCAACCACTGGCCGCGTCATTTCCAGGGATAATTTAATAACCGGCAAAGATGCTCCCCGTCTTGGTGCGGTCGCCAATCCAGCAGTCAGCGGCACATGCGGCGATAGCAGTGCAACTCCCACCGCCTACAATTTAACCTTTGGCAATACCAACGCCTGCGCCATCAGTATCCAGTTCCAATAATAAAAGGGAATATGAAACATTCTGTCAAAAATGGTTTTACCCTGATCGAGCTCTCGATAGTTCTGATCATTATCGGGTTGATTGTTGGCGGCATCCTGGTCGGGCGGGATTTGATAACCGCTGCCGCAGTTCGTGCCCAGCTTTCACAGATCGAAAAATACAACTCGGCAGTAAATACGTTTCGCGCGAAATACGGTTATTTGCCGGGCGACATACCAGAACCTTATGCAAGCCAGCAAGGACTTGCCCACCGGGGACAATATGCGGGAGAAGGAGACGGTAATGGATTGCTGGAATGTGTTTTGAATGATGTGGCCGACTCCAACGTTGGGTACTGTCAGGCGGCTGGCGAAACCGTCATGTTCTGGTCTGATTTAACCTATGCCAACGGTTCGAATCCTAATTTGATTGACGGCAGTTTCAGCACAGCTTCTACAACTTCACCCAACTATACTTATTTGACCGGCGCTAATCTCGATTTGTATTTGCCGAAGGCCAAAATCGGTTTTGGTAATTACCTCTATGTGTTCAGCGGCGCATGGAGTCCGGTTGCGTCGGGATCCCAATACAGTTCTTATGGCGCCAATTATTATGGACTCTCTCAGGCAGCCGGCATCGATAACACCGATCTTGGCGAAGTCCTCGGCCCATCGACGTTGCCTGTATACATGGCCTATGCCATAGATAAAAAAATCGATGACGGTCTGCCCCAGTCCGGTAATGTTGTGGCACGGTATTTAGGAGGAATTTTTTGGCGCTGGGCTTATGGCAATCCAATGGCTACGTCAGGTGCGTGTAGCCCTACTGGTGGCCCGACCACAATTGCAACGCTCCCCAGCACCTATACTTGCTATGACAATAATGGCATCGTTGGACCACAAAATTATTCCATGGGATTTAATAACGGCAACAATACCAGCTGTGCGTTATCGTTTAAATTTCAATAATATTTATATATAACAACATAATATTTATGTAGCTATCAGCTACTATATGTTGGTGATGCTCTTGTCTTCGAAGTAGTGCTGATATTCGGCAATGGCCTTAGCCTCATCGAAATCATTTTCAGTTTTAGCGATAACGATGGTGGCCACGCCGTTGCCAATCAGGTTGATGAAGGCACGCACCGACGACATGAAACGGTCGATGCCCAGCAGCAGTGACAACCCCTCCACCGGCAGCATATGGGTGGCAAGCACTGTAGAAGCCAGCACAACAAAGGCACTCCCTGCAACACCCGCCGCGCCTTTGGAGGTGAGCAACAGCAGGCACAGCAAATAAAACTGGTCAGACAGGCTCATATCCACGTGATAAGCCTGGGCGATAAACAGCACGCACATGGGCAGGTAAATCGAGGTTCCGGCAAGGTTAAAGCTATAGCCGGTGGGCAGCACCAGCCCCACGACAGGCTTGGAGCAGCCGAAGCGCTGCATTTTTTCCAGCATTCGCGGCAGCACAGGTTCGGATGATCCTGTGCCCAGCACAATGACAAGCTCATCTTCGAGGTAGCGAATGAAACGCCACAGGCTGAATTTGTAATAACGAGCGACCACGCCCAGAATGACCACGATGAATACCACCATGCTGCCGCACGCCACCAGAAGCAGCTTGCCCAGCGGGATAAGCGAATGAACACCGAATTTGCCCACTGTAAACGCCATCGCCCCGAATGCGCCAACGGGCGCCAGCATCATCACCATGCTCATAACGCGGAAAATGAGGTTTAAGTATTTTTCGAACGAAGCTTCGATGGCTTGCGCTTTATTACCCAGCGCCGATAGCGCTATGCCGAAAATGACCGAAACGAAAAGCACCTGCAACAGATCGCCGGTGGCAAACGCGCCGACGATATTGTCGGGGATGACGTTGAGCGCGAATTCGGAAAAAGTGACATGTTGGCTGGCATTGACGTATTTCGAAATATCGGCCTTGGCCACCTGGGTCGTGTCGAAGCCATTGCCGGGCTGGAACAGATTCATTGCCAGCATCCCCAGGATCAGGCCAAAGGTGGTGATGATTTCGAAATAAATAAGCGCCTTGCCGCCGATTTTGCCAACTTTTTTAATATCGCCGACATGGGCGATGCCGGTGACGATGGTGAGGAAAATGATGGGGGCGATGACCATTTTGATCATTTTAATAAAACCGTCGCCCAGCGGTTTCATCGCCACCGCCGTTTCAGGGCAAAACGCTCCAAGCAGGATGCCCAACGCAATGGCCAAAAGCACGTGAAACGTTTGATTTTTATAGAAATTACGCGAGGTAAGGGTGTGCGTTTCCTTAATCGGTTTTTCGATCATCATCCGTACATCCTGTGGGCTTTAGTTTTCAGGCTAAATTATGCGTATCAGCCCTTGAAGTCCAGCAAAGACTATTGCGCCGCCGTCAAAAGCCTTTTAATAATGCGCCATGAACAAACGATTATTCCACGCCGTGACGTCGCTTTTCTGTTTGCTGGCCATTGATGCCTGCGCCCAGGCGCAGCCTAATGTTGTAGTGAACGGCCGTAGCAGCGCAGCGGAAATGAACCAGACGCAGAAGCTGATGTTTGAAGGCGCGAAATATTCCATGGCGCGCCAGTTCAAGGAAGCTGACGCCGTCTATTCGCAGATTATCGCCTCCGATGGCGGCAATACCGAAGCCTACCTCCAGCGCGCCGTGGTGCGTCGCGAACTTGGCGACGAGTCGGGAAAAGTTTCCGATGCGCGCAATGCCGTGGCGCTGGCGAGTGCCTCTTTGCAGGCCAATCCCCGCGATTTCAACCTGTATTACCAGCGCAGCCTGGCCTTGCGTCTGCTCAAGCAGTTTGACGGCGCACGTCGTGACCTGAATGCCGCCATGCAACTCGGCGGCAGCGTGACCTGGCAGAACGATCTTCAGGCAATTGACCTGGAGCAGAAGATGGCGCAGTAAGCCTGTTCATTTTAAATCTCGGCCAGAGGCCTTGCGATTTAAAATGGGGACAAAGACAATCCTCACTTGAGGCGGCTCTACGCTCGGATTGACACTTGTTTGAAAAGATTCTTTAGCGTAAAAGCGTTGCGGAGCGCGGGTGTAGCTTAGTGGTAAAGCTCCAGCCTTCCAAGCTGGCTATGAGGGTTCGATTCCCTTCACCCGCTCCACTTACTAAGGCCACATAATGTGGCCTTAGTAAGTGGAATTGGCGAAGCGAACCCCCGGGTTCGTAAATTCGTCAGTAAGACGAATTTGACGGCGCTGCCGCCCGTAGGGCGAGGGTCAGGAGACCCGAGTCATTCCCTTCACCCGCTCCAATTTATCAGTAGCCTTGTTTATGCCCAGGCAATATGCTTGGTTGCAGCAATCAGGTGCAAGGGTAGTGAATGAAATCCTTTATCCGTGACAATCCCACCCCCATTGACTTTGCTCATCCAACGGTTACAAAAGATTGAAATAACTTAAAAAAGAAAGAACAGGGGATGACATACATAAAAAACGGCTTAATCGCTGCCACGTTTTCATTTGCGTTGCTGGCAGTCGGCGGGTGCGCCTCGGTCATCCATGAATCAAAACAAAGTGTGACGATAAAATCCGAGCCTCCGGGCGCAACCTTAACAATTGATAACCGCACCTTCACCACGCCTGCGATTGTGGCGCTTAAGGGCAAATCGGAGTACCCGTTCACGCTCACCGCGCAGGGCTATAAACCTGCTATAGGCAAAGTAGACAGTGAATTTCGCGTCTGGTCTGTGGTGTTGGGCAATATCGTGAATCTCACAGGCCTTATCGGCGTAGGGGTCGATGTGTGGGGCACCGGTGCTGCGTATGAACTCCAAAAAGATAACACCATCACGCTCGAGCCCGACCCGGCCGCGGTACCAGTATCTTCAGCCTTACCAGGCGTTCCTGTTGCGGTTCCGCAACCTGTACCCGCGCCAACCCCTGCCGCGTCGTCCGCTAAAGCGAAGTAAAACCGTTTAGCAGTGCCATGCTTGTCAC
>Ga0206936_1144_pt1 | contig 19130 bp, 17 predicted proteins | sample Alteio_BWOrgHeat_14_FD_152922 | JGI IMG/M metagenome (GOLD analysis project Ga0206936, IMG submission 152922) | Enriched cells from forest soil in Barre Woods Harvard Forest LTER site, Petersham, Massachusetts, United States -... | ecosystem: Environmental > Terrestrial > Soil > Temperate forest >... | reverse complement strand
TTTCACCGGATCGGCGACCAGGTTTTCATATTGAATCCGGCAAGTTCTCGGGTGATTCTTTTCAAATTGAAGCAGAGTCTCCGTTTTGTCCAGCCAGTTCTCCAGCATCGCGTTCAAATAGTTTTGCAGGGGATTGATGGGTTGAGCTTTTTCGTTGGGGTTCTGGCCCAGTCCATAGCCTGCCAAATAATTTTGAAGATGTCTCGCCATGTAGGGAAGCGTCCATTCGTAGCTGATGCCTTTTTCCTGTAAATCCATACAGGATTGGGCCACATCCAGGCTGTTCCGGTATAAGCAAATAAAGCGGGCGTCGGGGAAAGCCCATTGGATATCCGAAAGATTTCTCAAGTTGGCGGGTGTCTTATCGCACCAGATATTTTTCCCATGCGTTTTGGCGAAGCGCGAAAGCATTTCCTGAAGGATTTGGTGAACTTCCCGCTGGGTGGCCGGGCCCCGTTCCTGGGGTTTCCCCTCCGCGGACAGGCCTGTGGTGCGGGAGACGGTGACGCTAAAGTCCTTTATGAGCCGGCCTAAAAACAATTCGCCCGGACAGCAAATGTCCGGATGGGTATCCAGGATATAGCGCAGAAGGGTGGAGCCTGACCGCTCGCAGCTGAGAATGAAGATGGGGGAATCAGAAGCCATTTCTTATAGACGTTAAAAAACCGGAAGAAGTGTTGGCGGCCTTTTCAGCTGTGGTGGCTGTGCAAGGGCAGGGCTGGCAGCCGGGGGCAGGCCGGGGCGGCCAGCTTTAGTATTTTTTCCCAGAGGCCGATTTCCTCTTCTTTAAAGATGCCTTCGAGTTTTGTAAAAAGAACTTCTTCCTCGAAACGGACATGCTGGGTCAATAAATCGGCGAATTCCAATAGATGCTGGGCACCATTGAGATTGAGAAGTTCCTTCATTTTTTGGTGATCGGAGAGGGTTCGGTTTAAATCGGGGTCGTTCGCGGGGCACCGGCTTTTGACGGTGGCCAGCATTTCTTCTTCTACCTCAAAGTGGGCCGCCAGTTCATCCTCATAAAAATCCAAAACTTCTGAGGATAAAGAGGTGTCCGCTGGGTTGGCCTGAAGCCTTTCCCGGATAATCTTGGCGGCGGAGAGAGCATGCTGATGGCCGTGAGTCAAAGGCCAGAGAAATTTCGCGCGTTTCATAACGAATCCTTTCCCAACAGAATGATTATGAAACGAAAAACTTTCCAATTCCAGCCGGGTGCCTTATTTAAAGTACGGAACCAGCAATTTTGGATAATGTTTCTGACAATAACTTGGCAGAGCCTAAAGAGCTATTTCCAAGCTTTGTTAAATGCTTCGATGGGATATTGATTTATTCCCTGTAAGACCCCAGCATTTATTCAGGAGAATGGTCATCGCAGGCCAATTCCATAAAGGTGTATTTCAAGATGGGTGAGGAGGGGAACATGATTCGAAAATTGTTAGACGGCAGCTATCGGCTTTATTCCACGAAATTGAACCCTAAAACGGGTAAACGCCGGAATCTGGGAACCTTTCCCTCTTTGGCGGGCGCCAAGAAACATGAGCGGGAAGTGGAATATTTCAAAAGTCTGAAGAGGGGTAAATGATCTGAATGGCTTTCCGATTGGCGCGGTGTTTTTCGCCCTCTAATCCATGAATGGAAAGGGGTGAGAGAAATGAAAGAGCTCCAAAGCAAAATTCTGGATGATTTTATCGCCAAGCAGCACGAAAAGAGCCATCGGCGGTTTTCCTATCAATTTTTTCAGGATGTTTGCCGCCGGCTTTTAGTGGATTCGGCCTATTCGCGTTTTTTAAATCAACGCCAAGGATTAAATCATCCGCAGACGGATGAAAAAGAAACGGGGATAAAAAAAGACCCCGGGTAGTCAAAAGCCCCGGAACCAGAATGTTCCGGGGCTTTTTTGCGTCTAAAAATGCTCGACCCGTCTGCGCTCCTCAGGCAGCTTGATGCGGATGTGATTAGTGATGAAGCGGACTCCGGGAAAGTTTTTTACCAGGGCGAAAATTTCTTCCTTGGTTTCCGGCCGGGTGACCTCGCCGGTTAAATGAACGTCCTCGTCCCTTACGAAGGCGAGAAGATGATCGCCCTTTCCCTCGATGGCTGAGTTGATCTGTTCCTCTAATGGATTTTCTATCAGGTTGTCAGACCTTAGATTTTCCATGGCCCACTCTCCTTGAAGATTAGATTAATTTTTAAGCCCTCAAAATGACCTTGAGCGCTTTTTCTTTGGCGGCGTTACCAAATGTTTCATAGGCTTTGACCACGTCGGTCAGCCTAAATACATGGGTGCCTAATTTTTTGGCGTCTAATTTGCCCGATTGAACTACCTTGAGCAGCATGGGTATGGTGACGGTGTCCACCAACCGGGTAGTAATGGCAATGTTACGGTCCCATAACTTTTCCATATGTAATTCAACGGATTTACCGTGGACGCCGATATTAGCAATCCGTCCGCCCGGGGCGATGATGCCCTGGCAGGTGAGAAAAGAAGAAGGCACGCCAACGGCTTCAATGGCCACATCCACTCCTTCACCCCTGTTAGTCAAAGCCAGGACCGCTTCTACGGCTTTGCCGTCAGTGCTATTGACCGTTTTGGTGGCGCCAAAGGTTTTGGCGACTTGAAGCCGGTTTTCGTCCATGTCGATCATGATGATCTCGGCGGGCGAATAGAATTGAGCGGTTAACAAAGCGGCCAACCCAATCGGGCCTGATCCCACAATAGCTACGGTGTCTCCCGGTTTAATTTGACCGTTGAGGACGCCGCATTCAAAACCCGTCGGAAAAATATCGGAAAGCATGACAAAGGCGTTCTCGTCCGCGTCTGCCGGGATGTGATACAGACTGTTATCCGCGTGGGGAATGCGGACGTATTGAGCCTGGGTGCCATCGATCAGGTAGCCCAGAATCCATCCGCCGTCGCGGCAATGGGAATACATCGCTTTCTTACAGTTGTCGCATTTGCCGCAAGAGGTCACGCAGGAAATCAAAACCTTGTCTCCCTTTTTGAAACCCGTCACACCCGTTCCGACTTCTTCCACAATCCCAATGCCTTCGTGTCCCAAGATTCTTCCATCGGTTACTAAAGGCAAATCACCTTTCATGATATGTAAGTCAGTTCCGCAAATAGTGGAAGTGGTAATTCGAATGACAGCGTCTGTTGATTTTTGAATTGAAGCTTTCGGTTTGTCTTCCCAAGCTTTGTTCCCGGCTCCGTGGTAGACCAGAGCTTTCATCGTATTGATTTTGGTTTCTTCTTTAATAGCGGTTGTCATAACGGCTCCTTTAACTCGTGCGTCTACTTTCACGATAGGCACAAAACAAAAAAGTATCTATGAGTTGGATCATTATTGTTCTTTCTCCTTTCAACATGACTTGTGTCATAAATCGTTTTCATTTTCTTTTGTAGGATCACTTCATTATTGATTAGCAGTTTGTTTTCGAAGATCAAATTGATAGATGTTCAGCCCAATCTGATAGGAAACCATTTTTGAGATGTGGCGGAGCGGCTATGGCGTCCGCGCCATAACTCCAGATGTGACACGGGTTGTGGGTTAAAAAATGGGGTTTTTTAACGGACGAGTTATGGCACAACGCTTGCTCTTACGAGGGATGAAGTTCAATTCATGGAGGAAAAGTTATGAAACGCTTTATGCAAATCTGGATCGCGACGGTGGCGGCTTTGGTGCTCTCGACGATGGCTTTGGCCGATGGTGGCAATCAATTGATGCAGAATCAAACCCATTGGTATCAAAAGCCAGTGGAAACGGTGGGCCCAGTCAGCGGATTTGACGCCAAAAATATGACGCTTTTGACCTTACAACCCGGAAGTTCTTTGTATATGGAGGGCGGCTCGACGCTTCACGCCTATCAAATTAACGCGCATTCCCTGAAAGGCTCGGCGACGCTCAAAGGTTCTGCTGCGGATTTGGCCAAGGCGATTAAGGCGGGCAATGTGAGCACGATGACGCTGGTTGTTCCTCTTTCGACCTTCAAATCCCGCGAATCGGGATTGGACAACAATGCGGCTAAGGCACTCAAGGCTAAAGAAAATCCAGAAATTCGATTTGATTTAACCAAGATAAAGGTCAAAGCAGGGAGCGGAACGAATGCTTATGTCATGACAGCTGCGGGGACCTTGACGATCGCGGGCGAAACCGCGCCAGTCATTTTGACCAGCAACGCCACCATTAAGGGAAAGCAAATATTTTTGAAGGGCGTTCAAAAATTGAAAATGACCGATTTCAAAATTACGCCTCCTTCCATCTCGTTGGTGGTGACTTCGATTACCTGTACGGATGACATTGAAGTGCATTACGACCTGCTTTTTGAGGCGAAATAAGGCTGAAGTTGGGATGAGTTTTGACTGGGAAATGTTGTGAAACAGGCAGTTAACTTTAAGGAGGAAATGTATGAAAGCATTTCAGAAATGGATGTTAGCGGCAGTTTTGCTTGCGGGTTTTACCACCCGGGGCAACGCCGCGGAGATCTTCAAGAATGATGATCTCACGTTGAACCTGGGTGGACGGTTTCAGGAGTTAGGCGAGTTGGAATATGTGAACGACGATTATGTTCGCGATCACCTTCGGGTCTATCTGTTTAACGTTGAGGACCGGCTGATGCTGTCGGGCGATTATAAAGGCTACAAATTTAACTTTGAAACAGCCTTTGGCGGCGAAGACATTAACAGCAGCAACAACAACTTAAGCCTGTTGGAATACAGCGCGGATGTTCCGTTGATCCCCGATATGGCTTATGTGAAAGTCGGTCAGTTTAAAGTACCGACCAACCTGGAAAGCGCGACTTACGAAGGCAATATGCTCTTCACCACGCATTCCAACCTGATGAACCTGTTCTTTAATCAGGGTTACGATAACGGTTTGGCACTCTGGGGTCATTTTGATTCCTTTGATTTCGCGGGCGGCGTGTTGAGCGGTGCTCCGGATTTGCCGCAGCGTTATTTGCCGGAACTGTTTAATTTCCCTCCGTTGATGTTCTTGCGGATCGGGTTGAACGACGGTATTACGAATGATCCGTTTCACCAGGTGCAAACCGGTTTCGCCAAGCCGACGAAAGCCGAATTCGCCCTGCATTTGAACGGGCAGTTCGAAAACGACAGCAACGCCGGCCATTCGACGGACGAGAATCTTCAAGCTTCGTACTTGAGCACTTTCTCGGCCAACGGCCCTTATGGCAACGCGCTTCTGTCGACTCTCTTTAATCCCTATTTGGGCGGCGCCGGAGTGGCTGCGGTTAACGCTCAATATTACAACGCGAGCATAGACTTCCAATACCGCGCGCCTATGGGTGACACGACTTTCACCCTGTCGGGACAAGCGAATGTCGCGGGCTACAACGCGACCTTGCCGGCTCCGATTACTTTGCCGAATGGTCAAAGGATCAGCAATGGCTCTTTGAATATCGCCGGTGCCGAAGTGATAGCTTCCATTGGGGACAATCCCTGGGAAGTGGCGGGACGTTTCGCGGTGGTGATTCCGGATGACGGAATGATCGCTAATTTTACGCCGACTGCCGGGCCGTTGCCGCGCACACCGCAATTGCAAACGATGGCCAGTGATCCGATTTTCGAAATCACGCTGCCTTCCATTACCTGGCACATGAATGACAACGTGAAGCTGGTAGCTGAAGCCCAATGGCTGCTCAATACCCCGGAAGTCACTTCGGGCTTGAACAACTCATCTAACGGCGACGGCACCTACTTGTTGACTCAAATGCCGTCTCAGTTTGGCGGCGGTGTGGAAAGCCGGAGCGGTTTGATTCCGGTGGGCAACATGGAATTTCAGTTCAGCTTCTAAGTTCATCAATAGGAAAGAGGAGAAAACTACATGTACCTTCGCAAACTTCTCCTCTTATTGGTTTTGGGAATCGGTACCGCGGCCCCCTGCGGCGCCGATCCTTTATTTCAGCCGGTTATATTTTCCGCTCGTGAAAAAGCGGGCGTGGATGAGATCAAAGCTGAGTTTTATGTGAAGGCGGATGTCCAGACAGCCTGGAATGTCTTATCCGACTATGAGCATATTCCCCGATTTGTCTCCACGATGAAGAAAAGCCATATCGAAAAACGCTGTGAGGACAATCTGCTTTTGACGCAGGAAGCGGAAGCCGGATTTTTGTTTATTACCAAAAGGGTTCATGTGCTGTTAAAGATTCATGAGATTCCCGGTAAAAGCATCTCTTTTGAGGATGTGAGCCTCAAGGACTTTTGCTTTTACCAGGGGTTTTGGAGTATTGAACCGGCGGCTCAGGGTGGGGTTTCGGTGATCTATGAGCTGGAAGCTAAAAAGAATTTTGATGCGCCCTTCGCGGGTGATTACATGAATGGCGGGGTTAAAGACCTGATCACCGCGGTTCAGAAGGAGATTTATATGCGCCAGATTCAGATGAAACAGGAAAAGAATTTGCCTGAAGCGACACATGAAATGTGACAAAGAGTACTTGTTTCTTTGTTCTGTTCCTGAAGCTAATTAATTTGTTATTGCCGCGACAACTACCCTTAATGAGCATCTTCTGAATCAGAAGATTTTCTACATGCCAGCTGGGCACACCAGCGACTTCTTTACCGTGATAACCACCAATCCGTTATAAAAAATCAATTGTCTCATCCAGAAGGGTTGGGAAGTTAAGTATGAATTTCAAATTCCTTTTAGCGACTGATAAGAGAACCCGGATTGGTCTGCTTTTGATGGCCGCCTTTCTTTTGGCCAATACATGGTTTTCGATCGAATACACTCTCCGGATTATTCACAACGATGATTTGGAGAACGAGGCGCACGACACCATCTCACGCATTTTTGGCGTGGACTCTTTTGCTGACGATTTGGAATCAGGGGAGAGAGGCTTTCTTCTTTCGGGCCAAACCCAATATCTGGAAATCATGAAAAAAGCCTCCTCCTCCCTTTCTGAAGAACTCATTTTGTTAAAGAAGCTAGTCGCCAACGATCCATTTCAGAATGAGAAATTAAATCTTCTTTTGCCGGTTATTCAGGAAAAAATCGATTTTTCGAACACGGTTGTCGACATCCGCAAAACCAACGGGATGGCTGCCGCGGCGCTGATTATCTCGCAAGGAAAAGGTAAGGAGATCATGGACCGTATTTCTGATCTTCTCACGCAAATGATCGCGACAGAAGAAGCGGCGGTCAAGCAGTGTCAAACGGATTCGAGTTGGTACCAGCGGCAAACGATATTGTTTTTTGTATTAACGCTTTGTGTTGCTTTGGTTTTTTTTGGGATTCGCTTTTTACTTGCTGGCAAAGGATCGGGAAAGCCGGTTGAAACTTCAGGAAACCGAATTAAAGCTATTAACCATCGTGGAGAACGCGCCCCTTATTCTTTTCAATATCGATCCCCAGGGCATGATTAAGTTTTGCGGGGGAAAAGGTCTTGAGATTTCAGGCGTGGGGAGCAAGGCGGATATTGGGAAGTCGGTTTTTGAGGTTTATGCCGACAATCCGCTGGTTTTAGAAAAAGTGAAAAGGGCTTTAAACGGTGAAGACGCGTCCGGATTGATCCAGTTGGGTCCGGTGGTCATGGAGGCCCTCTATAAACCGATCAAGGACGCTGAAGGCCGAATCAGAGAAGTCGTCGGCGTGACCCTTGACGTCACCGCCCGGCAAAAGGCCGAGTCGGATCTGGCTGAGAAAAACGTTCTTTTGAATTCGGTATTGAACAATATCAGCGAAGGGGTGGTCGTCGCCGATGAGAACTATCAGATACTGGTTTACAATCCCGCCGCTGAAAAAATAGCCGGCCGGTCGGAAGAGGGTCTGGAGCCGCATCAGTGGACCGAGCAATTCGGTTTTTTTCTGCCGGACGGCGTCACCAAAATTCCCGAACAGGACATTCCCTTGTCCAGGGCGGTTCGGGGCGAGGAAACCCACGATGTCGAAATGGTTGTTCGAAACCCCAGTCATCCCCAGGGCATTATTACCACGGCCTCCGGCAGTCCTTTGCTGGATGAGAAGGGCGTCCGGCGCGGCGGTGTGGTGATCTTTCGGGATGTGACAGAACAGCATAAAAACCGGGAAAACTTAAAAATTTATACCAAAGCCCTGGAGGCGAGTAATCGCAATTTGCAGGATTTTATTTTTGTGGCATCCCATGATTTGCAGGAACCGTTAAGAAAAATCCTCTCCTTTGGGGGTTTTTTGAGGGAAGAGGCGGGCCCGGCGCTCAATCCCACTGCGCTCAGCCATCTCTCACGTATACAAGATTCAGCCACGAGGATGAGTATTCTAATTGAGGATTTACTTCAACTCACGCGGGTGACCACCAAGGCCAAATCTTTTGAGCTAGTCGATCTTTCAGACATTATCAGAGAAGTGCGCTCCGACCTGGAGACCAAGCTGGAAGAAACCGGGGGAAGAATAGAAGCGGGTGATCTGCCGAAAATAGAAGCGGATCCAGCGCAAATGCGGCAGCTTTTTCAAAATCTGATTTCCAATTCGCTCAAATACCGCCAATCCAACATTCCTCCCCTTGTGAAAGTGGAAGGTGAAATTGATTTGAAGGCTGGGTGGTGCCGTATACGACTTCAGGACAACGGTATCGGTTTTGAGCAGAAGTATGCCGACAAAATTTTCAATATTTTTCAGAGGCTTCACGGAAGCGACGAGTACGCGGGAACGGGTATCGGCTTGGCGATATGCCGAAAAGTGGTGGACCGCCATGGCGGCACTATTACTGCCACATCAAAACCGGGAGAAGGCGCTTTGTTTGAAATAACTCTGCCGATTCACCAACCGAAATGAGGAAAAGAATATGACTGAAAAAAGAAATATAGCACCGATTTTAATGGCGGAGGATGACGAGGACGACCGCATGATGGCGAAAAAAGCTTTGTCGGAAAACTGGGTGGCCAACCCTTTGGTTACGGTCAATAACGGCGAAGAGCTGATGGATTATCTTCACCAAGAAGGGAAGTATTCGGACCCCGCCATGTCGCCCAGACCCTGTTTTATTCTCTTGGACCTTAATATGCCCCGGATGGATGGCAGGGAGGCTTTAAAACAGATCAAAGCGGACATCAATCTCAAAAGTATCCCCGTAGTGATCATGACTACTTCCAAAGCGGAAGAAGACATAGTCACCAGTTATAACATTGGCGCGAATTCTTATATTACCAAGCCCTTTACCTTTGAGGGCTTAGTGAAAGTCATTAAAGCACTGAAGGATTATTGGCTGGAAATTGTGGAACTGCCGTCTGACGACAGCCCTGTGGAGAAGTGATCTGATGAGCGATAAAACGATCCGTGTTTTAGTCATCGAGGACAATCTGGAAGACTTTCAGATTCTTCGAATTCTTTTCAGCAAGGTCAAAAATCGTCAGTATGAAGTACAAAACGCCGCGCGTCTTTCGGACGGCTTAAATGAGCTGCGCCGTCATGAACACGACGTTTATTTGGTTGATTACAAACTGGGAGCGGATTCAGGAATGGATTTTCTGCGCCAGGCCATTGAGGTGGAAAAGTGCCAGGCGCCTATTATTTTCCTGACCGGTTTTGGCGATTATGAATTGGATATTGAAGCCATGCGGTTGGGCGCCGCGGATTTTCTGAATAAAAACAAGCTGGATTCGGACATTTTAGAAAGATCCATCCGTTACGCCTTGGAGCGTAAAAGATCCGAGGCGGGGCGGTCTCAATTAGAGGCGATATTGCTGCAATCGGCTGACGCGGTGATGGGAACGGATTTGGAAGGCACGGTGACTGCCTGGAACCATGGCGCGGAGGTCATGTTCGGATATGAGGCGGCGGATATCATTGGAAAAACCGTTACCATTCTCTCGCCCGATGATCGTAAAGAACAGATCACCAAAATACGCGAGATGGTTTTAACGGGCCAGGCCGTTGGGAGTTATGAGACGGTCAGAAAGAAAAAGGACGGCAGTTTCGTCGATGTGTCTGCCAGCGTTTCACCGATCAAGGATTTACAGGGAAAAATCCTCGGCGCCTCGGCCATTCTCAGGGATATTTCGGAACGTAAACAGGCGGAAGCCGGCCAGAAAAAGCATGAAGAACAAATACGCCTGGCCCAGAAGATGGACGCGGTTGGGCGTTTAGCGGGTGGCGTGGCCCATGACTTTAACAATCTCTTAAGCGTCATTGGCGGCAACGCGGAGTTTTTAACGGAGATTTTAAAAAAAGAGGGTCCGGGGTGGGAAGAGCTGCAGGAAGTTCAAAAAGCGGTGCGGCAGGGAGCGGAGTTAACCAAGCAATTACTGGTCTTTGGTAAAAAGCAGGTTTCCCAGGCCCAGTCGGTCAACTTGAATGAAATTAGCGCGGATATGAACAAAATGTTTAAGCGCGTGATTGACGCGGCCATCGATCTTTCCATTCTTCAGGGAAAAGACTTGAAACATATTCAGGCGGACCCTGGGCAGATTCAGCAGGTCATTCTGAATCTGGTTTTGAACGCGCAGGATGCCATGCCCAAGGGCGGCACCCTGATTGTTGAGACCAAAAATGTGGAGATAGGGGAGTTTGAGGATGGACGGGATGATTATCTTCCCCCCGGAAGTTATGTGGAACTGGATGTGACGGACACCGGCATGGGAATGACCCCCGAAGTTCAACAGAGAATTTTCGAACCCTTTTTTACGACCAAGGCGGACAAGGGCACGGGGCTGGGGCTGGCCTCGGTTTACGCCATCGTCAAAGCGTGGAGTGGTTTTATTTTCGTTCATAGTACTTTGGGCAGCGGCACCACTTTTTGTCTTTTCTTTCCCGCCCTCGGTCAGGTAGAGAAAGTTGAGACGAAGCCGATTCAGCAAACCCTGATCCCCCGGGGCACTGAAACTTTGCTGGTGGCGGAAGACCAGGAATCTCTTCGAAAAGTATGGGTGCGGACTTTGGAAAAACAGGGTTATCTGGTTCTGCAGGCGGGCGATGGCGCGGAGGCGGTTCAAAAGGCGTCCGAATACGGCGGTACGATTGACCTGCTCTTAACGGATGCCATGATGCCGAAGATGAATGGAAAAGAACTGGCGGACGCGCTGAAGAAGACCCGGCCCCAGATCAAAGTCGTTTTCATTTCGGGCTATCCCCATGAGGTTTTGTCCGAACAGGGCATTTTGGATGCCCATATTCACCTTATTCAAAAACCATTTGAGCTGGATTTGCTCGCGGGGCAGATTCGAAAAATTTTAGATGAAAAGGGAATTGGGCTGCGGTTTTTGACAAAAGGTTCATCTCAATTTGACGCGGATTAAAAAGGAAAAAATATGAAATGCTCTGATTTTACAATCATGTTCGCTGAGGATAATCTCTCGATACAAAAAATTTACGAGAAGAATTTTTTGAAGGAGGGATACAACGTTTTATTGGCCGATCACGGGGCGCAGGTGATGGCCGGGTTGAAAGAAAGTAAAGTGGACCTGCTGGTGACAGATCTGGAAATGCCGGGAATGAACACCTTTGACCTTTTTCCGGTTTTAAAAAAAGATCACCCTAAACTGCCGGTGATCATCGTTTCGGGCCATTATGTGGATTTTAAAACGGAGTTTGAGTCCAAAGGTTTTAACTTTAAGCTCTTTTTAAGTAAGCCTGTGTCGGTGGGAGTTTTAAAAGAGAAGATCCGCGAGATTCTGAAAATAGATCCCGCTGAAGTGAAGTGAGATCACGGACTTTAAGGTTATAAATCCAGTGTGGAGACCATCAGGTTCTCTTCATTGGGGTGGGATGATTCTTTGAATCCGAACTTGCGGCAGATGGCGCGCATGGATTGGTTTTCTAACAGGGTATAAGCCACCACCCGGTGAATGCCTTCCTCTTTTCCAAATTTCAGCAGCAGTCCCATGATTTGCGAACCGATACCTTTTCTCTGCCAGGCGTCGGTAATGAGAATGGAAAATTCCGCCTCGTCTTTCACCTTGCCCCGGGTGAGGCGGCCAATGGCCACCATTTCATCGCCTTGTACCAAATGTTCCGCATTTGGCATTGGCAAATCTTGCCCATCACCTTGTGGGTGATGGGCAGCCATGGAACTGTTTTTCATCGCGGTCAGCACGATGTCTTGATCGTAATCCACAAAACAAACGCCAATGAGGCGTTTATGCGTGGTACGGGCGCTCCATTGAAGGTCCCTGAAATATCTTTGGTAAACCGTCTGGGCCGATAAGGTTTCGTGAAATTTAATCAGCGCGGGTTCATCTTCGGGCCGAACCGGTCTAATGGTCAGAGTGGTACCATCCGGCGCGGTCCAGGGGGTGACGTAGCGGTTGGGATAGGGCCGGATAGCCAAACGGGGAAGCTGATCTTCCGAGATATTCGCTTCATGCAAAACCACCCGGGCATCAAGCGCTAACAGTCCCTCGGGTGCGGCTAAAAGCGGGTTGATGTCCAATTCCTTAATTAAACGCTGTTCGGCGATCAGCCAGCTGAACTTCACCATGAGCTGCTCCAGCGCGGCCAGATCCACTGGCGCGCGGCCCCGGACACCCTGAAGGGCTTTGTAGATTTTGGTTTGTTCCATCATGCGGCGGGCCAGGGTCGAGGTTAAAGGCGGCAGACCCAGGGCGTGATCCTGGTAAACCTCAACCAGTTGGCCTCCGGTGCCAAACAACAAAACAGGACCCACCTGCGGGTCCAGACTGCTGCCCAAAATCAACTCGTAACCTTCCCACTTCATCATGGATTGAACGGTGACGCCCTGGAAGTGTTCGGCGCCCTTAAGCTTCGTGACGGAAGCTTTAATCTCATTAAAGGCTTGTTGTACTTCGAAATCATTTTGGAGATTCAGTTTGACCCCGCCCACGTCCGTTTTATGGGACAGAGTCAGGGAATGAAGTTTCACCACCACGGGATAGCCGATTTGGGCCGCGTGTTTGGCCGCTTCTTCGGGGGTTAGCGCGAGAAGAGTTTTAACCGTAGGGATGCTATAGGTGGATAAAAGCTGTTTTGACTCATATTCGGTCAGTAAGGTTCGGCCTTCGGCCCGGGCTTTATCCAGAATCATTTTGGCTTTGGCGCGGTCGGGCGCGGTGCTGGAGGGAGAAAGCGTGGGCGTCTCATAAAGGGCCTGCAGGTTTGAGCTGTAACGCCACATGTAATTAAACATACGGCCCGCGGTGTCGGGGAAATCAAAACAGGGAATGTCGGCTTTGCTTAAAATGTCGCGGCCTTCGGTGACTTTGGCTCCGCCTAACCAGCTGGTCAAGAGGGGGCGGTCTCCTAATTTTCCGAAGACAGTTATTTCTTTGGCAGTTTCGGTGGGGTTGGTCATCGCCTGGGGGCTGAGAATCACCAGCACGCCATCGTTGTTGGGGTCTTTGGCGATTTTTTGAAGGGTTTGGGTGAAGCTGGCGGAGTCCGCGTCTCCCAAAATATCCACTGGATTAGAATGACTCCAGGCTTCGGGGAGAAAAGCTGAAAGCGCGCTGACGGTTTCGGGGGATAGCGGGGCTAACTGCCCTCCGCCCTCAATGAGCGCGTCAGTGGTTAAGACGCCCGGTCCGCCCGCGTTGGTGATGATGCACAGACGGGGGCCTTTGGGCAGGGGCTGTTTGGAAAGCACATCGGCCATGTAAAAAAGATGGGAGATGTTATCCACCGAGAGAACACCCGAACGGTGAAAGGCGGCTTTGAGAACCTCGTCGCTGCCCGCCAGAGAACCCGTGTGGGACGCGGCGGCTTTGGCGGAAACCGCGGTGCGGCCCGCCTTGATGACGATAATTGGTTTGGTCAGGGCCACCCGGCGGGCGGCGGAAAGAAAGGAACGGGCATCGCCGATGGCTTCCATATAGATCACGATGCTCTGGGTCTTGGGGTCGTTGCCCAGATAGCCGATCATGTCGCCCCAGTTCACATCCAGCATGGAACCCAGGGAAATCATGGAGCTGAAACCGACATTTTCTTTCAGGCTCCAATCGAGAACAGCGGTTAAGAGGGCGCCGCTCTGGCTGATAAAAGCCACGTTGCCGGGACGGGCTAAGGTGCTGGCGAAGGTGGCGTTGAGACCGGAGATGGGGTTCATGATGCCCAGGCAGTTGGGGCCGATGATGCGCATGCGGGTGGTTTTTGTCTTCTCCAGTATCTGGCGTTCCAGTTCGGCGCCCGCCGGACCGACTTCTTTAAATCCCGCCGAAATAATAATCACTGCTTTGACATTCGCTTTAACGCACTCGTCGATCAAAGCTAAAACCGTTTTAGCCGGGGTGGCGATGATGACTAAATCGAGGGGTTCGGGCACGGAAGCGATTTGGGGATAGGCCTTCAGGCCCAGAATAGTTTCGTGTTTGGGGTTGATGGGATAGACCTTGCCGCCAAAAGGCGACTGGATCAGATTGTTTAAAAGGGTTTGACCCACGGAACCGGGTTTTTCCGAAGCTCCGATGACCGCGATGGCATGGGGATGAAAAAAGGCTTCCAGCGGATTGGACAGACTATGCAAATAGTCGTGGGACCGGTCGAATACTTTGCCGTTGTCGTTCATAGATCCATTCTAATTCATTTTCAAAATAGAAATGCCATAGTCCTCATGGGCAAAGGTTTTGCTCGGAAAGGGATGACTTTATTGAACCGTGATGATTTTGGCGAAATGCCGCAGACGAAACCCGAAAATGAAGAGAATGACCCCGGTAGTAAAGGCGTAAGCGCCGATCAACGCCACCAGGCCCAGACCAGCAATGCCCGAGAAAATAACTGAAGCACCAAAGATAGAGGAAACGACGCCGGCCAGGAGAAAGAAAGGGCGTCTATCTTTGTATTCGTTGAGGTCGAAACCTTGTTTGATTTCTAAAAGGCCGGTGGCCAAAGCCCAGGCGCCAATCCAATAGAGAATCGTCATTAACGCGTTGGCCGGCCAAAACAAAGTGGCCAGTCCGAGCGCGATACTGAAAATACCCTCGAAAATAAGCGTTCCCCAGCGGCGGCCATCGCCATAGTCCTGAATACCCAGAAGGATGGAAAACAAGCCGTCTATTAAGGCATAGAGACCTAAAAGAAAAATGATGGAGGATACGATGGCGGCCATTCGATCGAATGTGAAAACACCAAAGGGATCGCCGGTTTGGGTGCTGTTTAATGTCACCAGAACAAGAGCTACAAACGCTAAAAGGATCCCCAATATTCCCCGAACCGCTAAGATCCACCAGAACTTTGCCATTAAATGGTGCATCAGGACCTCTTTTCCGACGCGCAAGAAGTTATTTGCCTTACTTATAGAATAAGACAAATTGGCGGATTGTATATGAGGGGTAGCACGAAATATGCCTATAAAAAATGCTTTTTAATGAGCTGAATCATAGAAGAAAACGGGAGAGAGTCGTATGGTTGAACTAGAAGAGGTTCTACGTTGGACGCCCCGAGGGTGTCAGTAAACAAGTGCAGAAAAGAACCGATTCACTGGTTGAGTTGGCCGTTAGTAGAGCACCGGGAGGTGCCTGGCAGGTCAAAAGAATGAAGAATCATTTCGTCCAGAGGAGCCCATTGGGCGCCAGACGCGAAAAGACTGAACGAAGCGAACCTTCAGAGCCCCGGAAACTATTTCCGGGGCTTTTTTATTTTAGGTCTCTTTTTAGATGAACTATTTCACGCTCTTCGCGGTTGAGGCGGCCGTCTTCTCCATCTTCAAAACTTCCCGAACTTTGTCCAGAAGCGTGAAAACGCCAATGGGTTTATTGAAAAAAGCCGACATCCGAAAGCCCTTTTGGGCGAATTCGCTCTGAAAATCTTTGTAATGTCCAGTCACAATGATAACGGGCAGGTTGGGGAACTTTTCCTTTAAGAAAGGAAAGAGCTCAAAGGTATTGGCCAGCGGCATTTCGAGATCCGTGATCAGTAGATCAATTTTTTGTTCGCTCAATTCGGCCATGGCTTGAGCGGCATTGTCGCAGAGTACAATGTTGAATCCTTCCCGTCCGAATACTTTCTTATAAACTTCCTGTATTCCCAGATTGTCTTCGGCGATCAACAGCGTCTTTTTTAAATTTTCCATTTCTCAACTCCTTTAGTTTTTAAACAAACGACTTAGTTAAACCGGCTATCCAATACTTCCCTGACTTTCGTTAAAAGCGCTTCGCTGGAGAAAGGTTTGTGAACCAAATGAAGGTCCGAGTCCACAATGCCCTGGTTTGAAAGAACCTGCCGCGGATAGCCTGAGGTGAAGATAACTTTCAGATCGGGCCTCATCTCGTGAATTTTGTCCGCCAGCGCCTTGCCGCTCATCTTGGGCATGACCGTATCAGTTACTACCAGATCGATTTTTTTGAGGTATTGTCCGGCTTTTTCCAGTCCGTCCTGACCATCCCGCGCGGGGATGACAATGTAGCCGCTTTTTTCCAGAGTCGGAACCATGACCGACCTTAAACCTTCCTCATCCTCGACCAGCAGCAAGGTTTCGGAGCCGCCAACGACAGTTGTGTTTTTGGCTTTGACCACGGAAGTTTCAGCCGCTTCGACGGCGGGTAAAAGGATATTGAATGAGGTTCCTTCTCCTTTTTCGCTGTAGACCCAGATGTAGCCGTTGCTTTTTTTCACAATGCCATAGACCGTTGCCAATCCCAATCCGGTGCCTTTGCCCGTAGCCTTCGTGGTAAAGAAGGGCTCGAAGATGCGTAATTGAACATCCTCGTCCATCCCCGTGCCGGTATCACTGACGGAGAGCAGTACATAAGATCCCTTGGGGATGATTTCTTTTCCCTTGGCCATATCTTCCTCGATAAACATATTGCGGGTTTCGATTAGAATTTTGCCGCCCTGGGGCATGGCATCACGCGCGTTGGAAAGCAGGTTCATAAGAATCTGTTGAATGTGAACCGTATCCGCCTGGATGGGCTTCAGGTCTTTGTCGGAGTTGACGATCATTTCCATATCCTCGCCGATCACCCGGTTCAACATTTTGAGCATATCGGACAGGACGGCGTTGAGATTTAAAACGATCAGCTGGGAAACGTCTCTCCGGCCAAACATCAATAATTGCTGAGTCAATTGGGCTCCCCGAAGGACGGCCTTTTGAATCTCCAAGACCTCGTCTCGGGTAGGGTCCTTCTCGTCAATTTCTGATAAGAGTAATTCGCTGTTCCCGCTGACCACATTGAGTATGTTGTTGAAATCATGGGCGATGCCGGCGGAAAGCTGGCCGATAGCTTCCAGTTTTTGGGATTCCCTCAGTTGTTCCTCGCTCTTTCGCAATTTTTCCTGGACCGTTTTACGTTCAGTGATATCCCGGCCAATCGCCAGGAAAACCATTTCTTTCTCTAATTGCATCAATACAACCGAAAACTCCACGGAACAGGTCTCGCCGTTGCCCATGATTAAGTCAAACTCTTCGGGCGCGGGTTTTTCGCCCCGGTTGATTTTCCCCATGTAAGTCTCGGCACGGCCTCTTTGAGCCGGCAGGGAGAATTCCAGGTAATTTCTTCCGACGATTTCTTCCCGGGGGGTCTTTAACAGTTTTTCGCCCTGCAGGTTCGAGCTCAGAATCAGTCCATTTGTATCCATGGTAAAAATGGCGTCGTTGGCGTTTTCCATCAAAGCCCGCAATTGGTTTTCATTCCGGCGCAGCATGTTTTTTTGGTCATTCTTGATTTGAGTCACATCCCGGGTGACTTCGATATAGCCCAGAGGCTCTCCCGTTTCGCTTTTCAGGGCGGTTATGACGACGTCGGCTAAAAACCGGCTTCCGTCCTTGCGCACCCGCCAGCTCTCATCTTCCACATGGCCCTGTCGGGCAGCCTTTTTCAACAAAGTCTCGGGATGTCCGTCCTTGGCATCAATGTCGGTATAAAGGATGGAGAAGTTTTTGCCGATAATTTCTTCGGGGCTATAACCCTTAATCTTTTCCGCCCCTTCGTTCCAGCTTTGAATGGTTCCTTTATCGCTTAAGGTAACGATGGCGTAATCCTTAATAGAAGAGATCGATCTGCGGAAGGTTTCCTCTCGTTTTACTAACTCTTTTTGGGATGATTGACGGTTCCTCAAGTCATTGAGAATGAAGTAGATCGCGGCGAGGAAAAGGAACAGGGCGGAGATAAAGCAGAGGGAAAGAGATAAGCCCGCGTCGCCTAATTTATCTTCGTCGAGTTTTCTCCGGCCGATCATCATGTCGTCTCCGAGTTTGTCCTCGATTTCGAGGACGTGCTCCATGCTTCTGTCTTTCGCCTGGAGACGAATATTCTGAATCGCTTTTTGCCGGTTGCCCTTTTTGAAATCGGCCATGGTTTTATCCATGGAGGCGATTTGAGCGCTGACAAGGTTCTCCAGATGAATCGAGCCGATTTGCTGATCGAATTGATCTGCGGTCAAAAGATGAAATTCCGCGAGATGTTTTTGCGCGAAGATTTTTAATCTTTCGTAGGTTTGAAGATCCTTATTGTCGCCGGTCTTGACATAGCGATTTTGAGTATTTTGCATATCCTGGAGCGAGGCGATCATTCGTAATGGAGCCTGCTGGACTTGATCGAAATGAATGATCCAGCGGGAACTATCGGTGAATGTCTGAAAACCCAGATAAGAACTGATACCAGTACCTACCAGTGCGAGAAAAACCAAAGCGAGGCTAAGATAAGTTCCCCGGTTTTCATGGCACTTCTTTTTTGAAGCGTCTTTTTCTGCCCGTCTTTTTTCTATTGGATTACCCATATACCGCTCTTTCATAGGTGCGTCTGGAATTTGCTCACTGACCCCATAGTTAAAGCAAGCCTGGTGCCAAGGTGAAATCCTTGGAAACAGCGGAATTTTAGGTGGTTGGGAGAATGACTATGGCATCTTCGCCATAGCGGGTATTCCAGTTTTGGGCACTGACTTACAGGTAGATAAACCTTCGAAATTTCAGAATTTTTTTTGAAGTTTTTTGCTTTGACGGAAGTGAAAACCGCCGGTTTTTCGGAACGATTCAAAAGCCCAATGATTTCAACGCCATATAAAATGATCCGCGAAAAAGTCTTTGTTTTCCTTGGTACTGTTGGCGATAAAGCGTTAGAGTTTTTCGTAGCTCAGGAGCTGAAAAATGAAAAAACCCAAGTCAAATCAACGTCAAGCCAAGCCGGTTAAGCGTACTAAAAACCGTCAAGCTCACTCGACCCAACAGACTGTCCGCGTTTCAAAAACTCAGCCCCAAAAGAAAACTCTCACGAGCTTGGACGCGGCTCAGGCTATCGAAAGCATTAAAGATTACGC
>Ga0206936_1143_pt1 | contig 19143 bp, 12 predicted proteins | sample Alteio_BWOrgHeat_14_FD_152922 | JGI IMG/M metagenome (GOLD analysis project Ga0206936, IMG submission 152922) | Enriched cells from forest soil in Barre Woods Harvard Forest LTER site, Petersham, Massachusetts, United States -... | ecosystem: Environmental > Terrestrial > Soil > Temperate forest >... | reverse complement strand
CATTTCGCCCGGAGATGGCTGTCCACGGCAAATTCGGCGAACCCTGTCCGCGGTGTGGCGCGAAGGTGCAGCGCATTCGATACGCAGACAACGAGACGGACTATTGCGCCGTCTGCCAGACGGGAGGCAAGGTGTTGGCCGACCGCAGTCTTTCGCGGCTGCTCAAGTCCGATTGGCCAAGAACGCTCGACGAACTCGAGGCGCTCAAACGTCGCTAAGCCCGGCCATTGAGCACCATAGGCTCACAGTTCCGGATGCAAATGCGCTTTGAGGAATTCAAGATAGATATCCCAGTCCGACGGCAGAGTTCCGTGGCCGCCGTCATGCATGTAGTAGGCGAGGTCATGCAGGATGGGCTGCTTCGCCGCCGGCCACACATCTGTGTCTAACGCATCCTTGCCAAGCAGTTTATAAACAGGACCGGCGGCAACTGCGGAGAGGAATTCGCCCTTTGGGTCGGACCATAGATCCGTATTGCCGGTTTGAAGCAGTAGGGGACGGGGCGCGATCAGCGCCACGAGCATATGCGCGTCCATCGGCATCTGATCGAGATGCTGCGCATACTTCTGGTAATTGACGGCGAATTGATAAGGGAAGCGGGAGGGCGCCACGAGGTGCGCAACCGTTTCGCCGTAAACGCGACGGCTGAGCGCAGCGCCGCCTTCACCGGAGCAACTTGCAATGACCGCCGCGAAACGTTGGTCGTGCGCGCCTGCCCACATAACGGTCTTGCCCAGGCGGGAGATTCCAAAGATGGCAACGCGATGCGCGTCAACCCCGGAATCCGTCTCAAAGTAGTCCTGCACGCGGCTCATGCCCCACGCCCAGGCCGCGATGGCTCCCCATTCATCAGGCGCGGGTTGTGTCTGGCCGGATTTGAGGTACCTGGCGCGAATCCCATTGGAGAAACCATCGGCATAATCAGGCTCGAGGTCGCCGTAATAAAAAGTGGCAAAGCCGATTCCCGCATCGAGCAAAGGCCTGGGGTCAATGGCTGCAAAATGAAAGCCCGAAGGCGGAGTAATGCGCGTATTCGTCTTTGGATCCCAAACCATGCCCGGCTTCACTTCCGGGTCATCGACGGTGGTTGACGCCGCAACAAAGTTGATGTTGAGGAGCATCGGTACGGGCTTCTTCGCGGCCGCTGGCAGGTACATCAGCAGGTGAATCTGCGGCCAGTCTTTGTCCTTCGACAGCCCGTCTTTGTTCTTTGACAGAGTGATAACCACCTGCCTGCGGATCGCCTTGCCGTCGAGAGCTGGCGTGCCCTTGTCAAAGACATCGAAGCTCTCGTCGCTAGGACGGCCGGGTGCACGCCCATATTGCTGGGTCTCGAACATGCTGACAATCTCAGGGCGGCGCTTGCCGAACCACGTCTTGCTGTCGCGGACGGGCTTGCCGTTGTTCAGCTTGAGCGGATTGGGGAGCGAGTAGTTCCCGGCCTTCGCTTCGTCATAATTAACGGGAATATCCGCTACGATTTCGGGATTAGGATTGGGCCGGGGTGGAGCGGTCTGCGCCTTACTGAGAGGACCGGCAACAAGAAGGACGCCGAGGATGGCAAGGAGTCTGGAAGTCATACCGGATCGCACGCTCCGAGAGATATTGTGCTCAGGGGACCGACTTGCGCGCATTTCGGTAATGAAAAGAAATGCCGAAAGAAACAGTAGGTCTTTCGGCGATTGCTGTCAAGGCGGAGATGGCCGGGCCGGATGCCGTCTACTTTCCGATGCAGAACGAGGCAAATATGTGATTAAGAATGTCGTCGGGTGTCGTCTTGCCGGTGAGAGAATCGAGATCGGCAAGCGCGCGATAGAGATCGAGCAACACCATCTCGTGGGGAATATCTGCCGAGACTGCGGTCCCTGCGTCGTCAAGGCCTTGCAGGGCTTCAGTGATTGCCTGGTAGTGGCGCAGACTGGTCAACATCCCCGGCTCTGCGGCAGCCCCACCTGTGGCTAGCTTCAGAATAGCGTCGCGCAATTTCGGAATACCGGAGTTAGTTACCGCTGACGTTGCCAGCACAGGGAGAGTCTTTGCCGAGGCGGCGACAAGATCCACACGGTTCAGGCTTTCGGCAACGAGGTCGCACTTGTTGAGTGCAATCAGGGCGGACCGCCCTGATACTGCATCGATCAGGCGGCGATCCTCTTCATGCAGCTGGATTCCTCCGTCGGATTTGCCGGCTATCTCCGTCGCGTCTATGACGATTAAAACAATCGCGGCATCGGCCAGAGCTTCGCGGCTGCGGGCGATGCCGAGTCGTTCGGCTTCGTCAGCGGCCTCGCGCAGGCCCGCCGTATCCACCAGCTCGAGAGGAATTCCGCCGAGCGCGATCCGCTCCGTAACGGTGTCTCGCGTTGTGCCGGGCATGTCGGTCACGATCGCCCGTTCGCGTTCGACCAGCGCATTGAAGACGGAACTCTTACCGGCGTTGGGCCGGCCCACGATGGCGAGCGTCAGGCCATCATGAAGAATCCGTCCATGCGCAAATGTAGACGCGAGTGCCTGCAGCGGAGGGCGAATCTCATCAATGCGCCGAGCGATCTCTGCTGCAGGAGCAACCGCCAGGTCGTCTTCGGCGAAGTCGATCCCTGCTTCAAGCAGCGCGATCAGTTCGATGAGAGCCGCCTTTGTCGGCGCAACGCGGGCACTTAGAGCACCGCCCATCTGGCTTGCAGCCAGACGCGCCTGGGAAAGCGTTTGTGCGTCTATCAGATCGCGCACAGCCTCAGCCTGGGTAAGGTCCAGGCGGCCGGAGAGAAAGGCGCGTTGCGTGAACTCGCCAGGTTCAGCCAGCCGCGCTCCCAGCGATAGCGCCCGCCGGAGCAGCAGATCGAGCACCACCGGCGATCCGTGCGCGGCCACTTCGATAACGTCTTCAGACGTATACGAGTTAGGAGCGGCGAACCAGGTGATCAGCGCTTCATCGATTCTGGTCTCGGGCTTGGCTTCCGGGTCGTCAGAAACTTGGCTGGGGTCTGGAATATCCACCAGCCGCGCCCGCGCGTGCTCCATTGGCGCCCTCAGATTTGCCAGTCGCTGAGCGATGGACAATGCGTCCGGACCGCTGAGCCGAACAATGCCGATACCGCCGCGACCGGGCGGGGTAGAGATGGCAGCGATCGTATCGAGGATGGGCACCTGATCATTGTAGGCAATGTGCCCGCGAGAAAAAGAGGCAGACCCGAACAGGTATTCTCTATAGCCGGCATGAAAGCTCACTGGAGGCAATTTTCGCATTTCAGCCGTGATTTGCGGCCACTCTGTTCGTTGCCCAAACTGTCAGTTCCAACAGTATCGCGGCTTCTCCTCAAATAGATAGCATAAGCTCCGTCTTCGTAAGTCTTGCGATAGCTCTTGCAGTCGCCACGATTAAGGTGAGCGCCGATTTCAAGGACGTCGCCGTACCAACAGACAGAGCGTGAGGCAACGATATGAATTTTCAATCCCCCGATATTGGATCTCCATGTAATTGCAAGCTCAGTACTGAGGGACGAAAAAAGCCGGTAGCAAGCTGGTCGACGGCGAGAAGTATGACTTGTTTAGTTGTAACGGCCCTGATCGCTACGATATCGCTCGGCGGTCCCGGTGGAGCAAGAGCCTTTGCAAAGAGTGGAAAGCAAGACAGCCCGGCTGCGGCTTCAAAGATGGATTCGCGCGCGATGGATGCGCTGAATGCGATGGGGACATATCTTAGAACGCTTCAGGCCTTCCAGGTTCAAGCCGTTCTTGCCACGGACGACGTTACCGATGATGGCCAGACCATTCAGTTTGCTACGAACGTAGACCTTCTCGTATCGAAGCCTAATCGAATGCGGCTGCAGGTTACGGGCGATGAAACAAACAGGCTTTACCTCTATGACGGGAAGAACTTTACGATATATGGTCAGCTGGTAAATTACTACGCAACAGTCCCCGCTCCGCCAACAATCAAGGAACTTATCGACAAGATTAGGGATCGCTTCGACATTGATCTTCCCCTCGTTGATCTCTTCCAGTGGGGAACGGATGAATCCGACATCAAAAACATTAATGGCGCAGCCGACATAGGTCCCACTTCGGTCGGTGGCATCACGTGCGAGCAATACGCATTTCATCAGGAAAATATAGATTGGCAGATATGGATACAGCTTGGGCAGTATCCGTTGCCTCGCAAGCTCGTGATAAGAACGTTGTCGGATGATGCAAAACCGCAGCACAGCGAAGTACTGACCTGGAATCTCGCACCTTCATTTAACGACGGGGCATTCGCATTTGATCCGCCGCCGGACGCCCATAAGATCCTCCTCGATGAGGTTAAGCCACAATCCGCGGACACCAGATAAGGAGGCATATGAAGAGCTTCATTCGAGCTTTCGCAGCTATCGTGCTCGCAGGCTTCTTGTGCGTACCGATCCATGCTCAGCGCCGTGCGCAAACTCATGTTAATGGCGGTGGGGGCGCCAGCCGCAACACGAATGCGGGCGCCAATCGCAATACGAATACGAATGCTAATCGCAACACGAATGCCAATAACAATGTGAATGCCAATCGGAATACCAACGTAAATAACAACACCAATGTCAATCGCAATGTGAATGTCAACAACAATGTCAATGTAAACCGGAACGTCAACGTTGATGTTCACGGGAACTACTACGGCGGTGGTTATGGCGGTGGTTGCTGTTACCACCCCGTCGCCGCAGCGGCAGCCATTACGGCTACAGCCGCGGTCACGGCCGCTGTAGTTGGATCCATGGTCAACACGCTGCCACCGGCATGCGCTGCCGTCGTGGTCAATGGATTGACCTATCAGCAATGCGGAAGCACGTGGTATCAGCCGCAGTTCTCTGGCTCAAGCACTAATTATGTTGTGGTGAACCCGCCCCAGTGAGTGGAAGAGACACCTACGCCAGAGGCACCGAGGGAGCTCTGGCTGGCGGAAAGTTATAGCCTCAGTTTGATTTACAATCTGGTACCGCTATCCAGATTTCCGTGCCGCGCCCGGGAACGGAGTGCAACCTGAGTTGCCCATTGACAAGCTTCACGCGCTCACTCATGCTAATGAGCCCCAGTCCCTGCGAAACTGCGCCGGGGTCGAAGCCTATACCCGAATCGCGAATAGTCATGTAGAACGTATCCTGGAGCTTCGTAAGAGTCAAAGTAACGAGAGATGCGTGTGCATGCTTGAGTGCGTTATTTAGAGATTCCTGGGCTACTCGATATAAACAAAGCGACACATCATTGGAAGCCGGCTCATCGAACTCCTCAGCACGCAGGTCTACGCGGCAATCCGAGTGCGAGAGGCGGCGGCACAGGTCTTTGAGCGCGGACTTCAATCCCAGATGCTGCAACTTATAGGAGTGAAGGCTGTGCGACATATTGTGGATGTCGGAGCAGAGACTGTCGAGTTCGTCGCGGAGTACGGCGAGACGGCCTACCGAAACTCGCGTAACATCCGCGTTTTCGCTTGCCAGCAACGCGACCTCAGAAGCAGCGAGGGAAAGTCGTTGGCCGATGTCATCATGTAGCTCGCGCGAAAGATGTTTCCGTTCATCTTCCTGAGATCTGATAAGTTGGGAAGCGAGAGCGGTGACTTCCTTTTGTCTGCGGTTCAATTCCTGTTCGCGATTGATTTGCTCCGTCAGATCTTCAATCGCCACAAGTGAGACAGCTTCCTCTGAAAGCTGTCTGTCAATAACGCCAATCGTAACTCGCGCTGCTATGACCGATTTATCTTTGCGAACCAGTCCCAGCGGAGACCTGGGAGCGGTGCCCTTGTGGCGTGAAGGGTACTTAGTGGATGCCTTGTCGGACTCATTGGTCGACCGTGTAAGGTCGTCGAATTTTAGTTTCAGAATCTCATCGTCAGAGTACCCGAGGATGTCGCAGAAGGACTTGTTCGTCGAAAGAAAGTGACCTTTATTATTGAGAAGTGCCATCGCGGAGTCAGAAGCGTCAAGCAGACGTTTGAAGTGTTTCACGCTGGCCTGAGAATCGTCCTGGACCAATCTGCGTTGATAGGCACTCGAAAAAATACTTCCTAGAAGCGTGCCGTATTCGACGATATCTTCCGACCACTCAACTCCGTATGAAGTCGACGAAAGGATAAAGACGGTCATAGCTGAGGGGCTGGAACGGTAGGGCACAATAGCCAGAGACTGAATACCCTCTCCACTCAGAAAGCGCTGATCATTTGCCGCCTCAGGTGGCAAATCGTGTGCATCATCGACGACTACAGCCCTGCCGGTTCTCAACTGCGAGAGACACCACTGCATGCGGTGGAACTGATTGTTGAAACCGGGACAAAGGTCATTCGGATTACGAATCGAGGCCAGATTATCCAATAACTTACCTGATTCACTAAGGGAGAACCAGCCGGCATCTTCGGCATGTTCAATTTCCGCGGTCGCAACGATAGCTCGTTGGATGACGTGGTCTATCTCGTTGCTTTTGATTTCTGCGAGTTCAGACGAAGTTCGAAGAATTACCCGGCTGATTGCAGAACTTTTCAGCCACTGATGACTGCCCTGTTGCAAATGCTCAGAAGTCGCGTTCAACATAGTTACCTCTCGCCGTTGCCGTTCACGAGTCCGCTCCGTTTCGTCGAAAAGAGCACCTCGCAATTCTGACAGTGCTAACTCGTACGCACAGACCCTGGGAAACCGGGACAGATTCCGACTGGGAGTAAGTAATCAATGAAGCAAAACCGCGTCAATGGGCCCGTAGGAGACTTACTCCCAGGGTACTGCGGAAACCAAAGAGTACATCAAGTGTTACCAATGGGGCAAGAAGATTTACGATTAAGCCTGTAAGTACTGACAGGTCTAGGCGATAACTTTATGACTCGGCGGAGAAGCAGGCTGAGGGAAATCCAGAGAACTAAAGAACAGACCACGCCGTGCCGCCTCCAGACCTCGAGCCAGATCTGTAGATAGCCTGCGTTTCAACACATAACCATGGCCAACTAATCTGGCGGCATTCATATAGTCATCTGTATCGATAACAGTAAGGAAAATCAGCAATGTATTGCTGTTAGCCTGGCGTAGTTGCTTCGCAACTGTAATTCCGTCCATCTTAGGCATCGAGATATCAAGAATTGCGAAATCCGGCGCCAATTCAAGGATGGAGTGGAGAGCTTCTTCTCCATTGGCCGCAACGCCAACAACCCTGTAGGCTGAGCCAAGTACAGCCTTGGCCATCTCAGTCACCTTGAGATTGTCGTCGGCAAAGACGATCGTTGGCCGGCTATCTGTCAATCGAGCTTCCTCTCCAGGGCAGACACGCCCCTGAATATAGTGTTTAGGAAATGCGACGGCTCGTCATCTGTCGTATTGCACAGCTTGCAGGCTGCCATTCGAGCAGGTTGACATATTCGTTCCCGGGAAAGAGGTCAAATTGCAGCAGCGGCGGAGACATCATGTTCAGGTAGTTGATAAACTGCTCTCATAACTCAAAAAATGTGTCAGCGCCGCCTGGCTCTTGCAGGCGGATGATTCGAATACACATCCACGGCTTGTGCGGCCATCGACCGCTCAGAATGCTTCGCCTAGGCTTATGTATGCGGCTTTACTGTTGTTTCCCCATGCGTAATCGGCGCGCAGGTTAATGTGATTGCGCTTTGCCAGGACAAAACGCAGACCGGCGCCTCCTCCTGGTTCCGCATCCGTATCGCCGAAGCCTCCCCAGGTGTGCGCCACGGCTCCAGCGCCCGCGAACGCTACTGCTCCCAGTCGCCAGAAAAGTTCTCTTCTGTACTCCGCTTGTCCTACTAACATGCGGTTGTCACGAAACTGGCCAATCTGGTATCCGCGCAAATCAGACGAAAGCCCGAGGATACAAAGGTCATAGAAAGGAGCTTCATTTGTAACAAGGCAGGTTGAACCGTGAATAGCGAATACGTTCTTCGCTCCAGGATGAAAGTACTTGTCATAGGAGATCGTTAAGTTCTGATAAGTTCGCTTGCCACCCACTGCCGGTCCGTAGAGATCTCCGAGTACGTCAAGAATTGAACCAGTTCGCGGATAGAAAGGGCTGTCACTCGAGTCGCGCTGCAATCGTCCGCCAAAAGCGGCTGTACGCAGATTCAAATCGCTCGGCAAAGGAACAGGCAAATCGGCAGGATCAAGGTGTGAGGAGTTCAATGACACCTTATTCGAAATCACATGGTAGCGCGGACCCACGTACCAAACATCGAAGAAGCGTACCTTAGGCTCGATCAGAAGGGCTTTCGATAGTTGCGAGAGTGGAATGCTGACGCCGTTACTTCCAGCGGCACTGCCGATTCCAAAGAAGTTGTAGTTGAATCTTCCCCCTCCTGCGCCTATGGTGATTCGATAGCGATCCTCGTCCAAGTGAAGTTTCGCGCCCAATGCGACTCCCCAGCTTCCGCGTTCTGTAACAAATCCGCCTACGCCCAAGATGGAGGGTGTTTCTTCACTACCGTTCCCGAGAGGAACGGCATAGACTACTCCTAGACCGCCGCCGTTGCCTATCGTTGGATTGACGAGTGGAATAGGAGCGATTGCGAATTCTCCTCGCTTCTTCTTTTTCTTCGCGCCCGTATCTTCTTGGTGAGCTCCGAGTCCTAATTGCGCACCCTTGGTAGCCGGGCTTCCTTCCATATCCATGTTTGTGCCAAACAGCACTGGCTGCTTGTTCTCGTTGGAGGGGGTCTGATTGACGCCAGGTGTCGATTGCCCGCCATAGAGATACGGACCAGCAAGCAAAAGCAAACCAAGCAGACACCGGTGTAGTGTCATAAGCACCGCTTTTCAATGGCCCAAAAGACCAACATCAAATGGAATCTATCCACAAACAATCCAGAGAAACAGTGGATCGTAGTGGCGATCGCCACCCCAGAGCAGCCGACGTGTCGAACGTTGTCGAAGTCCATGGCCAATGCGGTCCTAATGCAATCCGCATTGCGACCGCTATTTGTGTAAGCAGGCTGAGCGACTACCGCGCCATCACCGGATGCACTGGGTCGGCGAAAAGTGGCCGTGCCTCCTGATCGAGGACTGCTTCTGCATCCAGATCCGCTATGATCTGCAGCACGCGAGCTATAAGGCCTGTCCAGCCTGTTTGATGTGAAGCTCCCAGTCCCGCGCCGTTATCACCGTGGAAGTACTCGTAGAAAAGCACGTAGTTCTTCCAATGAGGGTCAGTCTGGAACTTCGTGGTTCCTCCATAGAGTGGGCGCATACCTGACTCATTTTGAAGGAAGATAGAGCAGAGCCGCTCGGCTAGATCCACCATCACTTCCGCGAGGGTCTTCAGGTTACCGGAACCGGTCGGACACTCGACTTTGAAGTCGTTTCCGTAGTACAGGTAGTGAGCTCCAAGGGCTCGCAACAGTAAAAAGTTCACCGGCGTCCATATGGGACCTCGCCAATTAGAGTTGCCACCGAACATGCCACTATCCGATTCCGCTGGCCTATACGCGACCTCCAGATGTTGGCCTTCCATTTCAAGCGTGTACGGATGTTCCAGGTGAATGCGAGACAACGAGCGAATTCCATAAGGGCTTAGGAACTCCTTCTCATCGAGGACATAACCTAGGATGCGCCTCAATTTCTCTTCATTCAGAATAGAGAGTAAGAAGCGTCCCTTGTAGCCTCGTTTTGCGATAGGTGCAATCTTTGCGGTAAGGTCCGGATGACGCTGCAGGAACATCCTCATTTCCGAGAGGAATCGTTCGTTGAGATGTTCCGTATCTGGATATACAACCGTCGTTGCGCAAAGTGGCAGCAGCCCAACCATAGACCGCACCTTCAAGCGCTTGGCTGTGCCGTCGGCCTGGCGGAGCAGGTCATAGAAGAATCCATCTTCCTCATCCCAGAGACTGTCTTCACATCCTCCGATCTTATCCATGGCAGCGGCGATCCATAGAAAGTGCTGGCAAAATCTAATTGCCAGGTCCTGGTAACTGCTGTCTGTCTTAGCCAGCTCAAGGGCAAGCTCAATCATGTTCTGGCAAAAGAACGCCATCCATGCGGTTCCGTCTGCCTGCTCAAGAGACCCACCGGCAGGAAGCTTGGCGCTGCGATCAAAGACGCCGATATTGTCCAGGCCAAGAAAGCCTCCTTCGAAGACGTTATTTCCTTCGGGGTCTTTTCGGTTCACCCACCAGGTGAAATTAAAGATCAGTTTCTCGAAGCAGCGCTTCAGAAAACCATAATCACCAACGCCTGATCGCTGCTTCTCGAGGTTATAAAGTTGCAAAGCAGCCCACGCATGGACGGGAGGATTTACGTCCCCGAAATTCCACTCATAAGCAGGCACCTGTCCACTGGGATTCAGGTAGAGCGTATTGAGCATTAGCTCTAATTGATGCTTGGCGAATTCGCTATCCACCATCGATAGAGAAATACAGTGAAACGCCAGGTCCCATGCGGCAAACCAGGGATACTCCCATTTGTCCGGCATGGAGATTACGTCATCGTTGACCATGTGGAGCCAGGCATTATTGCGTGTTGGGCCTGATCCTCCCGAGTTGGGCGAATGCTCGCGCAACCAAAAGCCCAAGTCATAGAAATAATGCTGCTTGCTCCAAAGCATTCCAGCCAATGCCTGTCGCATTACGTCGACCCGATCCGCAGGCATCGCCTGCGGTGTGACCGAAGCATAAAAGTCGTCCGCCTCCGCCTTCCTCGTTTCAAAGACTTGATCGATTTCATGTGCCGTCATTGGGCTTTCGGCGTCGATATTACTGGGGGAAAGACGAAGCAAAATCGTAGCGGTATCGTCAGCGCCGATCGTGAGCGAATAATCCGCAGCACTCTTTGTACCCGTCTGCGCGGGATTGACAGCGTCCTGTTCTGATGAGATCAGATAGCGATGAAATGCGTCTTTGACGAAGGGCGTCTCATTGTTGCCGCCATGGAGGCGCACGTTGTTTGTATCGTTTTCAGTGAACAGCAGAGAACAGTCGCCGTAGGGCCGCAGAACAAATTCTCCTAACTCTTCGTGCTCGGCAAGAATCGCGTCGCCGGAACGAGATGAAAGCTTGCTCAGCGAGGGCTTTTTCGGCGTCCCCCACCAATTCCATGTATTGCGAAACCATAGTGTGGGCAGCACGTGAAGAGGAGCTGGTTCAGCCCCGCGATTCGTGATCGACAACCGGATAACAGTGTCGTTTTCGGAAGCTTTGGCGTATTCAACGAAGACGTCAAAGTAGCGATCTTTATCGAACACTCCGGTGTCGATGAGCTCGTACTCTTGTTCGCTTCGGGAGCGGGAACGATTGCTTTCAATAAGATCGAGATAGGGATACGCGGCCTGAGGGTACTTATAGAGATATTTCATATATGAGTGGGTTGGTGTCGAATCGAGATAAAAGTAATACTCCTTAACATCTTCGCCGTGATTCCCCTCATTGTTTGTCAGGCCAAAGAGGCGCTCCTTGAGAATGGGATCCTTGTGGTTCCATAAAGCAACGCAGAAGCATAGCCGTTGTTTATCGTCGGAGTATCCTGCGATTCCGTCCTCGCCCCAGTGATACGCGCGAGAACGCGCCTGATCATGGGAGAAATAGCTCCATGCGTTGCCATCTTCGCTGTAGTCTTCGCGTACGGTACCCCATTGCCGTTCGCTCAGATAGGGTCCCCAGCGCTTCCAGTCTTTGCCTTTCTTGCAGTCCTCTAGTCGGCGGCGTTCGTCGGAACTCATAAATTCTCTCCAGAGCTGGCTGTCCTCGGACTTTGCGGAGGAGCGGGTTTCCATGTGCTTCCGCGATTCCGCGCCGTAGCGCCGATAGCGTCGCGGGTATAGGATTCTGCTGAGGCTGACGTAGAGATTCGGGGGATACCCCTCAGAATGCCAAGATAGCGCCCCAGAAAAGTTCTGAAACCTGTCAGATTTAGCAGATGAGTAAAAGTGAACGGCGTCGCACTCTAATTGTGTCCGTGTAATTCCGCTTTTCGGTTCTTTTGTCATCCGAAAGCCAATTCAGAGAGACTTCTCCCGCAGGTCATCTGTTACCGCCATTGTTGAAGAGGGGTCTGGAGGCTCGAATGGACAGGCCGAGAATTCTGATAGCTGATGATCATGCGCTCGTTGCTGAAGCATTTAAAGCGCTGCTCGAACCTGAATACGATGTCATCAAAGTAGTAACAGACGGCCGTAGTCTGCTCATTGCGGCACGGGAGTTACGGCCCGAAGTCATACTTCTCGATCTGAGCCTGCCATTGCTCAACGGCATGGATGCTGGACTGGAGCTGAGGAAGCTTCTGCCAAAGACCAAACTTATCGTCCTGACCATGAATGAAGATGTCGATGTAGCATCCAAAGCTCTCCATCAATGGGCGTCCGGATACCTTTTGAAAAAGTCCGCCGGAGTTGAGCTAAAGAAATCGATTTCAGAAGTCCTGCACGGGCACTCCTATGTCACTCCGAGTATTGCGCAGAAATTAATGGACGAATTTATCCGTGATCCCCGCCCCGATCACGGAAAAGAGCTAACTCCGCGCCAACGCCAGGTCCTGCAGCTTCTTGCAGAAGGCCGTTCTATGAAGGAAGCAGCCGCGGTGCTCGACATCGCTGTCCGCACCATCGCCTTCCATAAGTACCGCATTATGGAAGACTTTGGCCTGAAGACCAATGCGGATATCGTACGATTCGCGATTCGCGAACGGCTGATCTTGGAGCCCTGAGTACTGAACCCTGATTAGAGGATTAGAAGCTACCGGAAACGGAGATCTTAATGAATCTAAAAATAAAATTGGTCGGGGAGAGAGGATTCGAATTTCTTTGAATGGTTTTCACGCTCTGTCGTGCTGTTCTATGTCATTCAAAGTAAAGACAAACTCGCTCGTCTCTAACAGGCCACTTCCCCACGATTCAGCCTTTTGGTTAGCAAAGTTGTTAGCACGGGCCGTGAGGAAACAGTCCTCTCCCCCTTTTTTGAAGCGCGCCGATCGTAGACCTCCGCTCGCTCCGGCCCCCGGATGCGGGTTCAGGAACCTGCGACAGGACGCGGTTACCCGGTCCTGTTCCAGTTCCTGATCGCCTCTGGTGAATAAGCAAGTCCCGGCTGGCGAAGCGCCGCCGGGTTAAACCTCCCCGGCTTCCAGCCGTAGCGCCGCGCTGGATACGATGAAGGCTGAGCGACTAATGCCAAGCCTCTTGGCGGTGCGGTCGATGCGCTTGAGCATCTCAGGATCGATACGGATCATGATGGGCTTCTTGTTCTCCGTGTCTGGCTGCTTGACGACCGATGGAGCACCGGCACCGGAGATGAAGGTTCCCCTACCGCACTTCCCACGGACGCAGATTCGCGCCTTGCAGCGCGATCCCGGACGTGATCTGGCGACCGCCGCAACAGGTGTATCGGGATCGGAACGGCTGCCATTTCCGATAAACCCCTGCCGGATCCGGCATATCATCTGCTGCTCCCACACCCACGACTCACGGCAATAAATAGGATTGGGACACGTGACAGGCGAATGAGCGCAGACGATTTCTGATTTCCGTATGGAATAAAGCGGAATTGCGGCCTATTTTCCGCTCTTACACCACCTGACCTGCCCCCGAAAAACTCATCCACTGAAAACTGGAGTTCTCCCCACCTGCGGCGTTGATCACCTTGGTATGGAAAGCAGCGTACTATTCGAAAATATGGGTGTAAAGAAGTGACGGCGGGGTCGTTTCCGTACTTGAGATTAACCTGTCCGGGGGCTTGGCCATGGCCTCCCGCGCGGTACCTTCGCCCCAATGAGCGGCGAACGGAAGCCGATCGCGCCGATAATGTGTGAGCTCCGGCTCCCAATCGAAGACTACTGTCGTAGCCGGGAACCCAGGATCCTACTTGATGGTTTGATGAGCTGCTATGCCGGCTCTGAGACTAATCGCGAGGTCCAGGGAAGCCCGTGCTTTATCGTAATCAGGTTTGAGCTTGAGCGCAGTTTGAAAGGAGCCAATGGAAGCGTCGACCTCTCCCGCTTCTGCGAGTGCGGTTCCAAGATTGTAGTTGTCTACGGGGTCAAGACTGTCCGCCGCGAGGACCGAGCGAAACTCGGCCACTGCCTCATTCCACCGGGCCTGGCGCAAGAATTCAAGACCCAGAGCGCGGTGCGCTTGCGTGTAGGCGGGGTTGATCTGCAAGGCGAGACGCAAATGAGTCAATGCGTCATCGCTGCTGCCCATCTGTTGCAGCGCGAGGCCCAACGCATAGTGGGCTTGCGCTAAATCTGGAGCGATAGAAATCGCCCTCTTGAACATTTCGATCGCCCCGTTGAGATCTCCCTTCGCGGCGCGTTGCGCACCGGCTGAAATCAACTCCTCAGCACCATGTTGTCGGACCCCACTCTGCAGCTGCTCGAACCGCTTGAACTCAGCGGTAGCAGCTTCCTGATCGCCTTGGCGCTGCAACGTAAGCGCAAGATCATAGTGAACCTTAGGGTCGTCAGGGCTCATGGTAACGATCGCTTTAAACTCAGAGACAGCTGCAGTGAGGTCGCCGCTGTCTCTGAGTGTTCCGGCGAGCGTGTGCCGCGTCTCCTGATTGGCAGGATCGCAGGCCAGGGCCAGGTGCATTTCTTTGAGGGCTTCTGAAACGAAGCCCTGCTTCTGGAAAGCGACGCCAAGATTGCTATGAGCCTTGCACATGCTGCCATCAATGGTTAGCGCTCTCTGGAATTCGGCGATGGCGAGGCGGTCTTCTCCTGAAGCGGCAAGCGCCACTCCAAGGTCGTTGTGGGACAGTGCCGAGGCGGGACTCAGATGCACCGCCTTCCGCATCTGCTTGACTGCCGCTGCGAAGTCACCCTGCTCCTCTAGGACGGCCCCCAAGCCGCGGTAGGCCTCGACGTCTGTACTGCGCAAGGCGAGAGTGGCGCGGTATTCGCGGCCGGCTCCGGGCAGGTCTTGAATACGGCGCAACACGCTTGCCAGCCAAAGATGAGCGTCGGCCATGCCTGGCTGCAGTTTAAGAGCTGTCTTCAGTTCGCCGACGGCACCGGGCGAATCTCCACTCTTGAGGAGCGCGAGCCCGAGATGAGCATGCGCATCGCCGGAGTCGGAGTGATCCTGAATCTCGGCGCGAAACTCGGCAGCGGCTCCGGCGAAATCCCCCCTCTGCAGTTCGGCCAGTCCCGCCGTCATATGCTGGTCTCGCTTAACGGACGACTTGATCACAGAGTAGACGCCGGGCGGGGCGCCGGCACCCACCGCGAATGCGGAAAAAATTGTCAAGAACCGGAGCGCCGCGATGCGTCCCGCCCCTCTTCTCCGTCCCTCCATCGCGCTGGTCCCTCTGTCCAAGTCAGTTGGCGGTCTGTAAAAGACAAAACCACCCACCAATTCCTACCCAACATATTACTCTTATTCGGTTTCTCAGAGAGCATTATGGTGCACTATAATCACTCCCGGCGAATTCATGCCAGCTAGAGGAGTTGTTGTGAATCGACGCACGTTCCTGCAGGCGAGTTTGATGGCGATCGCAAGCGAAGGAATTTACCCGCATCCTTCCGCGAACCCGTCTACATTCAGAAACGCGACGGCATCGAGCCAAGTCACCTTTCGGCACAGCGCCAGCCGGACCTCCCAGAAATACTTACCGGAGTCGATGTCCGCAGGCGTGGCCATGCTGGACTACGACGGAGATGGCATGCTCGACCTCTTCTTTGTGAACGGCGCAGCATTGAAAGTTCCGATGACCTCCGGTGATCGCCCTGACAAGTCCAATCCCGTTTTCTGGAATAGGCTGTACCACAACAACGGCGATGGAACCTTTACAGACGTCACCGTCAAGGCTGGCCTCCAGGGGCATTCTTATGGAATGGGCGTAGCCGTGGGGGACTACGACAACGATGGACTGCCGGATATCTACGTCACCAACTTGGGCGAAAACATTCTGTATCACAACAATGGAGACGGTACCTTTACAGACGTGACCAGACAGGCCGGCGTGGCGGCAGGTGGCTGGTCAACCGGCGCCTGCTTTGTCGATTACAACCGCGACGGCCTGCTCGACCTGATGGTAAGCCGCTATGTCGAATGGGATTTTTCGAGGAATGTGATCTGTGGAGACGAACGGCCGCAATATCGTTCTTATTGCCATCCCGATTTGTTCCCGGCAACTACCCACCTTCTCTACCGCAACAATGGCGACGGCACCTTTACGGATGTGACTTCCGAGTCGGGTATCGGTAAATATCCAGGGAAGGGCCTGGGTGTGGCAATCAACGATTTCAACCAGGACGGATGGCCGGACATCGCCGTTGCCAACGACTCCCATCCCCAGCAGCTATTTCGCAACAACGGCGACGGAACGTTCACTGAATCCGCGCTGGAACTGGGGCTCGCCTACGATGATGGCGGAAATGTATTCGCCGGAATGGGCATCGACTTTGCCGACTATAACGACGATGGCTGGCCCGACATTTTTATCAATGCCCTCGCGCGCCAACGCTATGCTCTTTTCCGAAACGATCGTGGCAAGTCATCTGAGTACGTGACCGATTCGAGCGGGCTTGGCAAAATTTCTTTGCTCCATTCAGGCTGGGGCACGCATTTCCTGGACTATGACAATGACGGCACCAAGGACCTGTTCATTGCACAGGGTCACGTGATGGACAACATCGCCAGGTCGCAGCCCTGGATTCACCACACCGAGCCGCCCATGCTGCTGCATTCCGAGCATGGATCGTTCTCCGATGTTTCAGCGAAGTCAGGCAGACCGTTCACCACAGCGCTCGCAGCACGAGGTGCAGCCTTCGGCGACCTCAACAATGATGGCTTCATCGATGTGGTCATCAACTGCAACGACGGCCCGCCGGTCATCCTGATGAACAACGGGAATGCGAACCACTGGCTTATCGTGCAACTCGTCGGACTCAAGAGTAATCGTGACGGTATTGGATCGCGTATCAAGCTGATCTCCCGGTCGGGCAAAGCTCAATATGGATACGTGTCGACTGCCGGCAGTTATCTGTCGGCGAGCGACAGGCGGGTCCATTTCGGACTGGGTGAGGAAACCCAGGCGAGGCTCATCGAGATCACCTGGCCTGGCGGCCGTACACAGACGTTGGAAGCCGTAAACGCGGACCAGATTCTGACTGTTCATGAGGCAGAGAAGAGCTAGACCGTTGTTGTAGAGGGGTTCCAGCGTTCGCTTCAATACGCTGCGAAAAGATTTCGATACGCGAGGCACTTTATAAAAATCTTCTCGCTTAATATTCACCTTTATTCTTGACAGGCATCTTTAAGTTCGACTACAACTTACTCCGAAGTGAAACAACAGGTTTCCGCAATCCTGGCGTAAAGCAGGGAATGCAACCCACGTAGGTTGACATTGTGAATGTTCGGGTCCACTTCCACGCATGACCTGGCGATGAGCGGTGGTGCGTTCCTGCATCTCCGTCCAATGAACGCGGCGCGTGTCGCCGGGCAGGTTTGATTTATCAGGAGGTCGAGATGAGGCTTTTCAGAAATCGCAGTTGCAACTATATAGTCGCTTTTCTTGCACAAGTGCTTTGGGTTGCGGCCGCTCATGCCCAGCTGACGCTTGGAGGCATCACCGTCAAGGTTGCTGACAGCAACCAGGCCGTCGCGGCCGGTAGCCAGGTCAAGGTGGAGAGCATTGATACCGGAGCTGTTCGCGAAGCGCAGAGTGATGACTCCGGTATCTCTACGTTTGCTGCCCTGCCAATCGGCTTGTATCGGGTAACTGTAAGCAAGGCAGGCTTCAGGACGGTCGTGACACAGGCCAACGTCGGCGTAGGCGAGACAACTACAGTAAACATCCAACTGACGGTCGGCGCGGTATCGCAGACCGTCGAAGTCAATGCAAGCTCAAGTGAATTGGCCCTGCAGAAAGAGGATCACGTCATCTCGCAGTTTGTGGGCGAGCAACAGATCGCCTCTCTGCCCATGAATGGCAGGAACTTGCTCAGTCTCGCCGTCATTGGGCCAGGGGCACAGGCCGGCGGTGACATCATTAATGGATCAGGCAATGGAGGCACTGCACAGTACTTTCAGGCAACGCCCGGGCTCATCATTCTCAGCGGACAATCGGTCGGACACACCAGTTTCCTGCAGGACGGAGTATCAAACGTCAGTCTGTTCACCCAGGCAATCAACATACTTCCGAGCCCCGATGCTGTGCAGGAGTTCAACGTCGAGACGAACGGCATGTCTGCAAAATTCGATCAGCCCTCAGTGGTCAACATCGTCACCAAGGGCGGAAACAACCGCTTTCATGGCAGCTTGTATGACTACTTTAAGAACCGGGTACTGGATGCAAACAGCTACTTTGGCAATTTCAACGATCTGCCCAAGGGCGTCTTCCAATATAACCAGTTCGGCGGAGCGCTCGGTGGTCCAATCAAGCGAGATAGGGCCTTTTTCTTCTTCAATTATGAAGGGCTCAGGAACCTAAGCAGCACGGCATCTAGTTCGCGCATTCCCACCGTCAAAGAGCAGCAAGGGGACTTCTCAGAAGACCTAGCGGGCATCCCTGTAGGCGGTGGTGTCGTCAATAAGTTCATCATCTACGATCCACAGACCTACAACCCCGAGACCCACACCATAAGCCCCTTCCCCGGCAACATTATTCCAGCGTCTCGTCTGGCTGCATTCTCGCAGACATTCAACAAGTTCTGGCCCGTCCCAGAGAGCACGATTCGGCCAGATGGAACAAACTTCCGGACCACCCTGCCTAGCACCAATAACAGCGATCTCTACACTGGCAAGGTCGATATCAACCTGACCGAAAAAGACGCGCTTCACGCTCTCTACGAGAACTACACCTTTCCGTCGATTGCCGAGTCATTTGTTCCTGGATTGTTCGGAAATACTTATGACCGGCGTGGACAGAATGCAGCTGTGGAAGAAACGCATATTTTCTCGCCAAGCCTCCTGAATGTGGGCCGCGTAGGCTTCAACCGCAGCGTCTTCTTCAATTCGGAATTGGGCGTAGGCGCACAGGACTGGGTCAAGGAGTTCGGCCTGAACAATCTCAATCCTACAATCGAACAGAACGCCCCACCCTACGTCAGCATCAGCGGCTGCTGCGGGTTGGGCAATCCCTTTGCACCGCAGGGCGCAATTCAAAACCGCTATCAATTCGCCGACGAACTCGACATCACCCTTGGCAAGCACCGCCTGTCCGTGGGCGCCGAAGTCGACCGCGTACAGTTCCAGGGCAACTGGGAGTTGGTG
>Ga0206936_1142_pt2 | contig 19244 bp, 15 predicted proteins | sample Alteio_BWOrgHeat_14_FD_152922 | JGI IMG/M metagenome (GOLD analysis project Ga0206936, IMG submission 152922) | Enriched cells from forest soil in Barre Woods Harvard Forest LTER site, Petersham, Massachusetts, United States -... | ecosystem: Environmental > Terrestrial > Soil > Temperate forest >... | reverse complement strand
GGTCGCGACCTACGGCGCTGAGAGCCGACGGCTAAAGCAAGAGCGCCGCAAGGAGGCTGACGCGAACGAACTTCTGGCGACGCAGAAAGAGGAACATCGCCAATTGCTGGAAAACTGGCATACGGCATGGACACCCGCAGGCGTGATTCCCTTGCCGCCGGCGGACATGGCCTTGTGGCTTACGACCGTCAAAGCTCTGCTTGAACGCGCGGAAAAGCGGGATGCGGTCAAAGACGATCTCGATCGAATCGACGAAGTCGTTCGCGCCTTGGTTCCAGCGATTGAAGAGTTAGGAGATGAGGTCGGTCTACCGCGCGTGAAAGAACTCGACGCGAGTCTTCTCGTACAGCGCTTCGGAGACCGACTGGATGCAATAACAGCAAGCTGGGATGAAGCGCGTGACCTCGAAACCAGCGCACGTGATACCCAAGCCCGTATCGATAGGCTACGCGCCGCGGAGGCGGAAGCGACACGCCAACTTGAAGCATGGTCGGTACGGTGGCGCGCCTCGGCCGTCGGATTAGGGTTGACCGCAACGGCGACTGTGGAGGAGGCCGAAGCGGCGCTGCTGGCGTGGAAAGAAGTCCCAGGTACAATCCATGAGCGCGATAACCGTGCTCGGCGTGTGACCGGCATGCAGCGGAACATCGAGAGCTTCGAGGCACAGGCAAAGACGCTTGCCGAGGCTGTGGCGTCAGACCTGCTGTCGCTCCCTCTCGACGTGACTGTGAAGACGCTTGCTGATCGACTCACCACAGCTCGAAACGCCAAAGCGCAACGGGACCAATCGGCAAAAAGGCTCAAAGAGGCTACTGGCGCGCGGGATCGGGCTCGCAGCGGGATGCAGGACGCAACTGCAGCGCTTTCAACACTCAGCGAGGGATTGCCACAGGAATCCAATCTGCCCGATCTACTAGCTCGGCTCGTCCAACGAGACCAAGTGAATGGGTCACTCTCAGATCGGCGGAGCCAACTTGTCGCCCAAGGCGATGGATTTAGCGAAGATCAGCTCCGGACGGAGCTTGCGTCATTTGATGTCGATCAGGCCGAGGCTTCGCTCAAAGAGTTCGCCTCGGAAGAGGTTGGTCTGGATCACCAAGCTCAGGAGGTCTTCGCGGAACGTGATCGGGCGGTCCGCGAACGCGCAGTGCTTGAGCAAGGCGTTGGAGCCGAAGTCGCGCTTCAGCAAAGGCGAAACGCCGAAGCCGAGTTGGTTGATGCGGCGCACGCCTGGACGGTTTTGAAACTTGGCGCGATGCTTATCGGACAGGTGATTGATCGGCATCGAGCGAGCCAGCAAGATCCATTGATGACACGGGCTGGGGCGTTGTTCACGACGCTCACCGGCGGCGCTTACTCAGGCCTGGGCCAGGATTTCGACGATGGCGACACGCCGCGTCTTGTCGGCCGGCGTGGATCCGGCGAACTCGTGACGGTCAGCGGCCTCAGCGAAGGGACGCGCGACCAGCTCTATCTGGCTCTCAGGCTCGCTTATCTTGAAGACTATGCAGAGCGAGCCGAAGCCGCGCCTTTTATCGGCGACGATTTATTCACGAGTTTCGACGAGCAGCGTACTGCAAATGGCCTTATGGCCCTTGCTGCAATCGGGGACCGAATGCAGCCGATTCTTTTCACCCACCATCGTCACGTAGTGGAAATTGCCCAAAGCGCGGTCGGATCAGATGTTGCCGTGATTGAACTCAGCTAGGCTGAACGGGAGAGAAAAATCATGGCATATCCGATAGGGCTTCATCCTGGCGCGGTATGGCGCAAAACGGATATGCAAGTTCATACCCCACGCGACGCCCAATGGAACGGCACTTCGTTTGACGGCACCTCCGAACCTGGGCGCGCAGGCCGCCATGCGTGGGCACGAGACCTAATTCGCGCGGCGATTCAGAAGGGGATCAACTGTATTGCCGTGACCGATCACCATGATGTTGCGTTCGTTCCATTCATCAAACAGTCGCTAAGCGAGCTCCAGGCGACCGGCGAAGCCGACGGCTTTTGGCTTTTTCCTGGTATGGAAGTTACATGTAACGATAATTCCCAGTGTATATTGTTGTTTGACGTAGATGTCGGACACATTGAATTAGATCGACTCTATGGTGGATTGCTCAAGAACGTCATCAAAGTCGATGAAGCATTGGCAAAGATGCCGCAGAACTCGCTTTGCGGACATAACATCGATGTTTTTTGGTCGGCCGTTACGGGTGACCCGGTCTTAGGGCCTCGGCTAATCCTTCTTCCGCACGGAGGAGACCCAGGCAGTTCACATAAGACGATTATGCAAGATGGACATCATAGTCGGTTTCGCGAACTTCCCTGTGATGGGGTCTATATCGAGAAACCTATTGCGTCGCTGAGCTATAAGACGAAACAGAAACTTGCGGGTGGGTTTGCGGAATGGGGAACTCGCCGACGTGGCGTCATCTCGACTGGTGACAACCGCCTCGCAAGCTTTGAAGATTTGGGCTCGAATCCATGTTGGATCAGGCTTGGGGAACCTACGGCGGAGGCTATTCGGCAGGCACTTCTCGCCGACGAAGCAAGGATCACCCATGCCGAGCCCGTGCTCCCAAGTCACCGGGTAATACGAGTAGACGTGAGCGCGACACTCTGCGGGCCCGCTTTTAGCCTACTGCTGAACGACGGTTTCAATGCACTTATTGGAGGCCGAGGATCGGGAAAATCTGCCGCGCTTGAATACCTGCGCTTCGGGATAGGTCGCAGCGTCTTCGAGGGGGCGGGTGTTCTGGAAGAAGGAAGCAGGGTGGAGAAGCTGCTTTCGGACACGCTGCCTGGTGGTTTCGTCCGCGTTACATTGCTACGCGGAGAGATGGAGGAGACCTGGACCCGGACCCTCGCGAAGCGGAACGTAATTCAGGTCAGCCGATCCGACGGGAGTTCAGAAGAAATATCCATTGAGGTCGCCCAACAGCGGTTTCCCGCGCGCGGCTACCATCAGAAAGAACTATCCTCCGTCGTCTCGTCTAAGCGATCGGCGGCAGATCAGATTACCGGCATCGCCGCGGCTGAGCTCGTCGCTGAAAGGCGAGAGAATGATAACAGGCGCGCCGCTGGCATATTAGAATTGACAACAGCGTTTCAACAACTCGTTGAATTTTGGAGTGCGGAGGCAGCGGATGAGCGCGCCAAATCTTCTGTAGAGGATCTCAAGCGGCGTATTGCAGCTCACCAAGAACGTCTCAAAGAAGCCGGATTATCCGAAGAAACGCAGAAGATAATAGCTCTTGCGCCGGAGTATGCCAGAGGGACGGCCTACGCTCAGTCCGTTATCAGCGGAATAGGAAGTACAAAAACTGCACTACGGGCCGTCACAGATGATCTCTTTGGTTCTGTACCCGTGCCAGCGATGCCGGACGATTCTGATTTCGACGAAATTCGCCAGATAATTAATGAAGTCGATGCGGACGCTGTAAAGGTAAAAGCTGCAATATCAGGCGTAATAACAGAAATTGATACGTTAACGGAACGTCTTGTTAGTCGCCAAACCGCGTTTGCTGATAGTGAGGCTAAGTTCCAGGCGCGATTGACCATTGCCATGGCTGAACAACAACAGCACAAGGCGCTCCTGGATGAAGCGGCACAGCTAAATGCCCAGCTTGAAACGGCAGAACGCGCCGCACGTCAGACAGCCGAACGTCTAAAAGAGAGAGAACAGGCGCCTGCGACCTTCGCAAAATCTCGTCAGCAACTCGTAACTCTTTTGGCCGATCGTCACGGGCTTCTGGAGCGGGGGGCCGGCCAAACGAGTGCGATGTCGGAAGGCCTGCTAAAAGCATCCGTCGTTCCCACCGCTGTTTCGGAGGAACAAGTCAGCGCGTTGTGCGACATGATTGAGGGTTCCCGCATTAGATCTCCGGAGGAAAAGGTAAAAACTCACATCTCCTCGATCGTACTTAGTCCCGGTGCATGGGACCAATTATGCGATAAACTCCTTTCCCTATGCCGTACCAAGACTAGATCACCCACAGTAGCCACAGAGCCTCCCACTCTTGATGCCGCCACCCGTAGTGATTTGGACGCTGTATTCTCCTTTGAAACACTCACCGACTTCGGCAGACAATCGATATGGGCCAAGCTCGGACCGGCGACGGTAACTTCCGTGTTGACGGCCGTTCCTGATGCTTATGTCGAATTCGAGTTTAGAGATCGTGATGGCAGCTACATACCATTCGAGCGTGCGTCGCCTGGACAACAAGCCGCCGCGCTACTTACCTTATTGCTGAAACAGAAGGCCGGCACTCTTCTGATTGATCAGCCTGAGGATGATCTCGACAATCGCGTCATCATGCAAATAGCCAAACTGCTGCGAACAACAAAAATCAATCGTCAGCTTATCTTTGCGACACATAATCCTAATTTCGTCGTAAATGGGGATTCCGACAAAGTTATTGTTATGAATTCCGGCTCTTCGTCCGGCACCAGTGGCGGAACAATCGTCCCACGAATGTCCATTCTCGCAGATGGTGCAATTGAAACGTCAACGGTTCGAGATGCGATTACGGAAATTATGGAGGGAGGCAAGGAAGCTTTTGAGTTACGAAGCCGGAAGTATGATTTTGTCAGGTGAAATCTCCATATATTTTTCTTATTTGGTTACAATGTGAGGTTATGGAATTCGGATGACGGCAGAATCTTTTACATCGAAACTTCAGCAAAAGAGGTTACGACATCAAAATTAACGCCTAGCGTATCAAAGTGCTTTCGGCCGCAGGCAATTTTTTGATTCTCCGTTGTGCGGCGCTCTTCGGAATCGAGCGTGCTCTTCGTCTCGCGAACAAAATAGAGTTTCTCTTCGCGCTCTGTGACGAATGCCCAATCAGGGTTGTACTGCCCAATCGGGGTATCGATTTTGAACCACGATGGAAGCTTCACGAATAGCTTAACATTCTCGCTATTGTCGAGGTCACGCGCGAATTGCCTTTCGACCTCGGACTCGTACACGATCGCGTCGAAGAGCGACTTTTCCCGGTTCTGAACCTCGTACAGGTTGCTTAGGTAGCGGACGATGCCTTCTTCGGCCTCCTGCTCAATCCGGCTCTGTTCCCAGCTTGCTCCGGCGACCTTCTCGTACTTGATCCCTTCCAGCATGAGGTCGTGCAGGGCGCGAGAAATCTCCTTCGCGACGGCGACCATGAACGCCTGCGGGTTGACCTTGAATTCTCCCAGCCGGCCGGACTTTTTGAGGATATCGGCCAACGTGTGGCGCGTCAGCTCGGTTTCCTTTTGGAGAAATCCAAGGATATCCGGGAGAACCTTCACCGGCTCGGTGTTACGCACCCGTGTCGCGATCTGCTTGTCAGCCGCCACGCCCGCGTCGGTGATCTCCACCTCCACGACCGTCGTCGACACGCGCGGCGCCCTGATGGATTCGATCTGCTTGATGCGGGCGAGCGCGCCCTTGATGAGAGCGTCGGTTTCAAAGGTTACGCGGTAGCGCGTGCGGTGCTTGATCTTGTCCCACAGCGCCTGAAAGTTCGCGCTCAGATGGACCTCCTTACGGAATTTGAGTTCCCGCCGGTCGCGCGCATTGACGATCCGGTTTTTGAAGACCTTGCGGTTGATTTCGTCCGTGATCTCGGCAGCAAGATCGGAATATTCCGCCACGACCTTCAGCTCGAAATGCGGGTTCTTGGGGTCGAATTTGTCGAGAATGTCGCCGGCCGCGTCTAGGTAGCCGCTTGAGACCAGGCCCTCCCAAATCTTTGCCGATTGGTCCTGCCCGATCTCCGTTTCCGTCCCGTCCTCTGCGCGGCGCACCAGCTTCGCAAAAGCGATCTTCTCGATTTTGCCGAAACGAATGCCGAAATCCTCCTCGAACTCTGTTTGCAGAGTCCGCGCGAAATCCTCGTAAGATTCGTTGGCTATCACCGTCAGGCGGTTGACCGTCTCGTCATGAACCCGCTCGCCGGCTTCGTTGACGGGCAAGCGGAGGCCGCGGCCGATCTCCTGCCGCTTTTTCTCGGCGGATTGTGTTTCGTTGAGCGTGCATATCTGGAAGACGTTCGGATTGTCCCAGCCCTCGCGCAGCGCGGAGTGCGAAAAGATGAAGCGCAGAGGCTCCTTCGGATCAAGCAGCTTCTCCTTTTCACGCATGATGAGGCTGTAGGTGTCATCATCATCCGCAGTATTGCCGCGCGTATCTTTGTAGTGTTTTTCCTTGTCCTGCGAAAAATATCCGTCGTGAACATCATCTACTGAAAACGAGATCAGTCCCTTGTAGATCGGCTTCGCCGTCAGCTCCTTATAAGCCTCCTCGAACCATTGACCGATCTTGCCAAGGCTCGTGGTCCCGTTGTCGTTGTAGATGCGGTAATTGGAGACACGGTCGATGAAGAACAGGGAGAGCACCTTGATGCCCTTGCCCCCGAGGGCGCGCTCCTTCTTGAGGTGCTGTTCGACGGTCTCGAAGACCTGCGCCTTCATGATGTCGTCACCCAGCCCGCCGGCCTCTTGGCCTAATTCAAGCAAACGGCTCTGATTGAATTCGACATATTCCGCCCCCGGCGTGCAGTCGATGTTCTGCACAATGTAGCCGTTGCGGTAAGCCTCGCGTTCCCTCGACAGAACAAAAAGGTCATTGCCCTGCTTGACCCAGCGCTTGACGGCCTTCGGGCCGGAACCGCCCTGCTCGTGGAATTCCAACTGTGCCTTGATGCCGTTTGCGTTATCGGTCTTGAGCAGCTTCACAAAGGCGTCGTTGAAACTGCCTTCGGTGCGGACGGACGCCACTTCGATGCGTTTCACCAGCCGAAGGTCATAGGCTCTGATCGGATCGAGCTTATAGAGAAGATTGTACGGGTTGCGGTGCGTGGCGCTGTAGCGCAGCGTCGCCATCGGGTTGAGGTTGCCAATGGCCCGGCGCGACTTCTCCGTATTGTCCACGCTCTGAGGCTCGTCGATGATGACGATCGGATTCGCGGCCTGAATGAACTCTATGGGGCGCCGCCCTGACATACGATCGTTCTCACGGTTGATGACATTGAGCTTCTTCAGCTCGTCCTCGGTCATTTCCGACAGATCCTTGTCGGCAACATCCTTCTGGAAGGACTGGATGTTGATGACCATGATCTGAATCTGGTTGCTGCTCGCGAACTGCCGCACCTTGCCGAGACGCTTCGAATCATAGACGAAGTGGTCGAACGGAGTTTTGTCGAAGAGCGTCTGGAAATGCTCCTTCGTCATGTCGATGCTCTTGAGCACGCCCTCGCGGACGGCGACGCTCGGCACGACGATGATGAATTTGCGAAAGCCATAGGTCTTGTTCAGCTCGAAAATCGTCCGCAGGTAAACATAGGTCTTTCCCGTACCGGTCTCCATCTCGATCGAGAATTCGCGCCCCTGAAGCGCCGCAACCTTCTCGATGTCATTTGCCTCCTGAACGGCATGCACGTTTTTCAGGATTTCGTCATCCGGCAGCACGAGCCGATTTCCCATTCCCAATTCGGTCTGGAAAAGCCCCCCGATCTGTAAGGACTGGAACGCCATCGCCCCGGTCTGCACATAGGGCTGACCGGCGAATGCGCCGACCACGGCGTTGACAGCGTCATGCTGGTACTGAAGAGAGGGATCGAACTTGAGTTTCACGCCGCCGCCTCCGCAAATTTGAACGTATGCTCCGGCGGAAATTCTTGCAGCCAGGTGATCCACGCCTTCAGGAAACTCAGGAAGCTTTCCTCGTCGAAAATCGCGACGCGATGGCCGTCGCCGCTTTCATGCTTGCTGAGAAAAGCGAGATAGCGAACTGTGTTGCCGGGCACCTCGTGCCCGTTTTCATCTAGATAGACGACATTGCCATGCGCCAGCGCGTGGCGGATGGTTCGCAGTACCGTGTTGCCGTCCTTCTCTTCCGTCGATTTAAGCGGATGCGCGCCGGCAGCGTCCTTCCAACCCGAGGGCTTCTCCGGGTTCGTGACAATCTTCGCATACCGAAAAAATCCCGGATTCGCGGACTTCCAGAACGGCGCCTTCACAAACGGCGCCTTTTTGAGGGCTTCTATCGCCGCTAACAGAGCAGCTTCGGGTTTCCCGGCGGGGTGCTGTTTCTCGGTCATGCGTGCGAACGGAATCGTGAACGCAGCAGAAGCGACCAAGAGGGCGAAAGATCCGATGAGATCGTGCTTTCGCGCCTGCGGTTCCAGCATCGCCAGCAACTGGCTACATCTTTCGGGATATTCGGTGACGAACCGCTGGGGTATCATGCGCGGCTCCCTCAAACCGTCCTGAAGACGATTTCGGACTCCTCGGCCTCAGCGCGAGCTCTAAAGGTTTGGACGGCGTTGGCTTTCAGCTGGTCGTTGCCCTTGAAGGCTTCGTCGAGGCAGATGACCTGAAGCGGATTGGCTTCGGCTAGCGCATCGATCAGCTCCGGCGTGATTGCTTTCTCAAGGCAGATGAGCAAGGCTCCTTTTTCTACGGAGAAGACCTGCTTATCGGCGAGATTCATGGCGTGAACTCTAGTCGTCAGCGCAAAGCCGGCTTTCAAAAGGAGCTCATAAAGTATGTCCTCGGGCGTGCTCGCTTTTGAAAGATGATCGATGTGCATATCAATCTGCTCACCAAGCTGCTCGTCAGCACTGGCATCGCCGTTCCAAATCCGAAAATTGGAGCGGTCGAGGGTGAAGGCCCTGAAGCCCGTGTCAGGTGCCTCCCCGGTACCGAAACGGAGTTGTCCGTCATCGGTTGCGAGTTTAACGGCAGACCGGCGAATCCGTTCTCTAGCTAATTCAGCGATGGTCTTAATATCTTGCCGGCCCGTCGGCTCAGGAAGCTGCACTAGAATGAATTTGCGCCTGCTGCCAACGCGCTCGTTTAACTCCATGACAGCATGAGCGGTCGTGGCAGAACCCGCGAAAAAATCCATCACAATGTCATCCGCCCCAGTGCAGTAACGAACGAGGCGCGCAATGATCTCGTGATCTTTCGGATTTTCAAAAACCTTCTCGCCGAACAGTGCTTTCATAACGTCGTTTGACGGCTGAGAATGCCTGTAGAACACGCTGCCCATCACTTGATATTTTTCACCGGCATCGTCGGCAGTACCCGTAGTCGATCCGGGCTCAATGTAGAGATAGGATTTTAGGAACGGTGACTTGGTGTGATCTTCTCGAAATTGAACGTAACCCTCCTTAATTTTTTCGTGCATCGTGGACTCGATGAACCGCCATCCGTCGTCGGGGATTTTGCAGGGCTGTTTTGTTACTGGGTGCCGCAGCTCATATTTGGGGCCGCCACCACCGGGCCATGATATGTTGTTATCTCTCCAGATGCCTCGGTTATCGACGAAACGGCTTCTCGAATATTTTTTGGAGGGATGCTCCTTTGGGAGCGATTGGTAAAACTCAACCAATCCCTTTGAAATCGCGTCATGGTCGCTGCCGTGAGCTTCCTTTAATCTGTGGAATTCTTCCACGATTTCTCCGACGCCTTCTTTCGCTTCACGCCACGCCGGAAGTATTTCCTCAATAAATTGTAGGTTCTTTGCGTACCCGATTAAATACTCGTGCCCGACCGAAAAGCGTCTAGCGTCATTCTTTCGCCCCTTTTCCCAAACGAGAGTCGCGACGAAATTCTCTTCGCCGAATATTTCGTTACATAAACTTTTGAGATTTTCGAACTCGTGATCATCAATCGAGATGAAAATTACGCCGTCCTCGCGGAGCAGATTACGAGCAAGATAAAGACGGGGGTATATCATGTTGAGCCAGCGAGAATGATAACGGCCCGAGGTATCCGTGTTAGTGGAAAATTTACGGCCCTCATCATCGATCTGCCCGGTGTAGGCAAGGTAGGTTTCCAATGTCTCGGAATATTTGTCTGGATATATAAACTCACCGCCCGTGTTATATGGAGGGTCGATGTAGATCATTTTTATCTTACCGAAGTAAGATTTTTGCAAAAGCTTGAGCACCTCCAGATTGTCGCCTTCAATGAAGAGATTACTTGTCATGTCGAAATTGACGGACTCATCGCGCATCGGTTTGAGAGTCGCGGCGCTCGGCTGCTGAACGATCTTCATGCAATCAGCCTTGCCGGGCCAATTTAGCCCAAAACGCTCCTTCGCGGGTTCGATCCACTCGCCGAGTGCGCGCTTAAGCTGATCGAAATCGATCGAGCCCTCGGCGAAGACTTCCGGGAATGCCTCGCCGAGACAGCGCTTCAACTCAGCGCGCTTTTCCTCGGCAACGTCCATCGACGTGAGGTCCATTTTTTTCGCTTCATTCATTCCCCGAACCTCACCTGACTTCAAACCTGATAGCGAACAGTTCCTCATCGGACACTGATTGCCCCATCCGTGATTCCACCTGATCCAGAAGGCCATCCTTCTGGATCTCAATCTCCTTCGCTGCCGCGTCATAGGCGCGCCACGCTTCATCCCGCTTCGTCTCCAGTTCGCGCGCCTTGCGCTGGAGAGCCAGCTTGTCCGGCAGGTTACCGGTCTGACGGATTTCCTTTTTCTGTGCCTTGATCTGATCGTCCAACTCCTTGAGGTCGGCTTTCAGACCAGCGCGCCGGTCCTCGGCCCAGTTATCGAGCTTATCCATTTCATCGTCGAACCATGCCGATTGCCGCGCCGCCATCTCATCGAGAATGGCTTTCCGCTCCTGTTCGACGGTCTTGCTGATGCCTTCCGGCGGGCGCAGCTCGGCGGCGCCGTTCTCTCGCGCAGGAAGCTCAAACAGACGCATGGCCGTCTTTGGATCGAGACGCGCTCCGTCGTCGGTCATCGCAGCCAGAATGATGTGATCCTGATCGTCCGAGCCGCGGACGGAGAGCTTATGCGCCACGAGCGTCCCGGTCTTCCCCACAAGCGGTTCAATGGCTACTGCCTTCTGCGGCCAAGCAGTATAATCGAAGACGATATCGGCACCCTTCAATTTGCGCGAACCGGCAATCGACAGAAGGTGTTGCGCCAGCGGATGCCCGAGCCTGTAGCGATGGCCGTCAATTCCGTGGCGCGACATGAAATAGCTGCCCGGCGGCGCATCAACACCGTCAGGGACAGCTTTCAGCATGAACGTCAGATAGTCGTCGTTGAACTTGGCGTCCTTGCCCAGCTCATGCTTAGTGACGGCCCATAGCATCCGCGCAAATCGGTCGAGGTACTCCTTGCTTTGAGTCATGTTCATTCTCAACCGGTCATGAACTTCCGCATCGAAGTGCTCCAGCAGCTTGCGGCGCGTGTCCTCCATCGTCGCACTTATGTGCGTGTCCATTTCGGCACGCAGGCGCTCGAACTCCTGCTCGATATCTTCCGTCGAGCGGCAGTTCTGATAAATTGAGACGATGCGCTTTTCGAACTCGACGCCGGATTCGATAGCGCCCAGCACCTCGTCGCTTGCACCGAACACGCCCGAGAACAGCTTGAATTTCTCGGCCAGCAGTTCATAGACGCGCTGGTCGGCGGCATTGTTCTTGTTCAGGAAGTTCACCACCACCACGTCGTATCGCTGACCGTACCGATGGCAGCGGCCAATGCGCTGCTCGATGCGCTGGGGGTTCCAAGGCAGGTCGTAGTTGACGACGATCGAGCAGAATTGGAGATTGATGCCCTCGGCCGCAGCCTCTGTGGCGATCATGATGGAAGCTTTCTCGCGGAAATATTCGACGAGGGCGGCCCGCATGTCAGCGGTTCGCGAGCCGGTTACGCGGTCGGTTCCTTTGTAGCGCTGAACCCACGCATCATAGATCGCCTTGGATCCGGCATCGGCATTCGAGCCGTTGAAGAGGACGAGCCGGCCGTCGTAACCGTTCGCCGATAGGAGACGGACGAGATATTCCTGTGTACGGCGTGATTCGGTGAAAATGATCGCCTTCTCCGCGCCGCCAAGCTCTAATGCTTTCGCAAATCCGACACGCAAGGCGCTCAGCAATGCTTGTCCCTTGGCGTTCTCGGAAATCGAAACCGCAAGGTCGCGGAAGCCGCGCAGGTCGGCGATCTCCTGTTGGGTGTTCGCGATATCATCCTCGGTGAGAAAGGCCGGTTCGGTTTCTTCTTCGCCCCACTCCTCGGCGACCTCGTCAAGCGGTTCGTAGTCCTCGGCGATCTCGTCTTCGAGCTTCTGGCGCAGATTGACGTCGTCGCGAAGCTGGCGTTCGAGCTTCCGTGCAAGGGTGTCCAGCGCGCCAGCAATGGCGAATGTCGATGACGCGAGGAGTTTCCGCATAATAAGGGTCATAAGTGTGCGCTGACCGGATGGCAGCGCCTGCAACGACGGCCGGCGGAGGTAGTCGGAGACCATGTCGTACAGCGCCTGCTCACGCTCGGTAGGGACGAACTCCTGCGTGATCGGGATACGGTTGGTGTAACGGATATATTCAAGCACCTGCCGTCGAAGGGTACGGTGGCAGATGGGCTCCAACCGGGACTTAAGTTCCCCGAAAGCGTTGTCCCCGGTGAGCCGGGCGTACTGGGCACGAAAGCTTTTGGCGTCGCCGAAGGCGAAATCGTCAATCAGGCTAACCAGACCGTATAGCTCCATCAGGGAATTCTGGAGCGGCGTTGCGGTGAGCAAGAGCTTCGGCGCGTTTGCGAGCGCGCCCTTAAGCGCCTTACCAATCCGGTTGTCGGGCCGATAGACGTTGCGGAGCCGGTGTGCCTCGTCGACGACCACGAGGTCCCACGCGATAACCATCAACTCGTCCGCATGGCGGGCGGCGAACTGCAACGAGCAGATGACGAGCGCCTTCTGCTCAAACGGCATCCGCGTGCCGTCCTTGGCCATTTTGTTATAGTTTCGGGATTCAAGAATCAACGTGGGGAGGAAAAATTTCTCCTCGATCTCCTGCGACCACTGCTTGCGGAGGTTGGCAGGGGCGATAATGAGAAGGCGTCGTTTGCCCTCGGTCCATTTCTGCGCGAGTACCAGTCCAGCCTCGATGGTTTTGCCGAGGCCAACTTCGTCGGCCAGGATGGCGCCCTTTGAAAGGGGCGACTTGAACGCGAACAGCGCCGCCTCGACCTGATGCGGGTTGAGATCGACCTGCGCATCGAGGAGGGCGCCCGCCAGCTTCTCAGCATCCCCTACAGAATGCCGCTTGCTCAGTTCATGAGCGAATAGCTTGGCGTGGTACTCCGTCGTCACGCCCCACTTCCTCCCTGCGCTTCTTTCGTCTTTGCCTCAATCCAGGTATCGATTTCCGATTTCCGAAACCGCCACGCTCCACCGACTTTGAAACCTGGAATTTTGCCCTCAGCGGCGAGGCGGTATGCCGTCTTCTCGGTCAGCTTGAGATACTCAGCCACCTCCCGGATTGTCATGACATCACTGTTCATGGAGGTTCCCACCGCCAAACTGCTCGCGTAGCAATTTGAGAAAATACGGGAAAATACGGGAATTTCCAAGAATCACTTGTAGGTGATAGCGCCTACGCGAAATCAACCCTACCTCTGTCACAAAGCTCGCTTTTACCTACGGACATCACGGGCGATTGCGCTGCTGGGTTCCTATAGCTCAGTATGGGGGCTGTAGTGGGAAGACAACCACAGAAGGAGTCGTCTGAGGCGCCCCAAATACGATTCCAGGTGTTACCTATACGTTACCTGCAACGAATTTTCGGGCAAAACCCGGACATGGAAAAGGCCCTAAAAGATGTTATCTTTCAGGGCCTTAATTTGGTTGCGGGGGCAGGATTTGAACCTGCGACCTTCAGGTTTTGAGGTTCTAAGTTTGATCTTCGGCCCATTTCGCGAACTTTTCCCACGGGATTTTGGCGGGTAATGCCTAATTTGGATGGTTCCGGAGAAAATTCCGGTCAGGCCGGTCCCCCAAGGCGAGCGCGAGGTACGCGAGCCTGTGCATGAGGATTATTGGACACCTTGCGACGTGTCCGGCCTTTTCGAGAGTGCAGAAGCGGCAGAGCATAACGCCCAGAGTTCAGTCCCATGGCTCAGGGAGCAAAATTCAAATTAGTACACTACCGGCTGATAGGCACGATCACCGACCGGATGCCCGCTGTCATCCAGATCGGGGACTGATTAAGAGCGTGTCGATCAACTCGTTCGCAGACATCCCTCAGGCTGGCTGCGGTGAGACTCCAGAACCCGCTCGATGTGGGCTGCGAGTTTGATGAGTGGCGGAAAACTCGCCGACTGATGTGGCCTGTCAAACGGTGGCAGGCAGTGGCGACGTAGCCGATAGTGGGATCGTAACGAGCAAATGCCCAACGGGCTTCCGCCACAGCCGCCAGGCACCGAGCCTCGGAGCGATCCCGGAATGGATCCGGGAGGGCTAGGTGTGGGTCCGGTTTGACCGTCAAAACATGGGCTCAGGGATTGGTAGTCCCGCGATTGTCGTGTTGCTCCGGCGGTTGGTTCTGATGCTCGTTGCGACTATTATCGTGATTGTAGCTATTTCCCTCACGATTGTAGCCATTCCTCTGGCGATCTTCTGTGCGCGCATGGTGCCAATGGTGGTGATACCTATGGTGATAGGTATGGTGATGCCAGGAATGATGATGTCCGGTTTCTCCCGAATTATCCTGCGGGTCCGCTTGCGCGGTCGTTCCCGCGAACAGAGCTAGAACCAAACTCGTAACGAGCAGCGTTTTCAAAGATATCTCCCTATTTGAAGTTATGAAAATAAAAAGTCCTGCAAGGAAAACGTTGCGCGCTAGCAATGGTTCCTGCGTCAAAACGCCAGCCGGTCTGCGACTTGGCGGAGCCTGAATTGGCCGATGGAAACAGCGTACGGCCAAGCGTTGTGCGCGCGGCAGAATCATCTCTATCTTGCTTGTCCATGTCCACCGCCTTGCCGCCTCCGATGGGCGGCCCGGACTCAACTGTGGGGCAGGGCGCTTCGATCCTGTTAGCTACGCAGGTTGCGCGTGTTTGAATCGGTCAAGCAATTCCGACATCTCGATTTCGAGTTCGTCGGTTTGGTCTGCGCCAGCGACTTCCCAGATGATGGCAGCCTGATCGTCGCCGATCAGTTCGCACGCCTTCCGGAAATCGACTTTGACCTTCACGGCTTCACCGGCTCGACGGCCTCGGAGGTAGGATATTCCGGCGACCAATATTTGTTGCCACCGTCCTGCCAATCCGACTTGCGGGCCATAAGCACATCGTAGCCCGCGCGGACCTGGCGCAACCGATTCCAGATCTCCCAATCGATACGCGCCTTGGCGCCGGCCAAGGCGGGGTAACCGCCCATGGCTTCGCCGTTCAGCGAGCAGCTCCAGCGTCCCTTACCGTCGGAATATGTCGCCTCCCCCCGAAACACGGGACCGATCCGCATGGTTGAGCTGCGCACGTCCTTGTCGTCGCGCCTATCGTTCCAATGTCCGTCGCCCATGCAATTCACCTGCGTGGCGTAAACGCTTTCGATGGCTCGATGGTGTCGATCGGGCGCCCCAGCGGGTACAGCGAAACCTGTAGTGCATCATGCCGAGCTGGAGATCTCCGCGACTGCGCGCGATCTCCAAAGGGTCAATGTCATCGCCATTCCCGGAGGTAGGACAGCGCGGTGCCCATCTTCTCAGCCTGCAGCACCTCGCGGGACGTCGCGGGCTGCTACCTGGAACGTGCAGGCCCAAAGCTCACTCGCACCGCGCCACGCTCGAATCCGGAGCGAGAGGGCATAGGGAGGTCCAAAGGAGGGCAGCGATCACTCCAGTGTAGGCACCAATTGACTGTTAACAATCGCGGCGCAATATGCGCCACATAACAACCCCTCGGGAAACCGCCCGCTTCGTCGGACACGGGGAACCGAGACTAGGGCTCAGACTGATAAAATCCACCATACGCTAGCAGCGACGAGACAGACGGAGGCGAGGAAGTTTCTTGCGAGCCTGTCATAGCGGGTTGCGATGCGGCGAAAGTCCTTGAGGCGGCAGAATGCATTCTCGATCAGGTGGCGCTGTTTGTAGGATTTCTTGTCGAAGCTGAAGGGCTGCTTGCGGTTTGATCTGTTGGGAATGACCGGCTTGGTGCCGCGGTCGTCCAACCATTGCCGCAGTTCTGCACTGTCGTATGCCTTGTCACCGAGAAGTTTCTTTGCCGCTTTGGAGCGGCGGATCAATCGCTGGGCGGGCGGACAATCGTGCGCCTCGCCGCCGCTCAAGAGGATGGAAAGAAAACGGCCTTTAGCATCTGCGATTGCGTGGATTTTCGTGTTGCGCCCGCCTCGCGAGCGACCAATCGCCTGCTTCTGTTCCCCCTTTTTGCGCCCGAGGCCGAGCGGTGGGCTTTGACGTGCGTCGAGTCGATCATCTGCGTGCTTGTCGATCGACCGCGTGCGGCAAGCGCGCGGAACAATCGTTCCCATACACCACGCTCTGCCCAGCGTACGAAACGATTGTAAATCGTCGTCGTCGGGCCATATTCCGGCGGACAATCGCACCATCGGCAGCCGCTCTTGATCACATGCAAGATGCCGCTGATCACGCGGCGGTCGTCTACCCGCTCCTTGCCTCGCACATCCTTCGGCAAATGCGGTTCGATCTGCCGCCACTGTTCGTCGTTCAGCCAAAATAGATTGCACCGCATGGTACCTGCTCCGAATCACAGAGACACAAAATCAACAACCGATTCAGACGGCAATGCTTTTATTGGGTTTTGACCCTAGTGACCCCGGGGACGCCCGAAAGCGTCCCCGTTTCTTTTCTGGCCCATGAGTAGCGCGACCGCCCATAAGAGTTTCGTCCTTCTTGCGCGCTTTCCTCGAAGTCCAAAAGTTTTCACGCGCAGAAGTTTGGGTGACTACGTTGCGCCCCTCGATGACCAACCTAGACATTCATTCTCCAATTTTTGCTGTTTCCCAATCCTCAATCATCTTCACCATACGCCTCCCGGCATAGAGCACCTTGGCTCGCGCCTTCCCACCCTTGAGGCCGTCGTTGCGGCCCAATTCATGCGCTGGGTCGCCTCGTACCGTTCTGGGAGGCGACCGCCACCGGATCCGACAGGCCACGCTGTCTCTTCGGTCGGGAGCACCCCATCTGAGTAGACGGCTATACAATACAAGCGTCCTCGAAGGTGAAGCCCGCTCCGCCCGGTCAGCTTCGGGCTTGCTGGGCTCGTAAGGTATCGGCAACGCTCAAAATGCGATCTCCCTACGCGGGGAGGTAAGGCCGCCCGCTCAAAGCCCTAGATAGGCGTTCCAGAGGTTCCACTGCCATATTTGTTCCTGCTACGTTCCTCGTAATCTTCGGCTTTTACATGCCGAAGTTGCTAAACGCCTGTCAGCTTTGAAAGAAAAGGGTTATATTTGAAAGCCATTTTGTGCCCTGGAAAGGCACGTTTTGCATTTTGGATATAACTATAGTTATACTGCAAGTGCGACTTGTGCCCTATGGAGACACGAAATGGAGTTTCAGTATAACTCTGCTTTGAAGACGATGGGTAGTCGTGCGGCGCAGCTCATCACCGAGCTCAACGAACGCCGCCGGTCGACCTTCACCCTGGCCGATGTCGAAAGCATCACCGGCCTGCCGCAGGCGACCGCCCGCAGCCTGGTCTCCAAGGCACGCCGGCGCGGATTGATTACCCTCCTCAAACCCGGCCTTTACAGCCTAGTGCCATTCGAACTCGGCCATGCCACCGAGCATGTCGGCGATCCCTACCTTTTGGCCGAAGACCTCATCGGCGATCAGGCCCACTATCTTTCGCACGCATCAGCGCTGGAATTGCACCGCATGGTGACCCAGCCGATGTTCACGATCTACGCCTCATGCGTCCGCTTCATGCGGTCGCAAACCGTCGGTGGCTACGACTATCGCTTTATCCGCATCGCGCCGCAGCAGATATTCGGTCTGACCAAGATTTGGATTACCAAAGAGAAAGCCGTCACGGTGAGCGACATCGAACGCACCATCATCGATGGGTTACGACAGCCTCTCTATGCCGGCGGTGTCAGCGAAGTCGCAAAAGGCCTTTGGATAAAACGCGACAGCCTTTCGGTCGCGACGCTGATCCAATATGCCAGACGCCTGAATGTGGGCGCCGTCATTCGGCGCTTGGGCTATCTGCTGGAGCTCTATGAACTCGCGGATGCAGCCACACTTGATCCGCTGCGGCGTTCCTTGACGGCAACCTATCAACGCCTCGATCCGGTGCTGCCGGCCAGCGGCCCCCATGTGGCGCGGTGGCGTTTGCAGCTCAATGTCTCTCCGGAGGAATTGCGCGCCGTGCGGAGCACCTGATGATCCCACAGCGCAACCTATCCCTGATCGCCAACGCGCTGAAGGCGGCCAACGGTCGACGTATCCCGGAAGCTCTTCAGCCAGCGATCTCCGTTTTCTGGGTCAACGTATTCGGTAGTCCACTTAACCGGATCGACGCTAACTTTCTTGAGGTGCTTTTCCTGAAATAGTATGGCCGCAGCTCCCTCGTATTGGTCTTTTGTCATCAGATTCCGTGACCTAAACCATCGCCGCTAATTCTATCGCGACTGTCGTAACCCAGTCAGGGATTTCTGAGCCGCAGGACGCGCCTTGGCGCCGGCAAGGCCTTCAAGGCCGGCCGGGCGGCTTCATCGTTTCCGATATCTCGATTTCGAGTTCGTCCGTTGAGTCTGCGCCAGGGACTTCCCAGATGATGGCAGCGCGATCGTCGCCGATCAGTTCACACGCCTTCCGGAAATCGACTTTGACCTTCACGGCTTCACCGGCTCGACGGCAGGGCTGTTCAATTCTCTGGACTGAGTCCTTTACGCAACATGTTCCAATGATCTGAGGTGTGACGAGGAAGGAGGGATTCCTGGGGTCGAGAAAGTCTGACTCCCTGTGAGGCAACCGAATCATTCGGAGGTTGCCTTGAAGTCATTCGAGCGGTTGCTTTCGCTTCTCGCGACAATTCCCGACCCGCGCCGCGCCGAAGGCAAACGCTATCAACTGTCGCACGTCCTTCTGTTTTCCATTCTGGCGATCGTCACCGGCGCGAACTCGTATCGCGGCATCCGCACCTTCATCAAGGTCCATCGGCGAAAGCTGAACAAGGCCTTCAAGATCAGCTGGAAAAGGCCGCCCGCTCATACGGCCATCCGGTACATATTGCAGGGGCTGACGGCGGCCGATGTCGAAAAGGCCTTTCGCCAACATGCGACCAACCTCAACGTTACTGCGGCAACATCCGGCGCGCGCCTTATAGCATTTGACGGCAAGGTGCTCAAAGGCAGTTTCGATAACTTCAACGACGTGAAGGCAAAACAGGTGCTGAGCGCGTTCGCTGTCGACACCGCGTTGGTGCTGGCGCATATCGAAATCGACGAGAAGTCCAA
>Ga0206936_1135_pt1 | contig 19393 bp, 11 predicted proteins | sample Alteio_BWOrgHeat_14_FD_152922 | JGI IMG/M metagenome (GOLD analysis project Ga0206936, IMG submission 152922) | Enriched cells from forest soil in Barre Woods Harvard Forest LTER site, Petersham, Massachusetts, United States -... | ecosystem: Environmental > Terrestrial > Soil > Temperate forest >... | reverse complement strand
ACAAGATTTAATTTTTTATTTTTGAAAATAACTCCTAAACCATTGATTTCATTGACTGTAAAAATTGAATTAAATTTTTATTTCTTTTTTTTTGGAAAGATTTATCTCAATGAACATAAAAATAAATGTGAAATAACTTGCTTTTTGTTTTTTGATTGATTAGCTTTGACCAGCCAAATTAAACATCCATCTATGAAAAAGCTATTTTTTATTCTTTTAATTTCCTTCTCCCAGTTTTCTTTTGGGCAAAATCTTATACCTAATCCAAGCTTTGAGATTTATGATACGTGTCCCGATAATGAAGGACAGATAACACGATGTATAGGATGGAGTTCATTTGGGAATAGTCCTGATTATTTTAACGTTTGTGGAATTGTAAATGTAACCAATGTACCATATACAGGAGCTGGTTATCAATATGCTGCTACAGGCAATGCGTTTTGTGGTTTTGAAAGCTATAACATAAACACATCAATCTATGCAAATCGTGAATATCTTGGGAGAAGTTTGAGTTTTCCATTAACGATAAATCAAAAATACTACGTTTCGCTAAAAGTTAACAGACCTAATTTTGCCAATGGAACTTATTATGGAATTTGTTCGAATAAAATTGGAGTTAGATTTACTACTGTTCTAAATACTGCATCCATGCCAATTGTTCCTAATAACTTCGCGCAAGTTTATACAGATTCTATAATTACTGATACGCTAAATTGGGTTCTAATCAAAGGTTCATTTATAGCGGATTCCGCTTATACTTATATTGTTATAGGTAATTTTTTTGATAATACACATACCGATACATTACATTTAGGAGGAATGAATCTTGAAGCTGCTTATTTTGTGGATGATATTTGCGTTTCAACTGATTCGCTATTATGCTTTGAACCGATAGGAATTCCTGTTATAGCTGATAATCCATTAGTTTCCATTTTTCCAAATCCCGTGATTGATGATTTAAATATAGAAATGAAAACTGGTTCGGTTTGGAACATATTTATATATTCCTGCATGGGTCAAATAATTTATACTTCCTGCATGAACATTCAAAATGCTGTAATTGATTTTAAAAAGTATGCGGCAGGGATTTATCTAATAGTTGTAAATCAAAATAATAAAACTTTCTCACAAAAAATAATTAAATTCTAACTAATAAAATAAAAAAATATGAAAACGAAAAATCTCACATTTATTGCAGCATTTATAATATTGCTGTTCATTTCCCTAAACAAAATTTATGGACAAGCTACAACAGTTAGTCCTATTAATTTTTCTTTTACTGCAGCTACTGATTATCTTGGTTGGTCAACTGCGAATGATTTAAACTTTAAAATTGGGGTTGTACCTACTCAATACATGCAAATTAACGGCACAACAAGCCCAGGTTGGGTTGGTATTGGAACAGCTTTTTCACCTGGACATTTATTAGATGTTAATGGAGGTGATATTAATGTTAACAGTGCAAATAATGGTTACATGATTAACAGCCAAACTGTTCTTTGGAATAATGGTATTCCAAGTAGCATTTTTGCAGGTGTTTTTGCTGGTAGTCCGGTAACTACGGGTGCTGGAAATACTTTTATCGGTACATTTTCAGGTAGTGGAACACACACTGGTAATCATAATACTTTTGTAGGATACGCAACTGGAAATAGTAATAACACTGCTGTATTTAATACTTTTTTGGGTGCATTTGCAGGATTTAATAATGACAATACTGGGCTCGGTTCAGCAAATGAAAACACATTTTTAGGTAACCATGCTGGCTATAGTAATACTGATGGTCCATATAATGTAATTACTGGTCATAATGCTGGGCATGATAATACAACAGGAGGAGCAAATTGCTTTTATGGAAAGCAGTCTGGATTTTCTAATACGACTGGTTGGGGTAATTGTTATTATGGAGCGCATGCAGGGCATGAAGGCAATACAAGTCAAGCAAGCCATAATACATTTAGTGGAAATTACTGTGGCTTTACTAATCAGGATAGTGCTAATGCGTTTTACGGGGATTCAACTGGTTATTTTCATTTATATGGTTATAATAACACATATATTGGTACAAAAGCGCAATTAATACCAAGTGGTTATTATTTTCCTGCCAGTCGTAATAATCTTACTAATTCTGCCGCAATTGGAGCAAATACTATTGTACCGCAAGATAATCAGATGATATTAGGAGATAGCTTGACAAATGTTGGAATTGGACTTTCTGATGATCATAATGGAACACTTGGCGTGTATGGACCCAGGAATAAACTAGAAATAAATGCAGGAATGTATCCTGCAACAGCAGCACCCTTTGGTTTCGACCCGCCCCCATCAGCACTTCTTCCAGGTTATAGTGGGCTACAATTCAGGGATTTAATTTCAACTTGTTCTACTGTGCCTAATCCTGGATTGGGAGTTTTATCTGTTGGAACTGATGGTACTGTTATTTATGTACCTAGTGGGGGTAGCACATCTCCCTTTGGTGGTGCGTGTGGAAATACTAATAATATGACAACAGATTGGGAAATACCAATGGCTCTGCATAATTATGTTTTTACAAATAGTAATGTAGATCCTTCAAATGTAAATAATGTAGGGATAGGGCTATTAAATGGAATTTGCGCACCTGTTGCTCGCCTGGATGTGCTGGCAGCAAACGCCGCCACTAGTCCAGGAACAATCGGTATTAATGTGTTAAATACTGATAATAGTGCAGATGCTGCAGTTGGACCAAGTTCAATTGGTTTAAGATCAACTGTTGTTGGAAATACTAGTTCTGTTGTTGGTAATGCTACTATTGCAGGATGGTTTGAGGCAATTCAAAATAATCCTGAACTTTCTTCTAATTATGCAATCGTTGTTCCGAATGGTGGTATGAACGGTTTAATTCCCGGAGGTTTGGTTAGTATTGGGTATGCTAATCCAACTGGACTAGCCACATCTTATATAAATCCAACTGTAGTTGGTTCAGCAATTCCTACTTCGACAGTATTGCTCGATGTAAATGGAAATGGAAGGTTTGCAGATTTACCTTCAAATCTTAGCACACTTTCTACATACCCTCCGATACAAATGGTGGTTTGTGATGCAACTGGTGAATTATTTGTTCAAGCAGGTAGCCCTCCAATAGGTTTTGGATATTGTCCCGTTCTCCCTCAATTATTAGGCAATGATGCAGGATTAGACTTGCATAATCAAAATCTTTACTTTGCAGGAAATTATAATGGGACTGCAACAAATAATATTGTAGTGGGTGCAAATTGCGGATATGGTCCTACTGCGAAATTAGAAGTTTATCAAAATTCTCTTTCTACAACTGGAAGCATCGGTATTGCATCTTATAATTATGATGTTTCTTCTTTTGGTTCATCAATAGGTGTTCTTGGGCAGGCAAATGGTATTCTGGGTAGTTCGGGCGCTCAAACAGGAGGTTCTTTTTTTGCCCAGGGAGACGGAAGTAATATTGGAGTTTATGGAGTAGGTGGAAATTATGCTGGTTCATTATCAACGTTTAGTTATGGTGGTTACTTTCTGGCAGAGGGGTCTCCACAATCTTCATATAATACAGGTTTATATGGCTTTGCATCCGGTGGAACTGTTGGGATAACATTTCACAATATTGGAGTTTTGGGATATGTGGATAAATTAGCAAATCTTGGAATAAATAATATAGCAGTTTATGGTGATTTAGGAATGGCTTGCTATCCATGTTCTGACGCACATATTGGACCTGATTATGCCGGGTATTTTAATGGAGATGTTGTAACAACTATGAGTAATTTTCTTCTTTCAGATTCATCATTAAAACATGACATACAAGATTTAACAAATCCGTTATCTGTAATTTCCCAATTACACCCGAAGACATATCAGTTCAATCAACAGCAAAATTTATCAATGCAACTACCTTATGGTACACATGCGGGTATTCTTGCTCAGGATTTAGAAAATGTATTACCGCAACTTACTAAGAATTGCGTTCATCCTGCACGATTTGATTCTGCTGGCAATATGACTTCAGATTCAATTAAATACAAAGCAGTGAATTATACAGAGCTTATTCCATATTTAATTGGTGGTATTAAACAATTGGATTCAACGAATCAGGCACTTCAAAACCAAATCAATAATCTTACAACCCAAATAAACAATTGTTGCAACAATGGTAGCCGAACATCTAATGGTGGTGATAATAACAATAACGGTAATGGAAACAATATTAACATTCATACAATTGATTTAAATAGTATGAGCAGTTCACCAATTCTCTTCCAAAATCAACCAAATCCTTTTGGAGGAGATGGCGGTACAAAGATTAAGTACTTCATTCCTGGAAATATTACAAATGCACAAATCAGCTTCTTTGATGAATACGGCAATGCAATGTCAGTGTTTACCATCACCGAGTCAGGTATGGGAGAATTAAATGTAACATCTGCTAATCTTGCAAATGGTGTTTATTCATATTCATTAATCATTAACAATAAAGTTATTGATACAAAACGAATGGTTAAGACACAATAACAAAACATTCTTTTCATCCTCAAAATAATCGCCTCTTTCAAAACTGAAAGAGGCGATTTGTTTAATATAATTATGTAAACACATTCTTTAACTCTCCATTCTCAACTCTCCATTCTCAACTCTCAATTCTCTCATCTCAATCCTCAATCAAAAAACACCAATTCTCAACCCTCCAATATCGTCGTTTAACGAAACAATATCAATACTCAACATCCCAATACTGCGTCTAAACATTCCAATGGTGCATCTAAACATTCCAACAGTGCGTCTAAACATTCCAACAGTGCGTCTAAACATTCCAACAGTGCGTCTAAACATCCCAATAGTACATCTAAACATTCCAATAGTCCGTCTAAACATTCCAACGGTGCATCTAAACATTCCAATAGTACATCTAAACATCCCAATAGTGCGTCTAAACATTCCAATATTGCATCTCTATGAAAAATTAATATTCATAATCAATACTTTAACCATTTATTTTTTCAAAAACTCCCCAAAAATTCTTCCGTTTTCACCATTCTCAACTCTCAATCTGTCCTCGATTTATCGGGATTCACCCTTCTCAATTCATTTTTTCCAAACCTCTGCCATTTGCTCTTTTCTCCTTTATATCTTTTCAACGCATCCCCGCAAAACCCCACCCTAAATTCCCAAATCCATTCCCATATTCAATCTAAATAACCTTAAGTTTTCTCTATATCAGCCAAATGATTACCTTTGCCAAATGTATCATGATATGGAATCGGTGAGAATGGGGCATCTTTAGATAACAAAACAATAACTTAATACGGATAATTACGTACTACTTGAAATTAACTATTAAATAAAGCATTTGACTGAAATAATTACAGGTATGTTTTCCTTGTTTGGCAATAGAGTGGCGAGTGCTTCTCTTTGTTTTAACAGGTTTAAGGGTTGGAACAGGGGTATTTGCAGTGCTTTTATTGCTTTGTTGCTGGCATTTTCGGTTTCGGTGCAGGGTCAGAACAATTATAAGTCGCTGGATGATGTGAAGAAGAATGCGGAGAAGCTGTTTTCGGCAAGGGATTATGTTAAGGCAACGCCACTTTTCTCTCAGTTGCTGAGTAATTATCCTAAGGACCCGAATTATAACTATAAGTATGGTGTTTGTGTGTTATATACGAACAGAGACAGGAGCAGGTGCATTAAATATCTTGAGTTTGCATCGCGGAATGTGAAGATGGATAACGATGTTTATTATTATTTGGGTAAGGCTTATCATTTGAACCTGCGGTATGATGATGCGGTGGCTGCTTTTACAAAATATAAGGAGAAAGCCAGGAGTGGTGATGTGGAAAAGAGGGGAGTGGATGCGGAAATTCAGGCTTGTACGAATGCAAAGAATCATGTGGGAGGGAGTGTTAATGAGACAGTGGTTTCGAAGCAGGAGATACCGTTGAATAGTTTTACTGCGGCTTATGACCTTTCGCCTATGGGAGGTAAATTGCTGATTAAACCGGAGATTTATAAGATGAAAGGGGATAAGGTTGATAAAGACCCGGGGACAATTTATCTGAATAAGAGCCTTAATGTGATTTATTTTTCGAGCTATGGAGCGGATGGGAGTAACGGGAAGGATATTTATAAGGTTACCAGGAATGCGAAGGGTGAATGGGGGACTCCGGTGAATATGGGTGCGCCTATAAACACAAGTTCGGATGAGGATTATCCTTTTATCAGTTCGGATGGATTGACGCTTTACTTTTCTTCGAAGGGGCATAACAGTATTGGAGGTTATGATGTGTTTAAATCTAGTTATGATACCAAAACGAAGACCTGGGGTGAGCCGGTTAATATTGGTAGTCCGGTTAATTCGCCGGGAGATGAATTGTTTTTTGTTGTGGATAGCGTGGGGAATGCTTTTTATGCGTCTAATAAGGAGAGTTCGCCCGGTAATATAGGGTTTTATAAGATGGTTATATCGGATAAGCCATTGGATAAGACTATTGTTAAGGGTAGATTGACGACAGATAACAATGGGGAGGCGAAGGATGCGACGATTTCGGTTTTGAATTATGAGGATGGGTCGTTAGTTCAGGTTGTGAAGGTTGATGGGAAGAGCGGGGACTATGAACTTGACCTGAAACCGGGGAAAGGTTATGTTATAATTGTTGATAAGCCGGGGTATTTGCCTCATGCCGAGAATGTTTATGTACCGGATCAGTATGTTGCGCATACGCTTGGGGAGCAGATAAACTTATCTAATAAGGATTCGTTGGAGAAGATGAATATTACGAATTATTTTTCGCTGCTGGAGGATAATACTGATTATACAATGGCAGTTAAGACAGAGGAATTGGGGAGTAGTTTCAGTAAGCAGGGGAATTATAAGAATAAATTGAAACCTATTGATGTGGCGGGGACCGTGCTTTATGTTGTTCCGGCGACTAATGATATAAGTATGCAGGCGAGTAGGGTGGGGGCAACTGCAATTTCGACTAACAATCCTCCTGATAATAATTTGATTGATACTAATGCGAGAATTAGCCAGGTAGATACGAATGCTAACACAGTTGTTGTGAATAATAGTAATGCTAATTCGAATAACAATGTAAATAATAATACTGCTGATACTTCGACTAATGTTACTGCGAAGACAACTAACAGTCAGATTGTGGATATGGCTTATGATGATGCGAGGAATACCCAAAATGAGGCGAGGGATATGAAGAAGAATGCTGTTATTGCGAAGAAGATTGCTGACCAGAGGGATAGTGCTGCAGATAAGGCGGATAAGGATGTGGCACAGTTGAAGACGCAATATCATAATGAACAGAATGCGATTGTGAAGGAACAATTATCAGAAAAGATTACGCAGAAGCAGAATGAAAGTGCGCAGAAACGACAGGAAGCTAATGTGGCTAGGGTTTTGGCTAAAGAATACAGCGATGATGGTGATAAATTGCAGAACGATGCCGACAATGCTTATGCAGCAGCCAGGGCTTTGGATAATTCAGCTTCATCGAGTAGTAGTGATAATAATTATGTGGCGAAGAATAATGGGCGGAATGGAGGAGATACTTCGAATAATGCACAGGGAACTAATGGTTCGCAAGTGCTTGTTTACCAGGCAGCGGCGAGATTGGGAGATCAATCAAGGGAAAAGCAGCGAGAGGCGGATAGTACTTTGATGGCAGCTAATGCACTGAAGAATCAATCGGCGACGCTTAATCAACAGGCATCAGATACTTTGCAAAAGGCATCTATAACTCCAGAGCCGGAGAAGACTCGTTTGAAGAATGTGGCTACAAATGAACAGCAGCTATCCAGACAGAAGCAGATAGAGGCGGATAATGCGATTGTGGCTTCAAAGAAATTGAAGGATTCGGCGGATAGGAAACAGAGGGAGGCGGATATTGCAAGGGGATTGGCTACGGAGATAGTTACGGCGAAGACCGGTGTTTCGACATCGGATGTTGCTTTGAATAATACTGGTGTTAAGAAGGATACTGCTGGAAATAATTCTGCAGATGTTGTTCAGAATAATGCAAGTAAGGATACATCGAATCCGAATGAAAATAAAAAAATAAATAAAGATAAGACAATTGATGTTTTTGATTTAAATGCTAATGCTGATGCAATTCATACCCAGGCGAAGAGTATGAGTGATCAATCGAAGCAGTTGTATGCTGCGGCGAGGAAAACAAATGATATAAAGGAAAAGAGGAGACTTAATAAACAGGCGGAGGTGATGAATGATTCCGCTGTCTATAAACAAAAGCAGGCGGATTCAGTTTATGTGATTGTTGAGAAAATTAAGAATGGTACCTATAGAAATGCTGTTGCAAGTAATAATAACTCGAATAATAATAAGGATAGTGCTAATGGTGATAACGTAATTCTTTCAAATAATCAACGTAATGATACTGTTGCTACGGCTGATTTGGTTAATAAGAGGGATAGTGTGAAAACTGATGTTGTAGTTGTGCAGAATAAGCAACGAAAGGATACTGTTGGTACTTCTGATTTGAATACTACTAAACCACAGATTGCTGCTGTGGATACTAAGTTGGATATTATTTCTGCTCAGCATAAGGGAGATGATTTACATAGGCAGGCTGTGGATTTGAATAATGATTCACAGGATTTATTTGCGCAAGCTAAGGTGACAAAGAATCAGCCGGAGAAGTTAAAGATTATGAAACAGGCTCAGGATTTGAGTGATTCATCTGTAAAGAAACAAATGCAGGCGGATGTTTATTATTATTATGTTCAGAAGTTGAAGAATAATCCAAATAATGCAACGATTGCTTTGGATAATGGAGGTAATAAGGATAATAATAAACCGTCGGGAAATGGAGATACGACGAATAAGAGTGTTACTCCTGTTATCGTTAAAACAAATAATGATACCGCTTCAAATAATAACAATACTATAAATACAAATGCGACGGATAAGGATAAACTTGCTGATTTATATCGGACACAGGCAGGTGCACTGTCGCAACAATCGGATAGTTTGGAGCTACAATCAAAGAAATTATATAGTAGTGCAAGGAAAGAGAATTCTCCTGCAAAGAAGAGTAAATTAAATAAGCAGGCGAAGGATGCTCATAGCCAAAGTGTGGCTTTAAAGGCACAATCGGATGATAAGTTGAATCAGGCGAATCGGTTAGTTCCTGCGACTGCTTCAGTGGATACTACTCAGAATAATAAAAAGGATGCTTCATCAACATCAAGTGGTACTGTAACTTCAAATAAAGATACGGGTTTAATTGCAAATAATAATAGTGGTGTAACTTCTTCGATAAATGATACTTCAACTAAACCTTTATTAGTAAAAAATAATATTGTTAATGATGATAGTAAGCTGGATAAGAACAATCCTGATTATCCGAAGTATGTTCGGTTAGTTTCGTCAGCGAAAGGTAAGCAGGCTGAAATTGATAATGCCAATGCGGCTGCAGTTAGTTTTGATAATGAGGCAAAGGATGCGAAGAAAAAGGCTGATGCTAAATCTGCTTTGGCTAAAAAGGAAAAGGATCCAAACAAGAAAAAGAAACTTAATAAGGAAGCCGGTGATTTGAATAAAATTGCTTTAACGAAACAGAATCAAGCTGATAGTAGCTATGCCGTTGCTCAGCAGGCATCAAAGCAATCTGATGATCAAAGAGCAGAAGCTAATAATTTAAGGAATAAAATGCTGGCATCGGGCGGAAATGATAATTCTATAACAAATAATGCTACAACCCCGGCTGATAACACTGCTAAAAATGTAACTCCATCTACAGCTAACACTTTCAGTTTAACAAATGGAACTGCAGCATATAGTGCAAATAAACCTATTCCTTATAATGACAAACTTCCTAATGGATTATTGTTTAAAGTTCAGATAGGCGCGTTTAAGAATATTGTCGATCCGAAAGCTTTTTTAGGGCTGCAGCCTATTACTTATGAGAATGGTCCTAATGGTTGGTTGCGATATACTGCCGGTTTGTTCCAGACTTATGAAAGTGCTAATCTTGCGAAGCGTGAGATTAGAAGAATTGGCTACAAAGATGCTTTTGTTGTTGCCTATTATAATGGTAAACGTGTTTCTGCTTATGAAGCAGGACAGATTGTGAATGGTTACACTCCTCCTCAGCAGCAGACTTATAAGAATGTTTATGCCGATGAAATCAAAGTTTTAAAGACTATAAATATTTATCCTGAGAAATATGTTCCTGAGGTTGAGGACCCGAATCTTAATGCTTTTACAACTGGTGTTAAGGTTTCTCCGGTTAATAATAATGCAATAGCTGCTAACAATACTGCCACTAATAATAATACTCCTGTAAATACTTCAATTCAACCTTCCACAACACTTTCAAATCTTGATGGATTGTTCTATACCGTTCAGGTTGGAGTATATGGAACTCAGATAGCACCAGCAATATTGAATCCTCTGAAACCTTTGAATACAGAATTAACTCCTAAAGGTTATTATCGTTTCCTTTCAGGTTTATATAATTATTTCAATCCTGCTGATGCGGCTAAAAATGAAATTGCACGCACTATTGTTCCTGATGCATTTGTTGTTGCTTATTATAAAGGTTCAAGGATTGGATTGTTACAAGCAAGAGAATTAGAGAAAACAGTTCCTGTTATGAAGTTTGTTACTGGCAATATTACTGATAACAAGATAACTCCAACTACTGATAATACCCCTCCTGTCATAATTCCGATTAAACCACCTGTTAAAACCGATACCATAAAAGCTACAACAGATATAGTTTCAACAGATGCTTCAACTGTTTATTTCAAAGTTCAGCTTGGCGCTTTCCGCGAAAAGGTTCCTTTTGATGTTGTTGATAAATTCCTTGAACTGAGTAATAAAAGAATCACTCACATAATGGATGCTGATGGTTTGACTTGCTATTTTGCCGGAGAACTTAAAGATTTCAATGAAGCACTGAAACTTAGAGATGAAATTGTTGCTGCAGGGATTAAAGATGCTTTTGTTGTTGCCACGAAGGGCGATAAAAAGATTCCGGTAGAGCAGGCAAAGAAGTTATTGAAGTAATAATAACTTTATAAAGGTTTAATGCTGAGGAAACTTCTTCAGTTCCTTCAATAAGTAACTATATGCCTTACTGAGAACCATGCTATATGATTTACCTTCAAACAAATTTGCTTCATTGGTTTGCTTATCAGTAAGTATGAGTTTAAACTGCTCATCATCTCCCATATCAAGAGATACTGTATATTTAATCAGCAGAGTTTTTAGTTTGGTGCTGTTGCGCATTGGTATGTTTTAAGAGTGAACAAAATCATGATGCGCTTCAATATCTTTCTGGGTAAACAGTTTTTCTAATCTCTTTCTTCTTACTGAACTCAATATGTATAGAATAGGAAATATCAGAATCAACAGATACCCTGCATATCCACAATCTTCAGCAGGAAGAACATAAGCTGTAATAATAGAAAGCAATCCGAAAATGAACAATGTCAAGCGCCTATAAACATGTGTTCTGGTAATGAAAACTTCAATGGGAGTTAAGCCGATACTTGCACTCTTTATTAACGCATAGCGATAAGTTTGCCACAAGATGAAATAAACAAGCATAAACCCTAAACCATAAAGAAGCATTAGTTGACGGGCTTCTTCGTTTGATTCAACCATTCTTATTGGAACGCCATGATTCATGATATGATTTTGACTTACCAAGTAAGTAAATAGAAACTTTGTTGGATAAACATAAATCAACACAACAAACAGAAGCGCCACAGTCCATAGGATGGTGAGCCTGTCATGCAATCCATACCTTCTGAAGAATGAATACTGATCATGCCAGATTAGCATAAGGAAACCAAAACCTACAAGAAAGCCGAACATCCCTACAAAGAAATTATCATAAAGCTCATGAAAAGTCTTTGGTACTTCCAATGAAACAACTAACAGCGTTACAGCGAAAGCAAATACACCATCGCTTAAAGTCTCTATGCGATGAATATCATTTGAGCGCCACCTGACATCATTTCTTTTTCCATTACGTGGCATAATATGTTTTCTTATCATATAAATTATTTATTGAAGCACGTTGTCTATATAAACCATTATCCCTTCTTTTGTCGGACAAAGCCGCAATGATGAATTTCCTTTACTATAATAATAACAATCCTCAGAACCGCCAAAGGGAGTGTATTTCAATTCCTTTTCTATGTAATCTTGAACTTCTTTCAGTAAATTATTGTTCTCACAAAACTCAACCGATGCAATTCTTCCTGTTTCTTTATTAATAATAGCAAACAATTGAATTTTATCTTTCGAAGTTATGTAATACCCTGAAACATTAGTTGAATCTAATATAAAACCTTTTGGCAAAATACTCTTAATGTTTTTTATAGTAGGTTGTTTATCTATTAGCAACAAAGCCAACTTAACTCTTTTATCAAAGTTTTGAATGGGTTTGTTTTGTGCCATAACCGCAGTACTTACTATTAATATACTACTTAGTATTAACGTTTGTATTAATTTCATTTGCTTAGGCTATGGTACGAATTAATTATCTATTGCAAAGCTACTGTTATTTTTAATTCTATTGAACATCTTAAAAGAATAAATGCTGTTGAGTATGTTTGAGGAATGATTGCTTATAAAGATGTTTGCAAGATTAACTGTTTCAATTAGATTCTAAATAATATACTGCGTAGTTTTCGCTTTTCACAATGCTGTTATTAAAATACTTTATGTTTATAATGTTATAATCTGGTTTGAGATAAGTTTTTAATTCATTTTCTATTGTAAGCATTTCTTCTTTAGAATAAGCTAACAACAGAACAAATTTTTCATCAGGGTTTTTAATGTAATTCAAGGATTGAATTATCTTTTTTACTATTTCATGATTATCTGTTATTACTGTCGAATTCCAATTCAGGAATGTTCTATAATTATTACATTCAGGATAATATAACTTTTCGTGCAGATAAGCTGCAACAGAAGGACCGGCAAACATTGGCATAACAACTATATTACCAGGTTGCCTGGATGTATTTGATTTTATATAATCAGCAACATTTTTCCCTTCTGAAAATGAAAATCTGTATTCCATACTATAAGCAACTATTCCGCTAAATGCTTGAATTAAAAGAATTATCCATAGAATAGAGTTTCTCAGCCCTTCTTTATATTTTATTTTGATAAGGGAGAATGATTCTGAATTTCTTTTGTAGGATTTATCAAACCATAATGAAACTAGAAATATCATGTAACTGTAACCCATATATCTTGCACCAACTGTCAATGGTAAAATAAACATTAAAGCCGCAATTCCTGCTGTTGATAAATAAAAGATTACCAAAGACATTTTTTTATTAAATAATAATAATGGTAAAGTTATAACTATAAAAGAAAGCAGGTATGCAATGGGTTTAAGATTAGTTATTATATAATTTGTATTCCAGAAGTTATAGTTTGTGTAATCAGGTAAACAAATAATTCCTTTAAAGTAAAAAGAGAAAGACCTGATGAATCTATCCATCGTCGAAGAATCATTTAAAGTTATCTTAATAAACTCTGAGTCAGGTGGTGGAATGATTTGACATGCTGCAATACACAATCCGATTAAATACAAAATGATATATGCAGCCTTGGTTTTAAGTGGCTTCTTATCTTGATTCATTTCTTTTATTAATAAAATAAAAAAGGGTATGGAACAAATCAATGAGAAAAGATGAGTATTGGAAAGCATAATCAAAGATAAGAGAATCAGAGCGTAGTTTCTTTTATCTGAAGTAAACTGAATACATAGCAACACTAAGAAAAGCCAACTGATACTATAGTTCCTGCTTATCAAATTATATTCGAAAAGAAAGTAATATCCAAAGATGATTACTATTTTCTGAAATATAGAGAAGGGTGAGTACCTGAGGAAAAGAAAAGCAGCAAATGAGGCTATAAGGAAATGTGTAATTTGCATAGCCATCACATTTTTACTTAGGCAAGAAACAAAATATAAAATCAAGTCCATAAGAATCGGATGCCCTTCATATCTTGCGTTATGAATAAGTTCTGAAATGGAAGAACTGTCCCTGGCAATCAACCAGTGATGGGCTTCATCGAGCCATACTTCGTGATGAAGCATTCCTATAAACCCTAAGATTAAATAAACTATAAAGGATAAAATTAAGATTGGCGGGAACCTTTTCAACTGTTTTTAATTTTCAACAAACCATTTTCACAAAAAACTATCTTTATCAGGCTCACAAACTTACAATATATTTCTCAGCAATTAACAATAAACCAATTGTTCACTGTTTAGAGGGCTTCAAAATATGAATAAAGAAAGAGAAGGGCAGGAGGGAAGCGAATTAAAAGCAAAAGGCCTGAAGAATAAAGTATTGCAACTTTAAACTCCAGACCTTTTATACTGATTCTTTTTCTCTGCTTATGCGAAAGGAACTACTCTGCGTATAGGCTCCATCCATTCGCCTTCACCATCAGTTCCTATTGCCACCATTATAAAATAGTAAGCAACCCCCGATGTCAGACCTGTAATTATCTGGTTAGAACTGCCAACTTTAAATTTCCATGTTGCAGCATCATATTCAGGTGTGGTACCATAATAAATAACATATTTGTCAATAAATACTATTGGCTTACAACTTACTCCCATTTTCCCTGCCCCTTTTTTATTATTTGTCTTTGCCACACACATTGCTGCAGTACCACGATGACGTATAGGAAATCCTTTTGCTCCATAACCTATTAACTGGTAAAAAGGTAAATTCCCTACAGCTATTTTTGCACAATCATTGGCATTATCCTGAAACATTCCTTTTAAGGAAGCAGTATAGTTAATTCTTTTTGTTTTATCTCCCGGAGCTATATATCCTCTTCCTATAGCAGCCAAAGGAGCTAACTTGTTATATAAAAGAGTTATATCAGCCCAGGAAGGTGTTGCAGTTGCAAAATCTAAAATAGTTTCTCCACGGGTAATTTTATCATTTGCCCAGGTACATAAGTTCTGAGGATTTAATGAACTTATTTTTAATGCAACCTGAATTCTTACATAATCATCAGGTGCCACTGTTAAAGTTATCTTTTTACGAGCTGCCAATACCTCTCTTCTTATCTTTTCCTTTTCTATGTCTGTAAGCCCTTTAAAAATGATAGAATCATCCTCATCATCTTCAACTACTACATTCTTTGCTTTTCCTATTACCTTCTTGCCCGCAGGTCTTCGGTAAGGAACTTTTTTTGGAGCTGCTTTGATTTCATCTGCCTTTGAAGTTTCATCGGCACTTACTTTCTTTTCAACTTTAGCCTTGCTGCCAGGCTTTCTTAATGTTGGTTTTTTTTCTTCGTTTTCTTTTGCCATACTATTATTTATTTAATTATTTGATTAGGGCGCAAAGGTATAAAGAGTGATTAAGGTAACTGCGTCCGGGAAAGACGAGGAAAGGTTTTTGAATTCCTGACTACTACTATATATATAAGGAGTGCAAAACTTAATTACTATGCAATTTTAATCATTATCATTAATTAAAGAGATTCCTCCTTCGTCGGAATGACAATTTCTCTCGATTTTTGGTTTTTGGTGGAGAGCGGAATCGCAAAACGATTCCGCTCTCCTACCATCCCTATCGCATAAAAAACGATGTCATTCCGACGAAGGAGGAATCTCTTTATTATATTTACAAAGGTAAACAGGAAAATTGTATAGCAGTTTAGCGACAAACTTAATTAACCCTTTAACCGTATTATTAAAGTATCTTTGCAGCTTATAACAGAAATATGAATAATAACGAAAAGGATTTTGAGGTATATATAAAGATAGATGAGATAATTTTTCTATTGATACCCATGGTTTTCATCAGGATGGTGAGTGAAGCAAGCACTTTGCCAATTCGAAATTATATAGTTAAATATAATCTATATGATAATAACCTTATGGGTGTAATTTTCAATAGACTTGAATTATCCAAAAAAGGGGAAAACACGAAATTAAATTTAGAAGAATCTATTTATATTTATACCGCAGCAATAATGTTGACAAACAGTTACAATGCCGGTAATTTGAGGGATTTATTTGATAATGACAAATATGGTATTGCTGATAAATCTGTTGATATTCTTATCAAAACTCAAACAATGACAGAATCTGTTCTTAATAAGGTATTACCTGAAATGATTGATTTTTACAAAGACTCCCCTGCCTTTAAAGCACGGATGGATTTATTGAATAATAAAATCTTTAATGTAAATTAATTTTCATGGCAGGTTTTTCTCCTGAAGGGTATATTTAATAATAAGACGTGGAAGGGTTTTTGGGAATTGATGCATATAAATATAATGAGTGAAATTTTCCTGTTAGATTTTCTTTAAATCTTTTAGATTTAATTAAATACAATTATTTAAATACAATTTTTAAAAAGCTGGGATTATATATTAAATTGTTTTAATCTAATCTTCTATAAAACTCTGGCATTGATGGATCTTCAATAAAATTCATTACATATGGATTTGGAATTACAAAACTTAATGGGCTTAAATACCCACTTGTAATAACAATAAATGTATAAATTGAGGTTAATGTCAAATTTATAATTTTATATATAAAAGGTAATGGAAGTATTAAATATATTATAGAAATAATTACTCCAAGTATTAAAAAGAAAATTGGTGTATACATCATTTTTATTTTATTTGGGAATAACAAATGAAATGTATTTCTAGATAAAAGGAAAAATGGGAAACTTAAAATAAAAAATACAATAATGATTTTATTTATTTTTTCTTTATCCTTCTTATTTTTTTTTAATTGAATTATTAAAAAACAGCTTATGACAAAACCAATCAATGAAAACAAAATAATTTTCATTAAGTAATAACTACTAACCCAATAGAAAATCAAAAAGAAACAATTAACAATTGGATATAAAAGCAATCCATAAATTAAGACTCTGTCACCTTTATGACGTTTATTATTTATCCAATGATATTTAATTCCATAATTACAACCTCTAATGGGAATACCAATAATATTATATTTCGAAAAGTTATTATTTATTTCAAATATAAATGCACTAATTAAATACCTTAACCAATTATGTATATTATATTGTTTTTTTATTATAGAATCATTAAAGTCATTTTCAATAATAAATTCAGATGCTAATATGCAAATTAAAAAAACATATTTCTGTGCAATTTTGCTTTTAGGATTTGGTTTTGACCAAGTGTAATAGTTGAATTTTTTATCAATAATATTAGAAGTTGTTGGATCTAATTCTTTTAGTTTTATACTATCCAATAAATCAAAAAAATTGTTTGATTTAGAAGTCAAACATAAAGCCCAAGCTGCATGTTGTCTAACTTCCTTAATAGAGCTGTCAACCATTAAACTAAACAATAATTCAATTTTGTTTGATTCTAATAATGCTGAAAACAATTCTTCTAATCTATTTTTTGGAATAACATCAAATAATTTAATAATAAATTTTTCAGATCCATTTCTTATTATAAATTCTTTTAGATTTATTTTATCCAAATGAGACAATATTATTTTCTCGATGTGTGGATCTTTTAAATAAGCCAGAGATAATATTACAGTTTGTAAATCATCGTCTGTTAATTTATTGGCCAATAAATTTATTAGTATATCTTTAGCAAATTGACTATGACTCCAATTAGGGTTAATTGCTATGTGACCTAATTGTTCTGTAATGTCGCGATTGATCTTTTTAGACAAATATAATTTTGAAATCTCTAATATTTCAGTTGCTATTGATGGAGAAATTCTAGAACTTTCCACTAAAATTCTAAAAACAAAGGTGTCAGGTTGTTCCTTATGTTTAGTAGAGATAAAATCTGAAAGTAATTTATTTAAAATAGTATCTGATATTTCAACGTGAACATTTAGCCCACAAAAAAGTGCAAGAGTTTCTTGCCACTTTCCTTTATCTGATTCATATAGTTTTAATAATTCTAAATGTTTATTTTTTTCGAAAAAATAATTTGCAGCAAAATATTCCATGAATGTTCTATGAGGAAATTTATATGCATCGGGTGGTAATTCAACAAGTAATTCTGCATTTTGAACAATTTCGTTTAACATAGATTCTCGTTTTTCAATAGGACGAGATGCGTCCTTCATAACCTCTCCCACAATTCTTAATACATCAGTTTTAAAAATATCTTCATCTGTTGTTTTAGCATTTACAATATGTTCATAAGCTAAACGACTTAAAATAGTTATTTTATCAATTGTTTCAAATTGGTTTGCTTTATCAAGTAATTTTGCATTATCCCATTTTTCCATCAAAGCATCAATACATTCTGTATAAAATTTAACTCTATTATCTGGTAATACTCTTTTAGGCTGTGCATATATAAAACATAAAATAGTTAATAAAAGTGGATTCACTGAGATGCTTTTTAAATAAACTTTGTTATTAATTAATTCTGACAATTGCCCGGGCGATTTACTACCAATAAAATTCCATTGAGAAACAAATTGTTGTATTTCAAAGGGTGTAAAGTCAGCAATATAAATAGTTTCGAATGATAAAGAATGAAGAACATTTGTATTTTGTTTCCAAACAGCTAATCGAGAAGAGATAATAAATGGAATTTTAGTGTTGGTTTGAAAAAACTTATTCAGAAAATTTGTTGTTTCAATCCTAATGGACTTTTCAAGTTCATCCATACCATCAATAAGTAATAGAATATGACCTTCATAAAGATTTTGTTCTACAAAATTTTTTGCTTTATGATTCCTTTTACCTGTTCCAAATTGATGCCTTTCTATATTTTGAATTATGATAGTTTCAAAAGCATTCTCCGTTCTTACATTCTTTATATCTGAAAAGGTAAGTAATACTGGGAAAATAATATTATCTTTATCTATTTCCCAAATTTTTCTTGCTATAAGACCCATTGCTACACTTTTTCCACTTCCAGCATCACCTAATAGAACAAACTTAATTTCTTTTTTAGAAGAAAATTGTTCTTTAATAAAGCCTTCTAAATTCAATCTATCACTTTTATTATTGCCTATCACCATGACTGGAACTATTAATTCTTTAAGGGATTGTCCTTCAAGTTTCCAAGAATGATTTAGTCTTAAAGTTTCTTCATCTAATGATTTTTTGTATTTAATAAATAATCTAGGAATTACAATTTGTCGCTCCCTAAAACGATCAAATAACTTGAACGACTTTATTATTGATTTAATAATTAGATAAAGAACAAAAGTTAAACTTCCGTACATTAGCAATCCGAAGAATTCATTATTTCCAGGCAGCCAAACATGTTCTTTAAAGGTATTCCAAATTTTGTTAAAAAAGTCAGTCATTTTGTAATATTTTCATAAAATTCAATTTCTCTGGACAAAAGTACTTATTATTTTTAAATAATATAAGATGAATT
>Ga0206936_1026_pt1 | contig 19486 bp, 17 predicted proteins | sample Alteio_BWOrgHeat_14_FD_152922 | JGI IMG/M metagenome (GOLD analysis project Ga0206936, IMG submission 152922) | Enriched cells from forest soil in Barre Woods Harvard Forest LTER site, Petersham, Massachusetts, United States -... | ecosystem: Environmental > Terrestrial > Soil > Temperate forest >... | reverse complement strand
TCATAGTGCGGCGCGACATTTTTTTGTGCTATGCCGACAGGATTGTATTGCTGGATTTTTTGTAAAAGCGGCGCTGTTTCCTGAGTTTTTCGGTAAGCTCGCTGGCGACTTTGGCGCCGAGATCGGCTTCAATAAGCAACTCTTCCAGTTTTTCCAGCGCTTCGTTGTCGAGCTTGGCTTTGGTAAAAATGCCGCCGATGCCCTGTTGCAGCTTATCTGATGTTTTGCTGAGGCTGGTTTTGAGCTTGGAAAAAAAATTCATGCCGCCACCGCACCGAACAATTTATCCTTATCTGAGGCATGGATAGCCACTGGCACGATGCTGCCGGGTTCGCAATTTTTATCCAGCTGCACCATTGAAAAATGGGGGGTGCGCCCCGTGTGCTCTTTTTCCACTATAACCTGCGTCTGCGTACCGATTTGGGATTTTAGATAACGTTCCAGTTGCATTTTCCCCGCTTCGCGTAAGCGTGCCGCACGTTCCTTGCGCAGTTTCAAAGGCACTTGCGGCATCTTGGTCGCCGGGGTTCCCTCACGTGGTGAGAATGGGAACACGTGCAGATAGGTCAGCCCCGCCTCTTCGACAATGTTCAGTGTGTTGTCAAACATCTCATTCGTTTCAGTGGGGAAGCCAGCGATGATGTCGGCGCCAAAGACCACATCGGGTCTAAGCTTGCGCACACGTTCACAAAATTCGATTGCATCGCGACGCGAATGGCGGCGCTTCATACGCTTTAGCACCATGTCATCCCCTGCCTGCAGGCTAACATGGATATGTGGCATCAGGCGCGGTTCTTCCGCCAGCAGATGGTATAAATCCTCATCGGCCTCGACCGCATCGATCGACGATAGGCGCAACCGCGGCAACTCCGGCACCAGCGCCAGCAAGCGACGGATCATCTGACCGAGCGTGGGTGTTCCCGGCAGGTCTTTACCATAATCGGTAATGTCCACGCCTGTGAGCACCACTTCGTTGAAACCCGATTCCACCAACATCCGCACCTGCGCCACGATATCGCCCATGGCCGCCGAGCGGCTGTTGCCGCGGCCAAACGGGATAATGCAAAAAGTGCAACGATGGTCGCAGCCATTTTGCACCTGCACGAAGGCGCGCGCCCGGCCGTCAAATGAAGCTACCATATGCGAGGCGGTTTCCTTCACCGCCATAATGTCATTTACCAGCACTCTTTCAGTCGGTTGCAGGAATTCATATGGTTGTTTTTCGAGCTTCTCCTGGTTGCCCAGAACCCTGTCCACCTCGCCCATATTTGCGTACATATCCGGGTGCACCTGCGCTGAACAGCCGGTGACAATAATTTTTGCTTGCGGGTTTTCGCGCCGCGCTTTGCGTATGGCCTGCCGCACCTGACGCTCGGCCTCGGCTGTTACCGCGCAGCTATTGAAAATCATGGCATTCGATAGCCCTGCCGCTTCAGCTTGCTTGCGGATGACCTCGCCTTCATAGCTGTTCAAACGACAGCCAAAGTTGATGACGTCAATGCTCATAGGCAAAAAGTTCCCGATTCAAACGTGCCGACAAAACTCGTGGCCACCGGCCCGGTCATCCAGACATGATTGTCGCTTTCGCGCCACTCGATGAGCAACGTTCCGCCCGGCAAATCCACCAGCGCGTTCCTTCCCGTGAGGCCGCGGCGGTGTGCCGCCACCAGCGTCGCGCAGGCCGCCGTGCCGCAGGCGAGCGTCAGCCCTGCCCCGCGCTCCCAGACGCGCAAGGTAATATGCGACGAAGATTCAATCCGCGCCACGCTGATATTGGCGCGTTTGGGAAAAAGCGCATTTTTTTCCAGGGACGGGCCGAGCACACCAAGGTTGATCTGATAGGGTTCCTTTACAAAAAACACTGCATGTGGATTTCCCATACTCACGGCTACCCCGTCGCGCAATTCACCCTGAGTGAGATCGAGATGCAGCGTGTCCATTTTTTTTGCCAGCGGGATGGACTCCCATTCAAGATTTGGCGCTCCCATATCCACCGTGATGCGATTTTCATTTTCCACATGAGCAGTGATGATGCCGTCGAGTGTTTCGATCGTCACCTCATTATTGCTGGTGTCTTCACGCTCAGTATATAACAGCCAGGCGGCACAGCGCGAGGCGTTGCCGCACGACCCGACTTCCGAGCCGTCGGCATTAATGATGCGCATCTGCACATCGGCTTTATTGGAAGCGTCAAGCAGCACCACCTGGTCACAACCGATGCCAAACTGGCGGTCGGCTAGTTTTTTCCAGTCAAGCGCGGGCATCCCGCCGTTGCGGTTGTCAATAACCACAAAGTCGTTGCCGGCGCCGTGCATTTTAACAAATGGCTGAAACATGGAGTATCCGGAAAATTTAAAAAGGAATGAATTATATAGGGTTACGTGCCGCTTGTCACAAAAATTTCACATTTTCCAATATGGTCATTTTTTGGGAATTTTTGTATAATTGACTATAGGTAAGAATGGTGCAGCTATGGATAATAATCTTACAAATCCGAATATACTCAAAGATCTGGAAGAGCTTGCCCACGAATCATGGGCCTCTCCTTTGGTTCAGGCTGCCGTCGCTGGCATGGAGATTAAGCAGCTGCAAGCTATCGCCGATGAGGCCAAGAGCCTTAAAGAGTCTTTAAAGTCAACCCCAGACTCGCAGGGCGTAGCAGTCATTCTTGATGATCTAAAATCTCTCCAGAAAGCTATCCCCTCGGGCATTACTGATTCGGTGGGCGCCAGAAGCGCCATCGCCGCTGACATCGCTGTCGCCCAGAAGATGTACGATACCGATGTCGCAAAAGAAACTGCCGACGCCGCACAGGATGCTTTCGCCGCCGTAGCAATCATCAGCACCACGATGGGCGGAGTGGCCTTCTGCCATGAAACTGAAAAATTCATGACGTACGAAGAAAAGAAATTCCTCGAAACCTTCAAGCCCGGTACGCAATATGAAATGTCAAAGATTGACGACAAGGGCAACGTGGTTTCCACCCATCAAAGCGTTGATGGCGCCATACTGCAGGAAGATTTTGCCATTATTAAATTCAACACGCTGACTCCAGAGCAACAGAAAAAAGTGGTTGAAGACTCACACTCAACTCATGGCACCTCCGAGGACGAGTCTAAAAGATTGCATATCGCTTTAGATCACATGGAAGGAAACGAACTCACGATACATAAGGATGAGCCCGAGAAAGCCCGGGCCATCCACGAACACTTCAAACACGCCCATGCACAGGTCGATAAAGTATCAGGCCTTGAAAAACAAGCCGCTGAGGGAAAAGGTGACGAGCGCACAATGGCCCGGCTGTCGCTGCCTGAAGCCAAGAAACAACTGGGCGACACATTACAGCATGAAATTATTGAAGGCGTGCTGGTAGGTACTTCAGACGAACATCAAAAAGGCGTCGGACAGTATTCACAGGGTGTGAATACTGATGTCGCTCTCTTAGGAAAACTCCCGCCAGCTTCCTTCAGCGCGCCTCCTCCGTCGCAGTCTTCTCAGGTCGGACATACCGCCTAACATTTATCGATCATGACCATCCTGGTCGTCCCTGCGATTTCTCTCGTCTTCCTGCTGATACCACCCCTAACGGTTGACAATTCTATGAAAGATTTTATAAAGCTATCCTTGCGTGAAATATGTATTTTTATTAAGAAGGCATTATTCATCAATGAGGTGCTTTATGTTGTGGTCGGTTCTTTTAAATTACCTGGTTAAATCTGGAGATTTAGCTGTCATTGACGCCGATGGAAAAATCCATCGTTTCGGCGTGTCGGGGCAAAAGCCGAAATCGGTCGTGCGTCTGCATGACAAATCGTTTCATCACAAACTTTTCTTCTATCCGGAATTTTACATCGGGGAGTCCTATATGAATGGCACTCTCACCCTGGAAGAAGGCAACCTGAACGATTTTCTGGGCCTGCTGGCAATCAATTTTAGCGTATCCAAGCCGACTCTGCCGGAAATTGTCGCAGAGAAATTTGCGCCGCTTTTACAAAAAATCCAGCAATACAATCCTGTCGGCATAGCACAAAAAAATGTCGCGCCGCACTATGATATTTCCGACAAACTCTATGAGCTTTTCCTCGACCAGGACTGGCACTATACCTGCGCCTATTATACTGATCCTGAAAACAGCCTGGAGCAGGCACAGCAGGACAAGATTCGTCATGTCGCCTCCAAACTACGCATCGAGCCCGGCATGAAAGTGCTGGATGCTGGTTGCGGCTGGGGTGGATTGGCAATGTATTTGGCGCGGACTACCGGCGCCGACGTGACCGGCGTCACCCTTTCGGGCGAGCAGGTCAGGAAAGCAACCCAGCGCGCTAAAGATGCAGGCTTGCAGGATAGAGTACGTTTTTACCAGAAGGACTTCCGTGAAATGACCGGGCAGTTTGATCGCGTGGTTTCGGTCGGTATGCTGGAACATATCGGTTCCGCCTTTTACAAACAGGTCTTTGCCAAAACCCAGGAATTACTGACGGACGACGGGCTTGCCTTCTTCCACTGTATCGGACGCCTCGATGGACCCGGCACTACTAATCCATGGCTGCGTAAGTACATTTTCCCGGGTGGATATGCCCCGGCATTGTCGGAAGTAACTAAAATCATTGAAAAGTCAGGCCTGCGCATGACCGATATTGAAATCCTGCGCATGCACTATGCCTATACGCTGCGCGATTGGCAGGACCGCTTCCGGGCCAACTGGGATAAGGCGGCCAAAATTTATGACGAACGTTTTTGCAGGATGTGGGAATTCTATCTGGTCAGCGCTGAAATGGATTTCCGCTACCTGGATACCATGATTTTCCATATTCAGATGTCAAAACAACTTCATAGCGTGCCAATTACCCGTGATTATATGGTGGAGTGGGAACAGGCACACCCGACTAAGATCGCTTCCCAGCAAGCCAAAGACAAAATAAAATTACCTGCCTAAAATCAGCTTGTTATACTTATATAGTGAGTGGTTTTAAGCCATGCCAATAAAAAAAGCCCTGGTTTTACCAGGGCTTTTTTCTGCCTGCTGCGCAGGGCCTAATTATTAGCCTTCGTTCTTGGCGGCTTGAATCTCTTTGCGGCGAGCATCGGCAAGCTTCTTGATTTCCATCAAGGCTTTGCGGGCGCGGGTGCCGGCGGATTTATTGCCCGCTTCGAATTTGGCATCTTCGTCCTGAAAGGTTGCGAGAGCTTCTGCAAGTTGGGTAGCGGTAGTGGACATGGTGCCTCCTTAAAATGGTTGGTGCCTTTAGGCGGGCTCAATCTAACAAAAAAAAAGGTAAGTGGTAGAGAAAAATTGGGGTGATTAAATTTTATGCATTACCCTCATTTTCTACTCCTACTAATAGACCCGAAAACCCACTCTAATCCACCGGCAGTAGGTGGTAATGCGTGCATTTCAACCTGTATAATATAGAGGTAACACAATTGGATATCACTTATGTTGCATTGCAATATAATTTAGGATGTATATTGTGCAATGCAACATTTTGTGCTATGATAAAGACAATAGGGTTAGAATTGTTTTAGCCCGATCATCTTAGGAGGTTTGAGTAAAGGTATGTTTCACAAAGTTGTATTGTTCCTTATCATTTTTGGTTCAATAAACGTCGGTCTGGTTGAGGTTATGCACCTCGATCTGATTGGAACCATATTCGGCACATTCAGCCATCTCGTTTATGCACTGGTGGGTATTTCAGGACTGGTTACAGCTCTGACAACTTATACCACGCTCGTGAAAAAAGCCTAACTATAGGTTGATTCAACCTCCCCGCTTTCCTTAAAAAAGGAAGCGGGGTTTTATTTGTGTATTTCTTCCCCGAAGCGCGTATGATTTTTATGGCTGGTTGCCGCGACCAGACAGCTATAATTAAAAGGAGCTTTCCATGCGCTACAAACTCATCCCCCTTGTTGCCGTTTTTGGACTTTCCACTGCGCCTGCTTTAGCGGGCGATATCATGTCGTGCAGTTTCGACATGCCCATGCCTCCCCCGCCTCATGGAGTAATGATGCCGGGTGGCGGACCCGAAGGGATGCCTAAAGACGGAATGATGAAACCCGCTGGCTCGACCGACAAGGATGCTCCACCTACCCCGCCGCCGGGTGGGCCAATGATCATGATGCGCCCGATTCCGGCACCGTCGGTGGATGCTAAGCTCAACTGCTCAGATAAAAGCCAGAGCAGCCTGAAAGAACTAGTCGCCAAAGGCTGGAAGCTTCAGACGGCGGTATCCACGCATGGCAGCGCAACATTTTACCTAACCAAATAAGGCGCGAAGGTGCAGTCGGGAAGATATGGATTTAGACGAAATCGGATTTTCTCAGGCGATATTTGAAGGCGAATTCCTCAAAATCGGAAGCATTGTTATTGCCCGGCATATGGCAGGCCTCTTCGGCTTCTTTTGCAACACGGCGGCGGAAGGCATCCCATGATTCCTGGGTTTCTTCAAACTGATCCTGTTTTTTGAGAGCTGCGCTTCGCATACGGTAATCCTTTTTTTGTATTCATCTGGAAGGATACCCTAGCACCAAAGCCATAAAAAATCCAGGTGGAAAAGGCAGTCAGTACCGTATCATTACAAGGCAGAAAAGCCTGCTAGATATAGGCCTGAACACAAGTTAAGCCACCTGAAAATCACCGTATTTTATCGATAACTCACCTGGATTACATTGCCATGGCAAGGGCGTGTTTTTCTTTGTCGCTCCTGACAGTATCGGTCCAGTTGTTTTTTCCGTGGGGGTCAAAGCTGGTGGTGATCCTTCTGGCATAAGCCACCATGGGGCCGTGCTTCAGCGACTCGATTTGTAGTTCGGGCGGGGTTGAACCGCCACGGGCGCGCAGATACATATATTCCACGCCGGAGACCGGGTGTTCATTCAGATAGGCCTTGCCGTCGGTATGGACCAGGACGGTGCCGCATGTGCCGATTTGGTTATAATTGGCCAGCTGCATTGTGGGATTATAGGCGCCGGCGGTGGGGAAACAGAGATAATCGCCCTTATGCTGCTTCTGTAGTCCTTCACAGTCGAGTGCGATGATATCGTCCGACTCGCACATATTACCCACGACCTTGATTTTACTTTTTTCAGCGGGTTTGGTGCCACCGTCCGGGCCGCGCTCGGGTGGAGTTTTGTAGACTTCACTTCCCGGACGTTCGATCATGGGGAAAGTGATTTGTTTGGCCTGATAAAGCGCCGGGCGGATGAACTGGCCCATGTTGCCGGTGGTGTTGATATGGGTGTGGTCGCCTTTGACGTTTTCGCCCGTGACCTGGCAGAGATAGAGCTGGGCAGAGGCGATGTAATAACGGCCAAGCTCAGAGACCATCTCCATCTGTGGATTAATTTTGTTAAGGCGCTCGCGCTGCTGTTTCAGGATGTCGCCGTACTCGGCGATGGTAATGAGCGATTTATCCGCCTCAGAGGTGGGCAGGTCTAGCGCACCATAGGGTGTGTACGGCACCCCTACCCCGCCGCCAAAATCGATGTATTCAAGTTTTTTGCCCGCGGCGTTTAATTCTTCGGCCAGATTCACGATGGCATTGTAACCACGTTCAAATTTGGTTCGGTCTTTGATGTTGGAGCCAAGATGCACATGGATACCGGAAAGGTTCAGGTTTTTATAGTCACCTGAGAGATAGATTTTGCGGGCGTCGGCAAGCTTGATGCCGAATTTGGAAGAGTCGTCGGCGGTGCTGATATGGTGGGATTCGCCGGCAGATTCGACGTCCGGCGAAACGCGTAAGCCCACGCGGGGGGTAAGACCTTTTTCCCCGGCAACCTGGTTAAGCAGCTCGAGCTCGTTCTTGTCGTTGACGTTGATGACCGAAACACCCTTATCAAGCGCGAGTTCAAAATACTGGCGGGTCTTGCCGATGCCGTCGGCGACAATGTCTTTGGGGTCAAAACCGCTTTCAATGGCTAGTTTGAGTTCTTCGACCGATGCGACTTCGGCGCCCACGCCCTGCTGACGGATAATTTGCAACACGGCCGGAGAGGAATTGGCCTTAATGGCGTAGGTCCGGCGGGTGTTGGATTTCGCCAGCGCTTCCTGCGCAGCTTTGGCCTGAAACTGGATGATTTCAGTACCGACGATATAGATGGGTTCGCCACGCTCGGTGTTGGTGAGGTTTTTAAGAATGTCGTCAACTTTCAGGCCGCAGAAAATCAATTGGCCATCGGCGTCGCGTTTATAAAAACGTTTATACGCCTCTTCATGTGATTCCATGTTAATCCCCCAATTTTTTATTATTGGGGAAATTTAGCAGCGCAATCATTAAACGCAAATGGTTAAATTAACAGTCAGTTAACCATTTGTGTTTTTTGTGACATAACACTGCCTGAAATAAGGATAATTCTACAAATTAAATACGGAAATTATCGCTGGATAGCCCCGGGAGTTTTAGGAAGAGAAATAGGTAGAGGAGCCGACGGTGGCGCGTTGGTTTCCTTCGGCGCGTAGTTAGGGTCCTTGAACTTGGCAAGCGCTTCCAGCATTTCTGTCGCTCTTGGGTCATCTTGACCGGCAGCTTGCTGTTTGTTTTCGGGCTGCTGCTGATTGAGCCTGTCTATTTCATTGTTGAATGTTCTGGTATTCTCACGGATCAGGTCGTCGACACCCTTCGGGGTTTGGCCGCCGATACCTTTTTTGAGCTGATCAAGCACATCCCTATCTTCACTTACGGCACGGGCGCGGGCAAGCGTGTCGATTTCGGCAATCACCTCGGCTTTGGTTTTGGCGGGGTCGAGCGATGCGGCGTCGGCGCCGGCAAGCGCAAGGTTGTCGTAGATTTGCGGCAGCAGATGGGCAATGGAAGTATACCCCCCACCGCTCTTGCCGTGGCGCAGTTCTTCCAGCGCACCCTGGGCTTTTTGCACATAATAGCCGGAGGTTTTATCGTGAATGTCCTTTTCCACCTCTGCGGCGGTTTTTTTACCTTCGGGGTCGAGCGCTGAGGCATCGAGATTGTAGGTGTTTTTCAGATAGGCGAGCCGGTCGGATATGGTAACGATGGCTACCTCATTGGTGGGGTCGGTCATCAGAGTTTTATAGGTTGCCTGGGCGCTGGCAATGTCGTTTTTTTCCTTCGCGATGGACAGACGGGCGTCAAAGAGTTTGTCGACTGTATCCGACCGGGTTTGATCAAGAGCGGCGAATGGGAACCCGGATTTTGTCATCAGATTGTCGATGCTGTTAAGGGTTTTAAGGTCTGCGGCTGTAGTCTGGTCCATATCGGGGCGGTCTTTTTCGAGCTGCTGCCACATGCCCTGCGCCTTGCTTAGATAGGCGGAGTCGAGCGTTGCGGTGTAATTTTTCTGGCGTTCGGCGTCGTCTTTGCCCGGAACGCCGATGGCGGAAAGATCGGCTTTGGCGTTATGCATATATTCTTCAACGAGTGCGACATTATTCTCATCGATGTTACCTTTTTTGATCTCACTGAAATAATGGCGCGCCTGGACGAGGCTGCCCTGCTTGTAAAGGGCATCGATTTCGTCGCGCATTTCGTACTTGCTTTTTTTACCTTCGGGGTCGAGGTATGACGAATCGACGCCTGCGTTGGTCAGATAATGCTGGATATTACCGGGGGCGTATTGATTGAAATTCAGCACCTCCCCGGTGTTGCGGGATGCTTCCACGGATTCCTTGAGCTGCAGAAATTCAGCGCGCGCGTTTTCGACTTCGCGTTTTCTATCACCGGGCAACGTGTTGATTTTATCGTAAGCCATAATGCTCTCCCATGCGTATTTATCTGAGTAAAGATTAACATGGAATATTTAAAAATAGTGTGAAGGTTTGATGAAAGCCAAAAAATACATTAGAAATCAGTTGGTTTTGGCGATGGCGGGGGCTTGGGAATGGTGCGCGTTCCCCTCGCCCGATTAACTTTGAGATCCTTTTCCATCATAACATAACCAAGACAGCGTGAAGATTTGATGACAAGTGGCTAAACCGCCAATTTTCAGGGAATTTTGCCAAAAAATATTGTATAATCTGCACGATGGATAAAGAAGTAACGATAGAAAATGACGCCCAGAGGCAACGGCTGATTGCCGCGCTGAAAAAATCTATCGAAGAGGATTGTGCGGGCGGACGCGCTTTTCTGGATAGCAAGGTTGCGTCTGGGGAAGCCAAGGGTATCCCGCCTAAACTTATGAAAGTGTTGCGCGCCAATATCGACGCCAGGGAGGCGGTGTATAAAAAAATTATAGAAGGCTTGCCCAAAGCCGGACTTCCCATGACGGCAGAAGATTATTTTACGCGCATCATATTCAGCTTTGCCACCGCCGGGATTAAAGAAGACCCCGTCAAAAAAGAATATACCACCCTTGTGCTGGGGCTTATACCGCCGGAGCGCATTCCGCCGGAGATTTTAAAAGCCATGGGCCCGCCACCCGAAGGACATGGCGTGGCCGGAATGATAACTATCCCTCTTCAAGATTTATCGCATGAAGAGCTGGAGGCTATTGATGCACGCAGCAAGACCGTGAGTCGCCTTTTCAACGTGGCATTCACTGATTTTTACGTGGCGGCTTCGGGGAAGGACAAGATCAATGTACATGCGCCGGATTATAGGCGGTTTACAGATACGGTTAATGAACTGCTTGGCCTAAATGGCCCGCGTCAGGGGCATTGATTTAGCCCTGTTGCGTTAGCAGCGGAACGGCTATTTTCTGTATGTTTTTAGCCTGTTCGGAGCATTTTCTGCACGGTTTCCGGGCGTTTTGGTGACGTTTGGGAAAGTTTCGGCACGTTCGGACACGCTTTGGGGCAGTTTTAAAACAGCCGCATTGAGTTGATTCAATAGGTTAGTGTGATTTTAGCCCCTTTTCCGCGCAAAATGGCGTGACATTGTGTGCCATTTTCTTAAGGCCTTGTTGATGGCCTGAAAGGATTATACGGCGGCGGCGCATGGCCAGGAAGAGCCTCAACTAGAATTTGAAAGTTTCGCGAAGCATGCCTAGCAAGCCGCTATTATTGCCAGAGGCGCCGCCGCTTGTGCCGGAGTTGCCGCAGGCGGAAACAACCAGACTCAATAGGATGACTACCAAAACGCCGCGCATGGAAAACTCTGTAAGTTATGTAAGGTGATCCCTCACCTGTGTATAGACTGTAGCATACTGGTGAAAAAGAAATTTGCCTTAAAATTTTTTGCAACTAAAAGTATATGGGCGTTTTGGCGCCGCGAGAGAAGGGATTTGCGCGGGGATTTTTTTGCAACTGGGGATTGCATGATCTTCACGATGGCGAATAATTAAGCTCAGGGAAGCGGTGCCAATTAAGGTCATACATTTCTAAAGGGAATAGCTGAAGACACTATTTCTTGGCATGTTGATTCTATGCTTTTCAAATAAAGATTGATCCATTCTACACTATTGGGGTTACCAGGAGCGACTGTAAGTTTAATAAGCTTTTTTGCATTAACAGTAGGGTAGTTGATATAAAAATATGGCTTCAACACTCCCTTATAAACTTCAAATTTTTTCAATTCAGAGCTTTTGTTTTTAGGGTATGTAACAAAAAGCCGCCACTCCTTCTCATGTTCAAAAGCTTGGTCCTTATAGCTTATAGCTAAAACAGAAAGGTAAAAAATGGCGGAAGAGAAAAAATCATTCCCCACTTCTCCTGTCTGCAATTTTTTTAAATTGCCGTCACTTTTTTTGGTTTGTATAGCAACATCGATAATGTCTTGAAAAAATTTAGATAGGTGAGCAGCGAAAGCAAGAAACTTTCAACAGATAAATACTGGATTCCCGCTTTCGCGGGAATGACGGAAAGTATGGATTGCTTGGCTGCGCTCGCAATGACATTAATAATAATTACACTGCAGGCGCATCTTTAACAGTTAGTTAACCGCCTGTGACTTACGTGCACAGTTCTGTGGATAAGTTTTCTGGTAAGCCTGCCCGAAACAAGGTTAATTTAACAGTTAGCTGGTTAGTCGTTAATGGCTGGATTGCTTCGCTGTGCTCGCAATGACGGAAAGGTGGATTGCTTCGCTGCGCTTGCAATAGGAAGAAAAATTTCGTCAGGGTCGGGCAAATGCGTAGGAAATTTGGAGCGAGCAGCGCCGGTAGCTTGATGCTACGTGAGCAGCGCAGCGACGTTCTGCATCCCAATATGGATGCAAACTTTTAAAACACAAAATCCCGCAGGCGGATTTTGTAGCCAAGTGAGTTGCCCAGCCTGGCGGAATAAAAAAAGCCCCCGCGCAAGCAGGGGCTTTTTTAAATATTTGTGAGAGCATTTAGGCGCAGATGGCGACTGTGCATTGTAAAATGATTCGTTTAACATACAGAGGCTGGGATAATCCCAACATGTTGAATAAACAAAATCCTTAGAAAGGAGGTAATCCAGCCGGAGGTTCCCCTACGGCTACCTTGTTACGACTTCACCCCAGTCATTGACCCTACCGTGGTCGTACGCCTCCTTGCGGTTAGCGGGACGGCTTAAGGTAGAACCAACTCCCATGGTGTGACGGGCGGTGTGTACAAGACCCGGGAACGTATTCACCGTGGCGTGCTGATCCACGATTACTAGCGATTCCAGCTTCATGTACTCGAGTTGCAGAGTACAATCCGAACTGAGGTGGCTTTTGGGGATTGGCTAGCCCTTGCGGGATCGCGACCCATTGTCACCACCATTGTAACACGTGTGTAGCCCAGGATGTAAGGGCCATGAGGACTTGACGTCATCCCCACCTTCCTCCGGCTTATCACCGGCAGTTTCTCCAGAGTGCCCAGCTTGACCTGATGGCAACAGGAGACGAGGGTTGCGCTCGTTGCGGGACTTAACCCAACATCTCACGACACGAGCTGACGACAGCCATGCAGCACCTGTGCACCTCCCACCCGAAGTGAAGAACAGCCTTTCAGCCGTTCATAGAGGGCATGTCAAATCCTGGTAAGGTTCTTCGCGTTGCCTCGAATTAAACCACATGTTCCACCGCTTGTGCGGGTCCCCGTCAATTCCTTTGAGTTTTAATCTTGCGACCGTACTCCCCAGGCGGGATGCTTAACGCGTTAGCTACGCTACTGAGGGGTAACCCCCCAACAGCTAGCATCCATCGTTTACAGTGTGGACTACCAGGGTATCTAATCCTGTTTGATCCCCACACTTTCGTGCCAGAGCGTCAGTTACTGTCCAGATAGCCGCCTTCGCCACCGGTGTTCCTCCTAATATCTACGAATTTCACCTCTACATTAGGAATTCCGCTATCCCCTCCAGTACTCTAGCTTTCCAGTTTCAAAGGCAATTCTGGGGTTGAGCCCCAGGATTTCACCCCTGACTTGGAAAGCCGCCTACGCACGCTTTACGCCCAGTGATTCCGAACAACGCTAGCACCCTTCGTATTACCGCGGCTGCTGGCACGAAGTTAGCCGGTGCTTATTCTTCAGGTACCGTCATCATCTTCCCTGACAAAAGAGCTTTACAACCCTAAGGCCTTCATCACTCACGCGGCATGGCTGGATCAGGGTTTCCCCCATTGTCCAATATTCCCCACTGCTGCCTCCCGTAGGAGTCTGGACCGTGTCTCAGTTCCAGTGTGGCTGGTCGTCCTCTCAGACCAGCTACAGATCAAAGCCTTGGTGAGCCATTACCTCACCAACTAGCTAATCTGACGCGGGCCAATCCTAGAGCGATAAATCTTTCCCCCGGGGGGAATATTCGGTATTAGCAGTCGTTTCCAACTGTTATCCCGAACTCTAGGGCATGTTCCCACGCGTTACTCACCCGTGCGCCACTAATGTATTGCTACATCCGTTCGACTTGCATGTGTTAAGCCTGCCGCCAGCGTTCGTTCTGAGCCAGGATCAAACTCTCAAGTTGTGATCCTAGCAAGTTGTTCGTAAGAGCGAACTCCTACGAACGCTTGCGCTTAATTAACCCAACCGATTGGTTGGGCCTCATTGTTTTCGGAAACACGCACAACATCACCTTCTATGCACTACACTATGGATTTATGTGCATAGGAGTTGCGTTATACATATTTTATTACATATGGACGCATGTGACATTGTGTTGTTTAGTTTCCAACACAGCGCCACCTGCGCTTAAATGCTCTTCACACTGTCAAACTGCAGATTTTACCGGAAAAACAGCAAAATCGAAGACCGGCTCACTTGGTGAACCAATCAAGAAAGGAAGGCCGTTATGGCAAAAACAATCCGGGGTGTCAAGCGGGAAAAAACATATTCTTCAATGTTTTTTTAGACCCCCCTCAAATGGGCTGTTTTCCTAGAGTTTTTAAGTATAGCACATAATGCGCCTGACGGGGGATAAATCGCAATAAATCTGCGTGGCGCTGATATTTATGCCGATTACCAGAAATCTTCGCCGGTGACCGTGCGTTTGGCCTCTTTGCCCGTGGCCCATTTCATGATTTTGCTCATTTTTTTTGCCAGAGGCCCGCCCGTAGGCTTTATCAGCTTGCCCGCACGGATATGCTCGCCGCAGAAAAGAATGGAGGATGGCGGGATACTGAAGGTTTTGGAGTATTTTTCAAGTATGTCGAAATTGATGCGGCGATTGCCTGCCTCAAGTTCGGACAGGTACGACACCGAAATCCCCAGTTCCTTCGCGGTGTCGCGCTGGGTTTTTTTGTGGAACAGGCGGATGAGTTTCAGGGCTTCGTTTATCATGGATGTTTTTATAAGGGAAAAAACACTCGCAAGTCAACTTCACTGTTTGTGAAAATATTTTAAACCGCTTCCGAGGCCTGTTTCGTCCGTTCGTCCAACACCTCATAACCGAACAATTGCAGCAACAGCCGTAAGGCCTTGCCACGAAGGCTTTCCAGCCGTGGGTCGGCATCCAGCAGCGCGCCGATATCCTCGCGGGCGTGCTGGAGCAAATCGATATGCTGGTAGAGATGCGTGAAAATAAAACGCGGCAGGCCCGACTGGCGTGAGCCCAGCAAATCGCCGCCGCCGCGTAAACTTAAATCCACCTCGGCGATTTTAAAACCGTCTTCACTTTCGCGCAGGATGGACAGCCGCGACTTGGCCACGTCACCCACGCGGTCGGAAAACAAGAGCACGCAGGCCGAAGGTTTGTCGCCGCGCCCTACCCGGCCGCGAAGCTGGTGGAGCTGCGAAAGGCCGAAACGCTCAGCTTTTTCGATGACCATGATGGTGGCATCACGCACGTCAACGCCAACTTCGATGACCGTGGTGGCAACAAGAAGCTGGGTTTTGCCGCTGGAGAATTTCGCCATTTCCGCGTTGCGTGCCTCGCCTTTCATGCGGCCATGCACCAGGCCCACCTTGTCGCCGAAGCGCGCTTTGAACTCGGTGAAACGGCTTTGCGCGGCGGCGATGTCGTTTTCCGGTGTCAGTTCAAGCTCGCCTTCGATAGTTTTTTCCTCAATCAGCGGACAGACCCAGTACACCTTCTCGCCCTTATCCAGCGCGGCTTTCAACCGCTCCATAATTTCGCCGTAGCGCGACAGTGGAATCACCCGTGTGGTAATCGGTAGGCGTTTGGCAGGTTTTTCACGCAAACTCGAACAATCCATGTCGCCATACAGCGTCATGGTCAACGAACGGGGAATGGGCGTAGCGGTCAGGTGCAGGATATGCGGCGCAGCGCCCTTCTCGCCCAGTGCCATGCGCTGCCCGACGCCGAAGCGGTGTTGTTCGTCGATGACGGCGAGCGCCAGCGAATGGAACGTCACATGTTCCTGGAACAGCGCGTGTGTGCCGATCACAATATTCGCCTTGCCCGACGTAATGTCGGCCAGAGTTTTCTCACGCGCCTTGCCTTTGACGCTGCCGGTGAGCAGGCATATATCTATGCCCAACGTTTCGGTAAGCTTTGAGAGGGTTTCAAAATGCTGGTTGGCCACGATTTCGGTCGGCACCATCAGCGCCGCCTGAAGCCCCTGCTCCACCGCTTTTAGCATGGCAAGCAATGCCACCACGGTTTTGCCGCTGCCGACATCGCCCTGAAGGAGGCGCCCCATGCGGTGGCCGGATTTCATGTCGGCGGAAATTTCCTTGAGTACTTCAGTCTGACCACCCGTTAGCGTGAATGGCAGCACTTTCAGTAACGCGTTTGTGAGTTTGCTGGTGCCGGTGATGACAGTGCCGCTCTGGCGCTGCATGGCGCGACGCAACAGCCCAAGATAAAGCTGGTTGGCGAGCATCTCGTCATAGGCCAGGCGCATGCGGGCGGGCGAAATGGGGAGGAGTTCTTCCGGGGTGTTGGGATGATGCGCGGCGATGAGCGCGTCTTTCCAGCCCGGCCATTTCTGGGAAGTGAGGTATTCCGACGCAATCCACTCAGGCAGGTTCGGCAATTTAGAAATTGCATCCCCGACAATTTTGGCGATGCGGCGGCTGGTGAGCCCCACCGTCAACGGATAGACCGGCTCGGGCTTTTGTACCTCCGCCAGCTGCGAGACCGGCGCGATGATGTCGGGATGGCTCATCTGCAGCATGCCGTCGAAATGCTCGACCTTGCCGCTGATAACGCGCTTTTGCCCCTCGGGCAGCGCCTTGGCGATGTAATCCGTGCTGACGTGGAAAAAAACCAGCGTGATTTCGCCCGTGTCGTTGGAGCAATAGACCCGGTAGGGCCTTTTCTTGCCGTATTTCACGGGCGGCGGTTCGTGCTCACCGATAGTGACGATGAAGGTTGCTACCACGCCGTCGGGTGCTTCGGCCAGCGAGCAGGTAAAGCGCCGGTCAACGAGGCTTACCGGCAGGTGGAACAACAGGTCGCGCACCACCGGCAGGCCGCCGTCGGTGGCCGCTGGCAGCAGACGGTGCAGGGCTTTGGCTGTCGCGTCGCCAATGCCTTTCAGGCGCGTGATGGGGGAGAATAAAAAATAAAGCGATTCTGGGTGCATGGCCGTAGTTTAATCGCATGAAGGATAAAAGACAAAACATTGCTAATTTCGAATAATTCGGTAGTTTGAGCGCTTGTTCACCCGCGAGGCATTATGGAATTGGATCTCTCAGTATTGGTCCCCTGCTACAACGAAGAGCAGAACCTGCCGGAGCTTTATAAGCGCCTGACGCAGATTTGTTCGGCGACGCGCGGGCGCTATGAGATTGTGCTGGTTAATGACGGCTCCACCGACGGCACCTGGCCAATGATGAGCGAGATGGCGGCACAGGACCGGCACATCACTTCCATCAACCTCTCGCGCAATTACGGCCACCAGATTGCGTTGACCGCCGCGCTGAAACACTGCCGCGGCAAGCGGGCGCTGATTATCGACGCCGACCTGCAGGATCCGCCGGAACTGCTGCCGCAGATGATGGCGCTGATGGATCAGGGTTACGACGTTATCAGCGGCAAGCGTATCCACCGCAAGGGCGAAAGCTGGTTTAAAAAAACCAGCGCCAGCGGTTTTTACCGCGTGCTCAACATGCTTTCCGACGTAAAAATTCCTGCCGATACCGGAGATTTCCGGCTGATCAACCGCAAGGTCATCGAGGCGTTGAACGCCATGCCCGAAGCCCACCGCTTCATTCGCGGCCTGTGCGCGCTGGCGGGATTCAAGCAAGTGTCACTGGACTATACGCGCCATGCCCGCTTTGCCGGGAAAACCCATTACGGCCTGCACCACATGATTCAGCTGGCTGTGACCGCCGTGACCGGCTTTTCGGTACGGCCGCTGCGGCTTACCTTTTATTTCGGGCTGCTGCTGGCGGCTATTGGCGCACTTTTGCTGGTGTATGTGCTGGGCAGTTGGCTAATGCACAGAACCGTGCAGGGATGGACGAGCTTGGCCATACTCATCATCACGTTGCAAAGCATCCAGTTTATTTTTCTGGGGATTATCGGCGAATATCTCGCCCGCACGTTTGTTGAATCAAAGCACCGGCCACTCTATTTTATCGACGGCATGGTGCAAAACGGCGTGGAAGTGCAGTAAAAAAGATCAAGGTGGATTGCTTCGCTACGCTCGCAATGACGAAGAAGCGAGGTCAGGAGACCGAGCCAGCCCTGAGCCCGCGAAGCGGATAGCCATATGAAAGCCAGAAGGCTTTCATGGGCGGCCTTTTTAAATTAATTGGATTTCCTTTTATCCGCTTCTTCAACTTCGAGCAACGCATTGGCAGCTGACTTGCCAAGCGCGTCGAGCGCGGCAGAGCAATCGTCAATCAGATTACGATCACTGACGCGGCCGCCGATGCGGGAAAACGCGGTGCTGACACTCAGACCAAGCGTGGTCTTGTCGGCCAGCAGGAACGGATTGGCGGCAATCTGCCAGCGCAGACGGTTGCACACCATGCGGGCGGATTCGGGCGTGGTGTCGAGCAGGAGAACACCGACGCGCTTATGGCCGACGCTACCCACCACATCGTCGGGGCGGAGGTTATGGTCGCTTATGGCGGCGATATGCTTGATCATTTCCTGGCAGATGGCGCGGCCATATTGCGAAAACAGGTCGTCGTAATAATCAACCTGCAACAGGGCAAAACAGCTGCGCAACTCGCTTTTGCTGTTGTAATAACCCATCAGCTCAATGTCTTTGGCCAGCGAATATTTGTCGGGCAAACCGGTGGCGGGATCGAGCGATTCATGGCCTTTGAAATTGTCCTGGATGATCTTGCGCAGCGCTTCGTTCTTGCGCAGTCCCGCACGGTCTTGCAACACCAGTTTGAAAACAATGGTGTTGTTCACGGCTTCGGCGCGCACGACTTTCAAGCGGTAGCCGTTTTCCTTGCCGTCCTTACCAACAACGGAAAAGCTCTGCACTTTTGACAGCACGCTACCAACATCGTTGGCATCGTCTTCAAACTCGACATATTCGCTCAGAAGCTCGCCGATGCGCGGCGGCAGAAGCTGGTGGAGGGGTTTTTTGGCCAGCTCGGCGTTTTTATAGCCAAGCATCTCTTCGGCGATATCATTAATATCGCTTATTTCTATCGACTTGCTGCCGTTATTCTGGCAAATCGTAATGACAGCGTCGTTGCTACGGTAACCAAGCATCATGAGGGATTATTATCCAGATAATTTCATGATATTTATAGCCTAACAATATGAAAAAACCATTAATATGACCGCCGATACCACCCGTTTCAAGCGCATCCACTACCGCAGCTGGCACCGCGGCTGCAAGGAAACTGACCTGGTATTGGGCGATTTTGCCGATAAAGGCCTGGCCGAACTTTCACCCGAACTACTCGATATTTATGAAAAACTGCTGGATGAGAACGATATCGATATCTGGAACTGGCTGACCGGCCACGAAGCCCCCCCCGGAATACCGGCTATTGCTCGATATATTGCGCGATTTTGGCGGACAAACAAACGATGAACGACACTAGCACCTCTTCCCTTCCCGCCGAGCCTGAAAATTCTGCGCTCGTCTTAAGCGGCGTGCCCGCCAGCGCCGAAGCCTTGGCATTGACTGAACTTTTGCAGGGCAAGCTGGGAAGCAAACCTAAATGCCTGCTGCATATCGCGGTGAATGACCGCAATCTGGAAATGATAGAATCGGCGCTGGAGTTTTTTGCGCCCGATGCTGAGATC
>Ga0206936_1141_pt1 | contig 19618 bp, 12 predicted proteins | sample Alteio_BWOrgHeat_14_FD_152922 | JGI IMG/M metagenome (GOLD analysis project Ga0206936, IMG submission 152922) | Enriched cells from forest soil in Barre Woods Harvard Forest LTER site, Petersham, Massachusetts, United States -... | ecosystem: Environmental > Terrestrial > Soil > Temperate forest >... | reverse complement strand
ATGGCAGCGGCTTTGGACGTAAACACGTGGTTCGTGCGGGAAATTCTGCCGCTGGAAGCGCCCTTGCTGAAGTTTTTGCGCCGCGGCTGGCGCAACGAGAACGACATCAGAGACCTTTGCCAAGATGTCTATATTGAAATCTACGAGTCGGCCAAAGCGGAAATCCCAAAATCTGCAAAAGCATTCGCTTTCTCCGTCGCCCGAAACATTCTCGTCAGCCGACTCCGCCACACACAGGTGGTCGCCATTGAGGCGATGGCCGAGCTGGATGATCTCGGCATCGCACTCGACGAACCTGGCCCGGAACGAACGGCGATTGGACGACAGGAACTGCGCCGGTTCCAGGCGGCACTTGATCAACTACCTCAGCGATGGCGCGAGGTTATTGTGATGCGAAAAATTGAAGGTTTCACGCGTCAAGAAATCGCCGTGCGTCTGGGTATCGCCGAGCGCACCGTGTCGTTGCACCTGGCCTCAGGCGTCGTGGCACTCGCGAACCTGTTCCACAGCGACCTTCCTGACAATGGAGGGAAGTCGTGAGCGCACCGAAACCTCAAAGGTCGCCAAGTACGAACGCCAAAGAAGTCATGGCGATCGCCGGAAGCTGGATCGTGCGCAGGGATCACTCGGAATGGAATGCGCAGGACCGGTTCGAGCTGGACGCGTGGCTTGCCGAATCCCCGTCCCACATGATCGCCTACTTGCGCCTTGAGGACATCTGGCAGCGGGCAAACCGTTTGAAGGCTTTGAAGCACCCGCAGCGCGGCGGACTTGCGATGCTTCAGCAATGGGTTTTACGGCCGCTCATCGCGCGGATGGCGGCTATCTTTGTGGTTGCGAGCCTCGTTGCAGTTGGTGGCAGGTACTATTTATCCGCACCGGCTGAAACGACATACGCGACCTCCGCCGGTGGGCACAAGATACTAACGCTCGCCGATGGTTCAAAAATCGAATTGAACACCGATACGATCATCCGTGTAAGCCGGACAGGCCAACAACAGTCGGTCAGACTGGAAAAGGGCGAAACGTTCTTTCAGATCAAGCATGACCCCGCGCGGTCCTTTGTCGTGCTGGCCGGTGATCACCGCATCACGGACATCGGCACGGAGTTTCTGGTACGATCCGAACCGAACCGGCTGGAGGTAGCGCTCGTCGAAGGCCGCGTCCGGTTTGATACGCCGGATGGACAGACGCAGTCGCCAATTTTGCTAACCTCCGGCGTGGCTCTCGTCGTCGCGAACAATCTCATCACGACGATGAAGAAGGCGCCCTCCGAACTGAGCAGTGAACTCGCCTGGAGGCATGGAATGCTGGTCTTCGACAAGGTGCCACTCGGGCAGGTCGCGGCGGAGTTCAATCGTTACGGCGGCAAGCAGATTGTCATTGCCGACGTGTCGATAGCAAAAATTCCAGTTAGCGCAACGTTTCCAACGAACGGCGTCGACGGTTTCGTTGAACTCGCCAAGGCGATGCTGGGTTTGAGAGTCAATCAGCATGATCAAGAGATCGACATTTCGCGCTGAAGAATCTGAGGAACGCAGGCGGGAACTCGAAGAGGGATTTCCGCGGATATAAAGGGGGAAAAATGTTTAAGCAGTTGAGACCGATCCTACTCGCTGGAACCGCCTTGGCCTTATTAGGAACCAATGCAGTTGCGAGAGACTTCGATATTCCTGCGGGAGAATTGAAGACGGCGCTCGACGCCTACATGAAGCAGTCCGGGGTTGCGCTGATGTACCTGCCGGACACGGTCAAAGGCATCAAAACCAAGGGAGTTGAGGGTGATCTGAGCGTCGATGGTGCGCTATCGCGAATTTTGTCCGGCACCGGGTTTAGCGCGAAGAAAGCGTCCACTGGTGCGGTGGGGATTTTCCGCGACGACCAAGCAGAGTCCGATATGCCGATTGAGCAGCCTGTCCGTTTGGCGCAAGCCGGAAGTGGCAAAGCGATTGAAACCGTCACGGTCACGTCGTCTAAGCTCGGCGGGAGCGACGTACAGTCCATCCCGATAGCCATCACGGCGCTATCGCAAGAGCAATTGACGGCGACGCAAACGGCGGGCGGCCCGGACCTGATCAAGCAGGTTCCGAACATGACGTTCACGAAAACAAATTTCTCCGGCTACAGCATCCAGCTTCGCGGCATCGGCACGCAGGCAATTTCGGTGACGACCGATCCAGCAGTGGCCGTTGCGTTCAACGATACGCCGTTCATCCGCAATCATTTTTTCGAGCAGGAATTCTACGATGTCAGTCAGGTGGAAGTTTTGCGCGGACCGCAAGGCACTCTCTACGGCCGCAACGCGACGGCAGGCGTTGTGAATCTCGTTTCTGCCAAGCCTACCGACGAATTCGAAGCGATGGCGTCCCTCGACATCGGCAATTATGGCAATCGCCGCCCCGAAGGTATGATCAATATTCCCATTGTCGATGACCGCCTCGATATTCGTATTGCAGGCGAATGGACCAAGCGGCAGGGTTATTCTTTCAACGAAACGACGGATCGGCGCATCGATGGCCGCGATCTTTGGTCGGGGCGCGTCAGCATCGGCCTCAAGCCGGTTGAAAACGTCCAGATGAACCTCGTCTGGGAGCATTTCTCCGAAGATGATGGCCGGCTCAGAAGCAGCAAGCAGCTTTGCGAGACTGACCCAATCCCAGCGGAAGTCGGTGGCGTGTCCGTAGGCGGTGCAGGGGGAGGCGCGTTCACGTCAGGTGACTATCTGAGCCAGGGCTGCCGAATGTCCTCGCTTTATTCTCCGGATGCATTCGAAGTGCCGAATGGATTTACACTTCCCTATGTCGCCGCCGTGGGATTTTTGGAAGAAATCAACTCCAGCGTTGATCCTTATGCGAATACGACACAATCACAGAACCTGCGCGTGATCCAATCGACAATCAACCCGATTTACCGCGCGAAGAACGATGTCGTCGAGCTGAACGCGGACTACAGCGTCACGTCGGCGCTTACCTTTACCTCACAGACCGGATTCAATCATGATTTCCTTTGGTCGACCGAGGACTACAATCGGTTCGATACATCGCCGGGACTCTTTAAGGCAGGTAGTATTTTTGATAAAGCGCAAGCGATCTCGCCGGATGGCGTCTTTTGCGATCCACAACTCGGTTGCCAGAACCGGCTTGTTGCAGAAGATCTTTCCGATGAGCACGCCTGGCAGTTGAGCCAGGAATTCCGGCTCGCGTCGAACTTCAGCGGCCCGCTCAATTTCAGCGTCGGCGGCAACTATCTGCATTACGAGACGGAAGAAAATTACTACGTCTTCATCAATGCACTCACCTTGTATGCGGTGATTAGTACTCCAAATCTCTACGTACCGGGCGTGACAGACAACACTGCATGTCTCTCGGCTTTTGGTATATATCGAAATCCCGCGCAGGGAGGCGGAACCCCCACTATAGGTACGTGCGTTTACATCGATCCCAATCCGATTACAAAGCTCAATAACAATGGTCACAATTATTTCTTAAGCCAGAATCCTTATACGCTCAATTCCTACGCGGGTTTTGGAGAAGCCTATTACAATGTCCTGAACGATCTGAAGCTGATCGGAGGGGTGCGCTGGACCGAGGACCAGAAGCATTTCACCAATCTCCCCAGCGAGGTTGTCGCAAACGGCTGGGGCTATGCCTCGACCGGCGTTGTGAACCAGCAATGGGATCAGTTCACGGGACGTTTAGCCGTCAATTGGACACCCAAGCTCGATTTCACCGATCAGGCCTTGGTTTATACATCCTATTCCCACGGCTACAAAGCAGGCGGCGCCAATCCGCCGGGCGCCGTGTTGCTCAATTTCTTTGAGGCTAGTGGTCCCCTCAATCCTATCCATCCCTTGACGTTCAAGCCGGAATTCGTCGATGCATTCGAGTTAGGTTCAAAGAACACACTGCTCGACGGAACGCTGACACTGAACGGCGATGTCTTCTACTACAATTACGAAAATTATCAGATTTCGCGAATTGTCGATCGCACGTCGATCAACGATAACTTCGATGCGCACGTAAAAGGCGCGGAGTTGGAATCGACATGGGAACCTCTGCCCGGTTTGCGCTTCAACTTTGCGGGCGGCTGGGAGGACACTGCGCTCGCCCAGGGATCGCGCTCCGTCGACCTGATGGATCGCACAGCTGGCAATGCGGACTGGGTCGTTGTCAAGCCGATCGTCACGGCGGCGTCAAATTGCATCCTGCCGACCTATGTCGTGGCGGCGCTCCTGACTTATGGCATCTCCGCCCAAGAGGCTACAAGCAACGGCGTCGCGACGGCCTGCACTACCGCTTACGGTAACCATGACGATCCGGTCACTATGCTTCCCTATGTGCCCAATCCCACAGACGCCGTGGATATTTTTGGGGGTGTGCATTTCCCGATCTCCGGCTATGCCGGGTTCGATCCGACGACGGCGCCGAACAACGGCGAAGGGATCGACAAAAATTTGAGCGGCAACAAATTGCCCAATGCACCACCATTCACTGTGTCGTTCGGCGCGCAATACACAATGCCGCTGTCGCTGGATTGGGCGGGCACACTGCGCGGTGACTACTACTGGCAGGATTATTCCTGGGCGCGAGTCGAGAACGACAATCCGTACGATCGCCTGCGTGGCTACACTACTGTCAACCTGACGCTGATCTTTACAAACCAGAACGGCTGGCAGGTGATGCTTTATGACAAGAACGTGTTCAATACGACAGCCATCACGGGGGATTTCCTCAACAGCGACGATTCAGGCCTGACGACGAATGTCTTTATGACCGATCCAAAGCTGATCGGCATCCGCGTCACGAAGAACTGGTAAGGGGGAACCAATGAGCGAACTGATAAACTCTTCGAACGGCAGCAGGGATTTCCGGTGGAAGTTCTTAACGACTGTCTCCGCACTCGCGTTGACCTACTCTGCTTATACAGCAAGTGAAGCAAGCGCTGCGGATGAAGATGGCGATCATCCAACGGTTTGGATCGAACTCGGCGGACAGCTTGAGCGAATGGATGGAGGTCAGACGCCATTTGCGCCGCCTTTCACGCTGATGACGCCGACGACGCAGTCGCCCTTCGAGCCTGTCTCTCCATTGGAAGCACAGAACCCGCCGAAATATAGTGTAGGCGCGGAGGGGAAGATTTCCTTCGAACCGGCCGGAACCAATTGGGTCTTCTCGGCGGCAGTGCGCTACGGCCGTTCAAACGGCTTCAGGCATGTTCATGAGCAGTCGCCCGGCCTAGTACAGAAAAAAGTTCCCTACTATGTTTCAGGACAGGGCTTTGTATGCTGTCATGACACTATCATTACGCGAGCCCAACCAAACTTCGTTGACACTCGGGCAACGCACAGTGAAAGCCACGCGGTCATAGATTTCCAAGTTGGGAAGGACGTCGGCCTTGGAATGTTCGGCAACAGAGGCGCTTCGGTCTTAAGCCTCGGCGTTCGCTTTGCGCAATTTGTTTCCAAGACAGATGTAACGATCCTCGCACGGCCGGATCGCGAAGCTCATAACTTCTTTTCAAAGCCGTCAAAATATTATCCTTCAAGTCATAGTAATATTTACTCGGCGTCTGCCCAAGCCAAGCGCAGCTTCCGCGGCGTTGGTCCCTCAATTTCCTGGAATGCCTCAGCCCCGGTCCTCGGCAATCCGGAAACCGCCCAGTTTGCGGTCGATTGGGGTGCCGCCGCTGCGATTCTGTTGGGTCGGCAGATGGCGGTCGTGCACCATAGTGCGATCGCCCATCATAATTTTAGCTACGGTTATCTGCTCTATCAAACCGCAACGGACCACAATCGCGAACGATCGGTCGCGGTGCCCAACGTTGGCGGCTTCGCGGGCCTTTCGCTAAAATTTCCGAACGCCAAAATCAGCCTCGGCTATCGCGCGGACTTCTTCTTCGGCACAATAGACGGCGGCATCGATACGGCGAAGAGAGAGAATGTCGGCTTCTATGGGCCGTTCGCCACGATCAGCATTGGTTTGGGACGGTAGAGGACATCAGCTCCGCTCAGAATCGGCCCCTTCATTTCGCATCAAAGGAATTTGCGAAAACGCTCGACTACTGTGTCGGCTTTCATATCGACGATCCTTTTGGCGACAACCTTGGCCATCTGAGGGTTGGGCCTACAACCCCCTTGTTTATTGATCGTGAAATCCCCCGGCGTAAATGTGTGAGATAAAGCAAACTCTAGGATGGATCGATCAACCACGGGCCGGAGCGGCTCCATTAGATCGTACACTAAAGGGATGTGATTTTGGAGGTACCGTGGACTATTCCTATAGTGGGGTCGAGACCTGCTGCAATAACTTGGGACCGCATCTCATTAGCCAACATCCCATATCCGTAGTTGAGCATCGCATTGACAGGGTGACGGGCGTTCCTAAATCCCGCACGCCATGTCATGGTGCGTGGGCTGATTTCAAGCCAGTTATTGGGAACAGGTTTGCGCTTTAGCCCAGACCATTTTATGGGTAGGCCGTGCGAGATACGAAAATAGGCCGCAGCACAATCACCCTCTATGCCAAGTAATTGCGATATTGAAATTGATTTTCTGGCATTTTGGACTTCGGTGCGGCGTTTTTCCTGCCGAATAATTGCACTTTCCCGCATTTCCGAATTTGGAATTACGTCATTTAGGGTCGAAATACTGGCAGCAATTTTCTCGCCGATAAGCCAACGGGCAATTTCGATATTGTGTTTGCCATTTTTAGCCTTTAGCTGGGCATCCACCAATTTTGGATTGGCACTATAGCCAGACCCGCCGCCGACAGTACTTATTTGGCTCCGCCAATTTAACTGGACCAAAATGATTTTCTGGTCCGACACCCAATTTAACGCATCGAAGTGTCCGCACAAAAACAAAGGCTCGCGATATTTGAATTTCCGGGGAGCCCCCGGGTTACAGGCCTATCCGTAAGACGGGGGGTAAAGTGGAAGCACGCAAACCTACACTTTTTGACCAGATAAATCAGCGACGGTAGTCGCCGCGCTTATGGACTGGCGGGACTTCAGTGTCGCCTCCCGTATTGATCGAAGCACACGATGAGGAAGCGAGTAGCGTTCCAGGCCTGCGTCTCGACAGACAGGCAGACAGTCGATATCCGCGTAAACCTACCCCCCGATACCGACACTGACGCTGGCAAATGGGCCATAGAAGTTGCGATCATAGGTTTTCCGCGTGTCAACCCCGCCATCCATCGCGCCGAAGAAGAAGTCTGCGCGATAGCCAGCGCTCACTTTGAAATTCGCGATGCGGAAAGACAGCCCTGCAAAGCCGCCGACATTCGGTACAACGACCGAACGTGTTCTGATGTGGGGGGTGTTTCGAGTGGAGAAATGATTAGGTACTCCACTATATGTATGGGAGATGGTGTCAATCTTCGTCTGTTGGCTCCCATTTACCTTCTGCCGTCCGAAGAGTGCGGCAACATTGACGCCCCAATCGAGCCCAAGCACTCCCGCATCGGCGTGACCCATCAGCGGCGCCGAAGCATTCCACGAAAGCGAAGGGCCTATGCCCTCGAAATTGCGCTTGTTCTGCGCAGTGACGGCATAGTGATGGAACGGCGCGGGCGACGAGCGTATGTAATGGAAGAACTCGGCAAGCGAGGAAATCGGCGTCGTGCGAAACCGGATGTCGGGCGTGACATGCATGACGGCATTCGAATTGCCGTGGAACTGCGCGATGCGCACGCCCAGACTTACGGTGGACGACCCGTTGCCGCCAAACAGGCCAAGCCCGACATCCTTGCCGGCCTGAAAATCGAGAATGGCGTGGGTTTCGCTGTTGCTTGCCGCAACGTCGATCAGATTAATGTTTTGGGTTGGGTATTTGTAGTGATGAAGCGTCGGATATTGCGGCAAATTGATGATGACGGCGGGGTTGGCCTTTTCCCGATGCAGAAGTCCGTTGTTGTTCGAGCGGCCATAGCGGACCGACGCCGAGAATATCCAGTTCGAATCCTCCGGCTGGAACGATAATTTTCCGTCCCACTCGATGCTGTAGGCCGAAGGTTTTTGCGCGGTGAAGGGCGAGGCAAACCCGTCCTGCTGCAAGGCCGTCATGTCAGGCGGTGTGACCGGCGCTTGCCCATTGTCCATGCGGCTCAACTGGCCGCCCAACTCGATCCACAGAACCGAACGGTCTGTATCGTCGGCCCGTGCCTCGCCAGCCACGCAAACCAGTAGCGACATTGCCGACGCTGTCGTCAGAAGCTGCCGGCGGAAGTTCTGCTGCTGATCGCGCATGTTCGAGAATTCGCTCATGTATTCCCCCTACCAGTTCTTCGTGACGCGGACGCCGATCAGCTTGGGATCGGTCAGGAACACGTTTGTTGTCAGGCCGGAATCGTCGCTGTTGAGGAACGTGCCGGTGATCGCCGTCGTGTTGAACACGTTCTTGTCGTAGAGCATCACCTGCCAGCCATTCTGGCTGGTGAGAATCAGCGTCAGGTTCAGGTTGGTGTAGCCGCGCAGGCGATCGTAAGGATTGTCGTTGAACACGCGCGCCCAGGAATAGTCCTGCCAGTAATAGTCGGCACGCAGCGTGCCCGCCCAATCCGGCAACAGCGGCATGGTGTATTGCGCACCGAACGAGACGGTGAAGGGCGGCGCATTGGGAAGTTGGTTGCCGCTCAGATCCTTGTCGAAGCCCTGCCCATTGTTCGGCGCCGTCAGTGGGTTGAATCCCGCATAACCCGAGATCGACCTTCCGTTCTTGTCGACCGTCGGATTGAGTACGTACGGCAATTGTGTGCCCGGATCTATCCCTACATTGTAGGCGTTTCCGCAAGCGTTCGAGATGTCGCTGTTGTTGACCGAGTCGGTCAGGGCTTGCGCGATCACATAGGCGGGCAGTATGCAATTCGAAGCCTGCGTGACGAACGGCTTCATGACGATCCATTCGGAATTACCCGCCGTGCGATCCATCAAATCGATAGAGTGATCGCCTTTCGCGAGGGCCGTGTCCTCCCAGCCGCCCGCAAAGTTGAAGCGCAGGCCGGGAACCGGCTCCCACGTCGATTCGATTTCCGCACCTTTCACATGTGCGTCGAAATTGTCGTTGATGGAAGTGCGGTCGACGATCCGGGAAATCTGATAATTCTGGTAATTGTAATAGAAGACATCGCCATTGAGCGTGAGCGTTCCGTCGAGCAACGTGTTCTTCGAGCCCAGTTCGAAGGCATCGACGAATTCCGGCTTGAATGTCAATGGATGTACCGGATTGCCGACCTGATCGCAAGGAGTGGTCTGGAATGGGGGGCAAGCGTTTACAAGAAGCACCGCGCCCGGCGGATTGGCGCCGCCCGCTTTGTAGCCGTGAGCGTACGATGCGTAGACCAAGGTCTGATCGGTGAAATCGAGTTTCGGCGTCCAGTTCAGCGCGGCGCGGCCGGTGAATTGATCCCATTGCTGGTTCACCGCGCCGGTGGAAGCATAACCGTAACCTGCAATAACCAATTCGCTTGGAATATCGGTGAAATGCTTCTGGTCTTCAGTCCAGCGCAGACCGCCCGTCAGTTTCAGATCGGAAAGGACATTGTAATAGGCCTCCCCGAAGCCCGCGTAGGAATTCAGGACATAGGGATTTTTGCTGAGAAAATAATTGTGTCCCTGACCATTGAGCTTCGTGATCGGATTGGGATCGATGTAGATACACTTTTCGTCCTGCGGATCGTGGCGAGCAAAAGGATCGGAAATTCGGAAGCCGCCAGTCAAGCATTGAGAATTATCTGATACACCCGGATCCCAAGGCGGTGTTGGACCACTTGCGCCACTTAGTGCGCTGGCTGCAAGAAGCGTCAACGAATTGATGAAGACGTAGTAGTTCTCTTCAGTTTCGTAATGAAGGTAATTACCGCCGACGCTGAAATTGAACGGCCCACTGAAATTCGAGGCCAGCCGGAATTCCTGACTTAATTGCCAAGCGTGCTCTTCGGATAGATCTTCGGCGACCAATCGATCGCTGCAACCCAGTTGAGGATCGCAGAAAATCCCGTTAGGCGAGCATTCGTTAGCGACACCAGGCGGCACACAGGGTACGCCGGGAGCAGCACATTCGCCAAAAACGAGACTGCAGGTGCCAGCGCCGTGGGGATCGGGCAAGAGTTGGTTATACCTGTTGTTGCTACTGACCATATAGGTAAACATGCCTGGCGCAGTATTGAATCGGTTGTAGTCCTCGGTCGACCAAAGGAAATCGTGATTGTATCCGGTCTGCGATGTGAAGGTTAGCGCTGGCGTGACGGCGTAGTCCGCGTTTAGCTCGACAACGTCGTTCTTCGCCCTGTAGACAGGATTGAGCGCGGATTCGATGACACGCAGGTTTCGCGATTGCGTCGCGCTGGCGTAGGGATTGAACTCCTGACGGATCGGTTCTCCCAAAATGCCCGCCGCTCCGCCGTAAGGCAACGAAAGCCCGTTTACGACCTCGAACGCATCGGGCGAATAGAGGGAGGTGAGTTGGCAACCTTGGCTCAAATAATATTTGGGATCGCTAACGGAGACATAAAACTGGAAACCGGAAACCGGCGCGCCTCCAACTTCGGTGGGCGTGGGCGCGGTTTTGCAAAGCTGTTTAGATGTCCGCATGCGGTCGTCGTCTTCCGAAAAATGTTCCCAGACGAGATTGGCCTGGAGCTTTTCCGTAGGCTTGAAACCGAGGCTCACGCGGCCCGACCACAAATCACGGCCGTCGATGCGGCTGTCGGTGAGGGAATTGAATGAATAACCCTGACGTTTGGTCCACTCGCCGGCGATGCGGATGTCGGCGCGATCATCGACAATGGGAATATTGATCATCCCTTCGAAGCGGCGCTGGTGATAATTGCCCAGTTCGCCTGCGGCCATCGCCTCGAACTGATCGGTTGGTTTAGCGGAGGTCAGATTCACAACACCGGCTGTCGCATTGCGGCCATAGAGCGTGCCCTGCGGCCCACGCAGCACCTCGACTTGGGCGACGTCGTAGAACTCCTGCTCGAAAAAGTGATTGCGGATGAATGGAATGTCATTCAGCGCCACGGCAACGGCGGGATCGGTCGTCACCGAGATTGCCTGCGTGCCGATGCCACGAAGCTGGATGCTGTAGCCGGAAAAATTCGTTTTGGTGAAGGTCATGTTCGGCACCTGTTTCACGAGGTCAGGGCCACCCGCCGTTTGCGTCGCGGTCAATTGTTCCTGCGACAACGCGGTGATTGAGATCGGAATAGATTGCACGTCTGCGCCGCCGAGTTTCGACGAGGTGACGGTCACGGTTTCTACAGCATGCAATGCTGGCGTGGCTTGAGCGATTTCAATCGGCAGGGATTCGTCGCGCGTTGCTTTTGCTTGGTGACCGCGCAGGACTGCTACCATGCCGGATGGGTCTCGTCGGGTCATAAAACCCGTTCCGTTCAGGATCCGGGTCAGCGCCTCGTCCGGCGAAAGGTCGCCTTTCACGCCCTGTGTGTGGATCCCCTTGACCGCGTCGCTAGGCACATAAAGAGCAACTCCCGTTTGCGCTCTGTAGTCGTCGAGTGCCGTCTTGAGGTCGCCACTGGGGATATTGAAGTCTTCGGCCACAGCCGCAGAAGCCGACAACATCGCCGTGGCCAAAATCCCTGTCAAAGCTACCAAGCGATATTTGGATTTCATCATTGCCCCCTCCAATTGCGACCTATGCCGCGCCGTCGTTTACGTTTTCCCGCCGATCGAAAGTCAACGCGAGATGACTACTTCGCCCCTTCGAGATTCGACATGCAGCCCAAAGACCTGCCGGGTCACACGCGCGAACACTTGCACTCCGTCCGTTGGAATCGTCGCGTCGAATCTCAGGCGCCCTACCACATCGTCAGCTATGATCAATTTCTCCGTGTTGTAGCGGTTGAGTTCCTTTGCGGCGTCCGCCAAAGTCGTGCCGTCAAACATGAGAACGCCGCGCTGCCATGCCGTTTGATGCTTGAGGGCCGTCAGAGGCTCTTTCGTGAGGGCTATCGAATCCGCAGACGCCTCGACGACATCGCCAGGAGAAAGCGTGGTGACCTGTGTCCGCCTTAAAAGGCCAGAAGCCTCGAACCGTGCGCGCCCCTCCAACAAGGTCACTTTCAACCTGTCAGGTTCATTGCGCACGACGAATTCTGTTCCGATATCCGTCACACGATAATCCGCCGCCAAAACCGAAAAGGGCTGAGATGCGTCGTGCTTGATGCGAAAGATTGCTTCGCCTTTTTTGAGGATAGCCCGCCTTTGGCCGGCCAAAACCATCAACACGGTGTCGGTGTTGAGGTCAACCCTCGACCCATCCGCGAGCGCGATCGTCTTGTGCTCTCCGAGTGTCGTGGAATAAGTCGCAGTGTCCTTCCGCGAAAGATATGCGAAGCCTATGCCAAGAACGCCTGCGACACTCAAGACCGCCATCACTCGCGTAAGAATCTGCCATTTGCGGCTCATTGATGGTGCAACGGCGGGACGGTTCAGAGGGCGGAGCGCAGCGAGCCGGTGTGCACGCGCCCATATCGCATCCAACCGCAGATAAGCGAGACGGTTGGCGAGTGATTGCGACGACCAAGCATCGAATGCCGCTTGATCGGCCTCGGTCCAGTTTTCGGCAAGCCGCCGGCACAAAATCCAGTCGGCCGCCTGAATCTCAACTGCCTCCGCACCGGTCGCCGAACTGCGCAATTCTTCTTCCTGATCGTTCATCGGCCAACCCGCTTGGATGGGAGATCACGGTAAAGAATGTTCGCGATGATCCGCAGGCCCTCGTTGAGGTGCCAAGTGACGGTTCTTTCGACGATATTCATACGAACAGCAATTTCACGCACCGACAGTCCCATCATGTGGTGTAACGTGAATGCCTCTCGCATGCGTGCGGGAAGATGATCGAGGGCAACTTGCATTTTGCGAAGTTCGTCGCGCGCGACTGCGTGCGCTTCGGGGCTAGGCGCGTCCGTAGGAATGCTCAGAGCCTCCAAATCGTCGACAGCTTCGAGCGGAACAACCTTTTCGCGCCTGACCCGATCGACGAGTAGGTGGTGAGCCGTGGTAAAAACAAACGATTTCGTTGATTTAGGGAGTTCGTTTCTGGCTACTTCGTAGACGCGCAGATAGACGTCTTGCAGGAAGTCCGCGACGTTGGAGCTATCGCGCCAGTTGTGCCGGAAATACTGTGTCAGAGACGCTTCCAAAGGCAATACCTCGCTTACAAACCAGGCGTCGAGTTCCTCCACGCGCACAGCCACATCCTGGCGGTGCGCGCCAGCCTCGTCGCGATTGGTGTCAAACGTATCGGTCATTCCCCCATCCAGCTTTCCGCCTTTCGAGGGTTAGAACTAGAGCCTATATATATTGGGACGCAGCCCGCGCTCCTTTCGGTAGGTCAGAGGGGCAAATATTTTGTGCCCAGAGCATGTTTGATGCCCGGCGCGCGTCAAAAGGATAGAAAGTTGCGCGAAACCCGGTCGAGATACACCACTCTGGCGGTGTGCCATGGTCCTCGTCCATTTACCTTTATCCCTCCGGGGCCAACGACGTACTTCTAAGGTTAGACGCTCTGCCCTTACGGCAACAGCCACGAATACCCACCGGCCATGCGCTCGCCGCCACACTGAATGACATGGCGGATGCGGTCACGTAGATGCTCATTGGGATCGTACCAATCTTCGTGCACGCGTTTTGCCCTAAACGGCGTTTGGAGTGCCTATCAGATTCCGTCACAAGTGTTCCAATATCTCTGCAGACAATGCCAGTGTGGTTTTCCCGAGTTCTGCGCACGTGACGCCTCGTGCGCTAAACGGCTGGGTTGGTGCTCCGTCAACCATGAGCTTCAAGTAAATGCTACGGTTCGATAACTTAAGTATGTCCTCTACTTCGAATTTTGGTTGAAACTCTCGCGTCAGGAAGGAGGCATCCTCCGCGCATACACGAAATGAAATCAGCGTACCGGCATTTCCGATAACGGCGGAACGAATTCCGGGGTCAAGCTGAGCCAAGTACTGGTGCGCGAGCGTCAGCCCGACGCCGTATTTGCGAAGTTCGGGAAGCATCGTGGCGATCATTAGCGTCGGTGGCGATCATTGGCGTCGTGAACGCTTGAAATTCGTCTGCATATATAAAGTAGGGGCGGCGCTCGGTCGTTTCCGCACGGCTAAGCGCGGCCAGGCTCAGGGTGGAAAGAACGAAAGCCCCTAGCAAGTGCGTGCTGTCTTCTCCCATCTGCCCTTTGGAGACATTGACGAGAAGAACCTTGCCCTGGTCCATGAGGGCTCGAAAGTGCAGAACTACGCGCGCTGCAGGAATTTGATCGACGCCGGTTTCACCCAATCGCAGCCGCGCCTCCCAAGGCGTATAATGGCTATAGCAACGTTTCCAGCGACGCGGGCAGGTCTGGCTGACCAGCGAAAATATTTTTGCTGAGGCACTACTCCCTTTCGAAGGTTCGGGACTCTTCATGGGTAGGACGAAGCTCTAACCCCCTCGAAAGGCAGGATGCTGGCGAGGGATGACCGAGAAAACGGAACCCGGCCTGGACAATGTCGACCCACGCATTCAGGGGGCGGTGATTACTGCGCCCGAAGTCGATGCCTGGTTCGAGCGCGAGGTCTTGCCGCTGGAGGCGGCGTTGATGCAGTATTTGCAGCACAACTGGCGCAACAAGAGCGATATCGCCGACCTTCGGCAGGATATTTACGTGCGCGTTTATGAATCTGCGCTCAAGGGGATTCCCGATTCTCCCAAAGCCTTCGTCTTCGCCACTGCCCGCAACCTTTTGATCAGGCGCCTGCGCCGGGAACAGATCGTTCCGATCGAGGCGGTCTCGGATTTTGACGCGCTTGGAACGGCGATTGAAACGCCTGGACCCGACAGCAATCTTATTGCGCGGGATGAGCTGCGCCGGTTGCAAGCCGCTTTGGATCGGTTGCCGCCGCGCTGCCGCGAAGCGTTCGTCATGCGCCAAGTTGACGGGCTTTCCCGTCGCGAGATCGCCGCGCGCATGGGCGTGACCGAAAAGACTGTCAAGACCCATTTGCAGGCCGCTGGCCGTGCCCTTGCCGATATCCTCTATGGCGAGCACGCAGACGTGCGGAGAACCTCATGAGCTCCGCAGGCGAAAACAACACGCCGAATACCGTTGATGTGATGGGGATAGAGTCACGCGCCGCCGATTGGGTTGCAGATCGTCGCAACAGCGAGGATTGGACACCGGAACGTCAGGCCGAGCTGGACAGATGGCTCGCGCAATCGCTGGCCCATCGGGTTGCTTATATTCGCATCGAAGCCACATGGCGGCGGACAGACCGGCTTGCCGCTCTGCACCGCCCGATGCACGAACCCGCTCAAAATGGCCCGTTGCGCAGACCCTTCTGGATGCGGGTCGCAGCCGTTTTTGGGCTTGTCGTGGTCACCGCATCCTTTGCCGGAAGGTATTTGCTGCAGCCCCACCCGCAGCTAATCGAGACGCCAATTGGCGGCCAGGAACGTGTCATGCTGGCGGATGGTTCGCAGATCGAGCTGAACACCGATACGGCCATTCGGGTCGATCTGACGGCTCAAAAGCGGGCCGTCGAACTTGTGAAGGGCGAAGCGTACTTCGAGATCCGACATGACGCTGCGCGACCCTTCGTCGTGACGGTTACGGATCATCGAATCGTGGACTTGGGGACAAAGTTTCTCGTTCGGACAAGCTCCCAAACACTCAAAGTGGCTCTTGTGGAGGGTAGTGCGCGACTCGAAAACGCGAGCCCCCACGTTCGGCAGCAGGCAGTGATCTTAACGCCAGGTGATCTCGCGGTGGCCACGGCGGACTCGGTGCGCGTGTCCAAACGGCCGATGCGTGAAGTGGCCAACGCGCTTGCATGGCAGCGGGGAGCGATCGCGCTCCGCAACGCAAGCCTTGCGGACGCGGTTGCAGAATTCAATCGCTATGGCGGCCCGCAAATCATCGTCGCCGATCCCGATACCGCAAAATTGACCATCAACGGAACGTTCCGGACGACCGGCGCCGAACAGTTTGCCGGCATGACACACGAAATCTTCGGTCTTCGCGTCGAACACCAAAACGGCAACATCGTACTTTCTCGCTAACGTATTTGCGCTTTCAGAACCAGTCGACGGGGGGCTTAATGAACAGGTTAAGAGATATCATCATAGCGGCATCGGCCGGATCTTTCGCGTTGCTGGTTGCGGTCTCGGCGGCTGCCGAGCCATTCAACATCCCGAGCGGTACGCTCTCCGCCGCCCTCGACGCATACACGGCGCAATCGGGTGTCGATATCGCGGTGTCCTCTCAAGCGCTCAAAGGTGTGGAAAGCAAAGGCGTGGCCGGCGACATGTCGCCGGACGAGGCGCTGTCTCGGATCTTGAGCGGCACGGGTTTTTCAACGCGTCACGTTGGCAATGGCATCGCCATTGTCCGAAACATCTCACAGCACAGTGAAAATGTCCCCGAGGACCTCGGAGCCGTTCAACTTGCGCAGACTGCGCCCGTCAAAGCGATCGAAACCGTCACCGTCACATCGTCGAAGCTTGGCGGGGGCGATGTGCAGTCGATCCCAATCGCGATCACGGCATTGTCGCAAGAACAACTGACAGCGACCCAGACTGCGGGTGGTCCGGACCTGATCAAGCAAGTTCCCAATATGACTTTCACCAAAACGAATTTCAGCGGCTATAGCATCCAGCTGCGCGGTATCGGCACACAGGCGATTTCCGTCACGACGGATCCGGCGGTGGCCGTGGCCCTTAACGACATACCCTTCATCCGCAATCATTTCTTCGAACAGGAATTCTACGACGTAGGCCAAGTCGAGGTGCTGCGTGGGCCGCAGGGCACGCTCTATGGCCGCAATGCGACGGCGGGCGTTGTCAACCTGACATCGGCAAAGCCAACCGACCAGTTCGAGGCGATGGCCGCAGGCGAACTGGGCAATTACCACCAGAGACGCTTCGAGGGCATGATCAACATTCCCATCGTCGACGACCGCGCCGACATCCGCATTGCGGGCGAATGGACCAAGAGGCAGGGTTATTCCTTCAATTCCCTCACCGATAGCCGCATCGATGGCCGCGATCTGTGGTCGGGGCGTGTGACGCTCGGTTTCAAGCCTACCGCGAAGCTTCAGACCACGCTCGTCTGGGAACATTTCTCCGAAGACGACGACCGCATGCGCACGGCCAAGCAGCTTTGCAAGACGGACCCGATTCCTACCGAAATCAATGGCGTTCCCGTTCCTCCTCATGGCGGCACGAGTGTTACCGATCCTGGTTTCTTCTTGAGCCAAGGCTGTTCGCCTAGCTCGCTCTATTCAGCAGACGCCTTCGAGGTCCCGAATGGACTGACGCTTGGGTATTACACGGCGATTGGCATCCTCGGATCGCCAACCCACCAGGAATTCGACGTTTACGCGAGTACGGTCCAATCGCGGAACTTGCGCGTCATCGAAACGGCACTCAACCCGATCTATAAAGCGAAGAACGATACAGTCGAACTAAATACAGATTACAACGTCACACCATCACTGACCTTCACCTCGCAGACCGGCTTCAATCACGATTTCCTGTGGTCGACCGAGGACTATAACCGCTTCGACACAGCGCCCGGCGCCTTCATTTATTACGTTCCCCAGCCCGGCCAGCGAAACGAGTTCGGGCAAGTTACCCCCGACCCCGCGGGCGGTGGCGTATGTGACGGTGTCGCTTTTGATTGTCTCAAACAAGGCCAACCCTGCGATCCTAAGGTGGACCGGAATGGCGACGCCGTTTGCGCACCCAATGGCATCTTTTGCGATCCGCAACTGGGCTGCAGCGACAGGCTTGTCGCCGAAGATTTGTCGGAGGAGCACGCTTGGCAGTTGAGCCAGGAATTTCGACTTGCCTCAAATTTCAGCGGGCCATTCAACTTTAGCGTCGGCGGCAACTATCTTCACTACGAGACCGAAGAAAATTATTATGTTTTCATCAATACGCTGACGCTTCTCGCCGCCAGCGACATTAATAAGCATGGGACTCCTTGGGTTCCCGGGGTTTCGGACAATTCTCAATGTCTGCCCGGCGGGTTCAAGTATACCGATCCCTTTGCACCCCACGTCCCGCAGGCCGGTGAGTGTATCTATATCGACCCCAATCCGCTCACCAAGCTGAACGGCAATGGCCACAATTATTTCGTCAGCAAGAACCCCTATACACTCAATTCTTATGCCGGTTTCGGCGAGGTCTATTACCAAGTCATCAGCGATGTGAAGTTGACCGGCGGCGTGCGCTGGACCGAAGACAGAAAGCACTTCGTTGATATTCCAAGTGAACTCGTTATTGCCGGCTACGGCTATAACGTCGCCCGCATCGTGGACCAGCAATGGGACCAGTTTACAGGCCGCGCTGCCGTCAACTGGACGCCGAAGCTCGATTTCACCGACCAGACATTGGTCTACGGCTCTTACGCCCATGGCTACAAGGCCGGCGGGGCCAATCCGCCGGGTGCGGTGCTTCTCGTCTCCAATGCGGCGGCTGGCCAAATTGGCAACCCAATCCATCCGTTGACCTTCAAACCGGAATTTGTCGACGCCTTCGAGCTGGGCTCGAAGAATACGCTGCTCGACGGATCGCTCACGCTCAACGGCGATATCTTCTACTACAATTACGAAAACTATCAGATCTCCGAGATCGTCGATCGCACCTCGATCAATCTCAATCTCAATGCCCATGTGAAAGGTGCCGAACTCGAATCGACCTGGGAGCCCATCCCGGGCCTTCGCTTCAATTTCGCGGGCGGCTGGGAAGATGCCACGCTTGCCAAGGGCGACAAGGCCGTCGATCTGATAGATCGCGCGGATGTGGCCAACCATCCTGACTGGATGGTGATCAAGCCCTTCTTTACCCAGGCATCGAACTGTATTCTGCCCGTATATGTAGTGGTCGTTGACATGCAAGATGGGGGTATTTTTTCGGGCGCTTGTGGGGACGCCTACACCAATCATAACGATCCGGTGACTGGCCTTCCTTATGTGCCCAATCCAACGATTACGGGACATTGTGGGAGTGGTGTGTGCGATCCGGTGCCGCCCGGCTATCCCGGCTTTGATCCGAGCACTGCGCCGAACAATGGCGCAGGTTTCAACAAGGACTTAGGCGGCAAACAATTGCCGAACGCGCCGCCGTTCACGGTTTCATTCGGTGCCCAATACACCATGCCGCTGACGCCGGATTGGGCGGGCACGCTGCGGGCCGACTATTACTGGCAAGATTATTCCTGGGCCCGCGTGTTCAACGACAATCCCTACGATCGCATCCGCGGCTACACCACTTTGAACCTCACGCTGATCCTCACCAGCCAGAACGGCTGGCAGATGATGCTGTACGACAAAAACGCGTTCAACGAGACAGCCATCACCGGCACGTTCCTGAACAGCGACGATTCGGGTCTGACGACCAACGTCTTCCTGACCGATCCCAAGCTGATCGGCATCCGCGTCACGAAGAATTGGTAAGGGGGAACCGATGAGCGAACTGATCACCAACCACAACAATCGCAAAGACTTCCGCCGGCAGCTTTTGACGACAGTGTCGACAATGGCGTTGCTCGTCTCCATCTATGGTGCCTGTGAAGCATACGCGGCAGCCGGAGAGGCCGACCGCCCAACCCTGTGGA
>Ga0206936_1120_pt1 | contig 19625 bp, 23 predicted proteins | sample Alteio_BWOrgHeat_14_FD_152922 | JGI IMG/M metagenome (GOLD analysis project Ga0206936, IMG submission 152922) | Enriched cells from forest soil in Barre Woods Harvard Forest LTER site, Petersham, Massachusetts, United States -... | ecosystem: Environmental > Terrestrial > Soil > Temperate forest >... | reverse complement strand
CGGTGCCACCGTGCGCTATGCCGGATCGGATGAGAAAGTACACACCGTCATCTTAGTCGGTGTCGATGAGGCGGATCTGAAACAAGGAAAAATAAGCTGGATTTCGCCGCTGGCTAAAGCGCTGCTGAAATCGCGTGCGGGGGATATGGTGGAGCTGCGCGCGCCTTCAGGCATAGAGATGATTGAGGTGCTGGCCGTCAGCTACCCCATGCCGTAGGCAAAAAAATACCCCGGCAGTTATACACTGCCGGGGATATTTAAGAACTAAAATTCGATATTAGGAAGCCTGGAGCAGCTTTAAGTTAGCAGCAGAGGTCTTGCCTTTTTCGGTTACCAGGTCATAGCTGACTTTGGCGCCTTCATTCAGCGTGGTCAGGCCTGCGCGTTCCAGTGCGCTGATGTGCACGAATGCATCGGGGCCGCCTTGTTCCGGCTGGATGAAACCAAAACCCTTCATCGGGTTGAACCATTTTACTGTACCATTAGCCATAAGAATATCCTTTTACTGTCGTTATATTCACTGCGCGCACTATGCCTACAGTAACTGAGCAAATAACAAACTCAAACTGGGGATGTAGCCGATTCCCTAAAAAAGTCCAGTAAAATCACGATACTTAGTAAAATGGCACTTTAACCTCTTTGCCACGCGAGGCGGTGTCACGAGTGTGAGGCATGCCCTTACATTCAGCAGGTCATTGTTATATAATGACTATTATACACGTTGTTATAAATTAATACAAACATCTGGCCGCATCATCGCGTGACAGGCTTCACGGGGCTTAGTATGATTGATGGCCTAAAAAAATTATTACATTCATGAAAATCGCCATACTCGTTCATACGAACCTGAATAATTACCTGATGACACATTTGGGCCAGTTATGGGCCGGGCAGGGGCATAGCGTTACTCTGGTCACCGGGCTTGACCAAAAGCTGCCGCCTGCCGACATACTGGTGATGCATATCGACATGACCGTTGTGCCGCCGGACTATGCTGAGGCGGTGAAATCCCATCCGCTCGTTATCAACCGCAACATCCCTGATATTTCCAAACACCTGTTCAGCCAAATACTCCTGAATCCCGCCGATGCGTATTCCGGCCCCGTCATTGTCAAAACGAAGAATAATTGTGGCGGCCTGCCGGAGATGAGGCTCAGGATTGATCCCGCCAAACTTCAGGAGGTGTTGAACGCCCAGACCACATGGGACAAGGTTGAAGGGATGGTGCATTATCCGATTTTTGATTCCCTGCAACAGGTTCCACCGTCAATCTGGAAAAATAAACATCTGATTGTAGAAAAATTCCTGCCCGAACGCTCCGATGACGGGCATTTCTTCGTGCGCGAGTGGATTTTTCTGGGCACCCGGGAAATACATTTTATGAATATTTCACCGGCCCCGATAGTCAAAGGAAAAAATGTCATCAGACGGGAATACCTGCCGCCTGATTCGGTGCCGGCGGAATTAGAAGCCTTGCGCAAAAAAATGGGCTTCGATTACGGCAAGTTCGATTATGTCATGTATAACGGCAAACCGGTATTGCTTGATGTCAACCGGACGCCGGGCGCCCCTCCCGATTTAAGCGACAGGTCAGGAGCGGTAGACCGCGTTGCGCAATTAAGCGTCGGGCTGGAATATTATCTACCCAAAATGGCAAGATAACGGCCCGGAGTTTGACTTCGGTCAATGTCGTGCCGGATGCAGGGGTTGAATGATTCCTATGCATACAGCTTTTGCCGCCGATCGATGATTATACGTTGCACATCAATCCTGAACGCCGCCAGGCAGCGCGGCTGGTATGCGCAGGATTCGACGAATACTACACCGCTAATGCGGGCCAGCACTCGCAGGTCGTCTGAAGACAGATCAGCGCGAAAGAGAGGGCTGGTGATGCTCTAGCTCATCTTCGGCTTCCAGAGCTTTCAGATCGCTGGCCACCTTACGCATGGCGCCGCCGCGCAGAAGCACTTTTTTCTTGGATATTTCGGGATTGTTAAGGAAGGGATTACTATCCGGCTGCTGTACTTTTTCGGCTCCCAGCGCCATGGCGAGCGTTGCAGACGATTCATGGGGTATCCTTTGGATATAGCCGTCGAGGAACCCGGCGAACGTCGCGTAGCCTGCGCCCAGCATGGTATGTTTCTTGGCCTGAAAGACTTTTATGGGTATCACCCGGTTTTTGGTTACAATCAATGCCTCATCCTTATTGCCGCGCGTGATAAACGCCACCTGCCCGTAGGGCGAACAAGCCATCTTTTCCTTTCCCTCGTAATGCTCGTTGAATTTTGCCTGTATGACCTTGATAACCCGCCCCATCTGCTCGGCGCTGACCGGCCGTGTCGTTTCTTTGTCGAGGACGCGGCAGAATTCCACGTCATTGCCCATCACCACGTTGCAGCTGGGCAGAAGGAACCTGATGCGTTCGCTGTCGTCCGGCCCGAAATGGGCGCGGCTGGGCAACGCAATCACCAGTTCCTTATTGTATTTCCCGCGCAGCCTCAGAAGTTCGTTGAAAAACGTCACGCCGAATTTGGAAACGGTGGATTCCGGCAGATACACGATGTCGCTCTTCTTCACGCTGTTTTCCAGCAGGTCGGGATTTTGCTCCAGCAGCTTGCTGAGCGCCTGTGTTTCCGTGCCGGGGTAGGTGAGAACGCTGTCTTTACCAGATTTATGGCGTATGACCGGGGACACCGCTGTTTCCTGTGGCACTCCGGCCGGCCATTCTTCCGTTACCAGGTGGATGCCCGCATTTTTCAAGAAGTCTTTGGTCGTTTTGCCGTATTCATCATCGCCAGCAAGCCCCATGAGGCTGATATCCACTTTGTTGCCAAGTAGTTTTTTGAGCATCCACAGCGAACACGCAGTCCCCCCGCCGGGTGAAATTTTCCGTGCGCCGTTGCTTTCTTTTAGAAAAGCTTCGTATTGCGCTTTATCGATGGTTGCCTTGGAACCATCAGTGAATTTGGGATCATGCTTCTTGAATGCATGTAAAAAATTGGGCACCTGATCTTCATCAACGTGATGGTCGGCGATCAGCATATCGGCGGCAAACACCCGCGTTGTGCCGTTGCGGACATGGCCGTTGCCGTTTTGCTGTGGCGCGGGCGCGGGGCACAGCCCCCATTCGGCTCCTTTTTTAGGAGGATATAACCCGTTAAAAGAAGAGGTATAGGGGTCCAAATGTATTTCGCCGTCGGGAATATCCAGTTTGCTTGCTATTTGCCAGTCGAGGAAATCCGCAGGCTTAAAGGACGCTTTATTACCGCTCATGTTGAACGCGCAAAGGACGGTCTGCTTGCTGGTCTGGCGCACGAAGGCAACAATCGGGCTGCCCGGCATATCCAGCACAATCGTCTTTCCTTTGTTCAGCGCGGGATTTTCTTTGCGCTGCTGCAAAATATGCCGGGTGTAATGCAGCATCGATTTTGGCTGGCTTTCCAGCTTATCTACCGCCAGCGCATAATGGCCATCGGGTACGGGAAGATAGGGCGTGTCCAATTCAGAAAATCCGGCATTTTTTTTTCATCGAATTCCACGGCATGGGTGTGCGGCAGCCATCGCGGTTTTCTTTGGCGACAAGGTCTTTTCTTTTGTCGTGCGGCACATCGGCCTGCGTAAGTCCCAGCTCTTCTCCTTGGTACAGACAGAGGCTGCCCGGCAATGTCACGGCCAGCGACATGAGCTGTCTGATGATGGTTTCATGTTTATCGTAAGGCGCGTTCTTCGTCATGCGGGTGGCGAAACGTGGGAAATCGTGGTTGCCCAGGTTATTGCAAAACCCGCCATCGGGAGAAAGCCCGACATTCTTTTTGATCACATCGCGCAAGACGTCGGCGGGCGGATAGTGATCGTAAAACTGCACCAGCTCTTGTGTGTAGGCCGTATGCAGACCTGTTTTGGGATCGAGGTATTTCGCTGCCTGTTCCATTGAGCCACCGCCGCCCCATGGCCCGGTCACGACTTCGCCCAATCCTATTTTAGGCGGGTGGTGGCTATCCATCAGCTTTCGTACCTTGCCTATAAACTCAATCGTTTGCGGCTGGCACATGCTGCAATCGAAATCCTGCGCATCCCATTGATGGTCAGGACCGCTCCACTTGCCGGAATTATTTTTGATGCGTATGTCATTGGCGGTGAGGTCGCGGCCATTGATTTTCTTTCCGGCTTTTTTTGCCTCCTCCACGGCCTTGGCGAAATATTCATTGGGCTTGTCGTAATCTGCGAAGAAGTCCTTATGGTAGTTGGCAAAGGGCAGGGCGTCGATGCGCAGCCCGTCCACGCCCTTGTTGAGCCAGAAATCCATTTCCTTCAGGATGTCATGCTGCACATTTTCATTATTCAGGTTCAGGGATGGCTGGCTGGTATTGAAATGATGCAGGTAAAACATCTTGCGTGTGTTATCCCACTCCCAGGCTGGCATGGATTCGTTGTCAGTGCCCGGTTTTTTGAACACCGACATCCAGTTGTTGGGTGGCACGGGATGGCCGTCCCTTAACACCAGCTTGCCGTTTTCCTTATAGCCTTCATGCCATACATAATAGTCTTTGTACTTCTCGAATTCAGGGTCTTTCGGATTCCGGCTTTTTTCGAACCACTCATGATTGTTAGCAGTGTGGCAAGGGACAAAATCGGTAAAGACGCGCAGGTCTTTATCATGTGCGGCTTTGAGCAGATGTTCAAAATCCTCCATTGAGCCGAAACGAGGATCGATTTTATCATACTTGGTGATGGCATACCCGCCATCGCCAGCGGCGCCTTCGGGCGAGAGGAAGATGGGTGAAATCCAGATCGCATCTACATTGAAGCTTTTGATGTAATCGAGTTTGCTGATGATACCCTTTAGGTCGCCATGGCCGGAATATTTTGGGTCTTTGTTGGGATTATTGGAGTCGCAGAACGTTGCCGGATAGATCTCATAAATGACCCCCACTGATGAGCGATTATGTTTATGATCGCTTGCCATCCCTGCACCCTGTCCATATTTTTGCCGCACGGTCTTACGCCTGCGTAACATTCTAATTTAATACGGAAATGCGCAAAGTATTGTGAATGTTTTATTACAATTGGGCACCCATGGCGTTAGTAAATAACGCCTTGAATAGTATTCTCTATTTCACGTAAGAGGGCTTCTTTAGCCCGGGTGGCGCAGGCTGGAGGATTTTACGCTGCTGCCTTCGCCCCTATCATCGTTGCTTGAGTTCTCGTCCGGAGCGCCACTGGCAACACTGTTGTCATGTGTGATGACTTCGGCTTCTTCGGTATGGACGAAATGCGCACCGCTGCGCGGCCCATAACGCCACCAGCCGGCTTCGTTGATGCCGTAGATGGGGCGGTAGTGGTAGATGTCGTCGGCATAGGCGACCTGCTTGATCTGGTTGTCGAGGATCTCAAGCTTGCCGTGATGGTACACGCCCAGCACCGCGTGGATGACGCCGCCGAGGTTTAAATCCTGCAGCACGATGATGCGCATGGCCGAGGCCGGAACGCCGAGCGCGCGAAGGGAGAAATATTTGGCGATGGCGTAATCCTTGCAATTGCCGCTGACGGTAAAAAATTCATACGGCGTTTCCCAGAAATCGTCGCCGTTCCAGTTGGCCTTGTCGGTGACGTAGGGGAAGGCGTTGATGTAATCGTTCACGGCAACAATCTTATCATCGAACGCTTTGTCGCGCTGGGTGTTGAGAAAATGCGTCCATTCCTTGACGCGGCATGGAAAATACTGCACCTGTCCGCATTTTTCTTCAGGCAGTTTCTGCTGCTGGGAAAAACGCGCCAGCATGGTATTCCACTTGGTGAAGGCGGCAGAGTTGGAAGAATAAGTTTCATCCATGTTGAAATAGGAGTACGAGCTGGCAAGGGCGGCGGAGGGCGCGCCCAGCAAGAATGCAATCAGAACCAGACAGAGGCGAGTGAGCATGGATTTTCGGTCATCATCACAAATGTTCATACTGTTAGTATGACCGAGAGGTATTTAACAAAATTTACTTTTATATGGCATTTTATGTAATGCCATTAATGGCTATAATAGCCAGATAATACATCTATTATATTGATTAATATGAAAATATATAGAAATAGGGTCACGGTAAAAAATTAAATATTCAATTATTTTATCTAAGAAAAATGATTGCCGCGCACCAAAAAGAAAGGCGGGGCAAAACCCCGCCTTATCTTGGAATTCAACGAATAGATTAAGCGGTCTGGCGCTGTTTGCGGAAGGTGTGGATTCCGAACATTCCCAGCAGTGCCGTCAGGAACATCGGCAGAGCAGCGGGAAGGGGAACAGTAGCAACGTCGGTGGTCAGCGTGCCGCCGATTGCGAACGAGCTGCCCTCAGCTGAGTGAATAGCGCTACGTGCTGCGGCGTCGAGAGTAATGTTTACCGTGGTGCCGTTGCTGGAGGTGGAAAGGTCGGTCGAAGCGTAGGACGTGCCAGTGCCCAGATCGGTATAGATGCCAGCCCCGCCGGTTGGCGTGGCGGAGATCAGGTTGGCGATGGTGGTGCTTACGTCGTAGTTGGTGTAGGTGGCGTTCGCGCCGGAGAAACCGTTATTGTGGTTGACGCCTAAAGGCGGTTGAACCAGTTCCAGGACGGCCGAGTTAATCGTGCCGCTGACGCTGGACAGGTTGAATACGAAATAATCGTTGAACGAAGAACTGCCTTGGGTGCCAACGATATAGTCACCGGCGTTGTTGCCGCCGGTAGAATCGTAGCGACCCTGACTGGTGGCGTTGAGTGTGGTGGTGCCGTTGATGACGAGCACGCCCTTATTCAGGGTGGAGGTAAATGCAAAAGAATAATCATCAACCACAGCAAATGCAGGAGCCGAAGCGAGTGCGGTGGTAGCCAGAGCGATGGCTGCGAGTTTCGAGGTCATGGTCATAAACAGTCTCCTGATGCGTCTTAATGATTTGTTAAGGAATATAAAGGTCTTTGTTTCCTTGTGCAAGCGTAATTTACAATAAACATTAATAAAAAATCTATAGGGAATTCCTGCCCTTAGTTACTAACATTTACCCAACGGGTTAGCCAACGCCGTATTGGCGCAGGATACCGCCGAACCATTGCCGCCTGCTGCCGGAGCCAAGCCATTGAGCGCCTGCGGGCTGGTTTCATCGCCGCCTGCTGCTGGAGCAAGGTTCGCCAAGCCAGCCGGTGACAGGCCGTTCAGGTTAGTAGGCGATCCGCCGGTTGCATTGCCGGTATCAGCCATGGCCAGGGTCAGCGTTCCATTATCGACAGAGTCATTGAGACTTACCAGATACGGGCGTTCATATGCTACGTTGGCGACGGCTGGGTCAACCACCGTGTCTTTCACGGTTTCATCGCTGAACGATGCAAGCACGCGGGTCAGCGGCGGAATGATAATATCGTTATTGAAGGTAAGAGTCGGTGTGGAGGCTGGCGGAGTTGAAGGCGGGATGATTTCGTAATACGCCCTGAAGTTGGTGGTGAACTGGTCGGGAGAGGCATTAGCGATGGTGGGGTTGATGATCGCGTTTGTGTTATTGGTGGTATAGTTGGTCATAGCAACCACTGTCGGGGGATTGGTTACGGTGTGGTTATCCGTCTGGCCGCCGAGATTGATCACATGGTCAAGAACCGCGTCTTGGAAGGCCACCGCGCCGATGGTGGTGGTGCCGAAGCCCGCATCCACGGTGCTGCCGCCGCTCACTTCAATCGAGCTGGTGGCTCCGGTCACTTTCTGCGACACGGGGACATTGATAGCTTCAAAATTCAGCAACCCGTCGCCGTTGAAATCGACGGTGAAGGTTTGGCCCGCCAGCAGACTGATATTGCCGCCAGTGGTGAGAAGCCGTGAGCCGTTGATAATCCTCACGGCCGGAGCCTGGATCATGATGTCGGCGCCTTTGTTCGGAACGCCACTGGCGAATACGAGCGTGTTATCGAGCGTGATCGATGCGGTGGGGCTGCCTGCAACGTTAAAGTCATAATTTTCGTTAGGGCTGTTAAAGAAGCCGGTGTTTGTCGGGTCTGTAAGACCTGCAGTGCTGAGCAACAGGCTGGAAACTGCTATCTGAGCACCATGAAAGAGCATGCCATCGGGGTTGATAATCCATACGCGACCTTCCGAAAACAGCGTGCCGTTAAAGGTGGTTTTGCCGCCGGTGACGTTGATAAGGGCGATAGAACCGGTGGGATTCGCGTTGGCCATTTCGATGTCCAGCGTATCGGCCGCAGCGGCATTGAGGTTGGTCGAGGTATAGACGGCCTTGGTCGAGGTCTGGGTCTGGGTGATGCTGCCGCCTGAGGTGGTTTGCGAGCCGGTGCCTGCTACCTGTGTCAGGTTCATGGTGGCGAGGGCGTCGTTGCTGTCGATAGCGACGGCGGCCACCAGTGCGGTTGCTGAAAGAAGAGCCGAAAAAATCGTACGTTTTTGCGCGGTCATAATCCCTATTCCCTTTTATATATATAAACTGGAGTCCGTTCACACAGCCCAGCGTTACCTATTTATTTTCAGGCACCGTATCTAAATGTTCATAAAATTTATATATGAACCCATTCATTTATTATCGACAGGCACCATACCTAAATTTTAATAAAATGCAACAGTTTTTTAACTAAATATTAACTTTCTTGTTTTGTGCCCAATAGCACGTTAAATCAATAGTTTTCCTTAATAACGGGCTGTTAGGCTGAAAAATATTCGCGGATCTTTATTATCTTCAGAAGCAATATTACGCGTAAGCGGCAAGCCAACTTCCAGATAACCATACAGATTGGAGGTAAAATTGGCGCGGATACCGGCGCCAAGCGAGGCAAGGCTTAAACTGTCGCTGGTTCCGGGAGCAGCCTTATTTATGGTGATAGAGCCGATGTCGTAATAGCTGTAGAGCTGGTACGAGTTGAACCAGCGCTCACCCACGGCCTGGCCATAACGCAACTCAAGTTTTCCCGCGATAGCCTTGTCGCCGCTGAGTTCGCCGCTGTCATAGGCTTGGCCGAAGCCGACGCCGCCGAGCGTAAATTGTTCGGATGTCAGCAGAGGTTCAGATGAATACTGGCCGGATCCTGCAGCAAGCAGTGAGAAGCCATGCGGCAGGTTTTGCAGACGGGAGACGTCGAGGTTCCCTTTGGTGAATTCCTGCTCGCCCACTGCGCGGGTGCGGCCTACGCCGTTTTCGGTGGCGCCGGGCCAGCCCACACCCTGGCTCAACATCAGGTTGGCAAGATCAACGCCATTCCAGGCATCGTTGGTATCGTAGGTGCCGCCGACGCGGATAGCGCGCACGCGGTCGCGGCTGATGGGAGCTTCTTCCGCGTAATTTTCGGTGTCGCGTGCGTCAAACACGATGCGGCCGGTGAAGTTCTCGGCGCGTGAACGCAGGAACGGATGTGTGAAGGTAAGCGAATAATCGTCCGAAGTGCCTTTGAACTGAAGCGGCCTCAGTATATCGCCGGGATCGGTTTTGGTGAAGCTGGCGAACGCAATCATACGTGTGCCCTCTGTGCCAAGCTGTTCTTCGTGCTGGACGTCGAAGTAATGTAGGTCGGAAAACGGCAGAGTATTGATGTAACGCAGTGTGGTGCGTTCGCCCAGGCCGGCAACGGAATTTTCCGTAACGGTAGCCTGTTCCTGGTAAGGCCCGAGGAATTTATTACCGCGATTGTCGCTGGTGAACGAAGCTTCAATCGGTTTGTTCTGCACCTGGATAATCAGGTCGGCAGCGCCAAACGTATCGGGTGAGGGGCGGAGGATGGCCCTGGCTTTGACGCCCGGCAAATCGTTGATGAGCAGCATATAGCGCTCAAGCGCGGCATTGGTCAGCGGGCGCTCGTTCTTGATTTTTTCGGCATAAGAACCGATAAGGTCGCGCTTGTCGGCACCGGGGTTCTGGTTTTCGATGGTGATTTTATTAATGAAACCTTCGACGACGCGGATGTGCAACACGCCCTTGTGTTTGGCTTCGGCCAGGGATTTATCGGAAACGATGGCTTGCGAAAGAATGTAGCCATTGCTGCGGTAGCGGGTGGTGATGGCCCTAGCGATTTCATGCGCATCGGCGAAAGTTATTTTCTGGCCGATTTTAGATTGAAAAATGTCATCGAAACTATGTTCGGTATAGACGGTAGAACCTTCAACCACCACGCTTTTTAGCACGAATTGCTGGGCGAGGGAACCTTTGGCTGCAACCGGCGGTTTGGGGGTGGGAACGGTGACAGATTCGGTGCTCGGTTCGACAGTTGGCTGGAAGCGCTCTTCCACATGTTCGGGCGCAGCAGAGCTTGGCACCTGCGGGAGGGGGGTTGCCCAGCCCTGCGAGGCACAGGTTAGCGGTAAAAACAGCGCCGAGGCGGCAATCGCTGCGCGGATATTCTTTTGCTTGCTGCGCGAATCATTCAAATTATTCATGAACATCATACCTCTATACCCTTAACTGTCACTGGAGCGGGAGTGTATAAGGAATCAAAAATATTTCAACGTGGAATCGCCAATTACAAGGCTCCGGTTTACGTTTGTGTACAGGTGAGGCTTTTTTGCCGCGCATGAGCGTTAATTTGCAGTAATGAATTTCAGGATTTTAGTAATGGGGCCTTGCGCTGCGGGGATGGCAGCGCAAGGCATTGGTTTACTGATTTGCGCTTGGGTCGGTTTTTACTTTATTCACGTCATTATTCATCTGATCCTGGTCATGTGTCAGAATTTTCGTATCGACATTTTTTTCAACTTTTTTCTCGCCAATGGCCGTTTGATCAGCACCAATGGCCATGCTGTCGGCTGCCTGCTTGCCGTATTGGCCGCTGGCCTTGGCGGCGGCTTTGGCTTCTCGGTCTTTTTTCAACGCAGCCAGATCTTTGCTCAGCGCTTCATTGTCTTTCTGAATCGCGGCGACATCCGCATTGACTTTATTACTATCGTCATTGACGTCTGCCAATGCCGGAGCAACACATGCCATCGTGCCGATAAGAGTAAATGTGACGAGCTTTTTCATAATGCCTCCTCAATGCGTGTTAAAAAAATGTTTAGCAGCCTCACCTTAGGGGCGGGCATGTAAATTTTATATGTGGAGATAGCGCCATACGCGTAAGCAACGCCTTAATACGCTCTTTATAAAACGCGGTTCCGATGACTATCGCTTCCTGATTTTGCTTCTGACAGTCTCCACAGCGTGCGGTGGATTCTCTGCCGTACTGCACCTTTTAAGGAGATGGTTATGAACAAGGATAAGATACAAGGCTGGACAGAAGAACAACTCGGCAAGGTGAAGCAGAAATACGCCCGCCTGGGCAACACCGATTTCGACTTGCTGGCCCAAGGCAAGGAACAGCAATTCATTGGCAAAGTACGTCAGGCCTATGGAAAAACGGCGGAAGAAGCTGAGCAGGAATGGGATGCCTTTAAAGATGCCTGTGGCTGCTCTTCTTCTCCCAGTAAGGCTGCGTAACATTTCGCCACAGTAAACTTCAGGAGGTTATTATGTCTGTCGCTTCGCTTTTCGTTTCTACTCCTGCGCCCATGGATGAATGCATGGTCGATGAGGAGTTCGATAATTTTGAACTCATGGTTTCTGATGACAGAAAAGAAGTCCAGGCGAAGAAGCTTTTCCCCGGGGACGACCTGAGTTGGGACGATATGGAAGAGGCGGGCGACGAACTGGAACTGATGTAGGGCCGCAGGACACGGCATGTTGAAAAAGGGGGCAAACGCCCCCTTTTTTTTAGGTCAGGGTTTGAGCCCGCCCATTTTGCAGATGATGTTCCATTCCGCTTCCGTCACCGGCTGTACCGACAGCCGTGCCGAGGTAATAAGCGACATTTTTGCAAGCTTCGGTTCGGCTTTCACCATTGCCAGCGTCACAGGCTTGGGCATGGGCTTCGCCGCCTTCACATCCACCACCACCCATGGCTCGCCGGCCTCGGCGGTCGGGTCAGGGTAGGCCTCACGGATGACTTCGACGATGCCGACAACGTCTTTTCCATCATTGGAATGATAAAAAAATCCCAGATCGCCGCTGCGCATGGCGCTCAGGTTTTGCTTGGCCAAATGGTTGCGCACTCCGCTCCAGAAAGTGCCTTTGGCCCCTGCTTTTTGCTGCATCTGCCACGACCAAGCGGAGGGCTCGGATTTAAACAGCCAGTATCTCATGGGCGCGGCCCCCGCATGCCCATCGGCACGCAGGCCAGCGATGATTGCGCTGGCGGCGTGCGGCACGTGCCCGAAATCGTGTCGCCGCGCGGCGAAATAAATCCGCAAGATGCGCCATCACTCTTGCCGCTGCATGCGCTGAGCGCTTCTTGCGGTGGCATGCGCGGCGGCCCGCCTTGCAGCTGCATTTGCGGCATCTGTTGATTATGCTGCCCTGATCCGCCCGAGGGGCCGATGCGCGTGGGGCGGGCGCGGAAGCAACTGGCCGAGTAGGGGAAGTCCTGTGTCATCACATAATGGTAGGTGATTTTTTTCTGCCCGTCCTGAATGATCTCGCTGGTGATGCCGTGGCACATATCGAGATCTTTGGTTGTCAGGTATTTTCCGGGCGCCACCAGTGGCCCGGTGATGGGGAAGCCGTCTACCGCGTAGCCCAGCACGGTTTTCTCGCCAATGTCCTTGATGCATTTGCTGAGTGAATGATAATGGTATTGGCCGCTGCGTTGCGGATGACCCGAGCAGGAATCCTGCACTTCATGTGCCGCTGCGTCGCGCATCCCAGCGTCGAAACCGTTGAATAGCGGCACGCCGGTGAGCATCACTCCCACTTCCCCGCCCATGCAATAGGGCGTATCGGAATAGACGGGGTTCAGCGGCAGCGTGTCGCGCAATATTTGTTCCGCAATGCTGTTGGGGTTGCGGTCGAAGGCGTAAGCCGGGTCGGAGGGTTGAATAGGAAATATTCCTGTGGTGTGGTTGGTGGGCAGGCCGTTGCCCGCCAGCACCCGCTGATTCCCCGTCACACTGGCGTCAAATTGCGCATTGCTCCACGCCACCTGACCTAGCACGGAGAGTTTGCTTAAAATATTCCATGATGTGCCGTGGATCCAGCCACCGTCGCGTCCGGCGCCGCCGGACTCATTCATGGTGTGGCACAAAAAAATGTAACCCACTCTGGGCGCATCGAGCACATAATGTGCATCTCCCAACGGTAACTCGCCCGAGGCGTAAGGATTGCCCGCCATGGTCAGCAGGTCTGCGTCGGTGAGGGTTTTTTGCGTATCGGCTCTGGCGTCATAACTGCTCAGTGCAAGCAGTGCCAACAGCGCGGACATGGTTATTCTGCGGTTCATACGCCCCCATAAAAAATGCTCCATGCCAAGATAGCATGGAGCATTTTTATTTAGCTAACACTTTCCTGCGAGCTGCAGGAACCTAAGTGTTATTATTTTTTAGCCGGAGCGGCTGCTTTAGCGGCGGCTTTAACTGCTTTGCCAGCCGGGGTAACGGTCTTGGTCGAGAGCAGTTTGCCATCTTCAGCAACGGTGATGTAGGTCTTGGAACCGTCGGTCTTTGTTACGTGGCCTTTATATTCAACAACACCGTCTTTGGTGCATTTCGCAAGGCCATGGATTTTCAGGCCACCGGCATTGTCGGTCAGAGTTTTCTGAACGGCAGCAGGAGCTTTCTTGAAAACAACCGGAATCGGCTTGGTCGAAACGGCAGCGGCTTTGGTATCAGTTGCAGGAGCGGTGCTGCTGCTCGAGCATGCGGAGCATGCCAGAAGAGCGGCAAAAGAAACGGCGAGAAGAAGAGAGCGGTTTTTCATAACTTTGGTCCTTAACAATGGTTTTTAATGGGGGAATGATTTCTGCAGGGCACTGCATAATACAAAAAAACCATTGCCCGTCAATAATATTCCTTGAAAAAATAGTGAATTGTTCTTCCAACCCACCCTTCCATTGTATTTTGGCAAGTGATTGAATTATTAATACAAATTTATAATTGCGCCGCTAAAAACCTCTGCTGAGTGTAAAAGAGAATAATTGTCCGGCTGTTAGTTGGTTGCCCCGGACCTGCTGATATACGGGGGTTCCAATGCTGCCGTCGAGCTTTGTGCCCGACATATCCACTTCAACGCCCGGCGAGAACAACACCCGCTCATAGCCGCTGTTTGCGGGATTGGCGGCCATTCCCCGATCGTGCAGGCGGTATGAGTTGGTGAATTGCGCCAGCGGCGCAACCTTCACGCTGCCGATTACCCAGCCATTATAATAAATGCCCGTGCTGGCATCCAATTCGCTGCCGGGACGGTACCCGGCGGTGGTCAGGATGGGCTGATCCAGCTGGCCGTTGGCAAACCAGTTCCACATTCCGACAAGTGTCCCCATATGATACGCACCCAGCAGCACATCGGTGCTGCCCGAGCCGATCTCGGTGTCGCGGTCGAAGCCGTGATACTGATAATTCCCTGTCGGAAGCTTTATTCCGAAAGTGATGCCGCTGGACATGTCGGGCGAGAAGCCGGAGTAAATGCCCTTGAGGCGGATATCGCCCACCGCTGCGTGGTTAAAACGGTCGATATTTGCCGTATCGTCGTCGGTGGTGGAAAAGTGCCGCTGGGTAGCGGGAACCTCGATGGCCGCACCCCATGCCCGGTCGAACATGTATTGCGCGCCAACGGTGACAAAACTGCTTTTGATGTCCTTATCATCATCGTTGGCGGCCGGTGCGCGCGATGTTCCCGCCCAGTTTTTGTTCTGATTCATGAAATCATATTCGAGAAACGCCATTCCACCCTCATGGGTGGGAAGCATGGCGCTAGTGCTGACGTCGAATACGCCGCAGCCGCAGGCGCAGGCAAGGGCGGAAACCGGATAAAGAGTTGAAAAAATGGCGAGCGTGGCAAAGAGCTGTTTGGAGAAACGCATAATAAATCCTTCTTGTTAAGTGTCGAACGTAAAAACAGACAGGCTTACAAGAAAGCAGGCGGGGCGCGCATATTGGGCGGCGAGGCCGTGGAAAAAGCGGCAAGCTCGGCATGATAAAAAACGGGAGCAGAGGCAGCTTCAAACCCCGGCTTTTCTAAAAGAGAGGTGTTCGTCGGTGTAAACCCGCTATAAGCCGTCTGGCAGAGCTGGCACTGGTCGCCGGAATGGGATTTTGGTTTTTCCTTGCCGCTTTGCAAATCGGCAATCTTCACCCATTTAAAACTGCTGCCGGTACAGATGAGGATTTTATCACCAAACACCGAAGCCAGATACCGGCTCTCCACAAACCCAGCAACGGGGTTATGGACTGCATAAAACGGCAACACGGCGTTTATCGCAAACGCAGCGAGTAGGAATAAGGCGTAATAGCGGGGTGCAAGCGTTTTTTGCATGCGCAATACTATACGCCCCGGTATAAAAATAAGAAGCAGTTCTTTAAAACTTCGTTTTTTGCCACTACATTAGCCCCATGCGCTACAGCTTATTACCCGACCGCGGTCTGCTCGCCATCTCCGGCGATGATGCCATTGATTTTCTGCAAGGGCTGGTGAGCAACGATGTTCGCAAACTCAGCACAGGACATCTCGTTTACGCGGCGCTGTTGTCGCCGCAGGGAAAGTTTCTGCATGATTTTTTTCTTACTAAATCCGATGATAAAATCCTCATCGACTGCGAGAAATCCCGCTTGCCGGATTTGCTGGCGCGCCTGAACCTCTATAAGCTGCGTTCGAAGGTGACGATCTCAACACTCCCCGATAGCCAGGGCGTCATTGCTGCCTGGGGAAGCAAGGAATCCGCTCCCGCTATCGCCGACCCGCGCTTGCCACAGCTTGGCTTTCGTCTTGTCGGCGACGTGGCGGATATCGGCGCCAAATGCCATGGCCTGTGCTGGAAAATCGCCACACCCGCCGAGTATGACCATATGCGCCTTGAGCTGGGCGTGCCCGACGGTAGCCGCGACCTGATTGTCGATAAAACATTCCTGCTTGAAGCACATTTTGAGGAATTACATGGCGTGGATTTCAACAAAGGCTGCTATGTCGGGCAGGAAGTCACCGCCCGCAGCAAGTTCCGCGGCCAGGTTCGGAAATCGCTTTATAAAATAGAAACTTCGGGTTCAACTCTGCCCGAGCCCGGCACCAAAGTCACCTTCGGCGAAATGGAGGCGGGAGAAATCCGTTCCCACCAGGGGAACATAGGGCTGGCCATGCTGCGTATCGAAATAGTGGCCACTGCCAACGGGGTTTTGCAGGCGGCAGGGCAAAAAATCACAGCAATTGTGCCAGCTTGGGCCAAGGCCATAATGGATTAAAATCCTGACTGTTTTTTTATAACCGGAAGGAGTATAATTAATACATGGGTGACGATAGCGAATATACGGACGACACATCCGGTTTCTTGACAGGGCACCTGTTGATTGCCACTCCGGCCATTCAGGAATCCTGCTTCGCCCGCTCGGTGATTTATCTCTGTGCGCATAACGAAGCAGGCGCCATGGGCGTCATCATCAATTACCCGGTGCAGGACCTGAACCTGAAGGAAATTTTCCAGCAGCTCGATATTTCGGCCGATAAGCAAATGCGCGATCTGCCCATCCATTTTGGCGGCCCGGTGGAATCCAACCGCGGCTTCATCGTCCACAGTGCCGACGATTGCCAAACCGAAGAAGCGCTCATCCGCAAAAACGGCGTGGCCGTGACCTCCAGCATCAACGTGCTGCAGGCACTTGCCGTGGGCAAGGGCCCGGCCAAGGGTATGCTCGTGCTGGGCTATGCCGGCTGGTCGGCCGGCCAGCTTGAGGCTGAAATCGAAAGCGGCAGCTGGATCGCCGTTCCCGCCAGCAAACATCTGGTGCTCGATACTGACAATGAAACCAAATGGAACGTGGCTATTTCGACTTTAGGAATAGACATGGGGCACTTTTCTTCAGATGTCGGCCACGCCTAAATAAAGTCTACTATGCTGGCCGGCTCGCTTGCTTTTGCTGCGAGCCTCGCTCAACGTAGCGCTGCTACGCCTCGCTGCAGTTCTCGCAAAAGCTTCGCATCCGGCTCAGCCTAGCGACTTTATTTTTTTCGTCATTGCGAGGAGCGTAGCGACGTGGCAACCCATCTTTCTTTGTCATTCCTGCGAAAGCAGGAATCCAGTATTTTAAAAACACTGCTTCGGCGTAACCTTCAGCGCTTTTTTCAAACGTTTTAAATACTCTTCCCGCGGAATTTCGGCAACGCCGAACTGTTGCAAATGCTCGTTGGTATATTGCGTGTCCAACAGCGTATAACCTGCGCCGCGCAACAACTCCACCAGATGCACCAGCGCCACCTTGCTGGCGTTAGGTTTTCGGCTGAACATGCTTTCGCCGAAAAACGCGCCGCCGAGTGATACGCCGTATAAACCTCCGACAAGCTCATCACCGCTCCAGCATTCCACGCTATGGGCATAATTTTTTTTCCATAACTCACAGTAGAGTCTAATAATCGTGTCGTTGATCCATGTGCCGTCGCGCGGCGTATCGGCGCAGGCGGTAATTACCTCAGGAAAAACCTTGTCGGTGGTGATGGTAAAGTTTTTTTTGCGCATGAATTTGGCAAGGCTCGCAGGTATGTGGAATTTCTCCAGCCCAATCACACCGCGCAATTCCGGGTAAAACCAGTGAATCTCTTTCGCGTCGCGGCTCTCCGCCATGGGGAAATACCCCGCCGCATAAGCCGAGAGAAGGAACTCCGGCGTCAGAGGAATGTTGTCGCCCGACATCAGAGCCGGTCAGGGAAATCGCTGATAATGCCATCCACACCGAGCGTCTTTGCCTTATGGATGAGCGCGGGCGTGTTGGCCGTCCAGGTGATGACCTTCAGCCGCCGCTGATGCGCATCATCGACCAGCCCCTGGGTGATGTGGTGAATCGCCGGGTTGATCGCCCATGCCCCGGCCTCGGTGGCAATGGCGGCAAGGCTGACGGGAATCCCGGCAATCAGCGCACAGGTGCGGATTTTGGGGTTGATGTTGCGGGCGGTGGCAATTTGCAGATGGTCGAACGAGCACAGGAAAAACTGCTCATAATTCCAGCCCTGTTGCGTGACATAATATTTAAGGAGGTCAAGAACAGGCGGGGTGCAAAGCGGCGCCTTCAGCTCGATGAATAAACGGCAGCGCATATCCACCATGTCCAGCACGTTGCGCAGGGACGGGATTTTCTCTCCACCTCCGGCATTCAGCTGCTGCAGCTCCTTCAGGGTAAAATCACCGACATTGCCGGTTCCGTTCGTGGTGCGTTCCAGCGTATCGTCATGAATGACCACCGGCTCGTTATCGCGTGAAAGCTGGATGTCGAATTCAAAGCCGTGAACGCCCAATTCCAGGGCTTTGCGCATGGAAAGCAGAGTATTTTCAGGAGCGTGGCCGCAAGCTCCCCTATGCCCAATCTTCCACATTTATGCCTTCAATAAATTTGCCATCGCCTGCAACGCCAGCAGGTAACTGTCACTGCCAAAACCGCAGATGATGCCCTTGGCGGCCTTGGAAATATAGGATTCATGGCGGAAGGATTCTCGCCGGAAAATATTGGACATATGCACTTCGATGACGGGAATTTTCAGCGTCAACAGCGCGTCCATGACCGCGATGGAGGTGTGGGTATACGCCCCGGCATTGATGAGCAGCCCTTGATGCTGCTTGGCCGCTTCCTGAATTTTGGTCACCAGCTCACCCTCGTGGTTGCTCTGAAACGTATCCAGCGTAAGCCCCAGCGATTCCGCCGTTTTTTTGCACTTGGCCTCAATATCGGCCAGCGTTTCGCTGCCATAAATATCAGGCTCGCGCGTGCCTAGCGTGTTAAGGTTGGGGCCATTGACGAGTAGGATGCGAACAGGCATACTTAAGTCCTTTAAAAGATTGGCGTTACACCCTTTATAAAGCAGTTTTCGATGCATATCAAAGTAAATGGAAAGCCGCATGAGCTCGCCGCGCCGTTAACGGTGCAGGCGCTGACCGCCGAACTGGCGCTAAACCCCAAACAGGTGGCCGTGGAACGCAATGGCGACATCGTGCCGCGCAGCACCTACGGCGAAGTGATGCTCAGCGAAGGCGATGAAATCGAAATCGTCAAATTCATCGGGGGCGGATGAGCATGGACACACCCTTCATCATCGCCGGAAAGACCTATCGCTCGCGGCTTTTAGTCGGCACCGGAAAATACAAGGATTCTGCTGAAACCAAAGCCGCCATCGAGGCCAGTGGCGCGCAAATCATCACGGTCGCCGTGCGCCGCATTGACCTCGCCAAAAAAGACGAAGGCAGCCTGCATGATATCCTGCCCGAAACACACTACACCTATTTGCCCAACTCCGCCGCCTGCTACACGGCGGAAGAAGCCGTGCGCACCTTGCGGCTCTCGCGCGAACTCGGTGGCTGGGGGCTGGTGAAGCTCGAAGTTATCGGTGACAAGAACACGCTCTATCCCGACATCCCAGAAACCCTGAAGGCCGCAAAAATACTGGTGTCCGAAGGGTTTTCCGTCATGGCCTACACCGATGACGATCCGGTGACTGCCAAAAAGCTCGAAGATTTAGGCTGCGTCGCGGTCATGCCGCTGGCCTCGCCCATTGGCTCCGGTCTTGGCATCCGCAACCCAGACAACATCCGCAAAATCGCCGCCGAACTCACCGTGCCTGTATTGGTCGATGCTGGCATCGGCACCGCCTCAGACGCCTGCATCGCTATGGAGCTGGGCTGCGACGGTGTG
>Ga0206936_1139_pt1 | contig 19858 bp, 16 predicted proteins | sample Alteio_BWOrgHeat_14_FD_152922 | JGI IMG/M metagenome (GOLD analysis project Ga0206936, IMG submission 152922) | Enriched cells from forest soil in Barre Woods Harvard Forest LTER site, Petersham, Massachusetts, United States -... | ecosystem: Environmental > Terrestrial > Soil > Temperate forest >... | reverse complement strand
ACGCGGGCGCGGGTCTTGGTCCATTGCTGCGAACCGAGCCTGTTGAGAACTGGCGTTGGGCCTGCATCGGTGGAGCGATATTTCTGAATGAGATCTAGGCGCGTGAGGGGCACGTAGAGACGTGCCTGCTCGGCGAATTCAAGGACCATGAACTCGACTGTCAGTCCGTCCTGCTCGATCTCTTTCAAGCCAACGTAGCGCCCGATGCCATGCTCGACGTGGACAACATAGTCGCCGATGGTGAGATCACGAAAGTCGGAAACGAAGGCTGCGGTCTTGGATTTGCGCGGCTCGATGCGCGCGGCTACATCAGCGTCGTCGGATAGATCATTGGCGCCGAAGAGAATGAAGATCTGTTCGGGGCTGCTGACTCCGGATGCGATTTGTGCGCGCACGATAACGGGCACTCGCATATCTCCGGCGAGGTGGCTGGTTTCGTCGTAGAGGTTTTCGCTGCCAGCGTGGGTGGTGCGGCTGCCGAGGCGATAGGGCAGCTGATATTCGCGCAGCACTGTGGCCAAGCGCTCGACCTCGGGCTGATTGGGCGCGGCGAGAAGGATGCGCTGCTCCTGCGTGACGAGATTGCGAATCTGTTCGATGAAGGCAGGGATGGAGCCGTGGAAGCGCAGCGTGGGGCGGGTGGCAAATTCGATTTCGCCGAGGGTGGTGTCGTCGTCGAGCACATCGACGGCGCCGAGCTGGTCGAGATCGAGGCCGGGATGCGAGGCGAGCATCGCCTGAAGAATCTCGGGACGCAGATAAATATCTTCAGGGCGGATGAGTGAGCCGATGCCGGAGCGGTCGTGACGCTGCTCTACTTTGTTCCACCATCGGTCGATCTGGTTGCGCACCATGGCCGGTTCTTCGACAAAGAGCGAGCAGCGCGGCAGGAGCCTGAGCAGATGCGTATCTGCTCCGGCGACGGCGGCGAAGAATTCCCATCCGGGGAAGATTGTGACTCCCTGTGCCGTTGCGATATCGGCGAAGGAATCGGCTTCGGATTCTGGATCGACTTCGGCGTCTTCGATACGCTGACGGCTTAGTCGTGCGTGTACCGCAGCGAGCAGCTTTTCGGTGGCCGGAATTTCGGCTAAGGGCAAGAGAAGAGCCTCGGCCAGGGCAGAGGATGAACGCTGCGTTTCGGGATCGAACTTACGCATCGACTCGATCTCGTCGCCGAAGAAATCTACCCGGATGGGGCGATCGGCTTCCGGTGAGTAAACGTCAAGAATGCCGCCGCGACGCGCGAACTGACCCGGCATCTCGACCAGATCCACCTGTTCATAGCCCACGCTGGCCAGGTGGTCGATCAGCATGCTGATGTCGACTTCTTCGCCGCGCTCGAGTTTGAGAGCGAGCCCCATGTAGTAGCTGCGCTGGAAGAGACGCAGGGCGACGGCCTCGACCGGAGCGACGATGATGGAGGCGGCGCCGGTGACGAACTTCCACAGGACGGAGGCGCGCTGGTCCTGAATGTCGGGGTGAGGCGAGAGATTTTCGAAAGGAAGCACATCGTGCGCAGGAAGGCGGAGGACGCGCTTGGGGTCGATGGCGCCGGTAAGCTCGCAGCCGGCACGGAGGGAGAGTTCGAGTGCTTCCGCGGCTTTGTTGTCGGGAACGACGACGATTACAGGCTCTTTGGCGGCACGCGCAAAGAGCGGAATATAGAGAGCGCGAGCGGTTGAAGTCAGTCCGGAGACACGTCTACGCCCTGTCGCAAGGCCAAGGTGCCTGCGAACGCGATCAAAGGCGGGGGATTGCTCCAGCTCCGCGAAGATTTCGCGGACAAACGGGAGGATCATGTTGATTCAAGTTTACCAGTGTGCGGCGAGCGAACGATGAATGCTGCGTCAACGAAGTTGATATGAGGGGCCCGATTTGATGGGTTGGGATTCGACGGCAACGGTCCAATGTCATAAAGTTAAGGGTTGCGAGTGAAGGGCGCGCTGGACCTGGCGTCCACATTTCGGAGGCAGTACATGAAGGCATTGGTGAAGAGCCGGGCGGAGCAGGGGCTTTGGCTTGAAGATATTCCTGAACCGACCATCGGTATCAATGACGTGCTGATTCGTGTTCGGTATGCGGGGATTTGCGGGACGGACGTTCACATCTATCAGTGGGACGACTGGGCACGGAAGACGATTCAGGTGCCGATGGCGATTGGGCATGAGTTTGTCGGCGAGGTGGTGCAGGTCGGATCGAATGTGAACGATTTTTACCCCGGCGATATTGTCAGCGGCGAAGGGCATGTCGTCTGCGGCCGCTGTCGTAACTGCATGGCTGGCCGCCGGCATCTTTGTGCGAACACGCAGGGTGTTGGAGTGAACCGTGCTGGAGCATTTGCGGAATATATTGCGCTGCCGATGACGAATATCTGGCGACATCATCCCGGCATCGATCAGGAAGTTGCGGCGATATTTGATCCATTCGGGAACGCTGTGCATACCGCGCTTTCCTTTCCTGTGCTGGGCGAGGATGTGCTGATTACGGGAGCGGGCCCGATTGGCATCATGGCCATTCCAGTCGCTCGTCATGCGGGCGCACGGCACATTGTGATTACAGACATGAATCCCTACCGACTGGATCTAGCGCGGAAGATGGGCGCAACGCTGGCGGTGAATCCTGTGGAGACTTCACTCAGTGATGTGCAGAAGCAGCTGGGCATGTTGGAAGGATTTGATGTTGGGATGGAGATGTCGGGAAATCCGATGGCGTTGAAGGACATGATCGACAACATGAGTCATGGGGGCAAGATCGCGATCCTTGGAATCCCCGCGAAAGAAATGTCCATGGAATGGCGAAAGGTGATCTTCAACATGCTTACGATCAAGGGCATCTACGGGCGCGAGATGTATGACACCTGGTACAAGATGTCGGTGATGATCGAGTCTGGGCTTGATATTTCGCCTGTAATTACGCATCGATTTGCGTTTGAGGATTTTCAGAAGGGCTTTGACGCAATGATCTCGGGGCAGACTGGGAAAGTTGTTCTCGATCTGACGAAACTGGGTTAGGACGACTGACTCCAGCAGCTAATAATCCAGGAGAGGCTATGTACGGGAGCTTTGAGAATCATCTGCGCAGGAAGATAGAGGATATCGAGAGTGCCGGCCTCTACAAGCGGGAGCGCGTGATCGCCGGGCCGCAACAATCTGAAGTAACGGTTGCCGATGGCGCATCTGTGCTGAACCTTTGCGCGAACAACTATCTTGGGCTGGCGAACCACCCGGAGATTGTCGCTGCTGCGCGTGAGTCGCTGGACAAGTGGGGATATGGACTGGCCAGTGTGCGATTTATCTGCGGGACGCAGGCGATTCACAAGCAGCTCGAAAACGAGTTGAGCAGCTTTCTCCGCATGGAGGACACGATTCTTTATGGCTCGTGTTTTGACGCCAATGGCGGCCTCTTTGAAACCTTGCTCGAAGCCGAAGACGCGATCATTTCCGATGAGTTGAACCACGCCAGCATCATTGATGGCATTCGCCTTTGCAAGGCTACGAAGTATCGCTTCAAGAACGGCGATATGGAGGACTTGGAAACGAAGCTGAAAGAAGCCAGCGGCGCTCGGCACAGAATGATTGCGACTGACGGCGTGTTTTCGATGGACGGATATATTGCGAAACTTGAGGCGATCTGTGACCTGGCTGAGAAGTACAACGCGCTGGTAATGGTTGACGATTCGCATGCCGTGGGTTTTGTGGGCGAAGGCGGACGTGGAACGCCTGAATTATGCGGCGTCGAGGGACGCATCGACATCCTCACCGGAACGCTTGGTAAAGCCCTCGGAGGGGCAAGCGGTGGCTATACGAGCGGACGGAAAGAAATAATTCAGTTACTCCGACAGCGGTCGCGACCCTATCTCTTTTCCAACTCCGTGGCTCCGCCAATCGTGGCCGCTTCGCTCAAGGTGCTGGAGTTGGTAAGTTCATCGGATGAGTTACGCGATCGGTTGCGCGCCAACACCGCGTACTTTCGTGAAGCCATGACAGCTGAGGGATTCGATATCCTCGCTGGCGAGCATCCTATCGTGCCTGTCATGTTTGGAGACGCCACGATTGCCACGCGCATGGCAGAACTGCTGCTGGCCAAAGGCGTCTATGTCGTCGCATTTTCGTATCCAGTCGTCCCGATGGGCAAGGCGCGCATTCGGACGCAGATCTCCGCGGCGCATACGCGAGCGGAACTGGAGTTCGCAGTCAAGTGCTTCGCCGAGGCCAAACGGGAGTTATAGCGCGGGAGATACATGCGCTATAACTCTGTCTTACTACTTTCCTCCCAGTGCTTTGGTAAACGCGTAGAAGAAGTCCAATGACTTCGCGTAGGAGTCGACGGGCAGGCGCTCGTCCTGGCCGTGGGCGCGGTCGTCACCACGTTCTAAAGCGATCGCTGAGAACCCATAACTCGGAATGCCGGCCTGGGCGAAGTAGATGCTATCTGACGCACCGTTTTCCATTACTGCCGATACTGGTGTTCCAGGCCAGATCTGACCTACCAGTGCGGTTAGAGGATTGAAGACATCGGGCAGCGGCGGAGGGGGGACGATGGCTTTGCGATCGGGGGCCGCGTCACTAACTACACCGGCGTCTGAAACATATTTGACAGTGAGCTTCGGATCGCTGAATAACTCGGCGAGTTCTTTGCGAATTTGCTCGGGCGAGTGCCCGGGAAAGATACGGCAATTTACATTTGCCTGGGCGGTTTGGGCGAGAGCGTTGTTGGCGTGGCCGGCGGCGAGACGGGTGGCGACACAGGTGGTGCGGAAGTTCGAATTGAAGTCCGGCTCGGCCGAAAGGCGAGCGGCGGCTGCGAGATCAGGCGGGGTAGCAAGGATGGCGCGAATATCAGCCGCGGTCTGAGCACTTTCCTGCTTGGCTAGTACTTCAAAGTAAGCGCGAGTAACGCCATTCAGCTCGAAGGGAAAGCTGTAGGCTGAGAGCTTGTTGAGGGCTGCCGTAAGCTCATAAATAGCGTTGTCAGAGCGAGGACGCGAGCTGTGGCCGCCGGGGTTGACGGCAGTTACCTGAAAGTCGGCGTAGACCTTTTCAGTGGCTTCGACATCGGCTACAACTGCTTTATCTTTTTCGAGTTCGACACCGCCTGCATCGGGGTTGATGACGAATGCGGCATCGACCAAATCGCGGTGGTTCTGAAGGAGCCAATCGGCGCCGTTGTATGAACCTCCTTCTTCATCGGCCGTAAGCGCGAGCACCAGGTCGCGCGTTGGCTTGTAGCCTTCGCGATGGAGACGCAGGAAAGTAGAGACAAGGGCAGCGTCTGATTCCTTCATATCCTGCGTGCCGCGGCCGTAATAATAGCCGTCCTTTTCGACGAATTTGAAAGGATCGGTGTGCCAGTCTTTCGGTAGTGCTTCGACCACATCGATGTGGCAGAGAAATACAACGGGCTTGCCTGTGCCAGAGCCCTTGATGCGAACGACGAGATTTTGCTTGCGCGGATCGGGGCCGAGAAGATGCACTTCGCTGGCGGGAAAGCCTGCGTCGAGAAACCGCTTTTGCATCGCGACGCTGGCATCGGTCACATTGCCGAGCGGGGTATCGGTGGTGTTGATCTCGATAAGCTGCTTGAAAATCTCGATAGCTTCAGCGCGGTCGGCGGCCGGGGTATGAGTGATGCCTGGGGCCTGGCTCGACGAGGAGATGACGGAGAATCCTAGTCCGACAATGGAGAGCGCAGCGAATGAGCGGATGGAGAAAATTGGCATGGAGCGATTGTACTTGGCGCGACGCGTGTCTTGAATATACGAAGCGCAGTGATTGCGGTAAAGGCATTTACTTCAAACGATCGTGCCGATTGCGAGTTCAGAAATGAGTTGCTTATCGGGCGCTTCAGGGCCTATTGTTTCTTCGGAATTCTAAAGGAGTTTTGGATGCGCCCTACGTTTGCGATGCCTATTTTGATGCTCTGCTCTCTTGCTCTCACAACTACTTTGCGGGCTGCTGAGGGCCGGCCGAAGATTACTGGGATTTCGCATATTGCGGTGTATGCATCGGATATGACGGCGACGGAGCACTATTACGTGAACAGCATTGGTGCGGTGAAGCAGTCTGACCCGGAGAACAAACTTGGTGTGCGTTATGCGATCAACGCGACACAGTTTGTAGAGGTCTTGCCTCTGCCTGCGAACGCTGGGGTCAACAGGCTTGATCACACGGGATGGAACACTGACAACGCAGAGGGCATGCGGTTGTATCTCGCCGGGAAGGGCTGGAAGACTCCGACGAAGGTCACGGGAAATTCGGACGGAAGCAAGTCGTTTCGCGTGGATGACCCGGAAGGCAATGTGGTGGAGTTTGTGCAGCCGTCTGCGCATCCCAAGGTGGTGAATACCGCCAATGCGCCAGGGCATCACATCATTCATGTTGGGTTTCTGGTGCATTCGCGCGAGGCCGAGGATAAGTTCTATCGGGAGTTGCTCGGCTTTCGGCCGTACTGGTTTGGCGGGATGAAGGACGACAAGGTGGACTGGGTGTCGCAGCAGGCCCCCGACAGCCACGATTGGCTGGAGTACATGCTCACTAGCGGGCCTTCGGGCTCTGGAATTCCGTCGACAATGTCGCAGCAGACCCTCGGGGTGCTCGATCACCTGTCGATCGGAGTGACTTCAGTGCCTGACAGTTACAAGAAGTTGGTGGCAGAGAACAGGCTGATGGGCCGATTCGACAAGGAGCCCAAGATCGGCAAGGACGGCAAGTACCAGTTCAATATGTACGATCCCGATGGCATTCGGCTGGAGTTGATGGAGTTTCACGCGCGGGAAAAGCCTTGCTGCTCTGCATTTACGGCAGATGATCCGACTGAGTAGCCCTTCGTGCACGGTGTTCGGCTTTAAGTTTCCCAACAGTGGGAGTCCGTTATAAGATGGCCCTCGTTGGCGTGGAGCCTGGATGCACTCCCGGGCAAGCCGACCGGAGGAAGCCCCATTGCGAGTCGGCCTGTTTACGCGCGAATATCCGCCCCAGGTATATGGGGGCGCTGGAGTCCACGTCGATTACCTGAGCCGCGAACTGGCGAGAAAGATCGAAGTCGAAGTGCATTGCTGGGGACCGCAGCACTCTGACGAGACAAACCTGCACGTGCGCGGCGCGGAACCGTGGGCCGAGATCACCAACGGCACAGAGGGCAAGTTCAAAGGCGCGCTTGAGGCTCTGAGCCTCAATCTGACCCAGATCAAAGCACTCAGCGGCGTTGACGTCGTCCACACGCATACGTGGTATGTCTCGATGGCCGGCTATCTGGCGAAGAAGCTGTATGGCGTGCCGTTTGTGCTGACGACTCATTCGCTGGAGCCTCTGCGCGCATGGAAGGCGGAGCAGTTGGGCAGCGGCTATGCGATGAGTTCGTGGATGGAAGAGACGGCCATTCTGGATGCGGACGCGATCATTGCGGTTTCGCAGGGCACGAAGGCGGACATTCTGCGCGCTTATCCGGGCGTCGATCCGGAGCGCATTCATGTGATCTATAACGGCATCGATCTGGCGGAGTATCAAAAGACCTCCGACACCAAGGCGCTCATCGATTATGGAGTCGACCCGGCTGTGCCTTATGTTCTGTTTGTGGGCCGCATCACACGCCAGAAGGGCGTAACCCATCTTGTCGACGCGATCCGCCACCTGCCGAAGGAAACGCAGGTGGTGCTGTGCGCCGGGGCTCCGGACACTCCGGAGATTGCCGCCGAGTTGCGGCAGAAGGTCGAAGACGCGCGGCAGCATCATCCGCGCATTGTGTGGATCGAGAAGATGGTGACCAAGCCCGAAGCTATTCAGCTTTACAGCAACGCGCGGGTCTTCTGTTGCCCCTCAGTCTACGAACCCTTCGGCATCATCAATCTTGAAGCCATGGCATGTCGTGCGCCTGTGGTTGCAAGCGCTACCGGCGGCATCAAAGAGGTTGTGGTCGATGGAGAGACGGGCTATCTCGTTCCCTTCGATCAGGATCCGGTCACGAGTTTTCCGCTTACTCCGGAGAAGTTTGCGCGCGACCTTGCGAAGGGAATTAATGAGCTGCTGGAAGACCCTGAAAAGTGCAAACGGTTCGGGGATGCCGGGCGACAGCGCGTGGAAAAGATATTCAGCTGGACGGCAATCGCGCATCAGACTATCGATCTCTATGACCGCCTGATTGAGCGTCGAAAAAGTGGCGGTTAGTCTCCTCTTTCGCACTTCACTTTCCGCATGAATGCAGCAGCAATCAATCCAGTGAAATGACAGACGGACATAGGAAAAATATGACATTGACGCAATCCGACGGACGCAGGCGGGTAGTGATTGAAGGAGTTTCTCCGGAGATCGATGGTGGTCGATTCCCAGTGAAACGGGCGCTTGGCGATCAGGTTCGCGTAGAAGCGGACATCTTCACCGACGGGCATGATTCGATTGCCGCCTCGGTGCTGGTACACCGCGAGGGTTCGGAGGAGTGGACTGAGATTGCCATGCAGCCGCTGGTGAATGATCGCTGGGCTGCGGCGTTCCGCGTCAAGGAGCTGGGCCGTTACGGGTTCATGGTACAGGGCTGGGTGGATCACTTCGAAACCTGGCGGCGTGATCTGCAAAAACGCATCAAGGCGGAGAGTGATGCGTCCGTGGACTACCTCATCGGCGCGGACCTGATCGATGCGGCCGCGGGACGCGCCTCGGGCGCCGATGCCAAATGGCTGAAGCAGCGTGCGAAGGAGCTTCGAAGCGGTGCGAAGCCAGGCAAAGATGCGACCGCGCTGCGCACCATCGCGACTGACGCGTTACTCGACGAAATCGCTTCTCGCTATCCGGATAAGCGGTTTGCGACTGAGTCTGACCGCGAAGCATTTGTTGTCGTCGATCCTGTGCATGCGCGGTTCAGTGCCTGGTATGAATTTTTTCCGCGCTCGACTTCGGCAGACGCGGGCAAGCACGGGACCTTTGCCGACTGCGAAAAGCGCCTTCCGTATGTCGCGGAAATGGGATTCAACGTGGTCTATCTGCCGCCGATTCATCCTATCGGACGGATGTTTCGCAAGGGGCCGAACAACAATCCGCAATCGAAGCCGGGCGATCAGGGCAGCCCCTGGGCCATCGGTTCAGTGGACGGCGGCCACAAGAGCATTCTGCCGGAGTTGGGGACCATCGAAGACTTCAAGCGATTTGTTAAAAAGGCCAAAAAACTCGACCTTTTCGTCGCAATGGACATTGCTTTCCAGTCCGCTCCCGATCACCCATATGTGAAGGAGCATGAGAACTGGTTCAAGAAGCGGCCGGACGGCACAATTCAATACGCGGAGAATCCTCCAAAGAAGTATCAGGACATCTATCCTTTCGACTTTGAGAGCGACGACTGGACGGGGATGTGGGAAGAGCTGAAGTCTGTCTTCCTCTACTGGATCGCGCAGGGCGTGACTGTCTTCCGTGTCGACAATCCGCACACCAAGGCCTTTCCCTTCTGGGAGTGGGTGATCGGCGAGGTTAAGCGCGAGCATCCTGAGGTGCTCTTCTTTGCCGAGGCCTTTACGCGGCCCAAGATCATGTATCGGCTGGCCAAGTTGGGATTCAGCCAGTCGTATACCTACTTCCCATGGCGCAATGGCAAGGCCGAGATCACGGCCTATCTTACGGAACTTGCGCAGACGCCGGTGCGCGAGTTTTTCAGGCCAAATCAGTGGCCGAACACTCCGGATATCCTTACGGAGTTTTTGCAGATCGGCGGGCGGACGGCGTTTTCGATTCGCCTGCTGCTGGCCGCGACGCTGGGCGCCAATTACGGTATTTACGGGCCAGCCTTTGAGCTGATGGAGCATGTTCCGGTGCGCCATGGCAGCGAGGAATATCTCAACTCAGAGAAGTACGAAATTCGCCAATGGGATCTCGACCGCACAGACAGCCTGAAGCCTCTCATTACGCGAGTGAATGCCATTCGCAAAGACAACCCGGCCCTGCAAAGCGACTGGTCGCTGAAGTTCTATCCGACCGAGAACGATCAACTGATCTGCTACAGCAAGGAGTCGGAAGACCGAACCAATCTGATTCTGGTGGTGGTGAATCTCGATCCGCATCACACGCAGTCCGGGTTTGTGAATTTGCCGCTGCACGAGCTGGAGATTCCCGAAGACCGCGGCTACGAAGCCGAAGACCTGCTGACCGGCGACAGGTATCTGTGGCACGGGCCGCGCAGCTATGTGGAACTGGGACCGTCGCGTCCGCCGGGACACATTCTCAAGATTCATCGACGGTTGAAAGCTGAGACCGACTTCGAGTATTTCCTGTAGTGTCGCGGTTTGATGCAATGTACAGATCGACGGAGTAGCGATAGGACTTTCGTGTCATAATACCGCTCATGTCTCCCCGCTACCTTCGATTTCCAGCTTCGCTTTTTGTGCTATTCGTGTTTGTAATCAATGGTAGAACTACATTTGGCCAGCTTGATGCCCCCACAGCATTCAGCGATTTCGCGGGCTGCAAACATCACACCTGTACCTGGGTACCCTGGGACACGCACAAGACATTCAAGCATGGTGAATTCACTTATACTGTCGACAACCTCAAAGAAGATGACGGGGGCGGGGACTTCGTCCTTCGACGCGGAGATAGAGAGCTTATACGAACCAGCCTGAAAGATCTGAGCGCAAGCATCAGTGTGGTCTGGTCCCCCAACTCGCATGCATTTGCCGTTACTTGGAGCGATGGTGGTGCGATTGGAAATTTCTATATGCGCGCATTTCAGATTCGGGGTGACTCTGTTGCTGAAATGCCTGCCACCCAACAGGCATTTCAGAACTTCAAAGCGCGGCATTGGTGCATCCCGCGCGGTGACAATGTTCAGGCGTATCGTTGGTCTGCGGACTCACGAAACCTGGTCCTCGTGCTTTCGGTCTATCCGACTGGTGATTGTGGCAAGGATCTGGGGCACACCGAGGGCTACGTCGTTGAAGCATCTACCGGAAAGATTGAACAGAACTGGAACGTTCGCCAATTGAATCGATATGTCCGATCCCATCCCGAGTAACGACGAGATAGAAGCAATCAGCTGGCTGCTAAAATCGTAAGAGTTATGCCTACCGCCGCTGGTCTTTCGCCCGAAATCTTAGCCAAGTATGAGCCCGTCATCGGGCTTGAAGTCCACGTGCAGCTGTTGACCGAGACCAAGGCCTTTTGCGGGTGCGCGAATAAGTACGGGTCCGCGCCGAACACCAATGTCTGTCCCGTCTGCCTGGGGCTGCCGGGTGCGCTGCCAGTGCTGAACCGCAAGGCTGTCGAGTTCGCCACCCTGACCGGGCTGGCGCTGAACTGCCAGATTCGCGAGCGGTCGATCTTTGCGCGGAAGAACTACTTCTATCCCGACTCGCCCAAGGGCTACCAGATTTCGCAATACGACAAGCCGATCGCCGAGCAAGGCTGGATCGATATCCCGACTGCCGACGGCAGCATTAAACGCATCGGCGTAACCCGCGCGCACATGGAAGAGGATGCCGGCAAGAGCATTCACGATGGCTTTACCGACTCTGCGACCCGAACTTACGTCGACCTGAATCGCTGCGGTACGCCGCTGGTTGAGATCGTTTCCGAGCCCGATCTGCGCACGCCCGACGAGGCTTACGAGTATCTCAATCGGCTGAAGGAGATCCTGCTTTTCGCCGGCGTTTCCGACGTCAACATGGAAGAGGGTTCACTACGCTGCGATGCGAATGTGAGCGTGATGCCGCGCGGTTCGAAGACCTTCGGCACCAAGGTGGAAGTGAAGAACGTGAACAGCTTCCGCTACATTCGTTCGGCGCTGGAGTATGAGATCGAGCGGCAAATTGAAATCGTCGAAGCCGGTGGCAGGATCATGCAGGAGACGCGCCTTTGGAACCAGGCCGAAGGCCGGACTTTCTCCATGCGGAGCAAGGAACAGGCGCACGATTACCGCTACTTCCCTGAGCCGGATTTGCCACCGCTGATTGTTTCGCCAGAGTGGCTGACCGAAATTGCAGCCACCATGCCCGAACTGCCCGAGGCCCGCCGTAAGCGCATGATCGCCGACTACGACCTGACCCAACAGGATGCCGAGACTCTCACCGCGACACGCAAGTTTGCCGATCGTTTTGAAGCGGTCGCGAAGACGGCGAAGAATCCGCGGCGGGTAGCGAACCTGCTGCTCAGCGAGTTGGGCGGAAGGCTTAAAGCAGCGGACATTGAACTGGAGGCTTCGCCGATTTCGCTGCCGGGGATTGTGCAGGCGGCAGATCTATTGGAAGAGGGAAAGATCAGTTCGAAGCAGCTCAAAGGCTTGTTCGATATTGCTTTTGAAAAGGGTGAAGACTTCGCTACCGTCTACGAGCGCGAGAAGCCGCAGCAGATTACCGACGCCTCTGCCATTGAGAAGCTGATCGATGAGGTGATCACGGCCAATCCGGCTCAGGTGGCGCAGTACAAGGCAGGCAAGAAAACTGTGGCCGGGTTCTTTGTTGGACAGGTGATGCGTGCCTCGAAAGGGCAGGCCAATCCCGCGCTGCTGAATGAGCTGGTGACGAAGAAACTCGACGCCTGATTTTGCGGCTTTCCGAATTGCGCGCAAGATGCGGATAGTGTACGAGCAACCCGCGGGAGAAGATCATCTGCAGGATGGTTAATTCCATGATGATCAATCAATCGCAACTCGACGAAGATCAGGCCTGGAGGCAACTCCAGGCACGCGACCGCAAGGCGGACTTTCTCTACGGTGTCACGACGACTGGCGTTTTCTGTCGACCTGGCTGCGGAAGCCGTGCGCCTTTGCGCTCCAATACCCGATTCTTTACGACCCCGAGCGAGGCGAAGGCCGCAGGATTTCGCGCCTGCCAGCGCTGCAAACCGGAAGCACCCAAGTCCGAAGATCCAATTGCCCGAATGTGCGCATACCTCGAGCGAAAGCTCGACCGGCCCGTGCGGCTGGTCGAGTTGGGCAAGCTGATCGGCGTGAGCCCCTTCACGGCGCAGCGGCTTTTCAAAGATGGGATGGGCGTGACGCCCGCGCAGTATCAGCGAGCCATCCGGGCACATGCATTGCGCGGCCAACTGGGTAACGGGGAGACCAATGTGACGACAGCTATTTATGAAGCAGGGTACGGCTCTTCAAGCCGCGCCTACGAACAGACTCCGCTGGGTATGACGCCGGGAAAGTTTCTGGCGGGCGGGCGCGGTGAAAAGATTCGATTCGCAGTAGCTGAGGTTGCCGATCTCGGTTGGATCATTGTCGGAGCGACGGAACGCGGCATCTGCTGGCTGGCGATTGGCGGCTCAGAGAAGGAAGCCGAGGCCTCAATCCGGGAGGAGTTTCCCGCAGCGGACATCACCGCCGATCCGATGCTCGCGGATACAGTCCGGAAGATCGTTGAAGGGCTGGGTAGTTCTGCGAAATCATCGCCATTGCCGCTCGATCTGCGAGGGACCGCGTTCCAGTTGCGTGTGTGGAAGGCGTTGCAGGAGATTCCCGCCGGCGAGACGAAGACCTACAGCCAGTTGGCGGCGGAGATGGGCATTCCATCCTCTACTCGTGCCGTAGCTCGGGCTTGCGCGCTCAACCGGGTGTCGGTCCTAGTACCCTGCCATCGCGTGGTTGGTGTCTCCGGTTCGCTTACCGGTTATCGCTGGGGAGTGGAGCGAAAACGCGCGCTGCTGGCCAGCGAACGTCATTCAGGGTAGAATGCGGATATGATGTCATATTGTCGATTTGACATCATATCGCCATGAGATTATGATGATTTCATGACGAGGGTCGCGTTCACACTGCGCATGGACGAAGAAGAGCGCGCTGTTCTTGAAGACCTGAGCAGAATCGAGGGCAGGCCTGTGAACCAACTGCTGAACGATGCCGTCAAGCACTACCTCAACAAACACCGCAGTCCGGAAGAACAGCTTCTGGAGGCAAGCCTGGAACGGCTTAGAGCCTACCGGAAACGCGATCTTGGATTCCGAAGCGCGATAACCGCGTTCGTCGAATCGGAAGCGAGCCTAGAGGATCCTGTCGAAGGGAAACCATTCGAACAGTCTGGATCCAGTCAAGCCGCAGGTACCGGACCGGCACAGGCCAAAATTCGTGAGGTTTCAGGTGCCTAACTGGGACGAAAATAGTCCCCAGTTAAAAAAGAACCTTACGCTTGTCCTTGAAGAGATCTCCTCGGAAGCCAGACGGCGCAACCTTCCGGCCGTCGAGATGGCGAGGCACTGGCAGGACGTTGTCATGCGCGGCCTGACTCCGGATAACCCGCGCTATGTTGGCGCTTTCCGGGGTGAACCGGGTCTCGAAACAACCGGGGTGAGAGTAGGCCCTCATTTCGGCGCAGAACCCGCCAGGGTTGCGGAGGAGCTTCGGCAGTTTGAGAGGGAACTTCGTTCCCGCGTGGCACAACTGGACTCAAGCCTTCCTCAGGGTCAGTTACCAGATGCGGGCCAGTTAGTGGCTATTATCGATCTCTGTGCCTGGGCCCATGCCGAGTGGGTGCGAATTCACCCGTTTGCGAACGGCAATGGTCGCACGGCACGGCTCTGGGCCAACTTTATTGCCATGCGCTATGGTCTTCCACCCTTCATCCGTTTACGTCCACGGCCCGATGGAGGTTATGGGGAAGCGGGCTCCAGAGCAATGCAGGGGGACTGGCGGTCAACGGCGGTCGTCTTCCGCAGGTTATGGCTTGACTTCTCAGCCAGCCTTTGATGGATTTCTCAAAAGAAGGCGTCCGGCGCTAAATGCGTGGGGACGCCTTCGTTTTGCGGATTGATTTACGAATTACAGCCGGTTACCGCCGGCAGCCTGGATCGTCTGACCGCTCAACCAGGCCGAATCGTCGGAGGCGAGGAACGCGGCTACGGTTGCGATGTCGCGGGGCTGACCGATACGGCCGAGCGGAGTACGCGACTCAACTTCCTTCTGGAAGTCGCTACCGATGAAGCCCGCAGTGTGGACACCTTCAGTCTCAACCATTCCGGGGTTCAGCGAATTGACGCGGATTTTCCTGGGCCCCAGTTCCTGGGCCAGCGACGCCGTGATCGAGTCCACCGCGCCCTTGGTTGCGCTGTAGACCGAGGCCGCGCCGACGCCGTCCGCAGCGACGGAACCAATGTTGATGATGCTGCCGCCGTCAGGGCTGAAGTTCTGCAAGGCAGCCTGAGTGGTAAGCAACAAGCCAAGTACATTCACGTTGAACTGCTTGTGAAAATGCTCCGGGGTTACACCTTCGATAGGGCTGAACTCATAGATTCCGGCGTTGTTGACCAGAATATTGATCGGTCCCAGTTCCTTCGCAACCTTGGCAACGAGCGGGCCGATGGCGTCAGGATTGGCAACGCTTCCCTGCACCGCGATGGCCTTGCCGCCCGCAGCCTTGATCTCGGCTACAACCTTGTCTGCTCCGTCCGGGCTGGTAGAGTAGTTCACCGCCACGGCTGCGCCGTTTGCCGCCAGTTCCTTGGCGATGGAAGCACCGATACCTTTGGATGCCCCGGTTACCAACGCGACTTTACCTTGAAGTTTGCTCATTGTCCTTATCTCCTTGTATCGAAGTTCGTCTCGGCCGCACCGTTCGACATTTCGATAACCGTCTAATTGATGTGAGGTGGAGCTAGAGGATTCAGGATTGCTGTGGAAAATTTTTGGGCTTGGGATGACCAGTCTACAGGCGGTAAGAAATCAGAGCCGGTTCAGATCCTCGAGAAAGGCTTGCCAGACATCGCGGCGCAGGCTGAGTTTGGCGAATTTGCCTTCGCGTTCGATGTGGATCAGGCCGGCCGTTTCGAGTTCCTTCAGATGGTGTGAGAGGGTCGCAGCGGAAATGGGCAGGCATTCCCGCATGTCGGAGCAGGCGGTGCATCCCGGACAAGCGCCCAGCCGCTCGATAATCTCCATCCGGCGCGGGTCACCGAGAGCTTTGAGAATCGCCAGCCGCTGGCCTGGCAGTAGCTTTACGTCTGAATCGTTGGTCCCGTTGGTTTCGCCGGTGATGGCATCGAATGGAGTCATCGTTTTTAACAGTCTATAGATCGGATGAGCTTCAGGACTGACTTGATTTGCTCTTGTCGGCCACTGCGAGCAGCGTTTGAAAATGCGGCGGCTCAGATTCCTTGTGGACCACTGAGGTTTGCACGCTGAGAAATCCAGCTTTGGTGAGCATAGCTTCGAGTTCTGTTTCGCTGAAGCCGAGCCATTCGTCGGCGTAGACTTCGCGTGCCTCTTCGAAACGGTGACTGACGAGGTCGAGGATGACGACGCGGCCGCCAGGCCGGAGAATTCTCGAGGCCTCAAGCACTGCCTGCTGCGGATGCAGGGCGTGATGCAGGGATTGCGAGAAGAAAACCAGATCCACTGCTGCGTCTTCGATGGGCACCTCTTCCATGTCGCCAAGGCGGTATTCGATATTTTTTATGTCGTGGCGCTGGGCTTGTTCTCGGCCGACCTCAATCATTTTTGCAGAGGTATCGACGGCGATGACTTTGGCGGCATGCTGGGCGAGCAGTAGAGTAAAGGCTCCTTCACCTGCACCGAGGTCGGCGATGACCATAGGGGGCATGAGCCGCAGAAGGGCTTCGGCCACGCCTTTCCATGACTTGCCCGGCACATAGTCTTTGCCCAATCGGCCCGCCACGCTGTCGAAGAAGCTGCGCATCTTGTCCTGGCGCTTCTTTACGACGCGGCGCATGGTGGCCTTGTCCTGCGCGGCTTCGGGGATTTCTTTCTCGGCCTGCTTCAGAAGGCCGTCAAGGATGCCGGCTCCGTTGTCAGCTTTGAGCCGGTAGAGGCTGCTCTTTCCGGTGCGCCGATCTTCTACGAGGCCAGCCTGCTTCAACTGCGAGAGATGCGTCGAGATTGTGCTCTGGCCCATGACCAGAATCTCCTGCAATTCAGCGACAGAAAGCTCTTCTCCGCGCAAAAGCAGGAGAACGCGGAGCCGGTTGGGATCGGCGACAGAGCGAAGGATTTTTACGATTGACGCCATAGCGGGATTCTGATACATATCAATATATCACGATGTGACGATGCGTGAGCGAAATATAAGGAGAGTCTGAATGGCAACCTCAACACTCGAAGTCACCGGCACGGAATTCAAAGTCGCCGATATGTCATTGGCCGACTGGGGCCGCAAGGAAATCAACATAGCCGAGCACGAAATGCCGGGGTTGATGTCGATTCGTAACAAGTATGCCGCGCAGAAACCGCTCGCTGGCGTGCGCGTCACCGGTTCGCTTCATATGACGATTCAGACCGCCGTGCTGATTGAAACGCTGGTGAGCCTGGGTGCGGAAGTTCGCTGGGCGAGCTGCAACATCTTCTCCACGCAGGATCATGCGGCTGCTGCCATTGCTGCGGCAAACGTGCCGGTCTTTGCCTGGAAGGGTGAGTCGCTCGAAGAGTACTGGTGGTGCACGTATCAGGCCCTAGCCCACAAGGGCGGCAAGGGTCCCGAACTGGTTGTCGACGATGGCGGCGACGTGACGTTGCTCATCCATAAGGGCTTTGAGCTTGAGAACGGCGATAAGTGGGTCGACAGCCCTTCGTCGAGCCACGAAGAGAAGGTCATCAAAGATCTGTTGAAGAAGGTCTATGCAGAGGATCCGCAGCACTGGCACAAGGTTGCCAAAGATTGGCGCGGCGTTTCGGAAGAAACCACAACCGGCGTTCACCGGCTCTATAAGATGCTTGAGCAGGGCAAGCTTCTCGTCCCCGCAATCAACGTCAACGACTCTGTAACCAAGTCCAAATTCGACAACCTCTACGGCTGCCGCGAATCGCTGGCGGACGGCATCAAGCGCGCCACCGATGTGATGGTTGCCGGCAAGGTTGCCGTGATCTGCGGATACGGCGATGTGGGTAAGGGCTCTTCACACTCGCTGCGGGGCATGGGCGCTCGGGTGATCGTAACCGAAGTTGACCCCATCAATGCGCTACAGGCAGCGATGGAAGGATTCGAAGTTACGACCATTGAAGAAACGCTGGGTCGCGGAGATATCTACGTCACCTGCACCGGCAACCTGGACATCATTACGCTCGAGCATATGAAGCTGATGAAGGATCAGGCTATCGTTTGCAACATCGGCCACTTCGACAACGAAATCCAGATGGACCTGCTAAACGAAGAGAAGGGCGTCACCAAGCTCAACATCAAGCCGCAGGTGGATCAGTATACCTTCCCCGATGGGCACAGCATCTTTGTGTTGGCCGAAGGGCGTCTGGTAAATTTGGGTTGCGCGACCGGTCATCCGAGCTTTGTGATGAGCAACAGCTTTGCCAACCAGACGCTGGCGCAGCTCGATCTCTGGGCCAACAAGGACACGTATAAGGTGGGCGTCTATGTGCTGCCCAAGAAGCTGGACGAAGAAGTCGCCCGGCTGCATCTGGAAAAGATCGGCGTCAAGCTGACCACGCTCACACCGAAGCAGGCCGACTATCTCGGCGTGGCTGTCGAGGGTCCATACAAGCCCGATCACTACCGCTACTAACTTACTAACTCCCGCAAAGAAAATGCCCCGGATCAGTCCGGGGCATTTCTCTTTTTGAAAGTAACTTAGCGATTGTCAGGCGCAGGAACCATCACAGCATTCGGGTCCACCTTTGGAATGCCAAAGTGCCCACTGAGATGAATCAGGTCGAGTGGACGGAGATCGCAGGCAACCTGAACCAAAGTCATGTTTCGAGCGGCGCGCGTAAGCACAGTGAGGCCGTCGATATCGCTCCCGGTAAAGTGCAGCCAAAGATCGGTGGTTGCTCCCTTCTCCGCTACGCCGGTGTAGGGATCAAGCGCGCCTCCATGCGCGTCGACCAGATGCTTCCATCCTCCCGAATGGTAGGCGGCGACGATCGAATTCATCGTGCCCGGACTATACGCTGCCGGCAGCTGATAGCGGTAGTTATCCAACGAAATACTCGTAAGAGCAGCAGCAGCGCGGTCAGGGGACATTCCGCCGGATTCAAGCACGCTTCGAGCGGCACGTAGCATTGAGCGGTCAAAGACAAAACCAAAATGAGTCGCCGGCTGGTCGGTGAGGTTGTCCAAAGAGTGGCTGATGTCAGGGTGAGCCTGAGAGAACAGACCTTGAGGCAAGATCAGAATGACGCCGGCTACAGCGATCGCCGCAGCAACGGGCAGGGCGCGAAGAAACAATCGCATGAGGAAGCCCTCCAAGGCGATTCTGACACCATTTGCGGGCGGAAGTCGCGCTCGGAGGCGAATTTTCGGAAAGAAATTGCGCGGGGACGCCGGTCGCCGGCGTCCCCGGATTATCGTTCTGGCTATTCGACAGGCTTGGCTTTGCCGTCTTTGATGGCCTGATCGAAGACGAACTCCATCTTCTTCGCAGCTTCTTCTGCGTTCTTGCCTTCCTGTTCGCCGATCTTGCCCATCTGTTCACCGATGATTCCCATCTGCTCGCCGATTGCACCCTGCTTTTCGCCGATGAGACCCTGCCGTTCTCCGATTTCACCCTGAATCTCGCCGAGTCTTTCTTGGATTTCTCCCATCTTCTCCTGCAACTCTCCCAGCTTTTCTTCGGAGAACTCCTTGTTCATATCTGCAGCCATCTTCTTGAACTTGTCGCTTTGAAGTTCGGCCAACTGAGCATTCAGCTTAGCCATCTTTTCGGCAAACTCCGGCCCGGGCAGCTTGGCCTTTTCCATCTCCGGCTCGAGCAGTGCCATCTTCTTTTCCCACTCTGCTTGCTGCGATTCGAGCTTCTTCATCTGTCGCTCAAGCTCAGGGTCGCCTTTGAAAAGGTTTTGTGCCTGCGCGAGGATTGCCGGATCGGTGATGACGTATGACTTACCGTCGCGTTCAAACCAGATATAGTCGCCCTTCAGCTTCATCTTGTTCCGAACTTTTGCCAGGTCGTCGTTGTATTCCCCGTTCCAGCGCAGGGTTCCGTCG
>Ga0206936_1138_pt1 | contig 19901 bp, 23 predicted proteins | sample Alteio_BWOrgHeat_14_FD_152922 | JGI IMG/M metagenome (GOLD analysis project Ga0206936, IMG submission 152922) | Enriched cells from forest soil in Barre Woods Harvard Forest LTER site, Petersham, Massachusetts, United States -... | ecosystem: Environmental > Terrestrial > Soil > Temperate forest >... | reverse complement strand
CCCGTCGCGAAAAGACACAAACAACTTATAGTTAATAAAAACTTTTTCATTTCTTTACCTTTCATCGTCATAGTTAGGGGTGGGTAATTTTATTGGTTAACAGCGTTACGTTTCCGTTTTCAGCCAATGCCCGGCCCGTCAAGACCGCTCCCGTATTCAGCGTCACTGAGGTATAGGCCATGATATTTCCCACCATGGAAACCGTGGTATCCATGGAACAATAGCCCGCTGCCGTCCAAAAAACGTTGGCCGCTTGCGCGCCGTTAGTCAAAATGATTTTGCGGCCCGGACCAATAACCAGATTATTGGTCGACTGGAAAATAAAGATTGAATTAATATTTCCATTGCCGTTCAAGGTTAAGTCAGACATAGCCACATTGAGATTGCCTCCGCAATTGTATAAACCGGGATAAAGAGTCTGGCCTCCGATATCGGCGCCCGCGGGAATAGAAGCTCCACCCGACCGTCCCGAAGCGTCCGTATAAGCCGTTCCCAGGTTTAGTTTGGCGATATTCGCCGCGCCGTCACCCACGTCAATCGCGCCGCCGCAGGATTCCACAATCGCTGGCGAACCGGTCACCGAGGTCGAACCATTCGGATAACAGCCGTAACCACCGCAGGTCGTCGTCGGACCGCTATTGGTAATCCCCGTATAAGAGAGAACCACATAATTGGCCGCATTTCCCAAATTAACCGTGGTTTGCAAGGTGGTTTGAGGTGTTGAATAAGGGGCCTGTGTGGCGGTTGAGGTGGGACCCGGAGTAGACGACCCTCCTACTGGACCCGAACCGCCGCTATTAGCGCAGCCAATCACAAACAACACAGGAAGCGATACCAATACAAACAAACCGCCAATAAGCTTTCTCATTTAAATTTCCTTAACTATTCTTGGACAATTACAAACGCTCATGAATCCAGGCCTTAGTTAAAGCAAGTAACATGCCCCGCTTGATCTCCGCGACAGACCGCAAATGATGGTCAGTAGCCATTTATCATTTAGAGAATGTCTCCTTTTCATCCTGTTTTAGCCCCGACAATCAAAACAGCTAAGCCGCCTATCAAACTGATCGGCACACAAAAAAGGCCGGGAGCATAGCGCCCCCGGCCTGGACCAAAAGTATTTCTCAATTAGCCTTAGTTGAAATAAGCCTTTGCGGTTTTGAACATCTTATCCAAAACCTTAAACGACTTGTCCGCGTCAATTTTAAGAAGCTCCCAATCACCTTCCGCCGACTTCTTAATTTCAAACACTTTCTCTTCCAACCCAGTCCGTTTTTCCTTCAACATCAGAATGTGCTTTTTAAAGTTGTCCAGCTTTTTGGTTGTAGTTCTGTCCGCTTGAGCTTGAAACTTCTCAATTTCATCGTTCCACGAGCTAATGTTTCCTGTTTGTCTGACAACATACTCATTTTGTGTTTCACTCATTATTTCATTCCCCTTTAGTGTCTGATAAACGCGTTTGATCTTCGATCTGAAGTTAAAAGATTTAAAAGGTGAATTGGATTTCACGGCGCCGCCTTTCTGGCACCTCTAAAACCTTTGATGAACTAGCGGTGATCATCAGGATGGTCATCATGGTGCTCGCCGCCAACCTTCAGTATGACCGCGGGATGGGGTTTAGGGTGATAATGATGACGGCGGTGATGAACAGGGGCCACCACAACCACTTTCGCGTGCTCATGGTCATCGTGATGTTCATCCCGAACAATCAATTCATCAGCCATAGCCACTCCCGTTCCACTCAAAAACAGCACACCTAACAAAACCTTAAATAACTTTTTCATAACAGCCTCCCCCTCTTTGAATACCTACGGCAGGGCGTAAGCCAAGCCATAAGCCCTGGTTGCGCCAACCGTTAAAATAACGATTGGCATTGGTGATTAGCTAATTCTGTGAATATTCGCTGCTATAAGGCTGCCCATCCGCCGCGAACAGGTCGTAAGACCCGTCATTCAACTTCAGAATGATCTCTAAAGGCCTTCCGTTGCCTGGATCCGAATACTGAACGCTTTGAACACCCGAAGCTAAATAGATCGGATCAAAGGCGGGTATGGCTGCCGTATCGTAAAGAAACGCGTCGCCATCGCTTTGTACTAACTTGACTCGGCGGGAGCCATCCGGGCTGTTATAAACCGTTTCATTGGCCTGTTCATCGCCAGAGACCACAATCTGATCCTCCGCCGAGTTCGCCGGGATGTAATCCGCGTTGTCATAAGCGTAAAGATCACCGACGTGGTAAGGATCCTGCCACCACCAATAGTTGTCGTTGTAAAAACACCAGCGGTTATAGCCGCTGTCATACCACCACCAACGGCCAGCGTAATTGCGGGTCCAAAAATACTGGTTGCCGCTGTAAAAGCCGTACCAGTGGTAGCCCGAATTATCGACGTAGTGAGCGTAATTAAACCCATTGCCGTTATGCCAATAGGTTTGTCCTCTTTGATTTTCGCTGGCGCTTTCACGGCTTAATTGCTCGCCGAAAGCCGGACGGCTCACGACGGACATTTGCGCGCGCACACCCGCGTTATTAAATTGCCGGGCACCGACCAGCGATGCCTTGATGGCCTCGCCTTTGGGCCCAGTACGGGGATAGCTAATCATCGAATGAGCGCGGTCAGTGGTCACCATTTCAGAACGCTCCGTAATATGGCTCGGTTCTGACTTCACGCCGATTTTGGCCAGCTTCTGCCGGACATAACCCTGCTGATAAGCATGGTGATGAACCACATTCGCCGCCCGAACACCCGCAACCCGAGCCGTGCTGAGCTGCCGAGTGGCCTGAACCCGTTGAGCCGGCACAGCCGACTTGGCACGGGGTTGAGCCGTGCGATTCCATTGAACATGGGCGTAAGAAGGCTGTTGCGCCGGTTTGGGGTTACTCGCCCGGTTCATGTGAATCACCATGGGCTGACGAACCTGAACCGGACGGCTGGCGCGCATCGGAGCGGCCTGACGGGCTGGCGCGGCCGCGTGGGATCCGCCGCCTCGATTACCTCCGCCCTTCCCGTGGTCTTCCTCGGCGTGAACTACCGCGCCGGTCATAAAGACCAGGATACCGACTAAGAGAACTGTACGTTTCATTTTCTCCTCCTTCATTATTTGGTTTGGTTAGACGAGGCTTTTTCTAAAACAGTGACTACGCACGAGAGATTTTTAAAGTAGGGTTTGTGCTTCAACCCTGTGTCGCCGATATTGAATTCCAATACACGGATTTCCACATCAAAACCATCGTAACGAACCACACGAAGCGCTCCGCGGTCGCTGGGCGTGCCCGGACCCGGCTTCAAGGCGCGGACGCCAAAATTATCATCCGTTCTAAAATCCGCCGCGGTTATTTCACGAAGCGAGGGAACGTCTCTGGACTCATCGGTTTTAATCACATCTTGATTTGCCTCATCTTTCGAGAAAGAAATCATATAACCCGCTACACCGTCTTCGCCCTTTTCTGTGGTGACTTGAAGATACAAGCCATCCCAAACCTTAGAATAAAAACGGGTATCATCTCCCGCCGGAACCCCTGGCAACCCATCAGATTTACTGCCGTTAAACGGCATGTAAAAAGAGGCGATTCTCATATGATCTTTGGGAGAATTCATCCCCAACCGGCTAATCACCCTGGCATCATCTTCATCCGCCCAGGCTAATCCAACGCTTCCCACGAACAACGCCGCGGCTAATGCCCAACCTAAATCTTTCATTTTCATCTGAGACTCCTTAGTGATTTAACCGACCATCCCTGCTGATCCATTCCCAAAATCAACTTAACTCCGATATCAATCAACGATCCCAATCTTGGGTGTCGTTATGCCACGCGTGCTGTGAACGCCATTGACCGTCATGGTCATTGTCGTAATGCCATCGATTGTCATGAACCACCGCGCCATCGTCATGAACGATCACAACTGCGTGAGGATGTTCATAACAACCCATACCCAAAACACCACATACAACCGCGAAAAACGCGTAAACACTCAATATTAAAGTTTTCACACAACCCCCTTAAAATTTCAGAAAAACAACTGAAACATCATTCTTTTCGTCTTTGATTCAATTGATAGTTAAAGCAAGAAGCGGGCCGTTAAAACTCAGAGAATTAGGGGAGTAAAAATCCTCAACCTATCAAAGTGATACAAGAGACTCTTGTTTTGACAGGACAGCCAAAGCAGGCCTTTTAATAGCCTGACGGCGGATCATTTCCCGCCTTACCGAGTCCAGCAGGTTTTGGACGCTGCCTTTCATATAATCACCGGCAAAGGGTTCATCCAAATTTTGTTGGGCGCTTAAAGAATAGAGAACCGTTAGCTGTCCCGGAGAATTGGACTGAATTTTCCAGGAACCCTTATAAAACGCGAAATCCTGATGACCCATATCCTCGAAAAGAATCGTCTGACACCGTGTTTCATGAACGTCCAGCCGCACCCGTACCCTTTTCGACACAAATAAAAAGCCGCCGGTAAACTCTTGCTCCAGTAAAAAGTGGCTGCGGCCCCGATACTCTTCCAATCGGCTTCTTTTGAGTCCGGTGACAAAATGAGTCAGGTGGTCATAATCGGTCAAAACATCCCAAACCACCGAGCTGTCCGCGGCCACATCAAAAGACGCCAGCGCGTCATAGCTGCCGCCATTATTTTTGAAATCGAGCGGCACCCCATCGGCCGCAAAGCCCATACCGCCAGTCAAAGCGGCGCCAACTAAGAGCGCAAAGAAATATAGAAAAAATTTTCGTAAAAGCGCGCGGTTCTTTCTAAGATTCGTGGCCAAGCCGTCTTTATGCAAATTCACGGCTTCGTTACGGGAGGCAGGACAGCCGCATTTTGATTAACCCGATTCACTTCCGGGTGCCAGTTACCCCGCGGACGCCAGGAGATATCACCAGTCAGCAAATAGGTCACCACGATGACAAGGATAACGGCGATCGCCGTCAAAAAACGCCAATCCCGATAAGGGTGCTGCCAATCAATGGGACGGAGAGCTTTCATTTTTTGCTCGGTATGGACTGTGGGTTTTTGTGGGTAGTTCATTGGAGGACTCCTCTTTTCAATTTCGTACAAGCCTCAGGTTTATTAAAAGCAAGAAACATACCTTCTTCTGATATTCCATCCACCGCGATTTTTCCAATCATTCTGTATTTAAAAAAGTCGAACTATCTCGTCACGCCTCCGCTTCTATCAAAAAAATAAGCCGCGCTATCATTTTGATAGCTGGACCTCTTAGAAAAATTTAACTGATTTGGAATTAAAAAATAGAAATAAAATCTATCGACGTTGGATTTAAAATGAAATCAAAGCGTAAAATAAAGAATAAAATCAAATTCAATCAAGAAAACATCATGAGAGTTAAAAAGTCGAAAACAAACATTTTCGATACCATCCGATCAAGACGGACCATTTCATGAATCATTTTTTAAATTCTGTTTTTCATTACGAATCTCCACAAGCCGGTGCGATTTCAGATTTATTCATTCTTGTTCTGATGGTTTGCCTCGTCATCCTGATCATTGTCACCGCCATGGTCGTTTTGGGCCTGATACGTTTTCGCGCTAAACCCGGCGACGCCGATCCCCCGCCCAGCCACGGCAATTGGAAACTGGAAACTGCCTGGACCGTCATTCCGTTGATAGTGTTGATTTGGCTTCTGACCCTGACCGCGCGCGGCATGAAAGATTCCGATCCACCGATCGATCAAAAATCGGATATTCTCGTGACCAGCCACCAGTGGTGGTGGGAAGCCCGCTATCTAAATGGCGGTTTGACGACCGCCAATGAAATTCATATTCCGGTCGGGGTCAAACAGCTGCTAACGCTGGAATCAGCAGATGTCATTCATGATTTCTGGGTACCCCGTTTGGCGCCAAAAATGGATATCGTACCGGGCCACCCCAACCGCCTTTGGTTGGAAGCGGACAAACCCGGGGTCTATCTGGGAACCTGTTCGGAATTCTGCGGAGCCCAGCATGCTCAAATGCACCTTTTGATCATCGCGGAGTCCGCTAGTGAATTCGCGGCATGGGAAAACCAGCAGGAAAAGCCCACCACCTCGGTGCCTGCAGGCGCCGCTCAAAAAGGCTCCCAGCTCTTTCAACAGCTCACCTGCGTGAATTGCCACACCGTGACCGGCACCCCGGCCAAAGGACAGGCCGCTCCCGACCTAACCCACTTCGCCAGCCGCCAAACCTTTGGCGCGGTTATTCTGGCCAATAACCCTGAAAATTTATCGCGTTGGCTTAAAAATCCTCAAGATATTAAACCCGCTGTTTTGATGCCCAATCTGAAACTCACCGATACTCAGGTTAGCGATTTAACCGCCTATTTGGAGGCACTGCGATGATCCAAACCCCTTCTTCGCCTCCCTCAGCCGAAATCTTTCATGCCCAAAATAGGGAAAACAGTTTTTTCAGCTGGGTAGCCACAGTAGATCACAAACGAATTGGCACCCTTTACTTGCTGACCGCCTTTTTCTTTTTCTGTGTCGGCGGAATGGAAGCCCTCGTCATGCGCCTGCAGCTGGCCCGGCCCAACAATACTCTACTCTCTCCTAATACTTACGATCAGCTTTTCACCATGCATGGAACCACCATGATCTTTTTAGTGGTAATGCCCACTCTCATCGGGTTTGCCAACTACTTTGTGCCACTCATGATCGGCGCGAAGGACATGGCCTTTCCCCGGCTCAATGCCATGGGCTATTGGTTTCTTCCCTTCGGCGGTTTACTTTTACATTTTAGCCTTTTAGCGGGCGGAGCCCCCTCGGTGGGCTGGTTCAGTTACGCTCCTCTCAGCGAAACCCCTTTTGCTTCCAGCCCCGGAGTCGACTACTGGATTTTGGCTTTGTTCGCGCTGGGCATTGGTTCCATCGCGACCGCCATCAATCTCATCACCACCGTCATCGCGCTTCGCGCTCCAGGCATGTCCATCCGCCGTTTACCCCTCTTCACCTGGATGGTTTTTATCAATTCGTTCCTTCTGATGCTGGCCATTCCTGCCCTGAACGCCGCCATCATCATGTTATTCATTGACCGGCAATTGGATGCCCACTTTTTCCTGCCCTCTCACGGCGGCTCAGCCATTCTCTGGCAGCATTTTTTCTGGACGTTCGGCCACCCCGAGGTTTACATCATGGTGCTTCCCGCTTTCGGAATTATTTCCGAAGTCATTCCCGTTTTTTCCCGCAAACCTATTTTCGGCTATGAGTTCGTGGCGGCTTCCACCGTGGCGATTGCCCTGCTGAGTTTTGGTGTATGGGCCCATCATATGTTCGCCGTGGGACTGGGCAAACCGATGGATCTTTTCTTCGCGGCCGCCAGCATGCTGATCGCTGTCCCGACGGGAGTAAAGATATTCAATTGGAGCGCGACTCTTTGGGGCGGCTCTATCCGGATGACCACTTCCATGCTTTTCGCGGTGGCTTTTCTTTTGCAGTTCACTATCGGCGGGCTCAGCGGCGTTACCTTCGCGGTGGTCCCCATTGACTGGCAAGTCACTGATACCTATTACGTGGTTGCCCATTTCCATTATGTTCTTTTCGGCGGCTCTCTTTTCGGCGTATTTGCTGGCATTTATTACTGGTTTCCCAAAATCAGCGGACGGCTTTTATCCGAGCCAATTGGAAAGGTTCATTTTTGGCTGACGGTCATCGGCTTCAACATGGCTTTCTTTGTTCAGCATTTTCTGGGACTGTTGGGTATGACAAGGCGTGTCTACACCTATCCAGACCTTCCAGGCTGGGGACTCCTCAATATGATTTCCACGATCGGCGCTTTTCTTCTTGGCATTTCAGTGCTGGTACTGATTTGGAACATGGTGGTTAGTCTTCGCCGCGGAACCGTCGCCGGAGAGAACCCCTGGAACGCATGGACGCTGGAGTGGGCCGCTTCCTCACCGCCAGCGGAACACAACTTCGATCAACTTCCTCCCATTCATGGCCGCCGTCCTCTTTGGGATCTCGCTCATCCCGAAAACCAGGATGAACCCAACGCCTCCCGGGAGAAATCAAAAGAAACAAAGATGGATAAAAACAAAGTCGGCATGATGTGTTTCATCGCTTCCGAGGGATTTTTCTTCATCATGCTTTTGATCGCCTACATTTTTTACAATTACTCCCAGCACCCGTACCCCGGCAGTCAGTGGTTGAATCCTTTGAAAACCGGCGTCTTCACCTTTTGTCTCTTATCCAGCAGCTTCACCTACTGGATGTCGGAGAAAAAACTCGCGGCCGGAAGCCATAACGGCTTTCTACTTTGGTTAGCCGCAACCCTAATGCTGGGGGGCACCTTCATGACGGGTCAAGCCATGGAATATTGGGAACTTTTTCAAAAAGGCCTCAGGGCCGGGACCAATCTCTTCAGCGCATCTTTCTTTATGGTGACGGGCCTGCACGGGCTCCACGTATTGATCGGCCTCATCGGCCTTTTAATCGTTTTGGGTCTCGCTTTAGCTGGTGATTTTAAAACGGGCAAAACCGCGATAGTGAAGACCATCGGCCTCTATTGGCATTTTGTGGACCTGGTTTGGATCGCGGTATTTACCACCATTTATATCGTGGGGGTAAGAACATGACCACTCGACAATGGCTTTTATCCACTTGGGACGGGAACATTCCTTTAATCGTCGGCTGTATCGCGGCCTTATTTTTCTACGCCATCCTCTGCAAATTAAAGTTCTCAGGAAAATCTATTCTTTTCACCATTGGAGTAATTCTGTTCTTTATCGCTCTGGATTCTCCCATCAGTTTCCTGGCCAAAGGCACTTTATTCAGCGCCCATATGATCCAGCATCTCTTACTGGTACTCATCGTCCCGCCGCTTCTTTTATTAGGGCTGCCCGTCCCGCCTCATCGTCACATTCTTTCGCTTGCCCGCTGGATAAAACTTCCCTTGGTCGCCTGGTTTTCAGGTGTAGGCGCCATGTGGTTTTGGCATATCCCCGCTTTTTGTGACGCCGCCGCGTCGAATGAATTCATCCATAGCCTCCAAACCTTCTCGCTCTTATTTCTCGGTATCCTTTTCTGGAGACCCATTGTGGGGCCAAGAACCGAAGAACGTCTTTTTCCCCTCACCGGAATTCTTTATCTTTTCACCGCCTGCGTCGCCTGCACACTCCTGGGAATATGGATCAGTTTCTCGTCCGTCAGTGTCTGTCCCATTTTCATGCATCCGGCAAATCCAAGCATCTTGCCGCTGATTCAAGGCTGGGGATTGACCCCTGCCTCAGATCAGCAAATCGGCGGTCTTTTGATGTGGGTCCCAGCCTGCCTGGTTTATTTGATCGCCATCCTGTTTCTTTTGCGCCGTTTTTACCACCAGCACGGAAACGCGGTTCCCTTCCCATCCAAAGAAAAGAGGAAAAAATGAGCCAAAAAGACAACACCGGACTTCCCTCTTTACGCCGTGGTTGGACCAGCGTGCCGGATGAAAAAATGCCCAGGCCAACTTTTTGGCCCGCCGCGCTGGCCCTGGGAACTGTTCTTCTCCTTTGGGGTTTAGTGACTTCGTTTATTCTAACCAGTGTTGGATTACTGCTGTTGGTTCTCTCGATCACCGGCTGGCTGGAGGAAATGCGTCATGAGTAAACAAAATTCCATTCCAGCTGTTACCGACGCGAAAAAGATTTCCCGACGGAGTTTTTTTCAAAGACTGATTTTCGCCCTGGCCGGCTTAATGACGGCGGCGGTGGGCATTCCCTTGGTTGGTTTTATTTTCCGTCCCCTTTTTAAAAAACCGCCCTCGGTTTGGCGCCCTGTGGGTAAAATTGACTCCTTCAAGATCGGCGAGACCGTGGCCGTCACCTTCCTTCAGTCCTCGCCACTTCCCTGGGCCGGGGTGACGGCGAAAACCGCCGCCTGGCTGCGCCGGGAAAGCACTGATAATTTCACCGCTTTTTCCACCAGCTGTACCCATTTGGGCTGCCCTGTGCGTTGGCGTTCAGAAGCTCAGTTGTTCATGTGCCCCTGCCATGGAGGTGTTTATGACAAAGATGGTTCCGTCGCCGCCGGGCCGCCGCCGCTTCCTTTGCCTCGTTATCCGACGCGCGTTACCAAAGATCAGGTTGAAATTTTAGTTACTCTTTAGGGGAAAACATTGTTCAAAAAAATGGTTGAAAAAATTTATCAATGGCTGGAAGACCGCACAGGTTTGATCAGCCTGATCGGCAAAGTAGCCAAACATCCGGTTCCGTCCGGCGCCAGATGGTGGTATGTGTTTGGCAGCGCGACGTTATGCGCTTTTATCATCCAGGTGGCCAGCGGAATTGCCCTGGCGCTTTACTATATTCCCTCGGCTGACGAAGCTTACGTCACCCTTCAAACCATCACCCAAAGTACAACTTTCGGGGCCTTTGCCCGGGCCCTTCACTATTACGGAGCCTCCGCCATGGTTTTGATGGTTGGCATTCACATGGCCCAGGTATTTCTGCAGGGTTCCTATAAATTCCCAAGGGAAATGAATTGGCTTACGGGTGTTTTGCTTTTGGGCTTTACCCTTCTCATGGGCTTCACGGGGCAAATATTGCGCTGGGATCAAAACGCCGTCTGGACCGCGGTAGTCGCGGCAAAACAGGCTTCCCGCGCTCCTCTGGTCGGCGGCTGGCTCTCCACCCTGATTCTCGGCGGCCCAACCGTGGGCGGTTCTACCCTCAGCCGGATTTTTGTGGTTCATGTATTTCTCATCCCCGCTCTGGTCTTCGCTTTTGTGGGGCTTCATCTATTATTGGTTCTGCGCCACGGCATTTCGGAGCCTCCCCAGCCGGGTAAAAAAGTGAATCCTCAAACTTACCGGAAAGAATATGAAGCCGCTCTCAAGAAAGATGGCGTTCCTTTTTGGCCGGACGCGATTTGGCGGGACATGGTTTTCGCGGCAGCCATGACCATCGGGATTGTTATTTTAGCCTTTGTCTTCGGGCCTCCTGAACTGGGGCACCCTCCCGATCCCAGCCTGATTGACGCCAACCCCCGGCCTGACTGGTACCTGATATGGTATTTCGCGGTGCTGGCTCTGTTACCCCACGGCATCGAGAACTTCTTCATGATCTTCGCGCCGCTTTTCGCCGGAATCCTTTTGATTTTGTTTCCTTTTATTTCCAACCATGGCGAGCGCAGTCCCAGCCGCCGTCCCTGGGCAGTGGCGGTGGTGATCATGGTAGTCGTGATGATTGGCGCTTTTTGGTTGGCTGGCGTGAAGTCCGACTGGTCACCCAACTTTGACCCCAAACCCCTATCCGTTGAGGTCATTGGGGCTGATAGCGGTCCCATTTTCAAGGGCGCCCATCTTTTTGAGGTAAAAGGCTGTCTCAATTGTCACTTAATCGAGGGTGATGGAGGCCGGCGGGGTCCAGATTTATCCGAAGTGGGAGATAAACTTTCGGCGAACCAGATGCTTTTACTTATTTCCAACGGCGCGCCCAATATGCCCTCTTACGCCTCCACTCTTACGCCCACAGAGATAGATGAAATAATCGCCTTTTTAAGGTCCCGCCATTCGCGGGTTAAATAGCGTTGAACACATTATCAAAGGAAAAGAGGTAAATTTTTGAAAAACACTATCGAGATTAATCGGCGTCAATGGGTCTCCATTTTCTTTTTCATCTGTTTTGGATGGATTACCTACGAAACGGTGCTTTTGGCCAAACCTTTTTTGCCGGGTGTTTTGGGCGCTATCATATTGGGCATTGTTTTTTCGCCTTTTCAGGAATGGGTTCTTCGTCGGATTCATAACCCCAATGCAGCCGCGGCCATTATGACAGGCGGAATTTTCATCTTAACGGTCCTTCCGCTGGCCGGTCTGGGATTAATGGCTTCAACCGAAGCCACCGACATCGGTCCCAAGCTCGAGAAGTTCCTGGACAACTATCAGACGCCTTCTTATATGCAGCACCTGATGGTTCCGATCACAAATTTTTTAGGGAATGCCGGAGTTGCCTTAAAACCCCTGTTATTGGATGTGGCGACGAAGATCGGCAAACGGATGAGTGATGAGGGACCTCTTCTGGGCGGACATATACTCGCGGTCGTCATCAACGGCATTGTTCTCATGGCGACGCTTTATTTTGTTTTCCGGGATGGAAAAAGATTTGTGGAAACCATTCTTTCAGCCTTACCCATGAATCCCCGCAACAAACGTTCAATCATGCAATGCGTCCACGGAACCTTCCGAGGAGTCGTGGTGGGTATTTTCGTGACTGCTGTCACTGAGGGACTGCTGGATATTTTGGGCTTTATTGTGGCAGGAGTGCCCCTGGCCATTTTTTTCGGTTTTGCCGTGGCTATTTTCTCCCTCTTGGGTGCCTCGGTTTTAATCACCATTCCCGCGGCCATTTGGGTGATGAACCACGACACCGGAATGGGAATTTTTCTCCTTATTTGGGGGATTCTGGTTTCCGTCTTATCGGATAACGTCTTAAAAGCCGCCTTGATCGGATCCCAAGTACGTATGCCTTTTCTATTAATGCTCTTCAGCACCCTGGGCGGAATCAAATTATACGGTGTGATAGGGCTGTTTTTGGGCCCGCTGATGGTCACCGCCTTTTTGACCTTCTGGGATATTTACCGCGAGGACTATGAGGTTTGACCCTCTTTGGCCTTCCCAATGTGTTAAACAGGAGTTTTTTTTGATACGAAAATACTTAAAAAAAATCACACCGTCCCAAAGCGTACTCATTCTCGCCTTTAGAAACTTTTTAAATATCGGCGGATCACAAAGGGCTGCCGCGTTTGCTTACTACTCATTCTTCTCAATATTTCCCTTAATTGCCTTAACCGTATCGATCGCATCGTTTTTTGTGGATGAACATCACGCGGCGGGCGAGGCGATTGGATTTATTAAGAATTACGTACCCATGAATGACAAAACTCATCAGATCATTCTCACTACTCTTTCAGACATGGTGGAGGCGCGCGACAAGGTGATCATCATCGCTCCGTTTTTTTACGGCGCGGCAGCTTTCCGTTTTTTTAATGTTTTGGTTCGGGCGGTCAATCGCGCCTGGGGAACATGGGAAAAAAGATGGTGGACTATGCTTTCTAAAAACTTGCTCTTATTGGGCATCGTGTTTATGACCATCTCGTTGGGGGTGGGACTGCCTGTCCTGGGCAGAATCGCGAAACATTCGCTTTTCGCGCCAATCGATACCATTCCATGGATCTATTATGTTGTTGTTTATATTGGCCCAATGATAATTCTGTTTGGAGGACTGGTCTTTTTTTACAAGCACGCGCCCTGCCGCGAGACTCGGTTCGCTGAAGTGTGGTTCGCTTCATTAGTCGTTACTGGAGTGCTGTACGCTTTCGAAACCCTTTTCGTCATTTACCTCAAAAATTTCTCCAATTACAACGTCGTCTACGGCGTCTTCGGCGGCATGATGGCCTTGCTTACACTCATCTACTTCAGTGGTTCTACTCTCATCCTGGGAGCATGCCTTTCCGCCGCGCAGCAAGGCGTGAAAATAGAAGGGCGGTTGAACAGCCTTTAAAAATCGCGGCAAAAGAATGGTTAGCGGATCACTTTTTCAAAGTCATTTCATCGGCCGCCAAGCATGTCCATCTCTTGACAGCAAATCATCCGCCGCCCTTGGCCCCCAGCTTCCGGCGGCATAATTAGGAAAATCACGGGGAGTGGATTTAGCCCAAGAGGTGATAATCGGCATCAAAACCTTCCACGCCGCTTCTACCTGATCGGCCCGCATGAACAGGGTCGGATCTTTTTTCATCACATCCAACAGCAGTGTTTCGTAAGCATCCGGCGATGGTATCGCGAAACTATCCTGGTAATTAAACTTCATTTCCACCGGCTTTAAGATCATCAGGGGCCCGGGGTACTTCGCTTGAAAATCCATCGCGATGCCTTGTTCAGGTTGAATTGAAAGAATCAACCGCGAAGGACTCCAGTCGCGTTTGGACTCAGATGGAAATGATTGGTGCGGTACCGCGCGAAATTGAACAGAAATTTCAGAAACCTGACGGGACAGACATTTGCCCGTACGCAAATAGAAAGGCACTCCTTGCCAACGCCAGTTATCCACAAAGAGTTTGACCGCCGCGAAAGTTTCAGTTTTGGAGCGCGGCGAAACTTTTTCTTCTTGGCGGTAGCCTCGTACTCTTTTATTCAGTAGAGTCCCTGGACCATATTGTCCCCGCACGGCAACCCGCCGAACCTCACTACTGGTGATTGGCCTAATCGAATGAAGTACATCTACTTTCTTGTTGCGGATTTCATCCGCCTTGAACGAAACCATCGGCTCCATGGCGACGAGACAGAGTAATTGGAGAAGGTGGTTTTGCATCATGTCTCTGAGGGCACCCGCGCCTTCGTAATACCCGCCCCGATGCCCTACGCCGACTTCTTCGGCCACCGTAATCGTCACATAGTCCACAAAACGCCGATTCCAAATAGGCTCAAAAAGCGGATTAGCGAAACGAAAGGCTAGAATATTTTGAACTGTTTCCTTGCCCAGATAATGATCGAGGCGGAAAATTTGTGATTCATGGAAGTTTTCCGTGAGTATACGATTCAACTCCTGAGCTGATTTCAAGTCATGGCCGATAGGCTTTTCGACCACAATCCGGGAACCTGTCCTGTCCTGGTTCAAGCCCGCGGCGCCAAGCTGCTGTGGAATGTCGCCAAATAAGCTTGGCGGCGTCGCCATATGGAAAATGTGCCCCGCCTTTCCCTTCCAATCCCCATCCAGTTTCGCGAAACTCTTTTTTAAATTCGAGTAGGTAACCGGATCCTTAAAATCCCCTTGTTGATACGTGATGTTTCTAGAGAATTTACGCCAATCCACAGCCTTGGCGCTGCCTTTACTCGAGAACCGATTCACGCCTTGAAGAAACCGTTTGTGCAGCTTTTCAACGGGAAAAGCAATTCGATCGACCACGATGATGGAGAACTTTTTCGGCATCCGGCCGTTACGGTGCAGATCAAATAACGCGGGCATTAACTTACGCCAGGTTAAATCACCGGCTCCGCCAAAAATAACGATTACGGTTGGTTCTAGGTCACTTTTCATTTTGTTCCCATTCGGTATGAAATACTCCTTTGGTATCGATACGTTCATAACTGTGGGAGCCGAAATAATCGCGCTGTGCCTGGATAAGATTGTCCGGCAGCCACACACTGCGGTAGGAATCAAGATAAGCCAAAGAAGCCATCAGCCCCGGCACAGGGATGCCCACTTCAGCCGCCTGACACACCACTTGACGTAAATCTTCCTGATGTTCCATGACTTTACGTGAGAGGTTAGGATCGAGTAATAAATTGGATAAGTCTTGCTTCGCCCGGAAAGCCTCGAGAATGTCGTCCAATAGCGCGGCCCGGATGATACAACCGCCCCGCCATATCCGCGCCACCGCTTCCAGTTGGAGGCCATACTTGTATTTTTTCGAAGCCGCCGCCAAAAGAGCCATTCCTTGCGCATAGGCCGTGATGATTCCGACAAAAAGCGCATGACCTAGTTGTTTGAGAAACATTTCTCGACTGCCGTTAAGGCTCCTCATAGACCGCCGATAAATCATCCCTGCTTGCTCGCGTTCTATTGAAAGAACGGACAAATCCCTCATCGAAACGGCCAAATCAATCGTCGGCGTAGGCACTTGTAACTCCATCGCGCTTTGGGACGTCCACATACCGGTACCGTTCTGTTCAGCCACTCCAAGAATCTCATCAATCAGCCGTTTGCCGGTCTCCACATCCTGCTTGGCAAAAATATGGCCGCTGATCTCCATCAGATAGCCGTTGAGTTCGCCCTTGTTCCACGCGGTATAGACTTCGCCAATTTCATCGTCGTTTAAATTCCAGCCCCGTTTCATCATGTCGTAGGTTTCGGAAATCAATTGCATGATGCCGTATTCAATTCCATTGTGAACCATCTTCACAAAATGCCCCGCCGAACCAGAACCAAGGTAGGCAACACAAGCCTCTCCATTGACCTTCGCGGCGGCAGCTTCCAAAACGGGACGGACGCGCTCATAGGCCTCTTGCGTCCCGCCTGGCATAATACTGGGGCCGTGACGCGCGCCTTCTTCCCCGCCGGATATACCCATCCCGAGAAACAGTATTCCCTTTTCCTTCAGGGCCTCTGTGCGTAAATCCGTATCGTTAAAGTGAGAATTACCCGCGTCGATAATCAAGTCGCCCTTATCCAGATGCGGGATCATATCCTTGATGACCGCGTCTACCGGCGCGCCAGCTGGAACCAGCATGAGAATCGCCCGGGGTAAATGGAGTGAGGCGATAAAAGTCTGAAGATCTGAGGTGGCGAAAATATCCCGCTTTGCGGGTTCCTTTTTTAGCGCTTCTGCCTGTGCCGGAGACTTATCGTAGCCAGCCACCCAAAAACCATGGTCTGCTATATTTAGGCTCAAATTGCGCCCCATCACGCCCAATCCGATCATTCCGATTTCGTATTTTTTATCGCCTAAGAGGGGCATATTTTTTCTCCGAAGGAGATGGTAAGGACAGCAGATGGAGCCTCATGATTTTCACCTATGAGCTCAAAAAAAAGTTCTAACTAGCCGGCTTTCGCCATTTCAATGAATGCGCTGATGAAAATTGAGTAGTCTCTCCTCAACCAGCAGACGCATTGAGATTAAGCTTTTCAACTGCTCGCGGTATTGAACCTGAGCTAGCAGCCGGTTGGGGTAGGCCTTTAGCTGAAACTGATCAAAAGCCCTGTCCCACTCTTTAATTGTTTGCTTTAGTTTTTTAACAATAACATCTGTTTTAACTTTCATAACTATCTCCCCATAATGTTGAAGCACTCCTCAATGAGCGGTGCCGTTGCCTTTTGTTCCAGGATTCATCTTTTTAAGTAAATTAGCCATGTCATTGGCATGCTCTTCCTCAACCGCCAGAATGCCTTCCAGCATCACACGGGTAGTCACATCGTCCTCGCCCACATAACGGATCATTTCGGAATAGGAATCAATGGCAATACGTTCGGCTACCAGATCCTCCTGAATCATCTCGCTCAAGCCATTACCCGGCACATACTCAGAATGGCTGCGGTCCAACATTCCAACCGGACTGAAATTGGGCTCGCCGCCCAGCTGAGTAATTCGAAGAGCGATTTGATCGGCGTGACCCTGCTCTTCAGCGGCATGCTGGCTAAATTCCTGCGAGGCGTTGGCGGCATCAATGCCCTGCGCCATAAAAAAATGCCGTTTGTAGCGAAGCACACACACCAGTTCGGTGGCCAAAGCTTCGTTCAAAATCTTGATAACCACTTCCCGGTTAGCCCGGTAGCCGGTCGTGACAGCGCCCTCCTGCATATGCTCGCGGGCTCTTTTACGAATTTCCTGCAAATTGTTCACGAAATCGCCTTTTGACATAAATTCCTCATTTCTTTTTTTGACTGGTAACCCGGCGGCCCGGACGAGGCATAACCGCCTTGGAAATACCCCGAGGGCCCCGAACTTCACGGCGCCCCGCCTCACCCCGAGGGTGAAACTCATCAATTCGTTGAATCGGCTCCCTTTTGTCCCCCCTGCCGCGCATCCGGACTGACAGAGCTTTAAAACGCTCATAAATAGGCCAGGGATGTTTCAGCTCAGTTTCAGCCGAATCAGACGGCAGTGTGTTTCCCAAAGGCTCGCTAAACCACTCGTTGAGTTTTGTCATAAATTTGTCGATCATTTCGAACTCCTTCTTACGGCGCTGGTGCGAGTAAAGGCATCACATGACCATGATTTTGCCAGCTCAAATCGCCTGTCATGACATAGGTCATAATGGCAGCCAGCATCAAAACTACTACGACTAAGAAACGCCAATCACGGTGAGCCCGGCGCCAATAAGGCACCCTGACTTCGCTGATGGTCTGCCGCACCACGGCTGAACGTTGGTGTTCATACTTATGTTTGGTCATCCTGTCCACGCTTTCAAAAAATGCGGGTTGGCTCCTGTAAACCAACCCGGCCTGCTTGAGACAAGAAAAAGGGTATTGTGCTAAACAGACCCTCAGACTTTCTTTTAATGCGTGTGCGCGTAATTTTCAGCGGCGCTGATTTCATCTAAGGCCATGTTGATATCCTGCATGGCGCTTTCACGATGGCCGCCGAAATTGCCCTTGGAATACCAGAGGCGTTTTTTGGCCGTAACGAGAGCGTTAGCGGCTCTCATCATTTCCTGATGATGCCACCCGTTGTTGTGAAACCGGTAATGAGCTTCATTGTCGGACCCAAAATCGACGCCAAAAGTAACGCCTGCTTTGGCGATAAAAGGAACCGCCGCCAACACCACTAAACCTGTCGCGAATAAAGTCTTTTTAAGATTGCTGATCATGAACTACTCCTTTGAGTTGAATCCCACAGTCGTTCTTGGATTCGATGAGATGAGTTAAAGCAAGGAATGTGCCGAGTGAATTTTCGGGGCTTTTAAGGGTCGACTCACGCCAAAGGAAGGGGCCGCTATCAAATTGATCGTAAAAAGTGTCATTTTGATTTCTTTTGAGAAACCAGGGGCAAAAGGGTTCAAAACACCCCTGAAACCGATTGCCGCCATGGCGTATTTCTTGCTTCCTATTACGGAGATTAGACACGCCCTCGGCAGTGAAAGAGTGAAAATGATCACCATCAGAAAAGCAGAAGAACGCCGCCACATCGAGGGTAAAAGCCAGCAAACCTGGATGACTTTCGATTCCGAAAACCAAACTGACCCTTTAAAAAACGGCTTTGGAGTGCTGAAGATTTTGAACGAGGAGATACTCGCGCCCGGTACAGGGTTTGTCCTTCATACGCATAAAGACATGGTCATTGTCACTTACGTACGGGAAGGCATGATTGTCTATAAGGGTCCCTTGGGAAAAATCGATATTTTAGAGACCAAGGACTTTCACGCGGCGAATGTCGCATCCGACGGCAAACAATATACTTTCGACGCTTCCCCAAACGAAGATGCCCATATTTTTCAAAGCGGCTTTACGCCCCGCAAAGGCGCCTTGAAAAAAGAGGGGGTCAAAAAACTTTTCACCTACGCTGACCGAAAAGGGATTTTAAGACTCATCGCCTCACCTGATGGAAGAAACTCGTCGCTCGCGATTGAGCAGGATGTCCAAATCTATTCCACTTTCATTAACAAGGGAAATCACATGATTCACGAGTTAAGCCCGGGCCGAGATGCCTGGCTTCACGTGGTCAAAGGCCATATTTTACTCAACGATCTCAATCTTTATACGGGCGACGGGGCGGGGCTGGCCATGGAGTTATCCGCCTCATTCACGGCTCAAGAGCCTACGGAGATCCTTCTTTTTGATCTCTGTAAGCCCATTCCGGACGAAGTCATCCTTATCCCTTCAAATGGTTCCACTGCCCATCCCCTTTTGAAGGCTGTATAACGCTAATCCACCAAGGCCTTATCGAGTTTATACAGCTTTAGTTTTCGATAAAGGGTAGCCACACCCAGGCCCATGAGTTCGGCGGCTTCCACGCGGTTGCCGTGGGTTTTTTCAAGCGCGCCCAAAATGCAGTCTTTTTCCACATCCCTCAAAAATCGCGGCACACCCTTGTCAGAAACCAAAGGCATCGCCATGCGTAACTCGGACGGAAGATCATGCGCCTCAACCCGGTTGCCTTTAGCCACCACTGCCGCCCGCTCCATCGCGTTCGCCAGCTCACGGACGTTGCCCGGCCAGGCATAGGCCAGCAGCAAGTCTGCCGCTTCAGTTGTCAAACCATTCACATTACGCTTCATGCGGATCGCGGCTTCCGCCAAAAGGCTTCGCGCCAAAGGCAGAATGTCTTCCCGGCGGTCATGGAGAGCCGGAACAGCCAACTCAACAATATTCAACCGGTAATAGAGATCCTCGCGGAACCTTTTTTCCGCCACTTCGATTTTTAAGTTCTTATTCGTCGCGCTGACAACCCGCACATTAATGGGGCGGGTCTTGTTCTCGCCGACTCGGCGCACTTCCCTCTCCTGG
>Ga0206936_1137_pt1 | contig 20086 bp, 12 predicted proteins | sample Alteio_BWOrgHeat_14_FD_152922 | JGI IMG/M metagenome (GOLD analysis project Ga0206936, IMG submission 152922) | Enriched cells from forest soil in Barre Woods Harvard Forest LTER site, Petersham, Massachusetts, United States -... | ecosystem: Environmental > Terrestrial > Soil > Temperate forest >... | reverse complement strand
TAGCCGCGAGCACTGGCGTGGAGGTCTGGGCGGCCTCGACCGCTGGGGCGATGCGGATGAGTCCTACTGCAGCAACCAGAGCCGCAGGCACCAGGATGGCAGCGATAAATGCGTGACGGCGGCCGCCGAGGAAGGCGAGACGGAAACGGCGATCATTGAGAACCCGCTCGATGCGGCTTGAAAGATTGGACGTACGAGCCATTGCAACTCCTGTGAGTGGACCGGCGAAGACACCGGCGAAGACACCGGCGAATGAATTTTTGCGCGGCATGGCCGCGAATTCGAGGAGAATCCGGGCGTAGGAGGCAGGGCTTGGAGCCTGCTCGAGACCGGCGCGATCACTCAGCGCCTCACCCAGTTCTGAGAGTTTGCGTTGCAGCCACCATCCGAGAGGACTGAACCAAAAGACAGCGACATGCACCGCGGCGATGAGTTGCAGGTAGAAATCTCCCTGGCGGACGTGGGACTGCTCATGCGCCAGAACGACACTCAGCTTTGTCTCGTCCCACTGCTCGTAATCGGCGGGGAGAATGATCGTGGAGCCAATGGTGACCGGCGTGGAAAGATCTGGGCTGACTCGCACTCTCAGGGCAGCAGTGCCTGCGAAGAGAGGCTCATTTGAGCCACGACCTTTTACCGGGACGGCACGCTTCCAGATGCGAAAAGCAACGCCGATACCAGCCATCACGCGCAGCAGGAACAGGCTGCCGATGAGGAGATATCCTGCGATTGCAATAGACCGGATTCGTGCTATGGTTGGCGGCCAGATCGACGGGGTTGACTCATCATTGACGCGCGTTGCTGTGAGGGGTGGCTCAACTGCAGGGTTGGGAGTGACGATGATCGATTCCGCGGTGAGTCCGGAAGTCGATGGAACACTTGAGCCGGACGCGAGAGTCGAGGGATTCGCCGGCTCGTAGTTGCGAGCGTCGCTACGAGGAAGAGCGTGGGCCGCAGTGTGTTTAGGGGGCCGAACGACTGTCTTGGAGCTTGTTTTGGAGATGAATGCAGCCGGCTGTCTCGTTGCCACGATTGCTGATGTCTCGATCCGTGTTGCTGGAGTCTCATCGCCGAACCAGCCTGCCAGTTTATGGCCGATCGGGCTGCTCTGCAGATTCCTGACCGGAATTTGCAGGGCACGATTCAGCGCGAGGAAGGGAGAGCGCATTACCAGAGGCATTGTTCCGGCGGCGAGCAAAACCAGCACCCATGCGACTTTCTGGGCGAACACGGCCTGGACGCGCATCATGCGGATGCCGGCCCAGACGGCAATGGCCATCAGCAGCGAGCGAAAAGCGGCTTCGAGAAGAAAGATAAGCATCACTTCCCTCCTTTTCCATCGAGGTCTTTGGCTCCGGCATCGCCGGCGGTTTGGGCAGTAGCGATACGTTCCGCCAGCCGCTGCAGTTCCTTGCGATCGAGTACGGAAGAGTCGACCATGCCGACCAGCAGTTGCTCTACCGAGCCCTCGCAGAACCATTCGAGAATGCGCTTGACGGCGCGTCCCGCAACCATCGGCGCAGCTTCTGCCGGGGAGTAGAGAAACGTGCGATTGTCGAGGGTATGGGTGACGTAACCCTTCTCCTCGAGACGCCTCAGCACGGTTCGCACGGTCGAATCCTTGAGAGGGCGATCCTGCTGATAGAGCTCATCGCGGACGCTTTCAGCGGTCATCGTGCCGTGCTGCCACATAAGCTGGAGGACCGTGCGTTCGAGTTCGCCAAGCTCTGCCGGATCGTGCCCGATTGAGTCGGGCTCAAGTTGGTCGTGACCTGCTGTAACGTTACTCGCCATAATGCTACAGACGGTAACACATAAGAGTGGTGAGCGCGCAAGAGTTTTTTTCAGGAATCTCCTACGTTTGTCATCCTGAACGGAGTGAAGGATCTGCTTTTCCACGATCTACGCCCTACCGTATCCCTTGACCGCGGCCTCAGGACACCAGCCAACGAGGGAATGCCGGCGCCACATCTCTCGCAATAACCCATCGCATCCTTGCATTAAATTACCGACCAATCAGGCAAACTCAAACCATGACCACCCACACCAACCGATCGGCGCAGATATTGCTCGCAGGAAGCGTTCAAAACATGCACAAATGCGCGGTAAATCGTCCCATAACGACACCTTTATTTCGTGTAAGCCAATATGGAATGAGCAACTTACAGGAGAAAACGCGACCCTCCCCTCCCCTATGTAGCGGAAATTACCCCGTTTATTCGCCTTGAATGATGGCCAGAAACGGCTGCATGTACTGGGAAATTGCTCTAATGGAAAGCTGGACAGTCCGGTACGACTGCGCTGGAAATTGACAAAACCGCTAGAATCAAGAAAGAGAGATTTTCCTCGGGGGAATGTGCCTTGCCACTGTACGAATATCGCTGCACCGACTGCGGCTACAGCTTTGAAAAGATCCAAAACTTCAGCGCCCAGCCTGAAACTGAATGCCCGAAATGCCAGGGAGTCCTGATTCGCCCGGTGACCGCGCCTGCCCTTCGCTTCGAAGGCGCGGGGTGGTACGTAAATGACTATGCAGGAAAAGGCGGGGCAAAGTCCGGCGAAACTACAGCTGCCGCGGGTGCCGATGGGGCGGCGGCCAAGGACGGCAAGCCGGAAACGAAATCTGACGCATCCTCCGGTTCAAACGAGACCAAGCCATCACCCGCTCCGGCGGCTCCGGCGGCTGCTCCCGCGACATCGAGTGCCGCTTCATCCAGCAGCAGCTAAGGCCGCCCGCGCAGGGCGCCGAGCTTAAGACGACAAATATCGCGTCTACTGGGGAGGCAGGAACCTAGTTTCCTGTGCCTTGGCTTCTGATCTGATCTGCCACTTCTTCAGGCTTTTTGGTCGTACTCTTCGTGGCCCGTTTCGGCGGTGCGGCTTCGTCAGACCGTGTCCCGCTGAGTCCGCGGAGATAGTGCTCTACGCCTGCGACTAACGATTCGGCTATGCGCTGGCGGTAGGCTGCTTCGCGCAGTTGCTCGGCGTCATCGGGATTGGTGAGAAAGCTGATTTCTGCGAGGATCGACGGCATCTGAGCACCAATCAATACGACGAACGGAGCCTTTTTGACACCGCGATCGCGCAAGCCAGGGTTGCCTGTCTTCAGACCGGAGTAAAGGCTGGCGTCGACATCGGCGGCAAATTCACGCGACTCGTCGATCTTGTCTTTCAACGTGATCTTGCGCACAAGGTCGGAAAGCTGATGGACGGAGCTGGTGGAGACGGCGTTCTCACGAGCGGCCACGTCGAGCGCGTTGGGGTCAGAGGTGAAGTTGAGATAGTAAGTCTCGACTCCGCGCGCCTCGGGCTCAGGACTGGAGTTGCCATGGATGGAAAGGAAGAGATCAGCCTGGGACTTGTTGGCGATGGCGGTGCGCGTCTCGAGCGGGATGAAGGTGTCGTCGTCGCGTGTGTAGACGATCTCCGCGCCGAGGCGTTGATGCAGCAGCTTGCCAGTGCGCAGGGCAACGTCGAGCACGATGTCTTTCTCCTGAATGCCGCCGGGGCCGAGCGTGCCGGAATCATGGCCTCCATGACCTGCGTCGATCGCGATGCGCCCAACCTTGAGCCCCAGCGCGCGGACAAGCGACCGCTGGCCGTCGGCGGTGGGGTCTGCGGCATGTGGCACTTCGCGCACAGAAGCATCGCTGGTCTTTTTGTCGGTGACGCGATTCTTCCCTGTCCTGCTGGATTTTGTTCCGGAGGGCACAGACTTGGTCGCATCGTCGGAGGCGGCTTCTGCTCCCGATTGTTCTTTCAGAGACACGCGAGCCGAAACCGGTTCGCTGGTGGGCCCGGTGGTGGCCTGTACCTTTGCGGGTTCGCTGCTTAAGCTGGCGACGTCGCCGAGATTGCTGTCGGGAGCCTGGGATTTGCTCTTTGCCGGAGTGGATTTCGTGGCTGTCTTGTCAGCGGGATTGCCGCCGTGAATGTCAATGATGAGCCGCCAGGGATTGGGTAGCAGGAAGGCCGAGTACTGGCTGACATCGGTTACATCGAGCACGACGCGCGTAACGTCAGCATGGAACTGGGCGGCGCGGATACGTTTGAGATAACCGTCGTCTACCACCTCAACCTGATGGCCATTAAGGCCGGGGGCGAGCTTCGTTCCGTGGAGATCGAAGAAGATGCGATCAGGGTTGGGGACCCGGGCTGCTTCGTACTCCACCTTGCCGCCGAGGTCGATGGCAATGCGGGTCGAGGTGGGATTGGACCAGTGGCGCATGCCGGTGATGCGCACGACGCGGCCAGGCGCGACCGGCTGGGAAACGGTGGCTTGCTGCGGCGCAGCTGGCTGGAGCGAAGCCTCTTGTAGTGGAGCCTCTTTGGAGAGCGTCGGGGTTATAGCAGTTTCCGCGGTTGATTCTATCGGGACCTTGCGCGATGGGTGGCTGCTTTTCGGCGCGGCTGTGTCGGGAGGTGTGGTTGCTGCTGCGACCTTTGGCCGGCCGACTTTGCTTTCTTTGAGAGCTTTCAGTTCGAGAGCGGCCTGTTCTGCGAAGGAGGTGCCGGGCTGGGTTTCGACGACGGCGCGAAACTTCTCTTCAGCGCAAGCCGCATCTTTCAGATCCTGGAGGCAGATCTCGCCTTCGAGCAGTTGCGCATTTTCGATTTGAGGGCTTTTCGGATACTGCTCCCGGAGAAATTCATATTGGCCAATGGCGGCTCGCAACGCTCGTCGGTCTTTGAGCACGCGGCCCTTTTCTGCAAGCAGGTCGGCGACGGCTGCTACGGCTGCCGGAGCTTTCGATGCGTCGGGCGCCTGGTGGTAGATTTCGCGGAAGGCGTTCAACGCCTCTTCGTACTGAGCTTTGGTGCGCTGTTCGACCGGGATAGATTCCAATTGCGCGCGAACGCTGACGGCGTGGTCGTATGAGCCGTCTCCCTGCTGGGAGGCATGGCTTTCCCCTCGACAGATAGAGGTCGTCACTGGCGCCAATGCGACCATCAGACAACAGGCGAATCCACTCGGCTTCAGGGTGCGATACATGCGAACCACGGTCTCCAGCTCGAGCGCTCCCGTCGCATTACTCCTGACGGAAATGGCTCTGCTGGTTTGACTCTACAAGGGTGCGGATGGCGACGCGACCCTTCTGCCGGCAGGGGTTCCCATGGGGTAACCCTGCCGCAGATCGAAATGGGACGTGACTTGTGGGCTCGATCACTAACCCAGCAGTTCGGCGACGATGCTTGGGACTGCGGCGAGTGCTGCGCCGAGTTGAGCCTGGTCTTTGCCGCCGGCTTCCGCGATTTCGGGCTTCCCGCCGCCGGATCCGCCTACCAGTTTGGCCACTGCTCCGACGAGCTTGCCCGCCTGAATACGCTTGATGAGGCCGGGAGTTACGCCGGCGATGATTGCTACCTTGCCCTCAGGTTGCGTGGAGCCGAGGACTACTACGCCCTCGCCAAGCCGCTGTTTGAGATTGTCAACGAGGGTGCGGAGCTGGCCGCGGTCGAGCGCGTCGGCGCGTAGGGTTGCGACTTTGATGCCGCTGACTTCGACGGCTGAGGCTAGCGCTGCATCCAGAGTGCCGGAGGCGGATTTCATACGCAGCTCTTCGAGTTCGCGGCGAAGTTTCTTGAGCTCGTCTTCGTTGGAGGCGAGCCTTAGGCGCAGGGCTTCGGCTGGGGTGGTTTCGGGCGATGGGGCGAGTTGAGTGGCGAGCTGCGCGACGGCGAAGTCGCGGCGGAATTCGTCGAGCGAGCCGGTGCCGCTGATGGCTTCGAGGCGGCGCACGCCGGAGGATACAGAGCCTTCACCGACGATCTTGATGAGGCCGATTTCACCGGTGGCGTCGGTATGCGTGCCGCCGCAGAGCTCAGTAGAGAATCCGTCTGAGAGGCGGACGACGCGCACCTTGTCACCGTACTTTTCGCCGAAGAGGGCCATTGCGTGATACTCGTTTACGGCTACGTCGATTGGCACGTCCACGAGGGTTTCGACGCGGGCGTTGGCCAGGACTTCGCGGTTGACGATGGACTCGATCTCTTCTAGTTCTTCGGGCGCGACCTGGGCGAAGTGGGAGAAGTCGAAGCGCAGACGACCGGCATCGACCAGCGAGCCGGCCTGCTTGACGTGTGTGCCGAGCACCTGTCTGAGCGCCGCGTGCAGCAGATGCGTGCCGGTGTGATTGCGCTTGATGGCGTAGCGGCGGTCGCCGTCGACGATGGTGTTGACGCTGTCGCCCACGGCGAGATCCTGCTTGAGGATGGCCTTGTGTGCGCGGACTCCCTGGACCGGCTGCACACAGCCGGTGATTTCGGCGACGATCGGGTTGCCGTCGGGCGAGGTGAAGCGGCCGGTATCGCCGACCTGACCGCCGGAGTCGGCGTAGAAGGTGGTGCGATCTAGGACGACGTCGACGTGATCTCCGGCCCTTGCGGCGGGTACACCTTGACCGTCTTTCACGATGGCGAGGACTTCGGCGCCGGTAGCAACAAACTCGTCATAGCCGTGGAAGTCGGTTCTGGGCAGGTCGCGGAAGGCAGGGCTGGCGGTTTTGGTCGCACCGCCTTTCCAGGATGCGCGGGCGCGGGCTTGTTCTTCGGCGCGGGCTGCTTCGAAGCCGGCATGATCGAAAGCGACGCTTGCATCATGCGCGGCATCAACCATGAAATCAAGTGGCAGACCAAACGTCTCGTAGAGATGGAAGGCCTTTGCGCCGGTAAAATCGCCCTGAAGCTCCTCATTCAGACGAGTGAGGCCGATTTTCAGAACACGATCAAACTGATTTTCTTCAGCCTTGATCACTTTCGCTACGCGACCTGCGGAATCATCCAACTCGGGATACGCGCCCTGCATCAGGTCGCGGACTGCGTAGACCATTTCGAATAGAAATGGCTGCTCTTGACCTAGAAGCCGACCGTGGCGGATGCCGCGGCGGAGGATTTTGCGAAGAACGTAACCGCGGCCCTCGTTCGAGGGGAGGACGCCGTCGTTGATTAGGAATGTTGCAGCGCGGGCGTGATCGGCGATGATGCGCAGGCTGGCGTTGGAGACCAGGGTTTCGATTGCCTCAGGGGCTAAAGCCCCATTCTCAGAGGTTGCACTATCGGCACGACTGAAGTCGTGCCCTGTTACAAGGCCTTCCGCTTCTGAGAGTTCGCCGGATCGGCGGATCGCCCTCATTCCCGTGAGTTCGGCGGCACGAGCGATCAGTGGTGTGAACAGGTCTGTCTCGAAGTTGGAGAGTTTGTTTTGCAGGACTGCTGCTACTCGTTCGAGGCCCATGCCTGTGTCTATGCTGGGTTTGGGTAGTGGGGTTAGTGAGTAGCCGGTGGTTTTGCCTCTTTCGTCTACGACGGCGGAGCGGTCGAATTGCATGAAGACCAGGTTCCAGATTTCTACGTAACGATCGTCGTCTTCGCCGAATGGGAGGTCTTTACCTGCATTGGAGGCTTCGAGGCCCATGTCGTAGAAGAGTTCTGAGCAGGGACCGCAGGGGCCGGTTTCGCCCATTTGCCAGAAGTTGTCTTTGGCTCCGCAGGCGAAGATGCGTTCTTTGGGAACACCGGTTTCGATCCAGAATTGTTCGGCTTCGTCGTCGCGTGGGACGGCTGCGTCGCCTTCGAAGATGGTTACGTAGAGGCGATCTTTGGGGATGCCGAACCACTTGTCGTCGGTGACCAGTTCCCAGGCGTAGGCGATGGCTTCGCGCTTGAAGTAGTCGCCGAAGCTGAAGTTGCCCAGCATTTCGAAGAAGGTGTGGTGGCGGCGGGTGAAGCCTACGTTTTCGAGATCGTTGTGCTTGCCTCCGGCGCGGACACACTTCTGCGAGCTTGTGGCGCGGCTGTACGGCCGCCTTTCTGCGCCGGTGAAGGTGTCTTTGAACTGGTTCATGCCGGCGTTGGCGAAGAGCAGCGTGGGGTCGTTGGCCGGCACGAGGGAGGAGGAAGCCACGCGGCGGTGGTCTTTTTCTTCAAAAAAGCGCAGAAATGTTTCGCGGATCTGGTTCCCTGATTGGTATTGCATGGCTTAATCAGTGTAATTCGCTGCACCGATTGAATTGAGTGACGGCGCTACTCTTCTTCATTCCCGTCGTTGCCGGTGTCGAGGTTGTCTAGTGCTGCGAGGTCTTCGTCGGGAACCTCCCACTGGCGGAGGATTTTGTAGATTACGCCTACGGAGAAGCCTGCTGTGACGAGGCGGCGCATTACTCGGGCGGTTTCTTTCTGGTTTTCTGGTTTGCGGATGCGCTTGCGTTCGAGATGCTGGCGGGCGAGGGCTTCTTCGTTGACTTCGGCGTAGCCGGCTTCTACGGCCTGCTGGATGATGTCTTTGGCGATGCCTTTTTGGCTCAGGTCCTGACGGACTCGGCGCTGGCCGTGCTTTTCGTTTTGCTGGCGTAGCTGGGTGTAGTTTTCGGCGAAGGTGGTGTCGTTGAGCAGGCCGTACTCTTTGAGGCGGGCGAGGACTGTCGAGATTTTGGTCGCGCCGGTTTCGCCGGGTTCGACTTTGGAGCGCATGAGGCGGCGCAGGTCGGATTCGCTCCTCATGCGACGGCCGAGGGATTTTAGGGCGTATTCGTGCAGCGCGTTTTCATCGAGTGGAGCGGGCGGTTTTTTGGGCTGGCCGAAGGGCATTTCGATTCACCCGGCCATGGATTTTGAGGTGAAAGAGTGACGAAAAACCCCTGAGAGGGGGGGAGGGTATGCTTTTTTTGGCTTCGACTCACCGTAACATATTGTAGAAAAATGACTTGCGTGCGATTTTTGGAAAATAAAGGTGTCGTTATGGGACGATATACCGCGCATTTGCGACATATTTGTACACGTTTGCGCCATTATGCTTCCGCCTGTCTTTTCTGTATTCGCTATGCTGACTGCCTTTTCTATTGTGCGCTCTGAGGGAATAATTTCCGGCAAGCTTTCCAATTCAATCGAGCGGGATCAGAAGGTTGAAGGGACGCGTCTTGCGCCAGCGGTAGTGGAGAAAGTCGCTGTCGAGAGTGAGAATGTCGCCGGTATCCAATTCGTCGGCCATGTGAATCAGGCAGGCGTCGGCAAAGTCGGCTGGCGTATCGCTGTACTTTTCCATGATCGTTTGCACCTTCGCGGCTGAGGGCAGCAAGCGGAAGGGAACTTCGAGAATACCTTGATCGATGCTGGCAAGGATGCTCTGTTGAGCGCCTGGTAAAGATTGGAGCAGATGAAGAGTTTCTGCAATCACCGCTTCGCAGGTGGCGAGTGGGTTCTCCAATTCTGCGTGCAGCCGTCTGCAAACTGCATGCAGTGACTCGCGCCGGTCATAGAGCGCGACCAGAAAACCGGCATCCACGAGAATGGGCCTCACTCTTTTGCGCTTTTTTCGGGGCGTCGCCAACCCTTGCCCATGCTCTTGACTCCGAAGTCTTCCATATACTTTTTATTGGTTGCCAAATCGGGTATTCCACTATCAAACTTGCCGACCCCAATCAACTTCCGGCGTGGCGCTACTGCGTGACGCTGGTGAACAAGACGTATTCCCTCGCGAACTACTTCAGACGTGCTCCAGCCTAATTGAAGCACAAGCTTATCCAGTGTTTCCTGGGTTTCCGCGTCGAGTCGGGCTTGAACGCTGCTTTTCATGGGTTAAATTGTACTACAAAACAGCTTTGTAGTACAGATTAAAAGGGCTACTTTTCCTTGGTCCACTCATCGACCCAGGCGTTTACGGTTTTGTACCAGAGTTCGGAGTTTTGCGGCTTCTGGACCCAGTGGCCTTCGTCGGGGAAATAGAGCATCTTGCTTGGGACTTTGAGACGCTGGAGGGTGGTGAAAAGCTGTGCGCCTTCGGAGACGTCGAGGCGGTAGTCTAGCTGGCTGTGGATGACCAGCGTTGGCGTTTTGAAGTTCTTTGCGGAGAGGGCCGGGGACCATTTGCGGTAGGGATTTTCGGAATCAGGCTTGCCGTAGTAATCCCAGGGTTTGCCTTTGAACTCCCACTCGTTGAACCATAACTCTTCTGTTGATCCGTAGGCGGATTCGGGGTTGAACATGCCGTCGTGGGTAACTATGCATTTGAAGCGGTTGGTGTGGCCGAGTATCCAGTTGGCCATGTAGCCGCCATAACTTGCGCCTAAGGCGCACTCTCGCGACTTATCGATAAATGGATAAGTCTTCTCTGCGTAGTCGAGGCCGAGCATTAAGTCGGTGAAGGGCTTGCCGCCCCAGTCGTTGTTGACTCCGTCGACGAAGGCCTGGCCGTAGCCGGTCGAGCCGCGAGGGTTGATCATGATGACTAAGTAGCCGTTGGCGGCTAGTAACTCGGCGTTCCAGCGATAGCTCCATGCGTCGCCCCATGCGCCTTGGGGGCCGCCGTGGATCAGGAATTTTACTGGGTATTTCTTATTGGGGTCAAAGGCTGGGGGTTTGATCAGGAAGCCTTGGACTTTGGTGTTGTCTGGGGCTAGGAATGAGAACGATTCTATCTTCGGCAGATCGAGTTGATTGCGGAGCGCATCGTTCAAGTGCGTGACACGCGTTCCTTTTGTCTCCTCAGGCCAAGCAATAATTTCTGGATCCCATGGGCCTGTAAAGCCTGTAGACCCTACCTTCGACGAGTCAAACGCCCATATCTCGCCTGGTGCCTGAACGCCGTTCCGATCAGCTAGCAGCAAATTCCTCTTATGTGCCAGACGTAAATCGGTAAAATCTCCCTCGAACGTTAGCTGGCGAGGATAACCAGATCGTTCCCCATCTATGAAAATCAGATTAAAGATTGGCGTGTTTCCGTGATCTCCAGCAGTGAAATAGATTTCTCCTCCCACACCGCTTGTATCCCAGACAAATTCATCTACCCAGCGATCGAAATTAGGTAACAAATCTTTCGTTGACTTAGTAGTTCGGTCATAAAGCATCAGGCGGAACTTATCGCTTTCGTAACCTGCTCGGGCCTGGCTGCGCCATGCCAGATATTTGCCATCGGGGGAGTAGGCGGGGTTGAAGTCGCCGCCGGGGCTGGTGGAGATTTTTACTGGTTTGGCCGCGGGATTTGTCAGGTCGAGGGTGAAGATGTCGGCGTTGGTGCTGATGGCTGGTTCTTCGTCGAGGTTTTCGGTGAAGGCTAGTTCTTTGGAGTCGGGGGAGATGGCGCAGCCGCATCCGCCGGAGAGGGAGAAGGGCGGGACGTCGTGGGGGTCGTTTGGCGTCAGGTCGCGGATTGTGCCAGTGGCTAACTGGAGTTGGAAGAGGTGACTGCGTTTGTCGCCGGTGAAGGCGTTCCAGTGTTTGTAGAGCAGGTGGTCGAAGATGCGGGCTTTGACTTTGCTGTCGGTTTGGGCTTTGTCGCGGTCGGCATTGCATTTGTAGCCTGACTGATCGGCGGGGGTGATGGCTGGGCAGTCGGGGTAGACGGCGGCGGTGAAGACGATGCTTTGGCCGTCGGGGGACCAGAGGGCATTGTCTGCTTCGAGAGTGTTGGCGGTGGGATTTTTTACGTTGGCTGTTGGATTTTTAACGTTAATTGCGGGATTTTTTACGTTGGTTGTGGCTCCGGTGGCTGGATCGAAGTCGGCGGTGTAGATTTGCTGGTTTCCTGAACGGCTGGACAGGAAGAGAAGGTGCTTGCCGTCGTGGGAGAAGCGGGCGCTGTCGTCGCCGGGTTGAGTGCCTTCGACGATTTTTGGTTCGCCGCCTGAGATTGGTTGGATCCAGAGTTTTGGTGTCTTGGTGTTTTTGGCGAGGTCGACGTCGGTGACGGAGTAGAGGAGCCATTTGCCGTCGGGGGAGACGTCTGTGGAGCCGAGGCGGCGCATGGCCATCATGTCGTTGAAGGTCATGGGGCGCTTGGTCTGGGCGTTTGCGGAGGTGAGGCAGAGGGTGGCGGTTAGGGCGATGGATGAGAGGTGGGTCCGCATGTGAGGTTCCTTTTGAGACTTGCCGCTTTGTGCAGGAAAGAGAAGTTTACAGCTTGGGGTTCAACCTGCGAATCGGTGGCGGGAGATGGGCCGGGCCTTCAGCCCTTGGGGCCATCTTTTGCCGGGAACCCAGGGCGTTGCCCTGGGCTGGGATGATGCGCGCCTTTGGCGCTGCGCCAGCTGTACAAAAGATGCTAAAAGCAGATTCCCTTCGGGAATGACAAAAAGAAAAGCAAGTGCAATTGCAACGGCAAAGGCATAGGGGTTCTCAGCTGCAAAACCCTATGAGAGGAACTTTGGACTTGGAAGGTTAGCTGATGGGAAGGTCCAGGATTACTGCTGCTCCGGTGGAGGTGTAATTTACTGCGGAGATTTGGCCGCGGTGTTCGCGGACTATGGCTGCACAGAGGCTTAGGCCTATGCCTACGTTTTCGCTGCCGGAGAAGGTGGATGAGGGTGAGTCGAAGGCGTGTTCGGGGTGGGCGAAGCCCTGGCCGGAGTGGATGATCATGATGCGCACGCCTGCGTTTTCGGATGTTGGAGCTATGGCTTCGACGCGAATGGACTTTTCCTGGTTGGGGCCGACGCGCTGGACGCTTTCGATGGCGAACTGGATGGCGTGGAGCAGGGCCTGGCGAATCTGGTGGGTGTTGCCGAAGATGTGAGGCAGATTGGGGGGGACGATCTGGCGGAACTCGATGGAGTGGCGGAGGAAGTCGGTGCGCAGGAGCTGTTCGATATCGCTGATGAGGTCGACGACGGAGAAGGAGTTGAAGCGTTCGGCGGTGAGTTTGGAGAAGCGGGAGAGGCGATCGAGGATGCTCTTCATGCGGCGGGCTTCGATGGAGATGGCCTCGGCGCCGCGGCGGTCCTGGCCCTGGGGCACTGATTCTTCGAGCAGGGCTGAGTAGCCGAGGATGACGGTGAGCGGGTTGTTGAGCTGCTGGGCTACGTTAGTGGCGAGTTGGCCTACTCCGGCGAATCGCTCGGACTCGATGAGTTTGCCGAGGAGCAGGGCCTGAGCGCGTGCGGCCTGGAGGCGTCCGGCGAGAATTTCCAACGGGAGCAGGTCGTCGGCGCGGAGCGTGGCGATGGGCACGCGCGGGCTGGTGAGCAGGAGCGCTCCTTCAGCGGTGTGGTCGGGGCCGAGCATGGGTACGGCGCCGATGTGGGTGAGGCGAAGAGTTTCAAGATCGTCGCCGGGGGTGAGCCAGGGAGTCAGATCCAGATTGAGCGAGGCGCTGCCGGGGACGAGGAGTTCGCCTCCGCTTTCGAAACAGGCGGCGGGAAGACGCTGAACCATGGTGTCGAGTGCGCCGGCGATGGCTCCGTCGATGCCGGCGTAGCCTACCAGCGTGTAGGAACCGCTGGCGATGCGGACGACTACGGATGCTCCGGCAAAATGGCTGTGCTCGACGATCATGGCGCAGAGCTGAGAGCTGTCGCGGTCAAACTCTTCGAGACTGCGGGCCATGAGGGCCTGGCGTGCGTAGGCTTCGAGTTCAAGACGGACGCGACGCTCACGCTGCTGGGCGGTGAGGTTCTTTTGGACTTCATCTTCAAGCACGAGCAGGATGAGGCCCATGGCGACGACGACTTTTCCCAGAATGACGATGCGCGCGAGGGTAACGATGGCCAAGAGGGAGAGAGGCGGCATGCTGGCCGGGCGCATGAGGAAGAAGGGCGGGAGCGCCCAGGCGAAGAAGCCGACGGTGGCCAGGATGACTCCCGGCGAAACGCGGCGGTAGGTGTAGGCCACGAGCAGGGCGGCCATGAGCATGTTGCCGGACTCGACGATGAGGAGAGGCCAGTAGACGTTTCCGTGGAGGAAGAAGGGGATGGTGACCCAGGCGGCTATGGCGACGAGGGAGGTCGCGACCCAGATGGGGATGGCGCCTTTTTGGAGGCTCCAGACGAAGGCGAGAGCGGCGGCGGCGCAGGCAAGCGCGATGTAAACCCAGAGCAACAGGCCGGCGGGGTGTTGCGAAACGGCGTTGTAGAGGACGGCGTAGATAATCAGCGGGACGAGGTAGGGGACGGCGAAAAGGACGCGGACTCCGCCAATGGTGAAACTGATTGGCGAGAGCGAGGCCAGGAAGAGGGTGGAGCCGAGCATCAGGGCTGACTCGGCGATGATTTTCATGACGATAATGCGATGGGAGCTTTCGCCGCCGAAGGAAGCGCTGAAATTGGTGACGATCCAGAGCAGGATGGCCTGAAGCTCTACGCAGAGCAGGGCGAGGAGCCAGAGGAGCGTTCGCAGACTGCGAAAGCGCACATGCAGGTAAGCGAAGGCCAGCATCAGTGCGGCGATTAGGGAGATTGCCGGAATCTGATAGTCGTCTAGCATGAGGCTGGAAACAGTCTCCTTTTAACGTATGACTCTGACTTATCGATAGTTACGGTCTAGGACAACCGCGAACCAATATCTACACAGCGAAGCTGTCACTGAGACCTGAGTAGTCGTGAAGCGCGGGGGCGCGGATCGTTGTGAGGAAAGGAAACCATGAGTACGGTCTCCGCGTCCACAAAAGAAAGGGTTGTGCCGGTGTATTTTCTTTACTTCCAAGAAAAACAGGCTTGAGGCAGTCCGGCGTTCAGGCAATGATGCTGCTAAACCCGGGCGGAGGTACATTCGTCTAAAGTTGTAGTTGCACTTGTGGTTTGGGATGTGGAGTGGATTGAAATGTTGAGGACGCTTAGGAATCTACCGGGGACGGGACGGGTACTTGTGGTGCTGGCGCTGATGGGGATGTGTGCGGGCGCGGCGTTTGGCAGCGATAAGAAGAAGCATGACGAGAAGGCGGCTTCTGTTTCGTATACTCCTATGCCGCTCGATTCGGGGTATGGGCCGATGGATATTACTGATCCCCCGACGCCTCCTGAGGAGATTATTCGCGAATTCACGGCGAAGGAGAGTGTTTTTCGCGAGGCGCTGAACCATTACACCTACCGGCGGGCGGTGCGGGTGCAGACGATTACAGATGATGGCAAGGTGGATGGCGAGTACTACGAAGTGGACGACGTGATCTTCGATCCGTCGGGGAAGCGGACGGAGAAAGTGGTGCTGGCGCCGGCGAATTCGCTGGAGCGGATCAGCATGAGCCCGGCCGATTTTCAGGATATTCAGCAGCGGCTGCCGTTTGTGCTGACGAAGGAAGATGTTGGTCAGTATGACCTGAAGTATGTGGGGCGGCAGACGGTGGACCAGGTTCCCTGTTACGTGTTTGATGTTGCGCCGAAGGAACTGGTCAAGGGCAAGAGGTATTTTGAGGGCAAGATCTGGGTGGATGCTGAGGCGCTGCAGATTGTGGTGACGAGTGGCAAGAATGTTCCTGATGACCTGCGCAAGGGGCATGAGGATTTGTCCACTCCGTTTACGACTTATCGGGAGCAGGTGGATGGGGAGAACTGGTTTCCGACTTATACGAAGGGCGATGGGGTACTGCATTTCACAGGCGGGAATGGGTATTTAGGGCAGGATGTGCGGGTGCGGCAGACGATCAAATATACGGACTACAAGCAGTTTGGGTCGACGGTGAAGATTTTGTATAACGGGCAGGAAGTTGAGAATGATCCGAGTGCTAAGAAGCCGGATGACAAGAAGCCGAAGTAGGGTGGAGGTTTCCCGACCCCGGGTCTCAAAAACGAGACCTGGGGCACCCGGCACCGGCAAGTACCGGTTAAACCGCCCAATACACCTGAAATTTAGTGGGAGCCGCGCTGGGATGAGTGGATTCGCTTCATCGCATTCTGTTCCACATAGACCAGGTCGGAGTCGCCTTGGGGAAGATAGGTGCACGCGACAGAAGTATGCCATTCATGCCGATCGTGTTTCGGCGTCTTGGCCGGCTGCGATTCAGACTGCCCTTGTTTCGGCTCCCCACCAGCTTTCTTTACTAGCCAATCCTCTGTAGTACTTATCCCCGTCTCAACAGCGAGCTTCCCGGAAGTGGCGCGAGTAACCAACACAGGAAAGCTGAATAACTCCAGTTGCGGGTCGTCGAAGTATTTATCGAGTTTGGGGCCAACAATTCCCGACGTCGCCGTATGGAGAACAAAGCGCGTCCCTCCAGCCGTGGCAGCCTGACGAATGGTCTTTCCGTCCAGAGACGCTTTTACAAACTCAGTCGTTCCGTCTACCGTGGAACCAAAGAGAACGATGCCAGCGGCCTTCGCTTTGCCTGCAACGGAACTCATCGCGTTCATCGCGCCTGATTCCTTGATCCCGATGACCCCCAGCAACAAATCTGTGCTCGCCTCCAAGACGCCGGCAGTAGCCGCTTCAGAGTTATCCTTACCCTCCATCTTCTTATCTTGAAAAGTGAAACTACCCTTCATAACCGAGCCGCCCGATAACACAGCCGCAGCAGCGCCCCCACTCAGGAAACTCGCGCCCACTATCACCGCTGTGGACGAGAGGTCGCGAACAAATCTTGCACCATCCATCCAACTTTGAGCACTGCTCGACACGCTGTTGATCGAGTCGCTGGTCTGGCTCGAAGCATCGACCAGCATCTTGCGAAGATCTTCATTTGCCTTCACTGTTGCGGAACGAAATCCCAATAAAGTATCGAAAGCGCGGCGTCCTGAGTGCTGGACCTGCTCACAAAACTTCCCGTACAGAACCTTCGAGTCACGATTAACCTGACTTCCTAAGGTCGTGTAATCCACCTCCACTGTTGTGAGCGTGATCTTGAAAGTACCGAGTGGACCAAGCGCTTCTGTTTTATGCACAAGCCTCGCTCGACGTGAAACGGACTTTGCTCTAACAAACGAGCGCAACAAATGAGTTACTCCGTCAAAGTCAACCGCCCAGGAAACTCCTTGATCATCAGTTATCACCTTCGCACGCATAGCTCCCCCAAAGTCTTTACGAGTATCGTTCGATTGAAAAAAGGGGAGGAACTTATAGTCGAAGCTCTGCCGCTCAAAGTCAAGTAAGTCCGGTTTTGGGTAGTGTCTTAAGCCATCTTCATTTCAAAAGCTTAGCGGCACAATTGAACTAGTGCCCTGTCACAAGGCGGGGTTTTAGGGCTTCTCATGAAGCTGAGGTCGGGCTTTGGGTTGAGGCTTGTGCTCTGACAGCAGATTCCCTGCGGGAATGACAGATAGAAAGCAAATGCGGGTCTTTTGCGGCGCTCCGAATGACGACGTCGTTGAAGACCCGCGATTTGTTTATGCGTTGATGGCTTGGCCTTCTACTGCGGCGTAGGCGTCTAGCATTGCTTCGGCTAGTGTGGGATGGGCGTGGATTGTGTACATGAGCTCGTCGATGGTGGCTTCGAGGTCCATGGCTACTACGGCTTCTGAGATTAGTTCCGTGGCTTGGGGGCCGATGATGTGGACGCCTAGGACTTCGCCGTATTTGGCGTCGGCTACGATTTTTACGAAGCCGTCGTGGGAGTCGACGATGGTGGCTTTGCTGTTGCCTGCGAAGGGGAACTTGCCGATTTTGACTTCGAGGCCTTTGGCTTTGGCGGCAGCTTCGGTGAGGCCGACGGAGCCTATCTGCGGCTCGGTATAGGTGCAGGCGGGGATGCGTTCGCGCTTGATGGGGCGGAAGGGGCGGCCGGCGATTTTGGCGGCGGCGACCATGCCTCCCATGGCTCCGACGTGGGCTAGCTGGGGCATGCCGGAGACGATGTCTCCGATGGCGAAGATGCCGGGTTCTGCGGTTTCCATTGATTCGTTGGTTTTGATGAAGCCGCGGTCCAGTTCAACCTTGGTCTTGTTGAGGTCGATGTTGTCGGTACGCGGAGAGCGGCCCACGGCGATGAGGACCTTTTCTGCCTCTTTGACCTGCTGGTTGCCGTTCTGGTCGGTGAAGGTGACTTTGACGCCGGACTCGGTCTTCTCTACTTTTTCTACTTTGGCGCTGGTATTGACGTCGATGCCGCGCTTTTTGAACTGGCGGTTGAGTTCTTTGGAGATGTCTTCGTCTTCGGCGGGGACCATGCGAGGAAGGAATTCGACGATGGTGACTTCTGAGCCGAAGCTGCGGAAGATGGAGGCGAATTCCACTCCGACTGCGCCTGCGCCGATGACGACGAGGGACTTGGGGATGGCGTTGATGGAGAGGATCTCGATGTTGGTGAGGATGCGGGTGTCGGGTTCAAGGCCGGGAAGCATTTTGGCGTCGGAGCCGGTGGCGAGGATGATGTTTTTGGCCTTGATGAAGCTCTGCTCGCCGGCTGCTCCGCCACCGCCCTCGGTATAGATGGAGACGGTGTGGATGCCGTCTTTGGCGGGGCCGGTGAGGCGTCCGTAGCCCTCGATGGTGTTGACCTTGTTCTTCTTCATGAGGAACTCGAGGCCTTTGACGTGCTTGGCGATGATGGCGTTCTTGCGCTTGAGGAGGTTGGGCCAGTTCACCTTTGGCTCGACGACGTTGTCGATGCCGAGTTCGGCTGCGTGCTTGAGGTGATCCCAGATTTCGGCGCTGAAGAGCAGGGATTTGGTGGGGATGCAGCCTACGTGGAGGCAGGTGCCGCCGAGCTTTTCGGTGCGTTCGATGAGGGCGGTCTTGAGGCCGAGTTGTCCGGCGCGAATGGCGGCGGTGTAGCCGCCGGGGCCTGCTCCGATGATTGCTACGTCGTAGATTGTTTCTGGCACTGGGTTGCTTCCTTCCGGGCGCGTTGGGGACGAGGCGCTGTGTGTCTATTGCGTGTCCATAGTTGAGTCTAATGGATGCCCATTCGAATAGATGCTTGGAGGGGGGCTTTGGAGTCAAAGCGCCTGGTGTGTGAAGTTCAGGCTTCGTCTTCAGGAAGTGGCAGGAGGTCTGGGGGACGCCAGGATTGACGGGCGGCGGTGTCTTTGACGACGTCGCCGGAGTAGTAGCGGGTGTGGAGGGATCGCTCTTCGCCGAAGGTGGCGACGGCATTGCGGGAAGCTTCGAGACGCGAGGCTGGAGGGTTCTCTCGGAGGTGGCGGGAGAGGATGAGGAGCCAGAAGCGGGTGAGGGTTTCGTGATAGCCGGAGGTTTCTGTGTTGGCGCCGCCGACGGCGAGGTTGTAGGCGCTGATGCGCCGGCGCATGAGGGGGAGGATGGGGGCGATGGAGAAGTTTTCGGAGGCGAAGAGATAGCTGGCTCCGGTGGCGACGTGGGCGCCGTGGGTCCATTCGGATTTGGGTAGGGTGCCGGTTTCGAAGCCGTGGAGGAAGGTTTCGAGGGCTTCGGGGGTGGCTAGGTGTTCGGGGCGCATTTTGTGTCCGGATAAAAAAGTTGAGTGAGGGTTGTGAGGGTGGCGGCGGGGCCTAGTGTGCTGAACAGCAGGTCCTTCACTGCGTTCAGGATGACAACATCTTCTGAATGAGCTCAATACTGGCTGCTATGGTGGCGGGCCGGTTGCCGAAGGATTCGAGCCAGTGGACTTCGGGTTCGCGGCGGAACCAGGTTAGCTGGCGCTTGGCGTAGTTGCGGTGGCCTTGCTGGGCTGCGGACGTGGCTTCTTCGAGGGTCATTGTGTTGTCGATTACGGTGAGGGCCTGGCGGTAGCCGAGGGAGTCGAGGGCTTTGACTCGGCCGTATTTTTCGAGGAGGGTGCGGGTTTCTTCGACGAGGCCGGATTGGAACATTTCTGCGGCGCGGCGGTTGAGCCTTTCGTAGAGGGTTTGGCGTGGTGGGTTTAGGCCGATGCGGAGGAGGCGGAAGCCTGTGAGCGGGTCGCGGCCGGGATGGGGGCCTGCTTCGAATGCCTCGGAGATTGGCTGTTTGGCGGCCAGGCAGACTTCGATTGCGCGGATGAGTTTTGGGGTGTCGTTGGCGTGGATGCGCGCTGCGGAGGTGGGGTCGAGGCGGGCCAGGATGCGGTGAAGCCAGTTGGGCTCGTGGTTCTGGTGACTGCGGGTCAGGCGGGCGCGGAGGTCTTGCTGGCGGGCGGGGCCGGGGAAGAGTCCCATGGTGAGGGCGCGGAGGTAGAGGCCGGTGCCTCCGGTGACGATGGGGAGATGGCTGCGCGCGGCGATCTGGCGCATGGCGTGGCGGGCGAGGCGGCTGTATTCGCCTGCGGTCATGGGATGGTCGGGGGTGGTTACGTCGACCAGGTGGTGGGGGATCTGGCGCTGTTCGGCTGGGGTGGGTTTGGCGGAGCCGATGTCCATGCCGCGGTAGACGGCTACTGAGTCGCAGCTGATGATTTCGCCATTGAAGTGTTCACCTAAGGCGAGGGATAACGCTGTCTTACCGCTGCCTGTTGGGCCGAGGATGAGGACGGCTAATGGATCGGCTTTATGCGGGGTTT